>Ga0105251_10000567_pt1 | contig 34644 bp, 30 predicted proteins | sample KBSS64metaG_FD_80424 | JGI IMG/M metagenome (GOLD analysis project Ga0105251, IMG submission 80424) | Switchgrass rhizosphere microbial communities from Kellogg Biological Station, Michigan, USA - KBS S6-4 metaG | ecosystem: Host-associated > Plants > Roots > Rhizosphere > Soil | place...
AGCGCCCATGGCGCGCCGCGCCCTCGACCGTGGTGCGGATCAGGCGCAGCACCGCCGGATGCAGGCTGTCGGCCTCGGCGGCCAGGTCCGGGTTCTGCCGGTCGATCGCCAGGGTGTACTGGGTGAGGTCGTTGGTGCCGATCGAGAAGAAATCCGCGTGCCGCGCCAGCGCGTCGGCCTGGATCGCCGCGGCCGGCACTTCGATCATGATGCCCAGCGGCACCTTCGGCGCCTGCAGTTCCGCGCGCAGGCCCTCGCAGGCGGCGCGCAGCGCGACGATCTCCGCCACCGAGGTGATCATCGGGAACATGATCGCCAGCTTGGCGCCGTCGCGCGCCGCGCGGTACAGGGCGCGCAGTTGCGGCTGCAGCAGGTCGGCGCGGCGCAGCAGCAGGCGCGCGCCGCGCACGCCCAGGAACGGGTTGTCCTCGCGCGGCAGGTTCAGGTGCGCCACCTGCTTGTCGCCACCGATGTCCAGGGCGCGCACGATCAACGAACGCCCGTCCAGCGCCTTGGCCATCGCGATGTAGGTGGCGTATTGCTCGTCCTCGCTGGGGGTGCTGCCGCGTTCCAGGAACAGGAATTCGGTGCGCATCAGGCCCACGCTTTCGGCGCCCTGCGCCAGCGCCGCCGGCACCTGCTCGGGCAGGTTGACGTTGGCGCCGATCTCCACGCGATGGCCGTCCCGGGTCTGCGCCGGCTGGTTGCGCTGCTCGGCCTCGCGCTCGCGCAGTTGCCGCTGCTCCTCGATGTAGGCGCGCGCCGAGGCCAGGTCGGCCTGCGACGGCGCCAGGTACAGGCGGCCGTTGCCGCCGTCGACGATCACCTCGGCGCCGTCCTCCAGGTCCAGCAGGTCGGCGCCGCCGGCGACCAGCGCCGGCAGGCCCAGCGTGCGCGACAGGATCGCGGTGTGCGAGGTCGGCCCGCCCAGCGCGGTGGCCAGGCCGAGCACGCGGCGGGTGTCCAGGTGCGCGGTGTCCGATGGCGACAGATCGCTGGCGACGAGGATGCAGGGGCGCTCGGGCAATTGCTCCAGGCTGCCGCTGGCCAGGCCGGGATCGATCTGCGCCAGCACCCGGCGGCCGACGTCGCGCAGGTCGCTGGCGCGTCCGGCCAGCACCGCGTTGCCCAGCGCCGAGAGCTTGTTGGCCATGCGCTCGACCGCCTGCTGCCAGGACCAGGCCACGCCATGGCCTTCGACCATCAACTGGCAGGCGAGGGTGATCAGGTCGGTGTCGTTGAGCAGTTCGGCCTGCGCGCGGAAGATCGCCGCGTCGCCGGCGCCGAGCCGGCGCCGGGTGTCGTCCTCGATCGCCTGCAACTGCTGGCGGGTGCGCTGCAGCGCGTCGTGCAGCAGGGCGCCGCCGTCGCTCAGCGGCACCGGCGCGTCGGGCACCGGGGTATCGTCGCCGGCCAGCTTGTGCACCACGCCGATCGCCAGGCCGGGGCTGGCGCCGATGCCGACGATGGCCGGTTGCGCCTGCGGCGGAGTCCAGCCGGCGACCGGCGCGGCACGGCGCGCGGCCGCGGCCTGGGCGTCGGCCTGCTCCTGCGCGGTCAGTCCGTCGATGACGCCGCGCAGCCGCGCCAGCGCCGCGGCGGCGTCCTGGCCCTCGGCCGAGATCGTCACCGTGTCGCCGGCATGCAGGCCCAGTTGCAGCAGCGACACCAGGTTCTTGGCGTCGCCGACCTGGTCGCCGGCGCGTACCTGGATGCGCGCCGCGAAGCCGCGCGCGGTCTCCACCCAGCGCGTGGCCGGGCGCGCATGCAACCCGGTCGGGTAGGCGACGGTCCAGTCGAAGCGCTCGCCGAGGTCGGCCTGCGGCGCGCCACTGGCGGCGGCCGGCGCCGGATCCTGGCTCAGCGCATCGACCAGCGCCTGCGGGTCGTCGCTGGCGAACAGCGCGTCCAGCCGCGCCTGATCCTGGATCAGCCGGGTCAGGCGCCGCAGCAGGGCGATGTGGGTATCGGACTGCGCGGCGATGGCGACCACCAGGTGCGTGGTCTGGCCGGGATTCCACTCCACGCCGTCGCGCAGTTGCAGCACCGCGATGCCGTCGCGGCGGACCAGGTGGCGGTCCTCGCCGGTGCAGTGCGGGATCGCCACGCCGTGGCCGAGGAAGGTGTTGGCCAGGGCTTCCCGGCGCAGCATGCTGGCCTCGTAGGCCGGCGGGACGCAGCCGGCGGCGACCAGCAACTGCGCGGCCTGGGCGATGGCATCGGCCTTGTCGCGGGCCTGCGCGTTGACGCGGACCAGTTCGCTGGCGACCAATACGGGGGGAGGCGTCTGGGTCACGCGGGATCTTCCTTCGTTGGGGACGGGCGGCAAGTGGCTGGAGTGTGGGAACGTTCCCACTGCTGCGTCAATGTGCAGTGCACAAATTTTCGAGGAATTGTCGGTGTTACTATCGATTCAAGGGCAAATGGAGGTGGGTTCGGTGGAAATTTTGCGGGAACGTTGCCAGTGAGCGTCAGCATCCACGACGTGGCCCGGGTGGCTGGCGTCTCCACCTCCACGGTGTCGCGCGCCCTCGGCCACGGTCCGGTCAGCGAGGAGGTGCGGGCGCGGGTGGAAGCGGCGGTGCGCGAGACGGGCTATCGGCCGAACCTGATGGCGCGGCGGCTGCGCTCGCAGCACTCGGGGGTCGTGGGGCTGATCGTGGCCGACATCCGCAACCCGTTCTTCACCGCGGCGATCCGCGCGGTCGAGGACGTGGCCTATCGCGCCGGCATGCGCGTGATCCTGTGCAACACCGACGAGGATCCGCAGCGCGAGGCGCTGTACCTGCAACTGATGCAGGAGGAGCGGGTCAGCGGCCTGATCTTCGCGCCGACCCGCACCACCCAGCGCCAGTTGCCCACGTTGCAGTTCGACTATCCGGTGGTGCTGCTCGACCGCGCCGGCAAGGCCGGCGTGCACGACAGCGTGGTGCTGGACAATGCCGCGGCGATGGGCGCGCTGATCGAGCACCTGGCCGAGCGCGGCTTCCGCCGCATCGGCGGGTTGTTCGGCAAGACCAGCAGCACCGCCGCCGAGCGCCGCGACGGCTACCTGGCGGCGATGCAGGCGCACGGCCTGGCGCCGAGCTATCGCGAGGTGGCGCCGAGCGCGGAGGCGGCCACCGCCGAGGCGCAGGCGTGGCTGGCGCAGCCCGAGCGCCCGGAAGCGCTGGTGGCCAGCAACAGCCTGCTGCTGATGGGCGCGCTCAAGGCCGCGCGCGGCGCCGGCCTGCGCATTCCGCGGGATCTGGCGCTGGCCGGGTTCGACAACGAGAGCTGGACCGACCTGGTCGAGCCCGGCATCACCGTGATCGAGCAGCCGGTGGAGGAGATGGGACGCACCGCGATGTCGCTGCTGCTGGAGCGGCTGAATACACCGGGGTTGCCGATGCGCAAGGTGGTGCTGAGCGGACGCTGCATCGTGCGCGGCTCCAGCCAGCGCTGAATGCGGGCGCGCACAGGCCGGCGCGACGCGATGGAGGCGCGACGTCGGGCGGATGCCAAGTGCCGCGTCCCCGCGCTGGGCGCGGCCGGCGTCATCGATGCGGTGGTGCGCGCCCGCTAGCGCGCGGCGACGGGGCCGTCAGGAGGGAGGGCGCAGGTGCGTCTTCACGGTGCGGCAGCGACCCCGTTGGGCGGGTCACTCGCTGCCGTCGGGGCGCGGATAGTCGTGCTCGGGATCGGCCTGGTTGCGCTGCGGATCGCTGTCCGGCTGGTCGCGTTGCTTCCACTTGGCGTCGTCGTTGCGCAACGTGTCGGGCGTATGGCTGCGCTGCTGGTCGCCGTGGGCGTTGTCCTGGCGGTGCGTCATGGCTGTCTCCCGGGGCTCACGCGGGCGATCCCGCCGGCGTCGGATGGTCGGGCTGGCCGGTGCCGTCCAACCTGGCCCAGCAGGCCCGCACGAACAGGTCCGCGTCGCTCCAGGCGATGCGCGGCCACGGATGTTCGGCATCGTAGCGTTGGCGCAGGCGTTGCATGCGCACGTCGTTGGATTCGCGCGGAAGTTGCAGGAACACGTCGCAGGCCATCTTGATCAGGCGCGCATGCTCGCTGAAGGACTGCGGCCCCAGCTTGCCTTCGCTGTGCAGCAGCTTCCAATGTGCCAGTTCGGCTTCGACATCCACGAGCAGGGATGGAGCGTGGCTCACGACGGGTTCTCCTGTAATGGGGGCAAGGCGTGTTGCGATGGGCGAGGTTGCCTGAATTCGTCCAGCCACCCTAGACCCGCCGACGTCAAGGTGAGGTCATGTTGTTGTCTGCGTTCGCGTGATGACGCGTGAGAAGGAACGGTGTCGCGACAGCGCCGTCCGCATCGCCGTGTCGCGCGGCGTGCAAAGACGCCTGCGGCGGACCGCTTGGAGCCCGCTGCCGCGGCGCTTACCATGGCGCTGCGTCCGCAGCCCGGACACCTTCTCCCGCAACCACCGCACTGCCGGCGCGTACCGCCGCGGCGCAAGATAAGGAACGGCATGTCCGTCGCTATCGCGTTCGATCCCGCGCAACCGCGCATCGCCGTCATCGGCCTGGGCTACGTCGGCCTGCCGCTGGCGGTCGCGTTCGGCGCGCGCTACGACACGCTCGGCTACGACATCGACGCGCAGCGCGTGGCGCAGCTGCGCGACGGTCACGACCAGACCCTGGAACTGGAGCCGGAGGAACTGCGCAGCGGCGTGCACCTGCGCTACAGCGACGACGCGGCCGCGCTGCGCGATCGCAACGTCTACGTCGTCACCGTGCCGACGCCGATCGACGCCTACGAGCAGCCCGACCTGCAGCCGCTGCGCCAGGCCAGCGAGCTGCTCGCCGGCGTGCTCAAGCGCGGCGACCTGGTGATCTACGAATCCACGGTGTATCCGGGCACCACCGAGGAAGTCTGCGTGCCGCTGCTGGAACAGGGCTCGGGCTTGCGTTTCAGCGAAGACTTCCACTGCGGCTACAGCCCGGAGCGGGTCAATCCGGGCGACCGCCAGCGCCGCCTGGCCGACATCCGCAAGATCACCTCCGGCTCCAGTCCCGCCGCGGCCGACGCGGTCGATGCGCTGTACGCGAGCATCATCGGCGCCGGCACCTGGCGCGCGCCGTCGATCCGCGTGGCCGAGGCGGCGAAGGTGGTGGAGAACATCCAGCGCGACGTCAACATCGCCCTGGTCAACGAGCTGGCGCTGATCTTCGACCGGCTCGGCATCGACACCCAGGACGTGCTGGAGGCGGCCGGCACCAAGTGGAATTTCCTGCCGTTCCGCCCGGGCCTGGTCGGTGGCCACTGCATCGGCGTGGATCCTTACTACCTTCTGCACAAGTCGGAAAGCATGGGGTACCACCCGGACCTGATCCACACCGCGCGCCAGGTCAACAACCGGGTCGGCGCGCACGTCGCGGCGCGGGTGCGGGCGCTGCTGGCGGACAAGGGCGTGGACATGGCCGCGGCCACGATCCTGGTGCTGGGCGTCACCTTCAAGGAGAACTGCCCGGACCTGCGCAACAGCCGCGCGCTGGAACTGGTGCAGGCGCTGGCGGCCGGCGGCGCGCAGGTCGATGCCTGCGACCCGTGGGCCGATCCGCAACTGGCGCGCGAACACGGCGGCGTGGCGCTGGCGCCGGCGCCGCGGCCCGGCCGCTACGACGCCGTGGTGCTGGCGGTGGCGCACGAGGAGTACCGGCATTTCGACGCGGCGCAGATCCGCGCGCTGGGCACGCCGAACCTGGTGGTCTACGACGTCAAGTCGGTGTGGCCGCGCGAGGCGGTGGACGACCGGCTGTAGCGTGCGGCGCCGCGCCAAGCTGTACGCCACCCAAGCGGGGGAGGGGCCGCGTCGGCGCCACGCGCGGCCGGCACCGCCTACACTCGCTGGCTTCCGAATCCCGCGAGGAACGCGATGCACCGTTACCTAGCCTATGTCGCCAGTTGGGTGTTGCTGGCCCTGTCCATCGCCCTGTGCACGCTGTGGCCGTTGTGGGGCTGGGGCGTGGCGGCCTTCGCGATCCTGGCGGCGCTCGGCACCGTGGACCTGCTGCAGACCCGCAGCACCCTGCGCCGCAACTACCCGATCCTGGCGCATTTCCGCTACGGGCTGGAATCGGTCGGCCCGGAGATGCGCCAGTACTTCCTGCAGAGCGACATCGAGGAGGCGCCGTTCTCGCGCCAGCAGCGCGCGCTGGTCTACCAGCGTTCCAAGAACGTGATGGACGTGGTCCCGTTCGGCACGCTGCGCAGCGCCTACGCCGTCGACTACGAGTGGATCAACCATTCGCTGGCCACCAGCGAGATCGCCCACCACGATTTCCGCGTGACCATCGGCGCCGGTTGCGCGCAGCCGTACTCGGCCAGCGTCTTCAACATCTCGGCGATGAGCTTCGGCGCGCTGTCGGCCAACGCGGTCCGCGCGCTCAACGAAGGCGCGCGCCGCGGCGGCTTCTATCACGACACCGGCGAGGGCTCGATCTCGCCCTACCACCGCGAATGCGGCGGCGACCTGGTGTGGGAGATCGGCTCGGGCTACTTCGGCTGCCGCGATGCGCAGGGGCGCTTCAGCGAGGAGCGCTTCGTCGCCAACGCCACCCTGGCGCAGGTCAAGATGATCGAGATCAAGCTGTCGCAGGGCGCCAAGCCGGGCCATGGCGGCGTGCTGCCGGCGGCCAAGGTCAGCGCCGAGATCGCCGCCACCCGCGGCGTGGCGATGGGCCAGGACTGCGTGTCGCCGTCGCGGCACACGGCGTTCTCCACGCCGTTGCAGCTGCTGCAGTTCGTGGCGCGGCTGCGCGACCTGTCCGGCGGCAAGCCGACCGGGTTCAAGCTGGCGATCGGGCATCCGTGGGAGTGGTTCGCGATCGCCAAGGCGATGCAGGAAAGCGAGCTGTACCCGGACTTCATCGTGGTCGACGGCGCCGAGGGCGGCACCGGCGCGGCGCCGGCCGAGTTCATCGACCATGTCGGCGTGCCGATGCACGAGGCGCTGCTGCTGGTGCACAACACCCTGGTCGGGCTGGACATCCGCGAGCGGATCAAGCTCGGCGCGGCCGGCAAGATCACCAGCGCGTTCGACATCGCGCGCACCCTGGCGCTGGGCGCGGACTGGTGCAACGCCGGGCGCGGCTTCATGTTCGCGCTGGGCTGCATCCAGTCGCTGAGCTGCCACAGCGACCGCTGCCCGACCGGCATCGCCACCCAGGACCAGCGCCGCTGGAAGCACCTGGACCCCACCGACAAGGCGGTGCGGGTGCAGCACTACCACGCCAATACGCTCAAGGCGTTGCGCGAACTGCTCAGCGCCGCCGGGCTGGAGGATCCGTCGCAGTTGGGCCCGGAGCACATCCTGCGCCGCATCTCGCCGGTCGAGATCCGCTCGCTGGCCTCGCTGTACCGCTACCTGGAGCCTGGCGAACTGCTGCGCACCGTGCCCGACCACGCCGTGTTCCACGACTACTGGGGCGACGCGCGCAGCGATTCGTTCCAGCCGCCGCCGCGGATCCGCAGCCTGCGCGACAGCAAGTCGCGATGAGCCACGGCCAGGCGCAGGCGATCCGGCTGCGGCCGGCGACGCCGGCGGACATCGATGCGTTGTGGGCATTGCGCACGCGTTGCGTGCGCGAGGTGTGCCGCTCGCACTATTCGCCGGCGGTGATCGCGGCGTGGGCGGCCTCGCCGGCACCGGCGGCGTATCCACGCCTGCTCGGCGGCGGCGCCGGCGTGCTGGCCGAGGCCGCCGACGGGCGCCTGCTGGGATTCGCTGTCGCCGACCTGGAAGGCAACGAGATCGACGGCTTGTTCGTCGATCCCGAACATCATGGCGCCGGGCTGGGCGGCAGGTTGTTGCGCGCGGTGGAAGCCAAGCTGCCGCCGGGAACCCGCATCCATGTGGCCGCCGCGCTCAATGCGGTGGGGTTCTACCAGGCGCACGGCTATGCGGTGCTGCGCGCAGGGCGCTATCCGCATCCGGGCGGGTTCTTCCTGGACTGTGTGTTCATGGCCAAGCAGGTCGCGTTGGCGGTGCGCTGAGGCAGGGGCCGCAAGGCAAGGCGGCGTGATCGCGCTTGCCGGCGGCGGGCCCGCGCCGCGACGGCGGCTGCCACGCCGCCTGCAGCGGCTGGCCCGGCAGGTCCCCCCGCAACTGGAAGCGCGCCGCGCCGCGCGCATCGCCCACGACCAGGCCAAGACGCTGAGCCTGCTGCCGGACACCATGCCCGATGGCGTGGTGTCGTGCCTGGCCGACGGCCCCTGGGCGAGTTCGACCGGGTGGCGCGGCAGTGGCACGGGGCCGACCCGCGCCAATGCCGCCGGCGCCGTGCCGCAATTCCGTGACCTGACCCATCCCGACGATTTCGCCGAGGACATGGAACGGGGGGCGGCGTTGCGCAGCGGGCGGTGCAACGACTTCCGCGCCGAAAAGCGCTACCGCCATCGCGACGGCGGGATCGTGCGCGCGCGTCTGGCGGTAGCGCTGGTGCGCGTCGAGCGGCAGCGCCCGCTGCACGTGGTCACCCATGTCCAGGACATCGCCGAGCAGCATCCGGCCGAGCGCCGCTTGCGCGTCCGATGCTGCTCACCCCGTGCGCCGACGAGGCGGCCAAGCGCGATCCACAGGCGCGGGGGCGGATCGCGGCGCTCTAGCTAAGGCGTGGCCTCGTCCGCCACGCGGCGGAACGCGAAATGCGCGCCGTCGGCGTCGAGTGTGCCCTGGTCGGGGCTGGATGCATCGAAGCGAATGACGATGTCCTGGGCGCTCAGGAAGAAGGCGTGATCGGACGCGGGAATCAACGGATACGCCTGGTCCTTGCGCAAGTCCACCAGCAGGCGCCCCTGCGCCTCGCGGATCCGGAACGTGCCCAGCTCGGCAATGGCGAAGCTGCCGACGAAACGCCGCTGCGCGGCGAGGTCGACGGCCGCCGCGGTGCGCCGGATCGGCTGGAAGTCCGGCCAGGCATAGGCCGCGGCGACCGCGCGGACGATCTCCAGCCCCAATTGGTAGCCCTGGTCGCCGTTGCTCAGCACCACGGCGCCATCGCAGCCGTCCGGATAGACGACCAGCGTGGCCTTGTAGCCGGCGTTGGACCCGTCGTGATAGAGGTACTTGCGGGCGCCGGCACCGCCGATGCTCAGGCCCAGTCCATAGCCGTCCTGCACCGGCGTCGTCATCGCCCGTGCGCTGGCCGCGGACAGCACGCGGCCGCGGCCGGCGTGCGCAGCGCACAGTTCGATCGCGTAGCGCGCCAGATCGTCGGCGTTGGTCCACAGGCCGGCGGCGGCCAGTTCCGGATAGGTGTGCGGCCCGCCCGCGATGGGGGTGCCGTTGGCGTCGTGCGGTTGCGCGGCCCGCGCGAGCGCGCGTGCCGGAAGCGGCTGGCGGTAGCTGCTGGCGTGCATGCGCAACGGGGCAAGGACGCGGTCGTGCACCAGGGTCGGGAAGTCCTGCCCGCTGACGTCGATCAGCAGTTGCTGCATGACCGTGTAGCCGCCGCCCGAATAGCGGTAGCGTTCGCCGACCGGCGCTTCCACCCGCACCGGCGCCGAGTTGGCCGGCGCCTGGCCGTCGAGCACCTGGGTGAGGGTCGGGACAGGCGTGCCGCCAGCGTAGCCGGCGAAACCGTGCACGCTGGTGCCGGCGGTGTGCGACAGCAGGTGCCGCAGCGTCACCGGGCGATCGCGGGTGTAGACGGCGTCGGGCAATTTCCAGGAGGTCAGCCGCGTGTTGACCGGCGTGTCGAGGTCCAGGCGCCGGTCCTGGACCAGCGCCAGCGCCGCCATCGCCGCCACCGGCTTGCTCACCGAGCCGGCCTGGAACAGGGTCCTGGCGTCGACGGCGGCACCCTGGGCGGCGGTGACCCCATACCCCTTGGCCCACACGACGCGACCGCCGTGGATCACCGCGATCGCCACGCCCGGCACGTGCAGTGTGTCCATCTGCGCGCGCAGCGACTGCCGCTCGGCCGCCGGATCGCCGCTGATCACCGCCGGTAGCAGTCCGGCCTCGACCTGCTGCATCCGTGTGCTGCTGGCGGGCAATTCCGCGCCGGCAGGCGCGCTGCCGGCGATGCCGAGCGCGAATAGGAGAATCGATGGACGCATGCGTCGCTCCAGGCGGGGAGGTGTGGCGCGCTGCGAAAGATCGCGGCGCTGTGGCTGCCACGCAGGGATACGCGTCGTTGCGGCAGGGGCGACAGGCCCAAAGGTCACTGGCCGTTCCGGCGCGACGGCGCGCCGCCGTCGCTCACGCCGGGGTTCGCTGCAGCCAGGCTACCGCGCCGCGTCCGGCGCGCACGCCGCTGGCGAAGCAGGCGCTGAGCAGGTAACCGCCGGTGGGCGCTTCCCAGTCGAGCATCTCGCCGGCGCAGAAGGTGCCGGGCAGGGCGTGCAGCATCAGCGCCGGGTCCAGCGCCTCCAGGCGCACGCCGCCGGCGCTGCTGATCGCCTCGGCCAGCGGGCGCGGGCGCTGCAGGGTCAAGGGCAGGCGCTTCAGCACGGCCGCCGCGCGTGACGGGTCGCTTGCAGCCTCCTTGCCCAGCACTTCGAACAGCAGCGCCGCCTTGACCCCGTCGATGCCGGCCTGGCGGCGCAGGTGTTCGCCGAAGCTGCGCCCGCCGCGCGGCTTGCCGAGTTCGGCCTGCAGCCGCGCCAGCGCGCGGCCCGGCGCCAGGTCCAGCCACAGCGTGGTCGCGCCGTGCGCGGCGATGGCCTCGCGCAGGTCCGCCGCCAGCGCATAGATCAGACTGCCCTCGATCCCGTGTTCGCTGACCACGCATTCGCCCTGCAAGGCCTGCGCGTGGCCCTGCAGGTCGCGCCAGTGCGCGACCACGGGCTTCAACGGCGCGCCGGCATGACGCTCGCGGAAGTGCGCGCTCCAGTCGATGTCGAAGCCGCAGTTGGCAGGCCGCAGCGGCGCCACCTCGACGCCGCGCGCGCGCAGGAGATCCTGCCAGGCGCCGTCGGATCCCAGTTGCGGCCAACTGCCGCCGCCCAGCGCCAGCACGCAGGCATCGGCGTGGACCACATGCTCGCCCTCGGCGCCGGCGAAGCGCAGCGCGCCATCGCCGGTCCAGCCCTGCCATCGGTGCTGCACGTGGAAGCGCACGCCGGCGTCCTTCAACCGCCGCACCCAGCCGCGCAGCAGTGGCGCGGCCTTGCGGTCCAGCGGGAACACGCGGCCGGAACTGCCGACGTAGGTCTCCACGCCCTGCGCCTGCGCCCAGGCGCGCAGCGCGTCGGCGTCGAAGTCGGCCAGCCATGCGCCGACCTGCGCGGCGCGTTCGCGGTAGCGCGAGACGAACAGCGCGAACGGATCGGAGTGGGTCAGGTTGAGCCCGCCCTTGCCGGCGATCAGGAACTTGCGCCCGACCGAGCCCTTGCCCTCGTACACGTCGACCTCGGCGCCGGCGGCGCGCGCGGTCTCGGCGGCGATCAGCCCGGCCGGACCGCCGCCGACGATGGCGATGCGGCCGCGCGCGGCGGCGGCGAGCTTGCGTTCGGGCATCGGCGCGGCAGGCTCAACGCGGCTTGACGTCGAGCAGTTCGACTTCGAACACCAGCGAGGCGTTGGGCGGGATCACCCCGCCGGCGCCACTGGCGCCATAGCCGTATTCGGCCGGAATCATCAGCTTGCGCTTGCCGCCCACGCGCATGCCGGCCACGCCTTCGTCCCAGCCGCGGATCACCTGGCCGCCGCCGAGCGGGAAGCTGAACGGCTGGCCGTGGTCGGCCGACGCATCGAACTTCTCGCCACGCTGGTCCTTGGCCTTCTCGTCGTAGAGCCAGCCGGTGTAGTGCACGGTCACCTGGTCGCCGGGCCGCGCCTCGGCGCCGCTGCCGACGCGCTCGTCGATCATCTGGAAGGTGGCGATGCTGCCGCCGGACGGGGGGCCGGGCGGTTTGCAGCCGCCCAGCAGCCATAGCGGCAGGGACAGGCTCAACAGCAGCAGGAGACGGCGCATGGGGTCATCCTTGGCGGGCGGAGCGTGCAAGGGTAGCGCATCGTCGCAGCCGCTATCATCGGCGCATGGCCAAACTGCTGCTCAACCTGCGCAACGTCCCCGACGACGAGCTCGCCGACGTGCGCGCCCTGCTCGACGACGCGCGCATCGATTACTACGAGACCCGCCCCGGCACCTTCGGCATTTCCGCCGGCGGCGTCTGGCTGCGCCAGGAGGCCGAACAGGCGCGGGCCAAGGCGTTGCTGGCCGAGTACCAGGCCCGGCGCGGCGCGCGCGCCCGCGCCGAACGCGCCGCGGCGCTGCGCGACGGCAGCGCCGAAACCTTCGCCACGTTGCTGCGGCGGCGCCCGTTGTTCGTGCTGGCGACCTTGCTGGGCATGCTGCTGGTCGCCTCGCTGGTGCTGCTGCCGTTCTTCCTGTTGCGCGGCTAGGCGTCGCCCTGCGCGGCGGTCCGCAAGCGCGGGGCGCGCCGCAGGCGCGAGCGTCCAGCGACGTCCAGGCGGCATGCGTCCGTGCACGTCCCGTCGCACGCGCTTGCCTTGCGCCGTCGCCGCGCCGGCGTCGCCTGCACCGCGCGCTAAAATGCGCCGATGATCGCCAATACCGCCGCCTACCATTTCGTCGCCATCGCCGATCCGGACGCGCTCGCCGCGCAGTTGCAGGCGTGGGCGCGGGCCGGCGCGCTGCGCGGCACCATCCTGGTCGCGGGCGAGGGCATCAACCTGTTCCTGGCCGGCGCGCCGGAGGCGATCGACGCGTTCTACGCGCAACTGCGCGCCGACCCGCGCTTCGCCGGCCTGCGGGTCAAGACCAGTGCCAGCGCGGCGCAGCCGTTCGCGCGGCTGAAGACCAAGGTCAAGCCGGAGATCATCAGCTTCCGCCGCGACGCCGCCTCGCCGCTGGGCGGCGCACGCGCGCCGGCGGTGGCGCCGGCGACCCTGCGGCGCTGGCTGCGCCAGGGCCACGACGACGCCGGTCGGCGCGTGGTCATGCTGGATACGCGCAACGCCCAGGAAGTGGTCCATGGCAGCTTCGCCGGCGCGCTGACCCTGCCGATCGTCAAGTTCACCGACCTGCCCGAGGCGCTGGCGCCGCACCGCGCGGCGCTGGCCGATGCCACCGTGGTCAGCTTCTGCACCGGCGGCATCCGCTGCGAGAAGGCGGCGCTGTGGATGCGCGCCGACGGCATGGACAACGTGCTGCAACTGGACGGCGGCATCCTCGGCTACTTCGAGGAGGTGGGCGGCGAAGGCTACGACGGCCGCTGCTTCGTGTTCGACGAACGCGTGGCGCTGGATCCGCAGTTGCGGCCGCTGGTGGGCGGCTGATCGTCGCGGGATTGGGGAGTCGGGATTGGGGATTGGCAAAGGCGGGCTGCCCCGCGGCTGACCGAATCTGCGGTCTGCAAATGGGTTTGCCGATTCGCTGCATGCCGCCGCGTCCCATCGGACCCACAAAGGGATCCGCTCCAACGAATCCCCGATCCCCAATCACGCGTCCCGAAAAAACTGGCTCGCCAAGCGTCCGCTCAGCGCTCCGAGCCACCGGCCCGATGGTGCACTCGGCCTTCCAGGCGAGGCAAAAGCCGCTTTACCCAATCCCCAATCCCGATTCCCCATTCCCAACGCCGTCAGGCGTACTGCATCTTGCGCGTCATCCCGCCATCGACCACGACCTCCTGGCCGGTGACGAAGCCGGCCTCGGCCGACAGCAGGTAGACCGCCAGCGCGCCGATGTCCTGCGGCGTACCGACCCGGCCCGCCGGGTGCTGCGCGTGATCCTGCCGCGACAGCGCCGGCTTGCGCCGTGCGCCGGGCTTGCGCCAGGCATCGGTGGCGATCCAGCCCGGACTGATGCAGTTGACCCGCACCGCCGGCCCGGCGCTGATCGCCAGCGCGTGGGTGAAGGCGAGCAGGCCGCCCTTGGAGGCCGCGTAGGCCTCGCTGTCCGGTTCGGACTGATGCGCGCGGCTGGAGGCGATGTTGACGATCGCGCCGCCGCCCGCGCTGGCGCGCAAGGCCGGCAGCGCATGCTTGCTGCACAGGAAGGCGCCGCCCAGGCTGGTGCCCAGGCGCCGGTTCCATTCGCGCAGCGACAGCCGCTCCAGCGGGCCGCTGTGCGGATCGGCGATGCCGGCGTTGTTGACCAGCCCGTCGATACGGCCGAAACGCGCCAGCGCGGCGTCGACGAAGCGGCGCACGCCGGCCTCGGCGGCCACGTCCAGGCGCCGGAACAGGGCGCGGTCGCCGACGTCCAGTTCGGCCAGGCAGGCGCGCCCGGCCGCGGCATCGAGGTCGCCGAAGGCGACCCGCCCGCCGGCACCGAGCACCGCCTGCACCACGCCCCGGCCGATGCCCTGCGCGCCGCCGGTGACCAGCACCACGCGATCGCGCAACGGTTGGGTGGGCGGGGCGGAGACTGGCGGCAGCAGGGACATGGCACGGGACCGGGCAGGGTGGGCGTGCAGGGTAGCCGGGCGGCCGTGCAGTCGGTGTTGCTGCGGTCCGCTTCCAGGTTGGGGCGATAGCGCTGCAGCCGTCGTATCCTCACCCCAACCCCCTCTCCCGGTGGGACAGAGGGCTATCACCTTTCTCCCATCGGGAGAAGGTGCCCCGCGGGGCGGATGAGGGTACGGCGGCACGCGAACCGAACCGCGGGCATGTGCGCCACCGCAAATCAGCGTTCCGGCACCGGCCGCTGCAATCGGCGTCGCGCGCCCCCAGTTCGAACGCATCGTTCCGCAGGAATCCGCTCTCCATGATGCCCATCTCCATCCTCGACCTCGCCCCGGTCTGCGAAGGCAGCGACACCACCCAGGCCTTCGCCAACATGCTGGACCTGGCGCAGCACGCGGAAGGCTGGGGCTACCACCGCTACTGGCTGGCCGAGCACCACAACATGCCCGGCATCGCCAGCGCCGCCACCGCGGTGCTGATCGGGCACGTGGCCGGCGGCACCAAGCGCATCCGGGTCGGCGCCGGCGGCATCATGCTGCCCAATCACGCGCCGCTGCAGGTGGCCGAGCAGTTCGGCACGCTGGCATCGCTGTATCCCGGACGCATCGACCTGGGCCTGGGCCGCGCGCCCGGCACGGATCAGGCCACCGCACGCGCCTTGCGCCGCTATTTCGACAGCGCCGACCAGTTCCCGCACGACGTCGCCGAGTTGCTGCGCTACTTCGCCCCGGCCGAACCCGGCCAGTTGGTGCGCGCGGTGCCCGGCGCCGGCATCGAGGTGCCGGTGTGGCTGCTCGGTTCCAGCCTGTTCAGCGCGCGCCTGGCGGCGACGCTGGGCCTGCCGTTCGCGTTCGCCTCGCATTTCGCCCCGGATGCGATGGACGAGGCGCTGGCGATCTACCGCCGCGAGTTCCGGCCCTCGGCGCGGCTGCGCGATCCGTATGCGGTGCTGGCGTTGAACGTGATCGGCGCCGAGTCCACTGCCGCGGCGCGGCGCCTGTTCACCACGCAGCAACAGAGCTTCGTCAATCTGCGGCGCGGCCGCCCTGGGCTGATCCCGCCGCCGATCGACGACATCGAGGCGTTCTGGCAGCCGCACGAAAAGGCCGGCGTGGAGCGCGCGCTGGCCTGCACCGTGCTCGGCGACGCGGACGAGGTCGCGCGCGGGATGGCCGCCTTCGTCGCCCGCCACCAGCCCGACGAACTGCTGCTCACCGCCAACATCTACGACCACGCGGCGCGGCTGCGTTCGTTCGAAATCGCGGCGACGGCCTGGCGTCACGCCGCGGCCGCGTGAGCGCCGACCAGCGCGAGGTCCATCGCGCGCGGCCGCCATGCCGGCCGCGCGCGCGTTCGTCGGCCGGTGCCGCAGCGACACGTGGGTGTGTCGCGTAGACGCGATGTAGACAAGTTGCGCGGGCGTTCGCATTTTCACCCCGCCTTGCAGGGCCATGGCATCAGATCGGGGGCGCGTGCCCTTTGCGGGTCACGCATGTCGCAGCGAGGCGGGTCCGACATCGGCCGCCGCGCATCCGGTACGTCGCAACAGGGGGCACGACCATGGACACCAACTATCTGCCGCCGGCCGCGCGCGGCTGCGGCCTGGAAGCCGTCTTGCATCAACTGGCGTTGCAATTGCAGGGCCTGCAGCGCACGCCGCCCGCGCTCGCGGTGCCGCAGCCGGCGCGGCGCCAGGTCTTCGCCGAGGCGCCGATTCCAAAGTGATCGCCTCGGTCGCGCGCGCGTTCGCGCGCGACCGGGCCGATGCGGTCTCGGTCGCAACGGCCAGGCCCGCGCCGCGACCGCGGTCGCGGCGATGCGCGCGCCTGGCCGACGCTGCCGTGCCGCTCCGGGCGCCGGGCGCAAACGCGCCTATCGCACCGCGCGGTCGCACCGATGCGCGCGCGCGAATCCGATATCCGTGGGAGTGCGATCGCGGACGTGGCGCGCTCGGCGCGGCGACGCACCTTCGACTGCGAATCGCGAGTCCATCGCCGCGCGGTGCGTTGGCGTCGCAGGTGGGCGCCGGCGTGCGCCTGCAGTTACAGCTTCTGCATCCACTCGCGGGTCAGGTCCACCACCTGGTCCGAGGCCAGCCCCAGTCCCAGCGCCACGGCGATGCCGCCCAGCCACGATCCCAGCATCAGGCCGCCGTCGCGTTCCAGCAGGGCCAGCGAGAACAGCAGCAGCATGGCGCCGAAGGCGTAGTTGGTGAACGGGATCGGCAGCGACAGCAGGATTCCCAGCACCGCCACCAGCAGCCCGCTGAAGGCCCGCGCCGGCAAGGTCTCGACCAGGGCCGGCAGGCGCGGCTTGAGCAGCTTGTCCAGCCGCCGCAGCCAGGGCGCGATGCGCCCGACGAAGCGCTGCATGGTGCGCCGGCGCGGACCGCGCTCGCCGATGAAGCGCGGCAGCCAGGGTTTGCGCAGGCCGATCAGCATCTGTACGCCGATCAGCGTCACCAACGGCCCGCTGATGCCGCCGGCCAGACCCGGCACCGGCAGGAACGCCGGCAGGATCGCCACGAACAGCAACATGCCGAACGCGCTCTGCTGCAGGTTGCTCAGGATGGTGCGCAGCCGCAGTTGCTCGTCCGGATCGCCGAGGCTGAAGGTGTCGAGCAGGGTCCGGATGCCTTCGGCGCGGTAGCCCGCGTCCGCAGCCGCACCGGGCGGATCACCCGGTGATGTCATCGCTGTTCTCGTCCTGCAGCCTGCTCAACAGCAGCTTGTCCACGCGCGCGCCGTCCAGGTCGACGATCTCGATGCGCCAGCCGGCCCAGTCGAAGAACTCGCCGGCGTGCGGGATGCGCCCGAAGTAGTAGATGCACAGGCCGGCCAGGGTGTTGTAGTCGCCTTCCTCGGCGCTGGGCAGCTCGGCGCCGCCGAGCAGTTCGCGCAGGTCCTCGATCGCCAGCGAGCCGTCGATCAGCAGCGAGCCGTCGGCGCGGGTCACCACCAGCGCGTCCTCGTCGGCGTTGTCGGCCGACTGCAGGCGCCCGACTACCGCGCCCATCAGGTCGCTGAGCGTCACCAGGCCCTGGATCTCGCCGTACTCGTCCACCACCAGCGCCATCGACTGCTGTTCCTCGCGGAAGATCTCCAGCAGCTTCATCGCATGGGTGGACTCGGACACGAACAGGGTGTCGCGCAGGCTCTGGAACAATTGGGTGGCGTCGCCGCCCATGCGCGTGACCAGCGACTTCACCTCCAGCACGCCGGCGATGTCCTGGTCGCTGCCGCGGTACACCGGGTAGCGCGAGAATTCGTGTTCGCGCATCACCTGCAGGTTGCGCTCCGGCGCGGCGTTGGCGTCGAGCCAGGCGATGCGGTTGCGCGGGGTCATCAGGCTCTCGGCGGTGCGGTCGCCCAGGCGCATGACCCGGTTCATCATGTCGCGCTCGTGCGCGTCGATCACGCCGGCCTCGTGGCTCTCGGCCACCAGCATGCGGATCTCCTCTTCGGTCACCGAGGCCGATTCCTCCTTGCCCAGGCCGAACAGGCGCAGCACCAACCGGGTCGAGCGCGACAGGACCCACACGAACGGCGCGGCGATCCGGGCCAGCCAGCCCATGGGGATGGCGACGAAGCTGGCGATGACCTCCGAGCGGGTCAGGGCCAGGCGTTTGGGCACCAGTTCGCCGAAGATCAGCGTCAGGAAGGTGATCAGCACGATCGCCAGGGTCTTGCCGATCAAGGCCGACCACGGCTGCGGGTCGCCGAACAGAGTGAAATTGGCCGCCAGCGCCGGGAACAGCGCCTGCAGCTTCGCCGCGATCGCAAAGCCGATGGCCTCGCCGCCGAACACACCGGTCAGGATGCCGATCGCGGTGATGCCGATCTGCACGGTGGACAGGAAGTGTTCCGGGTTCTCGGCCAGCGCCAGCGCCTTGGCCGCGCGCGTGCTGGATTGCGCCATCTGCTTCAGGCGGCTCTTGCGCGAGGTCATCAGCGACATCTCGGACATCGCGAAGAAGCCGTTCAGCAGCACCAGGGCCGCCACGATCAACAGTTCAAGCATGCGCACGCTCCCTGGCGGCGAGGGAAGCGGGGACATGGGCGCCTGGGCGGCGCGGGGGAGGGGGGCTGGGGTGGTCGTCCATAGGGTGCGCCGAGCGACGGCGCGATGGCATGGTAGCAAACCCGGGGCGCGGCGGCGTCCACCCGGCGCCGCCGTCCCGCCGCCGGTCGCCGGATTACCCCTCTTTGTCAGCAAACGGTCATAATTCCGCCCCGGTGCCGTCCCTCCCGCGACGGCGGGAAGTGCGTTTCATGTTCTCGTTGCAGACCATCTTCGGTTCCGGCAAGCAGTTCTACACCCTGCTCGACGAGGCGGCGCAGGCCGCCTACGACAGCACCAAGGCGCTGCACGCGATGATGCGCGAGGCGGACCGGCAGCCGGCGCTGGACGCCTTCAAGCTGGCGCGGCTGCGCGAGCGCGCCGCCTCCGACAAGATCGGCCAGGCGCTGGTGGACAGCTTCATGACCCCGATCGAGCGCGAGGACATCGAGGCGCTGGGCTCGGCGCTGTACAAGATCCCCAAGCAGGTAGAGAAGTTCGCCGACCGCTACTCGCTGGCGGTGCAGCACCTGGAGCACATCGACTTCGCCCCGCGCGCGGCGATGCTGGAGCAGGCCGCGGCGGTGGTGGTGGAGATGGTCCACGACCTGCGCAACATGCATCTGGACCGGATGAGCGCGCTCAACGACAAGCTGCGCTCGCTGGAGAACGAGGCCGACCGGCTGATGCTGGAGCTGTACCGCGACATCTACTCCGGGCGCCTGGACAACCTGCAGATGTTCCTGCTCAAGGAGTTCTTCGAGATCCTGGAGAAGGCCATCGACCGCTGCCGCGAGGCCGGCGTGGTGGTCTACCAGATTGTGCTGAAGAACTCGTAATGGGCCCGCTCCGGATCCGCTGCAGGCGCGGCCGCGCCGCCCTGTCCGCCGCGCCCGCGGCCGCTTGCGCGAGGGACGCCCGATGCTGACGCTGGTGCTGGTGGTGATCCTGGCCGCGCTGGTGTTCGAGTTCATCAACGGCTTCCACGACACCGCCAACTCGATCGCCACGGTGGTCGCGACCAAGGTGCTCAGCCCCGGCTGGGCGGTGATGCTGGCGGCCGGCATGAACCTGGTCGGCGCGCTGACCGGGACCGCGGTGGCGATGACCATCGCCTCGGGCCTGCTCGACACCGACGTGGTCGTGGTGACCCCGCAGGTGATCCTGTGCGCGCTGCTCGGCGGCATCGTCTGGAACCTGATCACCTGGTGGAAGGGCCTGCCGTCCTCGTCCTCGCATGCGCTGATCGGCGGCCTGTGCGGCGCCGGTCTGGCCGCCGCGCACAACGACTGGGACGCGCTGATCTGGTCGCAGAACGTGGGCGACTGGGCCAAGAACAAGGGCCTGCTGTGGAAGGTGTTCGTGCCGATGGTCACCTCGCCGATCGCCGGCTTCCTGCTCGGCATCGCGGTGATGCTGCTGCTGTGGGCGATGATCGCCGGCCTGGCCAAGCTCGGCGGCCCGCTCGGGCGGCTGGCGCGGCCGCGCTGGGTCAACGCCTTCTTCGGCAAGGCGCAGATCGCCTCGGCCGCGTACATGGGCTATGCGCACGGCCACAACGACGCGCAGAAGACCATGGGCATCATCGCCATGACCCTGGTCGGCGCGCAGAGCACCGGCGCGCTGGACGAGCTGCCGCCGTGGCTGGCGTTCCTGCATCCGAACGCCAGCCAGGGGCAGGGCATCGCCACCTGGATCGTGCTGACCTGCGCGGTGGTGATGGCGGCGGGCACCGCGTCGGGCGGCTGGAAGATCATCAAGACCCTGGGCCACAAGATGGTCAAGCTGCACCCGATCCACGGCTTCGCCGCGGAGACCAGCTCGGCCACGATCCTGACCCTGGCCGCGCACTACGGCATGCCGGTCTCCACCACCCACAGCATCTCCACCGCGATCATGGGCGTGGGCTTCGCCAAGAACCCGCGCTCGCTGCGCTTCGGCGTGATCGAGCGCATCGTCTGGGCCTGGATCCTGACCATCCCGGCCGCCGCCGGCGTGGCGTATTTGATTTTCGAATTGTTTGCGCTGTTTGGTTGGACGTGAGGGATTGGGGAGTCGGGATTAGGGATTCGTAGAAGCGGCGCCGGAGCCCCGCTCTTGCCAATCCCGAATCCCCAATCCCAAATCCCGGCCCCCCAGCTAGTTGGCCCGATACATCGCCAGAACATCCCCCCGCAGCGCGCGCTGGCTGTCGGCGCGGTTGTAGAACATGTGGCCGCCCGGGTAGTTCTTGACCTGCACGCGGGTCGGGTCGTTGCCCATCGCCGGCATCTGGTCCACGGTCAGCACCGAGCCCATGAACGGGCACGACAGGTCGTTCCAGCCGTGCACGATCAGCACCCGCAGCTTGGGATCGATCGCCACCGCCTGGCGCAGCTCGGTCACCGAGCCCTTGCGCAGTTCGTCGTTCCAGTCCCACAGCTTGTTCACGTCGTAGTTCAGCGCCTGGTAGCGCGCGTCCACCTTCCAGCCGACCACGCGGGTCACGAAATCCACCATCGCGGTGGTGGTCGGGGCGATGATGCTGTCCAGCAGCGGGTCGTTGGCGCGTTGCTCCGGCGCGTTCGGGAACGGATCGAAGGCGGTGACGTTGGAGTCGTAGCGGCTGCCGAGCTGGCCCTTGTCGCGGAACACCTCGCGCAGGTAGGCCTGGGTCTCCAGGCGGCCGCCGGCGCGGCGCACGTAGACCGGATCCAGCCCGGTCATCGCCGCCACCTGCTGGATCATGCGTTCGCTGCCGGCCGGATCCGAGCGCCCGCGCAGCAGCGCGGTGACGTAGTCGCCGCGGGTGTAGTCGATCACCTGGCGCATCGCCTCCGGGGTCAGGCGCTGTTCGCGCTCCAGGTGCGCGGCGGCGATCGAGGGCAGGGTCAGCATCCACGCCAGCGGCGAGACGTCGCCGTTGTCGTCCAGGGTCGGGTTGAGGTAGGGCGAGACCAGCACCACGCCGTTCATCGCCACGCCCAACTGGGTCTGCAGGTAATGGGTGATGCGCGGGCCGCGGAAGCCGCCGTAGCTCTCGCCCACCAGGTATTTGCGCGACTGCAGGCGCTGGTTCTTCAGCAGCCAGTCGTAGATGGTGCGCGACAGGTACTCGATGTCGGCCTGCGGGTTGTAGAACTGCTTCTTGGCCTGCGCGTCGGGCACCCGCGAGCGGCTGAAGCCGGTGCCGACCGGGTCGATGAACACCAGGTCGGTGAAGTCCAGCCAGGTGCCGGGATTGTCGTGCAGCGTCGCCGGCGCCGAGGCGCTGTCGCCTTCGCTGCCGAAGGCGACCACCTTCGGCCCGATCGCGCCCAGGTTGAGGTAGACCGACGCGGCGCCGGGACCGCCATTGAGGGCGAAGGTGACCGGCCGGTCCTTGCCGTCCACGGTGTAGGCGGTGAACACCACGTCGGCGACGACCTTGCCCTGTGCGTCCTTCACCGGCAGCGTGCCCACCGTGGCGGTGTAGCTCAGCGATCTGCCCTCCACCCGGGTGACCTGGCGCACCTTGGCATCGGCCGGCAGCGCCGCCGGTTTGGCGGGTTCGGCGCTGTCGGCCTTGTCCGGCTTGTCGTCGCCGTCGGCACCGGCGGCCAGTGCCGCAGGCAGCGGCAGGAGGGCCAGCAGCAACGCGGCCAGCAGGGACTTGGGCAGGTTCGGCACGGCGGGCGCTCGGGACGGGGAAGCCGGCATGCTAGGCCGGCGGGCGCCGCAGGCGGATGTGTACAAAGGCATGGTGCCGGCTACCTGGGGGACGCGGGATCCACCGGAGCGGGGTCGGGCGATGCAGGCGATTGGCGCAGGCGCCGTCTGCGACGGGCGGGGGCGACAGGATCCGCGTCCTCGGCTCCGTGCTCCTTGCTTCGTGCGCCGCGCAAGGCGCCCGTGCCTACGCAGACGCAGACGCAGACGCAGACGCAAACGCGGCTCGCGCGAAGCGCAACCTGCGCCGCGGTCGCGAAGCGATGCGTCACGCGCGGCGGCGCCTACCAGGCCAATGCCGGGTCCGGGTCCGGGCAGCGCGGCAGGGGACGGCAGATGAAGGCGAGGATGTAGATGCTGTCGTCGCGTGGCGCTGTGTCGTGTATGGCTGCGGCTGGTGGCTGGGTTACCCGAGGAACGGCTGGCGCCGCCTCGGCCACGCTCAGGTCGCGCGCATACAGGTCCAGGCGCAGGCGCCGCAGGGTCGCCTGCGCGGCCACCGGCTGCGAGGCGATCGGTGCGGGGCGGCCGATCGCGATGCGCGGACGCAGCGCCGGCGCGGCGATGCCGCGCAACGGCATGCGCCGCATGGCGATGGCCTCCGCGGCGTCCGGCGCGGTGGTCGCGTCCGGCGTGCTTGAACCAGGCGCCGCGCGTGGTCCGATCCTGATCGGCGGCGGTCGGCCGATGCCGATCGGATCCGCTGGCGCGCGCGGCAGCAGCCGTGGCCGGATGATCCGCGTCGGGCTCAGCCGCACTTGCCGCAGCAGCATCGGATCGAAGCCCAGCCCGGTGCCGGTCGCGGCCGGCGCCGGCGCGCTAGGCTTGCGCTGCACCTGGATGTTGCGCGCGAACACCACCGCCACCGGATAGGCCGTGCACGGGCCCTGTGCCGGCGACTGGCCGTCGCTGAGCAGTTGCGTGGCGTCGGCGAAGCGCCAGAATCGCGCACTGAAGGCGTCCGCGCTGAACCAGGGGCGGACCAGCGCCGCGGAACTGAACTCGAAGCGCAGCGCCGCGATGCCGGCGTCGCCGCCCGCGCCCAGGCGCGCACGCAGGTCGGCGGGCGCCTCGGCCAGCGCCGCGTCGATCTCCGCGCCGCTGAGTTCGAACTGCCGCCAGGCGCCGTCGTCCAGCGCGTTGCCGGGGGAGTAGCTGGTCGGATACACGCGCAACTGGTCGCTGGCGCGGGTCAGCGTGTCCATGTCGGGATTGCAGCGTCCCTTCCACTCGCTCAGCGTCTGCCAGGGCGACTTCGCGCCGAGCGCGCCGACCTGGGCCTGGGCCTGCTCGATCGCCGCGCGCTCGCCCAGCGCCGCCCAGTCGGCCAGCGCGTCGGCCAGCCCGCGTTGCAGGGCCGGTTGCTGCACGTCGCGCCAGGCCTGCAGTTGCGCGGCATCGCCGGCAGTGGCGGTGGCCTGCTGCGCCAGGTAGTCCTGCTGCAGCAGCAGGTAGCGGCCGCGGTAGCTGCGATAGGCCAGCGCCGCGTCGGTCGGCACGCGCCGGCCCTCCTCGTCCTGCCGGTACAGCACCGCGCAGGCGGCCTGGTAGTCGGCTTCCTCCTGCGCGGTGCGGGTGGATTGGGCGAACTGGGCTTCGCGCAGCACCTGCGTGTAGACGTCCCACAGCAGGGTCGGGCTGTCGCCGCTCCAGGCGGGGCCGTCGGGAATGCGGTTGGCCAGCAGCGAGAATTCGATCAGGTGCTGCACCGTGCCATCGCCGAGCAGGTCCAGCGCCGCGGGCGCGAAGGCCAGGGGCGTGACCGGGAAGCTGAGGTCGGTGTCGTCGCTGCCGAACACGTGTTCGGCCTTGGCCATCAGCGCCAGTTGGGCGGCTGCGTCCATTGCAGGCGGTTCCTTGGGCGAAAGGACAACGTGGTGCGCAAGGCGGCGGACGGCCCCAGGGCCGCTCGCCGCGGTGGCGCCGCTCAGATCCAGTCGGTGATGCTGGGCAGCGGATCGGGCGACTTGGGGAACACGTGGCACTTGAAGCCGATGATCTGCGTGCCTTCCACCGTCATCGTCTGCGTCTGGCGGTCGTAGTGCGCCTGGCCGGAGCGCTCGCCGCTGGCCGAGCTGCGCCCGTGCGAACCGCCCAGATGGAACGGGCCGAACGAGAACACACCGCCGCCGCTGGCCGAGGAGCGCTGCCAGGATTCGGCCATGTCGCTGAAGCCGGAGGACTTGGCGAAGCACAGGCTCAGGTCGCGCACCAGGATCAGCGAGGTCGGGTAGGCCGGCAGCAGGCCCTTGGCCGGCGTCGCGCCGTCGGAGGCGAACTGGCCCTTGGCCTCGGGGTTGTTCTGGTCCATGCGCCAGCTCTTGCTCATCAGGAACGCGGTCTTGAACCAGGGCCGCACGATCGGCATCTGCGCGATGCTGAACTTCATGCTGAAGTGTTCCGAATCGAACTGCACGTGCGACTGGCTTTCGCCGCTGGCGTTGCTGACCCGGCCGCCACCGCCGAAGATGCCCAGGAAGCTGCCGGCGGCGCTGGTGCTGGAGCGGCGCATCGCGTAGCTGGAGTTGCTGGCGCTGTTGTAGTCGGCGGAGCTGAAGCCGAAGTCGGTCCAGCCGGCGTTGTCCATGAAGTTGCCCGGCACCACCGAGCTGTAGAAGAAGTCGCTGCCGGACACCAGGCTGGTCAGCCGCGCCTTTTCCAGGTCGTCGCGGTACTGCTGCTTGAGCAGGGCCATGTCGCGCTGCATGACCTGGTCGATGAACGCGGCGATCTGCTCGTAGTCGTTCTTGTAGCCGTTGGAGACCCAGTCGGACATCGCCGCCTTGACCTTGTTGCGCAGGATGTTGGCGTTGATCGCCCAGTTCTGCACCGCGCGCTGGTCGGCCGCGGCCAGGCCGTCGATGCGCTGGCTGTTGTATTCCAGCGCCGCGCTCATGTAGTCGACCATCTTCTCGTTGTAGGCCTTGACCAACGGGCTGGGCTCGGTGACCTGGGTCTCGCTGTCGTCGATCAGGTTCTTCTTGGTGGTGGTGGTCTGCAGCAGGCCGCGGAACTTCTCGATCTTCTTCTTGACGTCGTCCGGCAGCTCGTTGTGCATGACCTGGCTCATGCGCAGGATGTACTCGTAGCGGTCGGACAGCGTGCCTTCGTTGTTCATCACGCTCAGCGCGGAGAACTGGTTGTTGACGGTGGCGGCCAGGTCCGGCACGAAGTCGACCAGGCGCGAGAAATCCTCGGCCTGCTTCAGCAACTGCGCCGCGTCGCTGCCCTTGAGCGCTTCCAGCTGCGATGGGGTCAGTTCGGGCGTGGTGGTGGTGCCGTCGGGCTGGGTGGTGCGCATCTCGTCCAGCGCGGCCTTGCGCACCACGCCGGTGAGGCCCTGCTTCATGAAGCGCACGTCCTCGGGCTGCAGCGGGATGCCGGGCGTGGCCCAGCTGAAGAAGTTGTCTTCGGATTTGGGAACGGTGTCGTCGCCGTTGGTGAGGATGTTGTAGACCTTGCCCATGACCGAGTTGAGCATGACGTCGGGAGTGACGAGTGCCATGAAAGTGCTCCTTGCTTTGGGCCGGGCGACGTTCCCGCCGCCCGGGGAAATCACGGAAGATCGGCGATGACCGCGCCGTAGTAGTTGTCGATGAAGTCGCGTTGCGGCACCGCCAGGTCGAAGCTGTTCTCGCCCCAGGACCAGATCGACAGCAGCACGTCGTCCTTGCGGAACCTGGGCGTGCCTGCGTCGTCGAGCGGTCCATCCATCACCGCCACGGTGATGTTGTTGAGTCCGACGATGTAGTGGTTGGGGAACAGGTCCAGCAGGAACTGGCTGTCGAGCGGGCGGCCGCTGCTGCGCGCGGCATGCAGCAGGTTGCTGTGGATCAGCAGCGCCACGTCGCGGCCCTCGCGGAACGCGATGCCGGTGGCGTGCGGGATGCCGGCCGGCGAGGCCCAGTTGCCCTCGTCGCTGACATGGCCGTAGATGCCGGTGGCGCGCAGCCAACTGGCCAGTTCCTCCGGGCGCGTGAGGCCGGCCAGGGTCTGCTCCGGATCGCCGACCCAACTGCTCTGCCAGAACGGCTGGTCGGTGTTGCGGATCGCGCCGAGCAGCATCCAGTCGGCGCCGTAGGTGCCGGTGCTCAGCGTGCTGTAGTCCTGCGCCAGCAGCGTGTCCTTGGGCGCGATGGTGAGGCTGCCGAGGTCCGCGCTGCCGTTCTCGTACAGGGCCGTGGCGAAGGTGGCAAATCCCAGCGGATCGCGGCTGCCCCACATCAGCAGCAGCGCCGCCGGCCCGCACAGGTTCAGGGCGCCCTGGCGGATCAGGCGCGGGTTGTCGATCAGGTCGCGCAGGCGGTCGGCGACCTCGGTGCGGTCCAGTCCAATCCAGGAACCGGAACCTTCGCCGTCGCGAAAGATGGCGATGACATCGCGCGCGGCATCGATGTCGGAAACGGTGAGGGTGTCGTTGGCGCGGGTGTCGGTGAGCAGGGCGTCGAGCTGGTCGAGATCGTCGAACGCCGGGGTGTCGGAGCTGTCGCTCATGAAGGCTTCCTTTTGGTGGTTGATTCCTGGGCAGCCGGCGCAATGCGGGCTACCTCATCAACAACGCCGGTCGCGAAAAAAAGCGGACAGCGCGCGCGGCAGTTTTTTGCGGGCACGAACGAAAGCGCGTTGCGTTTGGTCTGGCCGCTTTGCAGGGGCGATCACGTAATGCGCGCGGGGGCGACGCGCTGCGCCACGCGGCGGTGGAACGCCGCGCGCGGGGATGCGTCGTTGGGATCGGCGCCGTCGGAGCAGGAGATGCGTGCGGCGAATGCAGGAACGCACGCGCATGGGGGCGCAGTGGCGAGATGCTTACGGTTGGCTTGCCGCTGCGTCTATCGCGGCTGAAGATGCCTCAAAAACTTCGCGTTCGGAATCTGCGCGGTCGAGGCATCACCGATGTGGTCCGTCTTTCTGTCGCGGCTGAAGCCGCTCCTACAGGTGCGAGCCGCCCCCTGTAGGAGCGGCTTCAGCCGCGACAGAAAAAGGAAGCGGCCGCGATGCCAGGTGCCCATGGGAAACGCGGCATCCCCGCCAGCACCTCACTCCGCCGATTCGCCTTTGCGACGTACGGTATCGGGCACCCTCATCCGGGGAACCGCACGCTGAGCGCGTCCACGGTGTAGGTGCGCTTTTCGGGTGACGCCTCAGACTTCCAGCGAAGCGAGGTCGCCCTTGGTCTCCAGCCATTGCTTGCGGTCGCCCGCGCGCTTCTTGGCCAGCAGCATGTCCATCAGCGAGCGGGTCTCGTCGCCTTCGTCGATGGTCAACTGCACCAGCCGCCGCGTGTCCGGATGGATGGTGGACTCGCGCAACTGCTGCGGGTTCATCTCGCCCAGGCCCTTGAAGCGGGTCACGCTGACCTGGCCCTTGAGCTTCTCGCGCGCGATCTTCTCCAGCAGCGAGCGCTTCTCTTCCTCGTCGAGCGCGTAGAACACCTGCTTGCCCACGTCCACGCGGAACAGCGGCGGCATCGCCACGAACACGTGGCCGGCGCGGACCAGCGCCGGGAAGTGGCGCAGGAACAGCGCGGTCAGCAGGGTGGCGATGTGCAGGCCGTCGGAGTCGGCGTCGGCCAGGATCACCACCTTGCCGTAGCGCAGGCCGTCGATGTCGTCCTTGCCCGGGTCGCAGCCGATCGCGATCGCCAGGTTGTGCACTTCCTCCGAGGCCAGCACGCTGCCGGAGGCCACTTCCCAGGTGTTGAGGATCTTGCCGCGCAGCGGCAGGATCGCCTGGAAGTCCTTGTCGCGCGCCTGCTTGGCGCTGCCGCCGGCCGAGTCGCCCTCGACCAGGAACAGTTCGGTGCGCGACAGGTCCTGGCTGATGCAGTCGGCGAGCTTGCCGGGCAGCGCCGGTCCGGAGGTGACCTTCTTGCGGGTGATCTGCTTTTCGGTCTTGAGCCGCGCGCTGGCGCGGTCGATCGCGATCTGCGCGATGCGCGTGCCGGTCTCCACGTTCTGGTTCAGCCACAGGCTGAAGGCGTCGTGCGCGGCGCCCTCGATGAAGCCGGCGGCCTGGCGCGAGGACAGGCGCTCCTTGGTCTGGCCGCTGAACTGCGGGTCGGTCATCTTCAGCGACAGCACGAAGGCGACCCGGTCCCACACGTCTTCCGGCGCCAGCTTCACGCCGCGCGGCAACAGGTTGCGGAAGTCGCAGAACTCGCGCAGCGCGTCGGTGAAGCCGCTGCGCAGGCCGTTGACGTGGGTGCCGTGCTGCGCGGTGGGGATCAGGTTGACGTAGCTTTCCTGCACCAGCTCGCCGTCGGCGACCCAGGCCACCGCCCAGTCGACGATCTCGCGGTCCTTCTTCAGGTTGCCGACGAACAGGTCGGCCGGCAGCAGTTCGCGCTCGGCCAGTTCGCCCTTGAGGTAATCGCGCAGGCCGTCCTCGAAGAACCAGGTGTCCTGCTCGCCGGTGGCCTCGTCGTGCAGCTTCACGGTCAGGCCCGGGCACAGCACCGCCTTGGCGCGCAGCAGGTGGCGCAGCGCGCGCACCGCGAACTTGGGCGTATCGAAATACTTGGGGTCGGGCCAGAAGCGCAGGCGCGTGCCGGTGTTCTTCTTGCCGACGCTGCCGACGGTCTCCAGCTTGGAGGCGGGGAAGCCGTCGGCGAAGGCCATCCGGTACTCGCTGCCGTCGCGCTTGATGAACAGTTCCACCTGCTTGGACAGCGCGTTGACCACGCTGACGCCCACGCCGTGCAGGCCGCCGCTGAAGGTGTAGTTGCGGTCGCTGAACTTGCCGCCGGCGTGCAGGCGGGTGAGGATCAGTTCCACGCCGGAGATCTTCTCCTCCGGATGGATGTCCACCGGCATGCCGCGGCCGTCGTCGGACACCTCGCAGCTGCCGTCCTTGTACAGGGTCACCTCGATGTGCCGCGCGTGGCCGGCCAGCGCCTCGTCCACGGCGTTGTCGATGACTTCCTGCGCCAGGTGGTTGGGGCGGGCGGTGTCGGTGTACATGCCCGGCCGGCGCTTGACCGGGTCCAGGCCAGAGAGAACTTCGATGTCGGCGGCGTTGTAGCGGGTATTCATGCGTCTCAACAGGTGGCGCGAAGCAGATCCGGAAGTGTGCGGTCTGCGGCGGTTTTTTGCACGTCGCCGGTGTTCAGGGCCGGTGCCGTGGCGACGCGCTAGGCTTTGGCCTGGAAAAACCGCGACGGCGTCCCCATTGTCGTTGCGCCCCACACAGGAGTACGCCATGAACGTTCGCAAGCTGTTGACCCTGGCGGCGCTGGTCGCCGCCGCGGTGGCCATTCCCGTCGCGATGGCCCAGGCGCAGAGCGCCGATCCGGCGACCTCCGGCGCGGCCGCCTACGAGGCGCAGGTCGCGAAGGAGAAGGCGGAGGCCGATGCCAAGGCCAAGCGCCGTGCCGAGGCCGCCGCCCAGCACAAGGCCGGCAAGGACGCGGCCGCGCCGAAGAAGGAAGAGGAAGAGGAAGCGCGCAAGCCCTGAGCCCGCGCCCTGTTTTCCGCACACGACGCCCCGGTCGCTCCGGGGCGTCGCTTTTTTGTGCGGCGGATGCCGGCGAAAGCGCTTGGGCAAATCCGCTTCACCCGTTAAACTATGGCTTTCCGGGAGGCCTTCGAGCCATGACCCCCCTGATCTTCGTTACCGGCGGCGTAGTGTCCTCGCTTGGCAAGGGCATCGCGGCCGCTTCGCTTGCGTCCATCCTCGAAGCACGTGGCCTGTCGGTCACGATGATGAAGCTGGACCCCTACATCAACGTCGACCCGGGCACGATGAGCCCGTTCCAGCACGGCGAGGTGTACGTCACCGACGACGGCGCCGAGACCGACCTGGACCTGGGCCACTACGAGCGCTTCGTGCGCACCCGCCTGTCGCGCAAGAATTCGGTCACCACCGGGCGCATCTACGAGAACGTGATCCGCAAGGAGCGCCGCGGCGACTACCTCGGCGCCACCGTGCAGGTGATCCCGCACATCACCGACGAGATCCGCCGCTGCGTGGACGAGGCCACCGCCGGCTTCGACGTGGCGCTGGTGGAGATCGGCGGCACCGTCGGCGATATCGAATCGCTGCCGTTCCTGGAGGCGATCCGCCAGGTGCGCACCGAGCGCGGCGCCGAACGGGCGATGTTCATGCATCTGACCCTGGTGCCGTACATCGCCGCCGCCGGCGAACTGAAGACCAAGCCGACCCAGCATTCGGTCAAGGAACTGCGCTCGATCGGCATCCAGCCCGACGTGCTGCTGTGCCGCTCGGAAAAGGCCATCCCGGATTCGGAGCGGCGCAAGATCGCGCTGTTCACCAACGTGTCCGAGCGCGCGGTGATCAGCGCCGCCGACATCGACGTGCTCTACGGCATGCCGCTGGAGCTGCACCGGCAGGGCCTGGACGAGATCGTCATCGAGCAGTTCAAGCTGCGCGACAAGGTCGGCCCGGCCAACCTGTCGGAGTGGGAGGCGGTGGTCGATGCGATCAAGCATCCGCTCGACGAGGTCACCATCGCCGTGGTCGGCAAGTACGTCGACCACCAGGACGCGTACAAGTCGGTCGGCGAGGCGCTCAAGCACGGCGGCCTGCGCCAGCGCACCAAGGTCAACCTGAAGTGGCTGGAGGCGCAGGATCTCGAAGCCAGCGACCTGTCGGCGCTGGCCGACGTGGACGGCATCCTGGTGCCCGGCGGCTTCGGCGACCGTGGCTTCGAGGGCAAGGTGCTGACCTCGCGCTATGCGCGCGAGCATCGGGTGCCGTACTTCGGCATCTGCTACGGCATGCAGGCGGCGGTGGTGGACTACGCGCGGCATGTGGCCGGCCTGGAGGGCGCCAACAGCACCGAGAACGATCGCCAGTCGCCGTATCCGGTGATCGGCCTGATCACCGAGTGGCGCACCGCCAGCGGCGACGTGGAGAAGCGCGACGAGAAGTCCGACCTGGGCGGCACCATGCGCCTGGGCCTGCAGGAGCAGCGGCTCAAGCCCGGCACCCTGGCGCGCGAGGTGTACGCCAAGGACGTGGTGGCCGAGCGCCACCGCCACCGCTACGAGTTCAACAACCGCTACCGCACCCAGCTCGAGGACGCCGGCCTGGTGATCTCCGCCAAGTCGATGGACGACACCCTGGTGGAGATGGTCGAGTTGCCGCGCGACACGCACCCGTGGTTCCTGGCCTGCCAGGCGCACCCGGAGTTCCTGTCCACGCCGCGCGATGGCCATCCGCTGTTCATCGGCTTCGTCCGCGCCGCGCGCGAGAAGAAGGCCGGCGGCAAGCTGCTGAAGGAAGCGCGGGCGTAATGCCCGCGCCGACAACGCGGTTCGGCGCGGTCCGCGAGCGCGTGTTCGTGCTGGGGCTGTTGCTGGTGGCGCTGGCCGCGGCGGCGTTCTGGCTCGGGGTGCTGGTGCGGTATGTGCCGTTGGGCGGGGTATTCGCGAAGCCCGAGATCGGCGACGGCTATTACATCGCCGTGACCGTGGTCGCCGCCCGTCGCGCCGCGTCCGCGTTTTTTCTGACTGGCACGCCGCTCCTGCTGCTTGGCGGCCTCGTGCATTTGCTCAAACATAGGATGACGACATGAAGCTCTGTGGATTCGAAGCCGGCCTGGACCAGCCGTTGTTCCTGATCGCCGGCCCGTGCGTGATCGAGTCGATGCAACTGCAGTTGGATGTGGCCGGCAGGCTCAAGGAGATCACCGGCAGGCTCGGCATCAACTTCATCTTCAAGTCCAGCTTCGACAAGGCCAACCGCACCTCCGGCACCAGCTTCCGCGGTCCCGGCCTGGAAGAAGGCCTGAAGGTGCTGGAAGCGGTGAAGCGGCAGATCGGCGTGCCGGTGCTGACCGACGTGCACGAGTACACGCCGATGCACGAGGTGGCCGCGGTGGTCGACGTGCTGCAGACGCCGGCGTTCCTGGTGCGGCAGACCGACTTCATCAGGAACGTGTGCTCCGCCGGCAAGCCGGTCAACATCAAGAAGGGCCAGTTCCTGTCGCCGTGGGACATGAAACCGGTGGTGGACAAGGCCAAGTCCACCGGCAACGAGCAGATCATGGTCTGCGAACGCGGTGCCAGCTTCGGCTACAACAACCTGGTCAGCGACATGCGCTCGCTGAGCGTGATGCGCGAAACCGGGTGTCCGGTGGTGTTCGACGCCACCCATTCGGTGCAGTTGCCGGGCGGGCAGGGCGGCAGTTCCGGCGGCCAGCGCGAGTTCGTGCCGGTGCTGGCGCGCGCGGCGGTGGCGGTCGGCGTCGCCGGCGTGTTCGCCGAGACCCATCCGGACCCGTCCAAGGCCCTGTCCGACGGCCCCAATGCCTGGCCGCTGGACCAGATGGAAGCGCTGCTGGAAACGCTGATGGAGCTGGACGCGGTGACCAAGAAGCACGGGTTCTCGCGCTTCGCGTGAGGCGCTGGCCGTCGCCGCGACGTTCGGGCCACGCCTGGCGAGCATCGCCCTGGCGGGCGCCTGCCTGCGTTGCGGGACGATGGGGATGAGCGCGGGTGGCCAAATCCGCGCCCAGGCCTGGGGGCTGTGCGCGCTGCTGCTGTCGCTGCTGGCCTGGGCGGCATTGGGCGTGGTGCTGTTCGCGTTCAGGCGCGCGATCGGCGCGCCGGGCGACGGCAACCACGGCATCCTGGCCATGCAGCCCTGGATCGTCGGCGGCCTGCTGGTGCTGGCGGGCGCCGCGCTGGGCACGCTGATCGCCGCGGCCCTGGGCTGGGCGCTGCGCCGCGGCCGCGTCCTGGCCGGCATCGCCGGCGGCCTGCTGCTGGCCATGCTGATCCTGATCCTGCTGTTCCTGGGCGGGATGCCGTCGGGCCTCGGCTTAGACCGCATTTGGCAAGCAACCGGCGGCCGGGGATAATCAGCCGGCATTCGTTTCCGCCCCCTCTTCCTACAGGTAACCGGCCCGCCCATGAGTACGATCCGCAGCATCCACGCCCGTGAAATCCTCGACAGCCGCGGCAATCCCACGCTGGAAGCCGATGTCATCCTGGAGGATGGTGCGTTCGGTCGCGCCGCGGTGCCCTCGGGCGCGTCCACCGGCACCAAGGAAGCCGTGGAACTGCGCGACGGCGACAAGACCCGCTACCTGGGCAAAGGCGTGCGCAAGGCGGTGGAGAACGTCAACACCACCATCGCCGGCGCGTTGAAAGGCTTCGACGCCGCCGACCAGCAGGGCCTGGACCGTCGCCTGATCGACCTGGACGGCACCGAGAACAAGGGCCGCCTCGGCGCCAACGCGCTGCTCGGCGTCTCGCTCGCCAACGCGCACGCGCTGGCCGCCTCGCGCAAGCAGCCGCTGTGGCAGTCGCTGGCCGCGGGCAACACCGCCAACCTGGCGCTGCCGGTGCCGATGATGAACATCATCAACGGCGGCGCGCATGCCGACAACAACGTCGACTTCCAGGAGTTCATGGTGCTGCCGGTCGGCGCCGCCTCGTTCTCCGAGGCGCTGCGCGCCGGCACCGAGATCTTCCACGCGCTGAAGTCGGTGCTGAAGGGGCACGGCCTGTCCACCGCGGTCGGCGACGAAGGCGGTTTCGCGCCGGACTTCCGCAGCAACGTGGAAGCGCTGGACACCATCCTGGAAGCGATCGGCAAGGCCGGCTACACCGCCGGCGAGGACGTGCTGCTGGGCCTGGACGTGGCCTCCAGCGAGTTCTACGACAACGGCAAGTACCACCTGGTGGGCGAGGGCAAGCGCCTGACCAGCGAACAGTTCGTCGACTTCCTCGCCGACTGGGCCGCGCAGTACCCGATCGTCAGCATCGAGGACGGCCTGGCCGAGGACGACTGGGCCGGCTGGAAGCTGCTCACCGACCGCATCGGCGGCAAGGTGCAACTGGTCGGCGACGACCTGTTCGTGACCAACCCGAAGATCTTCAAGCAGGGCATCGAGTCCGGCACCGCCAACGCGATCCTGATCAAGGTCAACCAGATCGGCACCCTGACCGAGACCCTGGAAGCCATCGCCATGGCCGACAAGGCCGGCTACGCGGCGATCGTCTCGCACCGTTCCGGCGAGACCGAGGACACCACCATCGCCGACATCGCCGTGGCCACCACCGCCACCCAGATCAAGACCGGCTCGCTGTGCCGCAGCGATCGCGTGGCCAAGTACAACCAGCTGCTGCGCATCGAGGAAGCGCTGGGCAGCGGGGCGCGCTACGCCGGGCGCGACGCCTTCGTCTCGCTCAAGCGATAAGCCGTGCGCAACTGGCGCTGGCTGCTGCTGGTGCTGGCGGGATTGCTGGCGTGGCTGCAGTACCGCTTCTGGTTCGGTCCGGGCAATTCCGGCGAGGTGCTGGTGCTCGAGAGCCAGGTCCAGCACCAGAAGCGCGACAACGAAGGCCTGCAGCAACGCAATGCCGCGCTCGCCGCCGAGGTCAAGGACCTCAAGGACGGCGAGGCAGCGATCGAGGAACGGGCACGCAGCGAGCTGGGCATGATCAAACCGGGCGAGAAGTTCTATCGCGTCGTCGAGGATGCGCCGGTGGCACCGCCGGCGGCGGCTCCGGCCGATGGCGCAGCGCCGCAGCAGGCGCCGGCCGCGCCCGGC
>Ga0105251_10000573_pt1 | contig 34302 bp, 29 predicted proteins | sample KBSS64metaG_FD_80424 | JGI IMG/M metagenome (GOLD analysis project Ga0105251, IMG submission 80424) | Switchgrass rhizosphere microbial communities from Kellogg Biological Station, Michigan, USA - KBS S6-4 metaG | ecosystem: Host-associated > Plants > Roots > Rhizosphere > Soil | place...
CTGCCCAGGCCGAATGGGTTTACGAGACCTATATCAACCAGGACACCGAGGCCCTGACGGCTCGGGCCGAAGCGGCCCAGACGACGCTGAATGTCGCCAACGCGACCAAGGCGGCAACGTATGCCGGGCAGCCGGGCCTCTCCTATGATGTTGCGCGCAAGCTCAATCGCATGCGCACCCTCATCACGCTGCCGGCGCCGACGACGCCGGGTGCAGCCGAGGAAGTCGCCGGCCTCAAGGCGCGTATGCAGGGCGTCTACGGCAAGGGCAGGGGCACGCTGAACGGCAAGCCGATCAACGGATCCGATATCGAAGCGGCGATGGGCACCAACCGCAATCCGGCCGAACTCGCCGAGATGTGGACCAGTTGGCACGACAATGTCGGCAAGCCGATGAAGGCCGACTACGTAAAGCTGGTCGAGCTTTCGAACCAGGGCGCCAAGGGGCTGGGCTATGCCGATGTCGGCGCGCTTTGGCGGTCCAACTACGACATGAAGCCCGAAGAGTTCGAGGCGCTCACCGAAAAGCTCTGGCAGCAGGTCAAGCCGCTTTACGAGCAGCTCCACTGCTACACCCGCACCAAGCTCAACGAGAAGTACGGCGACACCGTCCAGAAGACCACTGGCCCGATCCGGGCCGACCTGCTCGGCAACATGTGGGCGCAGGAATGGGGCAACATCTACGATATCGTCGCGCCTGCGGGAGCCGGCAATCTTGGCTACGACATCGGCGAGCTGCTGCAGGCCAAGGGCTATGATCCGGTGAAGATGGTCAAGGCGGGCGAGAACTTCTACTCCTCGCTCGGCTTCGCGCCGCTTCCCACCACGTTCTGGGAACGCTCACAGATCACCAAGCCCGCCGACCGGGAGGTCGTCTGCCACGCCTCGGCCTGGGATATCGACAACAAGGACGACCTGCGCATCAAGATGTGCACCAAGGTCAATGCCGACGACTTCGTAACGATCCACCACGAATTGGGCCACAACTACTACCAGCGTGCCTACAACAAGCAGCCGAGCTATTACCTAGATGGTGCAAACGACGGCTTCCACGAGGCGATCGGCGATACGATGGCGCTGTCCATCACGCCGCAGTACCTCGTCGACATCGGTCTTCTGGACAAGGCGCAAGTGCCTGCTGCCGACAAGGATATCGGCCTTCTCTTGCGCCAGGCGATGGACAAGGTCGCGTTCCTGCCGTTCGGGCTCATGATCGATCGCTGGCGCTGGAAGGTGTTTTCCGGCGAAGTGACTCCCGACCAGTATGAGGCCGCGTGGAACCAGATGCGGCTGCAGTACCAAGGTATCGTGCCGCCGACCGAGCGACCGGCGGACGCCTTCGATCCGGGCGCCAAGTACCATATCCCCGCGGTCGTGCCGTACACGCGGTACTTCCTCGCGCGGCTCCTGCAGTTCCAGTTCTACGAAGCGGCATGCCGGCAGGCGGGATGGAAGGGGCCGCTGCACCGGTGCAGCTTCTATGGCAACAAGCAGGTCGGCGAGAAGCTGAACGCCATGCTCGAGCTCGGCGCCTCCAAGCCCTGGCCCGACGCGCTCCAGGTGTTCACCGGCAGCCGCGAGATGAGCGGCAAGCCCATGCTGCGCTACTTCGCGCCGCTGAGCGCTTGGCTGGCCAAGCAGAACAAGGGCAAGACCTGCAGCTGGTGATGCCGGCAAGGGGTGGCGCGGCCTTCACGGGCCGCGCCGCTCAGGCGCGCAGCAGCAGCGCCGGGCTCCGCCGCTTCGATACGTCGACGATGAAGGCCGGCACCAGTACGCCTGCAAGAGGCCGGCTGAGAAGGTAGCCCTGGATCTGCCGGCATCCCTCCGCCCGGAGGATCATCAGCTGCCTGGGGTCCTCGACCCCTTCGGCGAGCGTCTCCATGCCGAGCGCGTCGGCAAGCGTGGTGATAGCGCGGATGATGGCGTGAGCATTGTTTTCGGCGAGATCGCGCACGAAGGCGCTGTCGATCTTGAGTTTGTCGAAGGGGAACATGCGCAAGTGGCTGAGCGAGGAATAGCCGGTCCCGAAGTCATCGAGCGCGATCTTGACGCCAAGAGCGCGCAAGGCGTGCAGCGTTTCCAGGGTCTTCTCGACGTTGGCTTCGAACACGTTCTCAGTGATCTCGAGCTCGAGACGATGCGCAGGTAGGCCGGTTGCGGCCAGCACGCGTGTCACCATCGCCGGCAGCCCGGGGGTGAGGAACTGGCGCGCCGAGACGTTGACCGTCACCGCGAGCGGTTGGGGCCAGGTGATCGCCTGACGGCATGCTTCGCGCAGCACCCATTCGCCGATCTCCACGATCAGGCCGGTCTCGTCGGCGAGCGGGATGAATTCGGCGGGGCTTATCTCGCCCAGTACCGGATGGTGCCAGCGCAGCAGCGCCTCGAACGCGGTCAGCCTTTCCTGGCTGAGGCTGTAGAGCGGCTGATAATTGAGTTCTAGCCCGCCGTGGACGACGACGTCGCGCAAGTCCTGTTCCAGACGGCGGCGGCGTTGAGCCTTCTCGTCGAGCGCGGGCTCGAAGAAGTGGTGCCCGGCCTTGCCTTGCTCCTTGGCGCGATAGAGCGCGAGATCGGCGTTCTTGAGAAGCTCGACGCTTTCCTCTGCATCCTCTGGCGCGACGGCGATGCCGATGCTGGCTGAAACTTGCGACTTGCGCCCGTCGAGCACGATGGTCTGACCGAAGCAGTTTTGCAGTCTGCGGGCGATCGCCGCCAGATCGCTGTCGGGCGGCAAGTCGGGGAACATGGCCGCGAACTCGTCGCCGCCGAACCGCGCGATGACGGCATCGGGCAACTCGCTTCGCAGGCGGGCGGCCACATCGCACAGCAGACGGTCGCCGGCCTGGTGGCCGAGCGTGTCGTTGACGATCTTGAAGTCGTCCAGGTCGATGAAGGCGACAAGTACATGCGTGCCGCCGCGCCGCCGCTTCAGCGCGTGTTCGAGCTGCTCGATGAAGAACTTGCGGTTCGGCAACTCGGTGAGGTTGTCGTGGAGCGCGACATGGGTGATGCGCATCTCGCGCTCCTCGATCGCGGCGACCATGGCGTTGAAGGCTTCGGCAAGCTGGCCCACTTCGTCGCGCGCCAGGATCGAGACCTGCTGCTTGCGCCCCTTCGCCACGCTGCGGGACGCCTGAACAAGCTCATGCAAGGGGCGCGTCACGGTATGGGCAATGGCCCAGCCCAGCACGAAGACGAGCGTCAGCGAGGCGAGGGCAAGCGAGGCGAAGATGAGGCCGACATGTCCGCTCGACGCGCCCGAGAACTCGCCTGCGCCGATCCGCACGACTCCGCTCGCGACCAGCAACAGTCCCACGGCCAGCAACGAGCCGAACAGCGCCGCATAGAGAGCGGCGATCCGCGCGCGCAGGGTACCAAAGCGCAAGGCAGGCCCCGCGCGGCTCCGGCGCCGGCGTTCCGCACGCCCGGCTCCGCTCATCCCGGCGCTGCTTTCCGGTAGGCTGACATGACCGCTGGGAGACGAACGCTGCATCTGCGCCGTTTACGAGGCGGCAGGTTAACAAGGGCTCAAGGTTCTTCCCGCTGCGGCCCTTCTCGACCTGCTTTCTCGGCGCCCCGGGACGCTGCAATCAGGCAATCCGCGATCGCTTTGACGGGAGGAGCTACGCCTGGTTGCCGCTGCTCAGGCCGCGCCTGCCTTGCGGACGATTGGGGCGGGTCTCAATCCGGTTCGCAATTGAGAGAAGCGCACGTCATGCGCGGCCGACTCAAGCGAAATCTGCAAGGTCCGGTAGGCTTCCAGAACGCGACGCCCGGCATCGGTCAGCCGCGCTCCGCCGTTCGCGGCGCGACCGGGCGTCGTCTGCACCAGCGGTTCGCGCCAGCAGCGGTTCATGGCGTCGACCAACAACCATGCGCGGCGATAGCTCATGCCCATCGCGCGCGCCGCTGCGGAGATCGACCCATGGCAGGAAATCGCATCCAGCAAGTCAGCCTTCCCCGGGCCGAGCGCGATCTCGTCACCGCAGAACATCTGTATCTTGATCTTGAGCGGTTCGGGCTGCGCCATGGACGCGAGGATAGCCCTCGTCCCGCACAAGCCGCAACTTGGTTCTGAGGACCGACGCCCAGGCCAGTGCGGCACGCGACGTCGTTGAAGTCAATTCGGTTTCGACCCGGCTGTGAAGTCGTTGGGTCTGGTGCTATCTTGGTATCAGCGCGGCAAGTTTTTTCCGCTTATTATCGTATCAGATGAAGCACATGGCGGAACCTCGACCGGCTATGTCGGTTGATCAGGAAAGATTCGCCGAACAAAACAGACCGGGGGATGTCCTATGAAAGCCTACAGCGACTTCACAGGTTATGCCGATCCTGCTGATTGCGTTGTTTCCCATGACCGCTGCTCCCCTTTTGCGAACCCGAACAGGGATGGGGCGCGAGAGCTGCATAACGCGAAAGGTCTCGTGATCGCCGTCGTCCTCAGCGCAGCCTGCTGGGCTATGGTAGGGTTTGCTCTCCTTTCCTGATCCTGCGGTTTGAGGTAACTGCCGTGGCGATGGTGTAGACTGCTGCCGGCCTACACCCCGATGACATCAGGGAAGCCTACTTGCTCACGAACACCGTGGGCGATGACCGGGAGCATCAACGAGGCGTCAGGCACGTTCGCGCGCGGCGGCGATCATTTCCTGAATCAACACGAACTTCTCCCGCGGGGCGCCTGATCGTGCATTGGCGATCTCCGCCTCTTCGATGCGCTTCCAATCGCTGAAGCGCACGACTGCCAGGTGGCGTTCGGCGGCGAGGGCGTCGAAGCCCTCTGGCCCCGCCTTGCCCGAATCGGGGCTGACCTCGATGGCGATCTTTTCGATGATGGAAAAGCCATCCGGGCGATTGGTGCCGATGGTTCCGGTCGGCCCGCGACGTGACCAGCCCACGCAGTAAAGCCCGGCGCGGATACGCCCCTCATCGTTGGCGAAACGGCCTGCCTTCTCGTCGAACGGCACGTCCGGGATCGGGGATGTCTGGTAGCCGATGCAGGCGACGACCAGCCCGGCGGGGATCGTGTAGGTCTCGCCGGTGGCAACGGCTCGGCCGTCGAGCAGCTGTGTGCGCTCCACGACCACGCTCTCGACCCTGTCGGTGCCAAGAATAGCCTTGGGTGCCGCGAAGAAGTCGAATTCGATCGTCACTGGCTTTGCGGTACAATCTTCCGGCGAGGCCGCTGCAAAGGCGCGCAGATGCGCGACCGACTTGCGCTGTCCGGGATCGAGGGTCGCATCCTCGCTCGGGTCAGGAAGATCGGTGGCGTCGACGAGCGGGCATGCACGCGAGAGGTGGCTCAGCTCGCCCAGTTCCTTTGGCGTCATCGCGATCTGGTGGGGACCACGCCGACCGAGGATCACGATCTTCTCGATGGTCGACTTGTCCAGCGCACCGAGCGCATGGCCGACGATGTCGCTCCCGGCGAACTCCTCCTGTGACTTGGCCAGGATCCTCGCGACATCCAGCGCGACGTTGCCGTTGCCGATGACGACCGCCGTGTGATGCGAAAGGCTGGGGTCGAGCTGGGCGAAGTCGGGATGGCCATTGTACCAACCGACAAAGGCCGCGCTGCCGAAAACGTTGCCAAGATCCTCGCCCGGCAAACCGAGCTTGCGATCCTTGGGGGCGCCTGTCGCCAGGATGACGGCGTCGTATAGCGACTCTAGCTCGCCGATGCTGACGTCGACCCCAATCGTTACGTTGCCAAGGAAGCGTACGTTCTCCTGAAGCGCGGTCGCCTCATAACGGCGCGAGACCGCCTTGATCGACTGGTGGTCTGGTGCGACGCCCGAGCGGATGAGACCGAAGGGGACCGGCAGGCTATCCAGGATATCGACCTGGACCTCCGCGCCCCACTGCTTCAGCGCCGCTTCGGCCGAGTAATATCCCGCCGGACCTGATCCGATGATGGCGATCTGCCTCACACGCTGTTCCTCTCGGCGGTTCGTTCTGGCGCCCTAGCAAGCACGTGCCGTCCAGTGCGGCAAGCGGTTTCGGGATCGGACCTGAAGGCGAAACGGCTTGTGCAGCGTGGCTGTCATAACAGCGTACAGGCGTGCAGCTCCCTTGTTGTTTAACGGAAAAGCAAGGCCGCCTGCCACATGACTGCTTCATGAGAAGGGGAGAAGGGTCTTCAGCGGTTCGCAGGCGCACGCCCGCGCCAAACGATGGTGCGAATTCGGCGAGCGACCCATCCAAGGACGTCGCCTCCGCCGCCGCTGAACGCACCTCACAGGAACGGCGGCGCGGTTCACGGCTCCGGCCCCTCAGTCCCAGCAGCGGGTCGGTCAGCGATCCCCGAAGTGAGTTGCTCACCCCGGCCTGGCGGTTCATGGCGGTGGTTCTTGCGCTCGGCATGCTCGTCGTCGCGATCGTGTCTTCCTCGCGGCCCGACATCGCAACGGTAATCATGGCAGCCGTCGCCATCGCTTTATGCGAGGGCGCGGGCCGCCTGATCAAATGGCAGGAGCGCCTCTCCGTCGATGCGTGGCCGCGCTACCTTTTGGCCGGTGCCGCCGTGCTGGCGCCGATGCTGCTATTTGGCTTGGCGATCGGCCATTGGGCAAAGCAGGGCGATGCCGATTGGCGCGTCATCGTGCCGCTGCAAGCCACCATTTTCCTGCTCGCGGCCGCACTGCTCGACGGCAAGCTCGTTGCCATCGTTCTCGCCTGGTGCGGATTATGCGTGGGCCTCTGCATCTTCAGCGGCAGTATTGTCGCCGCCGGCCTCGTCGTTGTGGGTGTCTCGATCGGCCTCGCCATCGTTCGACGGGAACGGATGCGCGCCGGTGTCGACATCGCGCAACGGCTTGCATGCGAGCGAGAGCAGCGACGGGCCGAGGAACTCTTGGCGGAATACGAGGAGACCGGCCAGGGTTGGTTCTGGGAAACCGACCGGCGTGGGCAGCTGACTTATGTGTCGCCGCGCATCGCCGAACTTGTCGGCAAGCGGCAGGCAGCGCTTGAGGGCAGGCCCTTCACCGAACTCTTCATCCTCGATATGCAGGAGCAGGAGAGCGAGCGAACGCTCGTGTTCCACCTTTCCACCCGATCCTCGTTCCAGGAGCTCGCGGTGCGGGCAGCGACGCCGGAGCAAGAGGAGCGATGGTGGTCGATCTCCGGCCGCCCCGTGCTTGATCCATACAACAACTTTCTCGGCTTCCGGGGTTCGGGCACGGACCTTACCGAGAAGCGTAAGTCCCAGCGCCACGTTGCCGAGTTGGCCCGCTTCGACTCCCTGACGAAGCTCGCAAACCGTTTTCAGATGGCCGAGTGGCTCGAGAAGATCCTCGGCGCGCCGCGTGCTGAAAACCGCTCCTGCGCCGTGTTCATGCTGGACCTCGATCGGTTCAAGCAAGTCAACGACACCATGGGCCACCCGGCCGGCGACACCCTGCTGAGGCAAGTGGCCGAGCGCCTGCGCAGCACGGTAGGCGGCAATGGGCAAGTGGGACGGCTTGGCGGCGACGAATTCCAGGTGATCCTGCCAGGGCGCACACCGCGCGAGGATCTCGCATATCTCGCCAGGCGCATCATCGAGAACCTGTCGCAGCCGTACTCGATCGAGGAAAGCCGCGTCAGCATCGGCTCCTCGGTCGGCATCGCGCTCTGCCCGGACGACGGCAGCACCTCCGAAGAGCTGATCCGCAATGCGGATCTCGCGCTCTACGCGGCCAAGGACGGGGGCCGGGGGCGGCATCACTTCTACGCGCAGGATCTGCATAGCGATGCGCGCGAGCGCCAGCAGTTGGAGCAGGATCTGCGCGATGCCATCGTCAACGGAGGGCTCGAGCTACATTACCAACCGCAGGTCCGGGTGACCACCGAGCAGATCACCGGCTTTGAAGCGCTGCTGCGCTGGAAGCACCCGGTTCATGGCTACCTTTCGCCGGCCAAGTTCGTGCCGGTTGCCGAGGACGCCGGCCTGATCCCGCAGATCGGAGAGTGGGCGCTGCGCACCGCATGCCACGACCTTGCGCGATGGCCGGCTGATGTGCGCGTGGCGGTCAACGTCTCGCCGCTGCAGTTCGCCAATCCTTCGCTGCCGGCGATCGTGACCAGTGCCATTGCCGCCGCCGGTGTCGCTCCGGGTCGGGTCGAGCTGGAGATCACCGAGAGTGTATTCCTGGGCGACGACAAGAGCACCGAGCAGATGTTCGCCGCGCTCAAGCGGGTCGGCGTGCGCCTCGCACTCGATGATTTCGGCACCGGCTATTCCTCGCTCGGCTACTTGAAGAACGCGCCGTTCGACAAGATCAAGATCGACCAGAGCTTCGTGCGCGGCGCCACGATCGAAGGCAGTCGCAACGGCGCCATCATCGCCGCGATCGTCAGCCTGGCCGAGGCGCTCGACATGGAGACCACTGCCGAGGGCGTGGAGACGCTCGACGAACTCGATCTCGTCCGGTTGCTGGGGTGCAGCCATGTCCAGGGGTACATCTACGAGAAGGCGATGAGCGCGGCCCAGGCCTCGGCGCGGCTGGCGCGCGGGCTCGATGCGGTGGCGGAGGGCCCGAGGTCGGCGAGGTCTCCGCGGCAGACGATGTTGCGCAAGGTCCTGCTGGAGCACAACGGGCACCGCTACCCCGGCACCATCCGCAATGTCTCGCAGACCGGCGCCTTGATCGAGGGCTTGTGGAACGTGCCCGAGTACACCGAGTTCGGGGTTCACCTTGCCGAGGGCTATGTCGTGGACGCACTGTGCCGCTGGTGCAAGGAGGACCGCATGGCCGTGCAGTTCGCCAAGCCCTTGCCGGTCGACGAGAACGGGGCCGTGTCCTTCGCACCCCCGAGGGCCAAGCGGGACAAGCCGGGGGTCGATGGACTTCGCAAGGCTGGCTGACAGGGCGGGTAACGGCTGCTAACGGGCCGGGATGACCGATCTCAGCCTGATCCGCGATTTGAGCATCATTGCCCACATCGACCATGGCAAGTCGACCCTCGCCGACCGGCTGATCCAGCGCACCGGCGGGCTCTCCGAGCGCGAGATGAGCGCGCAAGTCCTCGATAATATGGACATCGAGAAAGAGCGCGGGATCACCATCAAGGCGCAGACGGTCCGCCTGAACTACACGGCCAAGGACGGCCACACCTATGAGCTGAACCTCATGGACACGCCCGGCCACGTCGACTTCGCCTACGAGGTCAGCCGCAGCCTCGCCGCGTGCGAGGGCGCGCTGCTGGTCGTCGACGCCGCGCAAGGGGTCGAGGCGCAGACGCTCGCCAACGTCTACCAGTCGATCGAGCACGACCACGAGATCGTCCCCGTCATCAACAAGATCGACCTCCCCGCCGCCGAGCCCGAGAAAGTCCGCACCGAGATCGAGGACATCATCGGCATCGACGCGAGCGACGCCGTGCTCGCCAGCGCCAAGTCCGGCATCGGCATCGACGAAGTGCTCGAAGCCATCGTCACCAAGATCCCGCCCCCCAAGGGCGAGCGCGACAAACCCCTCACCGCCATGCTGGTCGATAGCTGGTACGACCCGTACCTCGGCGTGGTCATCCTCGTGCGCGTGATCGACGGCGTCATCCGCAAGGGCCTGCAAGTCAAGTTCATGCAGGGCGGCACCGAGCACCTGATCGACCGCGTCGGCGCCTTCACCCCCAAGCGCATCGACTTGCCCGAACTCGGCCCCGGCGAGATCGGCTTCATCACCGCGCAGATCAAGGAAGTGGAGCAGGCCAAAGTCGGCGACACCGTCACCACCGTGAAGAACGGCGCGACGCAGGCGCTTCCCGGCTACAAGGAAGTGCAGCCGGTGGTGTTCTGCGGCCTGTTCCCGGTCGACGCCAACGACTTCGAGAAGCTGCGCGAATCGATCGGCAAGCTGCGCCTCAACGACGCCTCGTTCAGCTTCGAGATGGAGAGCAGCGCCGCGCTCGGCTTCGGCTTCCGCTGCGGGTTCCTGGGCCTGCTCCACCTGGAGATCATCCAGGAACGCCTCAGCCGCGAGTACGACCTCGACCTCATCACCACCGCGCCATCGGTGGTCTACCGCCTGACCATGACCGACGGCACGATTAAGGAACTGCACAACCCGGCCGACATGCCCGACCCGGTCAAGATCGCCGAGATGGAAGAGCCCTGGATCAAGGCGACGATCTACACGCCCGACGAGTACCTCGGCTCGATCCTCAAGCTGTGCCAGGACCGCCGCGGCGTCCAGGTCGACCTCACCTACATCGGCGGCCGTGCCCAGGTGACGTACGAGCTGCCGCTGAACGAAGTCGTCTTCGACTTCTACGATAGACTGAAGTCGATTTCGCGAGGCTATGCCTCCTTCGACTACGAGCAGATCGGCCTGCGCGAGGGCGACCTCGTCATGATGAACATCCTGGTCAACAACGAGCCGGTCGACGCGCTCTCCATGATCGTCCACCGCAGCCAGGCCGAAGCGCGCGGCCGCGGCCTCGTCGAGCGGCTGAAGGAATTGATCCCCCGGCACATGTTCAAGGTGCCCATCCAGGCCGCGATCGGCGCCAAGGTGATCGCCCGCGAAACCATCAGCGCCATGCGCAAGGACGTCACCGCCAAGTGCTACGGCGGCGACATCACCCGCAAGAAGAAGCTGCTGGAGAAGCAGAAGGAAGGCAAGAAGCGGATGCGGGAGTACGGCAACGTGTCCATCCCCCAGGAGGCCTTCATTGCCGCGCTGAGGATGGGTGAGGAATGACCGCAGGCTGCCGGCCGGCCTCGCCGTCAGGCGAGGTTCGACCTCATGGCGTCAGCCACGACGGGTAAAAGGCAGGCGCGAGAGCATGGGAGCGGCGCAGCCGTGTTGTTGATGATCTGTCGCCTCACTGTTCAGCTCTCGCCATCGCTGCTTATAGCAACACTCCACCCGAACGCTCAGGCCGGCATCTGGCGGACGCGGCGGTGGAGGTAGTTTTCGTCGAAGCCGGCGATTTGCACCAGCTTGATCGGGTCGACGACGCGCACGCTGCCGCGGCTCAGGATCAGCGCGCCGGCGAGGCGCAGCTCCTGCATAACGCGGTTGACGTGCACCGTGGTCATGCCAAGCGCGTCGGCGAAGATGCTCTGCGAGAGGGGAATCTCGAACTCGCCGTGCTCGGCGATGCCGATCGATCGAGCGCGCACGTAGAGCTCGCAGATCAGATGCGCGAGCCGCTCGATGCTGCTGCGCCGGCCCATCGAGACGATCCAGGCACGCAGAATGCCCTGGTCGGTGAGTTGAGCCGCGTACATCGCTTGCACGATCCCGGGATGGTTGTGCATCAGCTCCGTCATCTGACCACCGCCGATGGTGGCCACACGCGCGGCGGTCGCGGTACGGATGCCATGGTCCATCTCGGCGAGGATGCCGATGTGCAGGTCGCACGCGTCGCCCGGCATCAGGAATGCCATCAATTGGCGCGTGCCGTTTGGCAGGATCTTGTAACGGAAGGCCCAGCCTTCCAGCACCACGAATACGGGACCGGGGCGATCGCCCTCGCGGATGAGATCGGTCCGGGGAGGTATGCGCCGCGAAAACGCCGTCGCGAGTTCGAGCGCCGATATTTCGTCGGGCGTAAGCGCCGCGAAACTCATAAGTTTATGGATGAAGCGGTTCGCCATGGCTAGGCCTACCTAAAAGTCGCCGCCATAAATATTGATCTGAGTTAATGATGGAAAGCATAGAGCGCTGGTGCGGCGGCCGCGATGGGCTTACGCTAACTGGATCGTCGATAGAGGCTCAGGCATCGGCGGCGGGGGTGACTACTCCGGCCTGACTAGCGAGGCGAGACGATGGCCGACAACACGGCGCCGGTCACGGACCGGCGCGACCCCGAGCTTCCCGCCGCTGACTGCTGCTTGACCGCGCTTTTCCTGGTCGAGAGTCTGCTGCACGGACTGGTGGCACAATCGGTGCTGAGCACGGACAACGCGCTCGCCATCGTGCGGACGGCGATCGAGGCGTTGGCCGAGGTCGAGCACGAGCGCGGGACGCAACTCACCCGGTCGGCGGGCGTCGGTATGCTGACCCTCATCGAGATCAGCCTGGCCGCCGACCGCTCCTGACGCGGGCGCCTCATCAGCGCCGGAGCTCGGAGGTTTCCCGGCTCCGCCGCGGCGAGCGCGCTGCCTTGCGCAGTCCTTCAAGAGTGTGATTCGCCGAGCTTCTATCTATCCGATTCGGATATCGCTCACGGCCGAAACCACGCAATGTTCCTTGTTTGTCTCAATTTCTTGCAAGGGGTAATCAGATGACACTGACCCGTACCGCTTAGCCCATACGTGACAAGGGGCAGCTTTCATAACATGGGTTATAAAGATATGATTAAGACGCTTTGCCAATGGTCGATTTCGTGTGCCACTGTCGCAAGGGTCAGGCGAAAGTTATTTCATGGCACAGAAAGCATTAACAAGTGGTTACACTTACAAGCAGCGCGAAGTTTTAGACTTCCTGGCTCGGGGTTACTCATCGAAGGAGATCGCCAAGGCTTGCGGCGTCTCGCCTTCCGCGATCGACCAGAGAGTGGTTACCCTGCTGCGTAAGGCTCGCGTCCAGGACCGACGGCTCCTGGTTCGCTGGTACCTGGAAACCTGTACGCTGCCTGCAAGGGGATCATTACAGCTAGTAGAAGGCCTTAGGTCCGAAGGATACTCCACGACGGATAGAAACGGCCTCGGGTCGCTTGAAAGCGACCAGTATCCGGGACCGCCGACAATCCCGGAGGTGCACCGGCAGCAGGCTCACGTTCCCATGCGAAAGGCGCGAACTTGGCCGAAGGTCGTCGCTCTCTTTTCGATGGCGCTGTTCGGCGCCTGTGCGGTCGTGGTGCGTGCCAAGGGTTGACGCGTCTCCGTTCTCTTTCAGGGAGTCGCAAAAGATGATGAACGCAAGGAGTTTCGAAGCCGGGTGTACGCTTGAGCAGAGCATCGCCAGCATGAACATCGCGCTCGTCGCGCTGATGGAAAGAGTGGAGCAGATCGCCGTGCGGATCGATCACGTGGCGAAGGCGGACTCCGCGGTGTCGGCGCCGCCGAGCGTGACCGCCTCCACCGAGCTGCGGCGCAGCGCGCCCGTATTGCCAGATACGGGATTGGTTCGGCGGATCATCCGCAGTCGCCAGGCGCGGGCCAAACACTTCGACGCGCAATTGTTTGCCGATCCAGCCTGGGACATGCTGCTCGATCTGACCGCTTCGCGGACCGAGGAGGGGCGGGTTTCGGTGACATCGCTGTGCATCGCTTCCGGGGTTCCGGCAACGACTGCGCTTCGCTGGATCAGCCTGATGGTCAACCGCGGTATCTTTGTCAGGATCGAGGACCCGTGCGACGGGCGGCGTGCATTCGTCGAGCTGAGCGAGGACAGCTGCAAGGCGATCTCACGCTACTTCGCGGATATTGCGCCTCCGGTGCTGGCGATCTGAGAACTGCCGGTGTCGGCCGGCGCCTCGATGAAGCCGCTCTGGCGCTCGGGCGTCCAGCCGTCGTGCCGCTCGCACAGGCGCGGGACCGGGGTGAAGGCGGGCAGGGTGCGGCGGGGCCGGTTGGCGCGGGGTTCGCGGGACTTGTCGATCATGGCGCGGCACTCCGGTTGAGGGAAGTCTTGTGCCATGATGATTTGTCAATAGGAAAGGGTTTTGTTTGTGGTTTGTTCCAATCCGCGAACCAAGCTGCCGGCGGAGCGTTCCACCGCCATGCAACTGCTTTCGGAACGACAGACCGCCCGCTCCCGCCTGCGCCTCGGCCCGGTGCGGATGAAGGCCCGGGTGGACGTGACGCCCGCCGGGCTGCTCACCATCGGCGCGCTGGTGTGCGGTATCCTGCTCTCGACCAGCGTGCTGGTGGCGACCGCCGTGCGCGAGGCGCGCCGATGAGTTCGGGGTTGATGAGTTGGGGGCCGAAAAGCTGGGGTGCGTCGAAGCGCGGCTCGGGGCAACGCCTGCGCCGCTCGTAAGTTCTGGCGGGATGGCAAACACCGACAGCCCGCTGGCTCACGTCCGCGACAACATCGTCCTGTACGGCGCGCTCGCGGCGAACGTGGGCATCGCCGTGGCCAAGTTCGTGGCGGCGGCGCTCACCGGATCGTCCTCGATGGCGACCGAGGGGGTGCACAGCCTGGTCGACAGCGGCAACCAGGTGCTGCTCCTCTACGGGCAGAAGCGCGCCAACCGGCTGCCCGACGCCTCGCACCCGTTCGGCTATGCGCGCGAACTGTATTTTTGGGCCTTCGTCGTCGCGATCCTGATCTTCGCGGTGGGCGCGGGCGTGTCGATCTACGAGGGCATCGTCCACATCCAGGATCCGCACGCGATCGAGGACCCGACGGTGAACTACATCGTGCTTGGCATCGCCGTGCTGCTGGAGGGTGCGTCCTGGACGCTGGCGGTGCGCGAGTTCGGCGGCAGCGTGGGCAAGGGGCAGACCTGGTGGCAGGCGATCCGCCGGTCGAAGGACCCGCCCAACTTCATGGTATTGTTCGAGGACTCCGCCGCGCTGATCGGCCTCGTTATCGCGGCGGTGGGCGTGTGGGCGAGCGTGCACTTCGCCGACCCGCGCATCGACGGCGCCGCCTCCGTCCTGATCGGCCTGGTGCTCGCCGTAGTGGCGGGCGTGCTGGCGCGCGAGGCGAAGGGGCTGATCATCGGCGAGGCGGCCGACCCGCACTTGATCGAGCAGCTGCGCGCGGTGCTCGATGGGCACCCGATGATCACCTCGGTCAACCACGTGCGGACCGTCCACACGGGCCCCGACAGCGTGTTCGTGGCGGTCAGCGCCGATTTCGAGGACCATATCTCGATGGGAGAGGCGGAAAGCCTGATCGAGGTGCTGGAGGACAAGATGAAGGCGGTCTCCCCGAAGATCTCGTCGATCTACATCCGCCCGGAGAAGCGTGAGCAGGCCTTCGTGGGCTAGGCGGCAGGATGGTTGGCGAGGGAGGCTTCCATGCTCTATCCCACGCCCATGCAGACGCCGCAGTTCCCGACCACGCCGACGCCGGTCATCACGACCGAGCGGACCACGCTGCGCCCGATCGTTCGCGAGGACGCCGCGGCCTTGTTCCCGACCCTGTCGGACGAGGCGAATTGCCGGTACTTGTCGCGCGGCGCGTTCGCCGACGAAGAGGAGCTGGCCGGCTGGCTTCTTCATCCCGACTGGCCTGGCCGCACCTGGGTCGCCGTGGACAGGTCGTCGGGCGAGCTCGTGGGCCGCTACATACTGGTGCCCACGTCGGAGCCCGGAATGTCGGAACTGGGCTACATCACGGTCGCGCACTGGCAAGGGCAGGGGTTCGCGCGAGAGTGCGTCTCGGCCCTGATCCGTCATGCGTTCGACGTCGAAGGCCAGAGGCGCCTGGTGGCCAACATCGACGCGCAGAATGCCGCGTCCATCGCCCTCATTGAACAGATGGGCTTCCAGAGGGAGGGCTGGCTGCGCGAGCACGAGACCACGCACGAGGGCTTGCGCGACCTGCTCGTCTACGGCCTCTTGCGGGACGAGTGGGCACCACCTGCAGCGTGGGAACGGTCGACTTGAGACTGCTCCGGTCGATGCGAACGGCAAGATCGCTCTTGAGGAAAGTGGGGCCCTTGCCCATGCTGCACGTATGACCGATGCGCTATCTACTCGCCACCTGATCGATCCGCAGCTTCTGCCTGTGCTCGAATTGCTGCCTGAGCTCGATCTCAGTGCCGAGTCTCTGCCGGCGATCCGGGAGAACCTCGACAAGGTGGAGGGGCCGGCGGAGCTGCCGGTTCAGCCAAGCGAAGAGTTGATCCAGGGACCGGACGGAATGCTTGAAGTATTCTGGTTTGATCCGACGCTCGGCCACAAGGATCGCCCGTGCCTGCTGCATATCCACGGCGGCGGCATGGTACTCGGCTCGGCGAGGAAGATGACGCACATCGGCGCTGGCCTTGCAGCGAGCCTCAACATGCCCGTGGCATCGATCGAGTATCGCCTGGCTCCGGAAGCTCCTTTCCCCGCGCCGCAGGAGGACTGCTATGCGGCGCTGGTCTGGCTGGATACCAACAGCGAGAGGTTGGGCATCGATCGGACCCGCATCGGCGTCACAGGCGAAAGCGCCGGCGGTGGACTGGCGGCGGCGGTGGCGCAAATGTCCCGCGATCGGCCCGGCCCGAAAGTCGCGGCACAGCTTCTCGTGTACCCGATGCTGGACCATCGTGTCGGCGGCCCAAACGATCCATGGCGCAATCGTCATACCGGCGAGTTCGTCTGGACGCGGTCCAGCAATCAGTTCGGCTGGGAGTCGCTGCGCGGAGATTACGTTCCCGATGACGCGAGCAAAGGCTGGTTCTCGCCAAGCCTTGCTGATGACCTGGCCGGTTTGCCGCCGGCCTGGATCGGCGTGGGGAACCTCGACTTGTTCTTCGATGAAGACCTGGATTATGCCAGGCGCCTTGTCGATGCCGGGGTACCGGTCGAGCTTCACACCTATCCCGGCGCCTTTCATGCCTTCAACTCGATGGCCGAGGCGAGTGTCTCCAAGAGCTTCGCGCGAGACTTCCGAGAATGCGCTCTAAGACTGCTGGCTGGCGCCGGCCAGGATCACCCGTGATGTCCGGAATAGCTGCAAGCTGCGCCTCCCGCTGACGCTCGGTAGACCGAGGCGGTAGAGGGCATGTTCAATGCCCGGCTTCCACCGCGATGCGGATCGCGTCGGCGCTGGTCTTGACGCCAAGGGCGCGGAACAGGGCGGCGCGGTGCATCTTTACCGTGCGTTCGCTCAGGCCGAGGTCGAAGGCGATCTGTTTGTTGAGCTTGCCGTCGGCCATCTGGATCAGGATCTCGCGCTGGCGGCTGGTGAGCAGCTCCACCCTGTCCCTGGCAGACGAAATACCGTCGGCGCAGCCATTGAGATGCTTCTCGCCCTTGGGCACTTCGACTTGCGAACCGAGATAGTACTGCACTTTGCCGTGCTCGTCGAACAAGGGGACGATCATCACCGCGTTGCGGAAGCTGGAGCCGTCCTTGCGGTAATTGAGAAGCTCGACCAGGACCGGGCGCTGTTCCTTGATCGCCTGCCCCATCCTGGCGCTGAGCCAGGGCTCGGTGTCGGGACCGCAAAGAAAACGGCAATTGCGTCCCAGCACCTCCTGGCGGTCGTATCCGGTCAAGTCGAGGAACGCTTGATTCACTTCGATAATGGGATTGTCGTGCTGTTTGGGATCGCTGACGACGGCGGCAAGAGGGCTGTTCTCGATCATGACACGTGGCGACATGACTCAATGTTAGTCAAGTTCATCTCGCGTGTGAAGTTGTGCTTGGCGATGTTGTGGAAGGGACGGCCCAGGAACATGCCGCCCCTTCCAACGTGCAGGGTCAGGACCCGCAGGTATTTCCTGTCTGAGTGGCCGTCATCGTCGCGTAGAGCATGATGCAGCTCGTCGTCGGCGCGGTGAAGCGGTTGTTCTCGATCACCACGGGGCCGTTCTGGAAGGTCGTCGCGACCTGATTGGTCGCCACTTCGCCCGACGCGGTGATGATGCCGAACTGGTAGGGATGGCCCAGTTCCGCGCCGCCGGTGTCGATGGTGTTGCCGCTGATCCGCACGTTGATCGCGCCCGCGCCCTCCTGCCATTGCTGGTAGCTGGTGAACAGGCGGATCGCGGTGTTGGGCACGCGGATCGTGTTGTTCTGGACGAGTGCGTTGGGCACCTGGATCAGGACGCCGCGGCCGGCGCTGTCGACCATCGTGTTGCCGACCACCGCCACCCGGCGCGGCGTCATCTGCATGTCCCTGGCATACGCCGCTTGAGCGATCGAGACTCCGGGTGCGAAAGTATAGCTGCGGATGTCCGTCGACTTGGAATCGACGATGGCGCTGATGAAGCGCTTGCCGATGTAGACGCCATTCGCATCGAAGAACGCCACTTCGTCCCCCGCGCTGATGAGCCGCGCTTCGTTGGACAAGGTGGCGCCGTCGGTGGTGATGTTCGTCACCTTGTGGACCAGCGAGCGCACGTTGATCTGATCGTCGCCGACGTGGGAGATCTTGTTGTTGCGGATCAGCACGTCGCCGGCCGCCGAGACGAAATGGATGCCGTCGTAGTTGGAGCTGAACACCTGGCCCGGATCGGCGGCGATGGTCGAGTTGACGATCGCGAAGCCGCGCCCGCGGCTTCGCACCAGGACGGCGAGGCCGCCCGAAGTGCCCAGGTGCACGCCGTCGAGCACGATGTCGTTGTTCACGCCGACATCGTCGCGGATGTAGATCGAGCGGGAGGTGTAATAGGTGTAGCGGATCGAGACGAACTGGTTGTCGGCGAAAGGTGCGAACCAGCTCGAGGCGTAGGTGCGGTTGCCGAGGTCGGTCGGCTGCGCCATGCCGAGGTTGAAGATCGCGCGCACCTTGCTCAGCGGCCAGGTGTGCGAGCCCTCGTTCATCGGCTGGACCCAGTTGATCGTCGCCCCGGGCGGAAGCGGGTTGTCGAGCTGGAGCGTGGTGCCGTCAGGCGTCACATGCATGCGGCCGGTGCCCGAAAGGGTCTGCGCGTCGCGCATGGTGATGCCCTTGATGCGCAGCCGGTTGCAGTCCTGGATGAGGAAGCCGTCCACCTTCGCCTCGAAGATGAAGGTCGCGCCGGTGCCCTGGATGTCGACATCGTTCAGCCGGCTGAGCATCACGTGCACGATGCCGGGGCGGTCGATCTTGTTGAGCGTCTTGAAGTGATACTCCCCCGGCGCGACCTGCAGCACGCCGCCGCCCTGGGTGCGCAGCTTGAGCAGCGCCGCTTCCAGCACTGGGGTCGCGTCGGCGCCCGCCGTCGGGGGCGAGACGGCGACGGTCGCCTTGCCGGCGGTCTTCGGCAACTGCACGACGACGTCGGCGATCTTGCCGTTGGCGCCTGTCCAGGACTGCGACAGGTTGGTCGAGGCGATGTTGATCGGGCTCAGCGTGTCGGCGTACTGGCGCTGGACCCAGGCGTCGAAGCCGGTGAGCGGTTGGGGTGTGGTGCCGACGGCCTGCTCTTTGATGGCCGTCGTATCGCTTGCGGTTGCCGAGGCGACGGTGTTGTCACCGCCGCCGCCGCCCGAAGAACAAGCGGAGATCAAGGGGAGCAGGCATAAGGCTGCGGTCATCGTGCGGAAGCGGAGTTTCATCATTGCGACCCGTCTTTTTTCTTGGCGAACACGGGTTTTTGTCACGGGCGAAACGCGCGACATCGGACCGCTGTTCGTGGCTTTGACTGGAGTTGCCGGCAAGTTCTTGCCTGACACGCCGCTCATCGCCCGTCCGAGGCTAAGGCAGGGCTGCGATTTCGATACGTGTTTATACGCTATTCGGATGAAGCCGTTAACCGCACGGCGAAGCAAACCGCTCCTGCCGTGATGGTCCGGAGCCGCTAACTCGTTGATATGTCTTCGGCGGGCTACGCATAAGTAATATTACTAACCAAGCGCTCTCAAGGGCGATAGGTTAACGGGGCCTGTCTTCGAATGTGGAAGTACCGGAGGCCGTCAGCCGAGACTGCGGAGCAGGTCCAAAGCGAACGAGGTCAGCGTGTCGTCGCGCGCGCCCATGATCACGATACGGTCGCCTGGCCGGGCGATTTCGCACATTCGCGCGCCGCAATCCGCGCGCGAGGGGATGTATTCGGCGTTTCCGCCCGCCTCGCGAATCAGCGCGACGATGCGCTCGCTGCCCTGGCTGCGATCGACGGTGCCGCCGAAGTAGACCGGATCGCACAGGATCACGATGTCGTCCGCGTCCAGCCGGCGTGCGAAGACTTGGGCGAGTTCGGCGCCCATCTGCCGCAGCGGGCCGTAGCCGTGCGGCTGGAAGAACGCGATCACGCGGCCGGGATGAGCCTTGAGCGTGGCGAGCGTGGCCGAGACCTTGTCGGGGTTGTGCCCGAAGTCGTCGATCACGGTGATGCCCGTGGGGCTGGTGCCGATGACGTCGAAGCGGCGTGCGAGCCCGGCGAAGTCGCCCAGCGCAGCGACGGCCGCGCCCAGAGGAACGCCGGCGGCGCTTGTCGCAGCGAGCGCGGCAAGGGCGTTGTAGAGGTTGTGCCGCCCGGGCTGGCGCAGCACGAGCGGGTGGCTGGAGCCGTCGCGTCGATCGATCACCGTGGCCGCGATGGTGGCGGCGCCCTGAACGATGCTGCCAGGATCGATGCCGATCGTTGCCTCCGGATGCTCGATGCCGAACGTGACGAGCGAGCGGGCACGGTCGGCCAAGGCGGCGCTCTCGGCATCGTCGATGTTGACCGCGGCCACCCGCGCGGCGGCGAGGAAGTCGCCGAACAGCGCGCGCAGCTCCTCCAGGCTCTTGTGGTCGAGGCTGACGTTGCCAAGCACGGCGACATCGGGGCGGTAGAGCGCGATCGAACCGTCGCTCTCGTCGACTTCGGAGACGAAGACCTCGCCCGCGCCGATGCGGGCGCTGGCGAAGGGCGCGTCGGGCGCGACGAAGTTCTTCATCACCGCGCCGTTCATGATCGTGGGGTCGTGCCCGCAGGCGGTCAGGATCCAGCCGATCATGCCGGTGACGGTCGACTTGCCGCTGGTGCCGCCGACCGCGATGCCGTGGCGCGCGGCGTTGAACAGGCTCGCCAGCAGCTCCGCGCGGCTCACCCGGCGGCAGCCGAGCTGCCGGGCGCGCACCACTTCGGGCACTGTGTCCTCAACCGCGGCAGAGGCGACAAGGACCTGCTCGGCCGAAGTCACGCCGCTGCCGTCCTGCGGGTAGAGCAGGAAGCCCTTGCGCTCGAGCCAGGCGAACTTCTCGGCGCTGCGGGCCTGGTCGCGGCTGCGGTCCGAGCCGGCGACCTTCGCGCCCAGGCCCTTGAGGATCATCGCCAGCGGCAGCATCCCGGAGCCGCCGATGCCGCAGAAGAACCAGGGGCGAGAGGTGAGGTCGGTCGCGCGGGTCATCATGACGCGAGGCGGTAGAGCATTGCCGCAGCCGATGCCAGCCGAGGGGTGGCCTTCCGCCGCGTCTGGTGCTTTGCTGGGCGCATGACCCGTATCGCCGTCTGCGCTCCCTCGACCCCGATCGCTCGTGAGGATGCCGAGCGCGTGATTGCCATCGCCGCCGCCGAGTTCCCGAATGTCGAGCTGGTGATCCACCCGCAGTGTTTCGCCAGCGAGGGGCATTTCGCCGGCGACGATGCCACGCGTCTTGCCGCCCTGGTCGAATGCGCGAACGATCCCGGCTTCGATGCGGTGTGGTTCGCGCGCGGCGGCTATGGCGCAGGCCGGATTGCCGAGGATGCGCTCACCCGGTTCGGGCCGGCGGCGGCCTCCAAGCGCTACCTCGGCTACTCGGACGCCGGCTATCTGCTGGGCGCCCTCTATCGCGAGCGGATCGGCTCGCCGGTACATGCGCCGATGCTCGCCTGCGTGCGGCGCCAGGGCGGCGAGGAGGCGGTGCGACGCGTGTTGCGCTTCCTGGACGGCGACCGCTCGGGCCTGGAGCCCAGCCTCGAGCGCCATCCCACGGTCGCGTTCAACCTGATGACGCTCGCCATGCTGTGCGGCACCCGGTTGATGCCGGGCTTGGCCGGCCACGTGGTGATGGTGGAGGAAGTCTCCGAACACCTCTACGCGATCGACCGTCTGTTCTTCCACCTGACCGCGCACCTTGGCGGCATCGCCGGCCTGAGGCTCGGCCGCGTCAGCGACGTGCCCGAGAACGACAGGCCCTTCGGCATGGAGGCGGAAGAGATCGCCCGCCACTGGTGCGCGCGCCACGCCATCCCGTTCCTGGGCACCGCCGACATCGGCCATGACGCTGCCAACAAGATTGTCCCCTTCGGACTTGCCGACCGCCGCCAAGCCCAATAGTCCGCCGCGCCACGTCAACGAATCGTAACAGGGCCGCAAGGTTAGGCGGCTTTCGGGAGTGGTCGCCATGCGTGCATTCGTGTTTCCAGGTCAGGGCAGTCAGAAGATCGGCATGGGCGCCGACCTCGCCGAGGCGAGCGCGGTCGCCCGCGAAGTCTTCGAGGAAGTCGATGACGTGCTGGGCCAGAACCTGTCGCGAATCATGTGGGAAGGCCCCGAGAACGAACTGACGCTGACCGAGAACGCGCAGCCGGCGATCATGGCCAACGCCATCGCGGCGCTGCGGGTGCTAGAGAAGGAGGGCGGCATCGCCCTGGCGCAGAAGGGCGACTTCGTGGCGGGGCATTCGCTGGGCGAATATACCGCGCTGTGCGCCGTGGGAGCGTTCAGCCTGGCGGACACGGCGCGGCTGCTCAAGCTGCGCGGGCGCTCGATGCAGGCGGCCGTGCCGGTCGGCGAGGGTGCGATGGCCGCGCTGCTCGGCGCCGATATCGAGAAGGCGACGGCGCTGGCGCAGGCTGCCGCGCAGGGCGAAGTCTGCTCGGTCGCCAACGACAACGATCCGACCCAGGTCGTGCTCTCGGGCCACCGCGGCGCCATCGAGCGGGCCATCGGCCTGGTCAAGGAGCACGGCATCAAGCGCGGCGTGGCGCTGCCGGTCTCGGCCCCGTTCCACTGCGCGCTGATGCAGCCCGCGGCCGATGCCATGGCGGAGGCGTTCGAGACGACCGAGCCTGCGACCTTGCGCCTGCCCCTGTTCGCCAACGTGACCGCGGCGATGGTGTCCGATCCGGCCGAGGTGAAGCGCCTGCTGGTCGAGCAAGTCACCGGCCGCGTGCGCTGGCGCGAGAGCGCGATTGCCATGCGCGAGGCGGGCGTCGAGCACTTCGTCGAACTGGGCGGCAAAGTCCTCGCCCCCATGATCAAACGCAGCGCCGGCGACGTGGACGTAACCTCGGCGATCACGATGCAAGACATCGAGGCGCTGGCGAAGGCGCTTTGAAGGGTTAAGAAGGGGTTCGCGCAGAGGCGCAGAGGCGCAGAGAGAGGTGGAAGCGCTGAAACGTATCGACGCGATCACTTCCGACGTCATCGATGCCGCGATCGGCGTGCACAAGGGGCTTGGGCCCGGGTTGCTCGAGAGCGTCTACGAACTCGTGCTTGCCGGCGATCTTGCGCGGCGGGGGCACAAGATTGACCGGCAAGTGCCAGTCGACATCGAATACGATGGATTGCGCTTCCCGGGGGCCTTCCGGGTAGACATCCTTGTCGACGACTGCGTGATCTTGGAAATCAAGGCCATCGAAGCTCTCGGACCAGTTCATGCCAAGCAACTGCTCACCTACTTGCGTCTGATGAACCAGCCCGTAGGGCTCCTCCTCAACTTTTCTGGCGAGACGATGAAAGAGGGGATCAGGCGGATGGTGAACAACTACTCCTCTTGACCTCTCTGCGCCTCTGGGCCTCTGCGCGAACCATTCCTTCCTCTTGATCCGGAGCCTCTTCATGTTCGACCTCAACGGAATGACCGCACTCGTCACCGGCGCCTCGGGAGGGATCGGTTCGGCGATCGCGCGCGGGTTGGCGGCCCAGGGGGCACGGTTGGCGGTTTCGGGGTCGAACCAGGGGAAGCTGCGCGCCTTTCGTGACGAGCTCGACGAGCATACGCCGCAGCACCTCCAGAAGGTCGACCATGTCGCCATCGCCTGCGATCTCTCCAGCGCCGAGCAGGTCGAGAAGCTTGTCCCCGCCGCGCTGGAGTCGCTGGGCAAGATCGACATCCTGATCAACAACGCCGGCATCACCCGCGACAACCTCGCCATGCGGATGAAGGACGAGGAGTGGGACGCGGTGATCCGGGTGAACCTGGAATCGGCCTTCCGCCTGATGCGCGCGGTGACCAAACCGATGATGAAGGCGCGCTTCGGCCGGATCATCACCGTGACCTCCATCGTCGGCACCACCGGCAACCCCGGCCAGTTGAATTACTGCGCCAGCAAGGGTGGCCTCACCGCGATGTCCAAGAGCCTTGCGCAGGAGCTTGCCAGCCGCAACGTGACGGTGAACTGCGTGGCACCCGGCTTCATCCGCACCGCCATGACCGAAGTGCTGCCCGACGCGCAGAAGGACGCGCTCAACGCCAAGATCCCGATGGGCCGCATGGGCGAGGGCGCCGACATCGCCGCGGCCTGCGTGTTCCTGGCGAGCAAGGAAGCCGGCTACGTCACCGGCCAGACGCTCCACGTCAACGGCGGCATGGCGATGATCTGAGGGCCGCCGCTCCTTGCGCGGCGCGGAAGCGGGGTGGGCGGTGCCCCGAAAGGCCCCCTTATCCCCAGCTTCCCACCATCGCTGCCTGTTCGCGCTTGCCGCCGCCCGCACCCGCGCTAGAGAGGATAGTCCGTATCCAAGGGTATCTAGATCCCGGCCGAACTTGGGGGACATGAGGCAAGCATGAAGGCCACCGTCGAACGTTCCACGCTGCTGCGCTGCCTCTCCCACGTGCAGTCCGTCGTCGAGCGCCGCAACACCATTCCGATCCTGTCGAACGTGCTGATCGAGGCGGCCTCGGGCGGCGCGCTGAAGATCATGGCGACCGACCTCGACTTGCAAGTGGTCGAGACCATCGCCGCCGTCTCGGTCGACCGGGCGGGCGCGATCACCGTCTCTGCCCATCTGCTGTTCGACATCGCACGCAAGCTGCCCGACGGAAGCCAGGTGAGCCTCGATGCCGCCGACAACCGCATGGTGGTGAAGGCCGGGCGCAGCCGCTTCCAGCTGCCGACGCTGCCGCGCGACGACTTCCCGATGATCGCCGAGGGCGAGCTGCCGACCAGCTTCGAAGTGCCCGCCGCGACGCTGAGCCAGCTGATCGACCGGACCCGCTTCGCGATCTCAACCGAAGAGACGCGCTATTACCTGAACGGCATCTTCCTGCACGTCCTCGACGACGAGCTAAAGGCCGCCGCGACCGACGGCCACCGGCTCGCCCGCTTCACCCTGAAGTGCCCGGAGGGCGCGCAGGGCATGCCCGACGTGATCGTGCCGCGCAAATGCGTGGCCGAACTGCGCAAGTTGCTGGAAGAGGCGCTCGACACCAACGTCCTTGTCGACCTGTCGGCCAGCAAGATCCGCTTCACACTCGGCGGCGAGCATGGCGTGGTGCTGACCAGCAAGCTGATCGACGGCACGTTCCCCGACTACACCCGCGTGATCCCCACCGCCAACGACAAGCTGCTCAAGGTCGATCCGCGCACTTTCTTCGAGGGCGTGGACCGCGTGGCGACGATCGCCACCGAGAAGACCCGCGCGGTGAAGATGGCGCTGGAGACCGACAAGGTGACGCTCTCGGTCACCTCGCCCGACAACGGCACCGCGGCCGAGGAAGTGCCTGCACAGTACGGCTCGGACGGGTTCGAGATCGGCTTCAACGCCAACTATCTCAAGGACATCCTGGGCCAGATCGATGGCGACACGGTGGAGCTGCACCTGGCCGATGCCGGGGCGCCGACGCTTATCCGGCAGGACGACAAAAGCCCGGCGCTCTACGTGCTCATGCCGATGCGGGTCTAGCGGGCGGCCCGGTCCGCCCGCGCCGAGCAAAGGCCCCGCATTGACTAGCGAGCCGTCGCCGAGCCGCTCATTCGGCGCCCTGCGCAACCCGCGGTTCCGCTGGTTCTTCGGCACGTACATCCTCTCGATGATGGCCGACAACATCGAGCACGTCATCAGCTACTGGGTCATGTACCAGCGCTTCCATTCGCCGGCGCTGGGCGGCTTCGCGGTGCTGTCCCACTGGCTGCCGTACTTGTTCTTCTCGATACCCATGGGCGCCCTGGCGGACCGGGTCGACCCGCGGCGCCTGATCCAGATCGGCATGGGCCTGTTCATCTGCGTCTCCCTGGGCTGGGGCTATTTCTTCGTGAGCGGCACGCTCCAGACCTGGGAGGCGATGCTCCTCCTGGTGCTGCATGGCTGCGCCGGCGTGTTCTGGCAGACGCCGAGCCAGCTCCTGCTGCACGGCCTGGTCGACAAGGAGGACTTGCCGAGCGCGGTGCGGCTGAACGCGACCGCGCGCTACCTCGGCGTCCTGGTCGGTCCGGCCGTGGGAGGGGCGATGCTGATCGGGCTGGGGCCCGCCAAAGGCATTTTCCTCAACACCTGCTACTACCTGCCCGCCATCATCTGGCTGGCGGTGCTGCGCTACGGGCGCGAGCAGGCGGGGCATACCGCAGTGCGCGGCCTGGCCGACGTGCTGAACACCGTGCGCGAGATCGCCCGCCGTCCGGCGCTGGTCACGATGTCTCTGCTGGCCGCCGCTGCGTCCGGCCTGATCGGCAACAGCTACCAGGCGCAGATGCCCAACTTCGCGGTCGACCTGGGTCACGGCAATCCGGGTGCGGCCTACAGCGCCTTGCTGGCGGCGGACGCCGCGGGCGCGCTCACCGCCGGGTTCCTGCTGGAGACGCTCGGCGGCTTTCGTACGACGCCGCGCACGGCACTGCTGCTGGCGCTGGGCTGGTGCGGCGCGCTGGCGGCCTTCGCCCTGTCCGGCGCGTATCTCGTGGCCCTCGTCTGCCTCTTCGCGGCCGGCTTCTTCGAGCTTTCCTTCAGCAGTATGGCGCAGACCGTCGTGCAGCTTCAGGCGCCGGGCGAGATCCGGGGCCGCGTCCTGGGCGTCTTTGCCATGGCTTCGCTCGGTTGCCGGGCGTTCGCGGGAATCAGCGTCGGCCTGATCGGAGCGCTCGTCGGCGTCCACTTCTCGCTCGCGCTGGCCGCGGCGCTGCTTTTCGCGGTCGTCGGCATCCTGCTGATCCGCACGCAACCCCGCCTGGCCTGACCGCCGAGAAGCTGGGGTCGGCGCCTCAACGGCGTGAGATATAAGAGAAATTGGTCGGGGAGAGAGGATTCGAACCTCCGGCCCCTGCCTCCCGAAGACAGTGCTCTACCAGGCTGAGCTACTCCCCGACCGATCGGGACCGACTTGCGTCCGCCCGAGGCAGGAGCGGGCCTATAGAGGGCGTTCCGCAAGGAGGCAAGCGGCCTTGACGACTATTCTTGCGGTGCCGCGATCAGCCCCGAAATTCACGCCGCGCGGCGGCTCCTGCGCGTGTGTTCCAGCTGGCGGCCCTGATCCGCGCCGCGAAAGCGGTTCACGATCTCGAGCATCTGGCTGACCTCGTCGGAGAGGTTGCGCAGCGCCGCCGTGCTCTGCTCGACCATGGCGGCGTTCTGCTGCGTCGACATTTCCACGTCCGCGATCGTCGAGTTCACCTTGCGCAGATCGCCGGCCTGGCCGGTCGCGCTGTCGGCGATGTTGTCGATCAGGCTGCCGAAGCTGGCGACTTGCCTGACGATCGTCTCCAGGACTTTGCCGGTGTCGCCGACCAGTCCGACGCCTTCGTTGACGTGATCCACCGATGTCTCGATCAGCCCCTTGATGTCCTTGGCCGCCTCGGCCGAGCGTTGGGCCAGGGCGCGGACTTCCGTGGCGACGACGGCGAAGCCCTTGCCGGCTTCTCCCGCGCGCGCCGCCTCGACCCCGGCGTTCAGCGCCAGCAGATTGGTCTGGAAGGCGATGCCGTCGATGATGGTGACGATCTTGGCGATCTCGCTGGCGGACCGCTGGATCAGCTCCATCGCGCAAATCGCACGCTGGACGACCTCGCCCCCCTTGCTCGCTTCCTTCTGGGCCTTCGCGATCGAGACGTTGAGCGTGCCCGCGCCCTGGGCGGTCTCGCCCACGCCGTTGGTCACATGGTTGAGCGAGGCGGCGGTCTGTTCGAGGGCGGAGGCCTGGCGCTCGGTCCGGTGGGCGAGATCGTCGGCCGCGGTGCGGATCTCGGCGGTGCTGATGTTGATGTGGCGCGCCGCCTCGGCGACGGCGGTAAAGGCATGGGCCAGGTCGCGCGCCGACTTGTTGAAGTGGACCCGCAGCGCGTCATAGCCGGCAGGGAATTTCTCATCGATCTGGCGCGACAGGTCGCCCGCGGCGAGCGCTTCCAGGCCTTGCGCGATAGTCTCGATGACCCGCTTCTGCTCGGCCTCGCGCGCCTCGCGCTCCGTGCGCGCTTCCGCCTCGATGCGGTCGCGTTCGGCCTGGGTCTGGGCGGCGAGGCGTTCGCGCTCGGCACGGGTCTCCATGCGCGATCGCTCGCGTTCCTCGCGGTCCGCCGCCTGGCGGTGGAACATCGTCTCCAGCCGCGCCGCCAGGAGGGACAGGCCTCCGGCTTCGATGGTGAGGATCCCGGCGTGGAACAGTGCGCGGGCGATGTCCGAAGTGCCGGTGAACACGAGGCTCGGCGCCAGGATGCTGAAGCTCAGATGGTGGATCGCGACGACGAGGGCGCCGGTCATGATCGCCCGCCAGTCCGCCAGCAGGGCGATGAGCGCGATCATCGCGAAGAATGGCATGTGAAGGTCGGTCATCCACGGCTCACCGGCCGATTGGGCCAGGCCGATCGCGGGAAAGACCGGCATCGTGGCGCCGATGATGAGCCGGGCACTGGAATCGTGCCGTTTCGTGATCGCGAACCAGGTCGGCGCGGCGCTGAGGGCAAGCTCCGGGACAGGCAGGGCCCACGAATGCGTGTAGCCCGCAATCTGCGCTCCGAACGAGCTCAGCGTGTAGAGCCAGCAGACGCTCGCCAGCGTCTGCATGCCGCGCTGTCTCAGCCGTTCCAGGTCTTCCATGAGGTCAGCCTTCCTTGATCAGTAATGTGCCGCAGACGGCATGGGACACCGGCAGAAGCAACAGGCCCGCGCGCAGTGCCTCCCACTGGCCGGCGCGTGCATCGACGCGGATGATGATGGAGTGGGGCAGGGTTCCCCGACCCAGCAGGCGCTCGCCCCGCAGTGAGGCCCACGCCGCCGGCTCCGCGTCCCCGAGCCGGACCAGTACGCCGTCACAGCCCGGCCGCGTCGCCGTAAGGGCGGCGCACAGGCTCGCCAGGACGAGAAGCGCCTGGAGACGGATCATGCGGCGATCGGTCGACAAGGGAAGCAGCAGAGCATTGCGCTGCCCATGGACCATCTCCCGCTAAGGCCCTGTGCCGAGGGACCTACGGGGTTGGCCTTAGAACCGGGCGGAGCCAGGGCCTCGCCATGCTTGGCACCCTGGCGCTTGGGGGCTAGGCTTGGTCCCATGCCCCTGAACCTGCACGCCGCGAACGCACCGCACGCCGACCACTGGGAGTGGCAATACCTGGAGCTGATGCGCCGCATCTGGGAGCATGGCGACGAGCGGAGGGACCGCACCGGCGTCGGCACGCGATCGGTGTTCGGCGCCATGATCCGCTTCGACCTCTCGGCCGGCGAGATGCCGTTGCTCACGACGAAGCGGGTCTACTGGAAGACCGCGACCCGCGAGCTGCTGTGGTTCCTGGCCGGCGGGACCAACATTCGAGAGCTATGCGCCCAGGGCGTCGAGATCTGGACCGACTGGCCGCTCGATCGCTATCGGCGGGAGACGGGCGAGGCGATCGGCCGCGCGGACTTCTCCCGCCGCATCGTCGAGGACGAGCAGTTCGCGCTGGCGTGGGGCGATCTCGGTCCGGTCTACGGCAAACAATGGGTCGATTGGCCGGTCTACGAGCCCGTGGGCGACGGGCTGTTCCGCAAGCGCGCGAAGGGCATCGACCAAGTGAGCGCCGTGGTCGAGAGCCTCACCCAGAACCCTGGCAGCCGCCGCCACATCATCGAGGGCTGGAACGTCGCCGAGCTCGACGCGATGGCGCTGCCGCCGTGCCACAAGACCTATCAGTTCCACGTCGCCGACGGCCGGCTCTCGGGCATGCTCTACCAGCGCAGCTGCGACCTGGGGCTCGGCTTCGCATTCAACATGTGGTCGCTCGCCTTGCTGACCCGCATGCTCGCCCAGCAATGCAACCTCGAGCCCGGTGAAGTCGTTTGGACGGGTGCCGATGTTCATCTTTACCTCAATCACGCCGAACTGGTCGAAGCGCAGCTCGCGCGCACGCCCTCCGGTGTCGCCAGGTTGGAGATCGCGCGGCGTCCGGCATCGATTTTCGACTACGCGATCGAGGACTTCGCCGTGAGCGGATACGCCCCGCAAGGCGCGTTGGCGGCTCCGGTAGCGGTGTGATTGACATTGCCGTGCGTTGAAATATTATGACGGAGTAGTGGAATAAAAGATCGCTCGAGTGAGCGCGTGCGAGAGGAGGATCGGCAGGCATGGCCAAGGATCACGTGGGTTCGAGTCACCCGCGCAGCAACTTGCCGCCGCTCAGCCTGCATGTGCCGGAGCCGCGTTACCGGCCCGGCGATGCCGTCGATTACTCGCATCTTCAGATAACCGTCGCGGGCGAGCAGGATCGACCCGACGAAACCTGCCCCGCGAGCGACACGTGGCCGCTGTGCAACGATCTCATCCGCGTCCTGAACGAGGATCACGTCGCCGTCGGTCCTTGGGACCCCAAGCTCGATCCCGAGACGCTGCGCCGCATCCTGCGCGCCATGGCGCTCACCCGCGCGTTCGACGATCGCATGTATCGCGGCCAACGGCAGGGCAAGACCAGCTTCTACATGAAAAGCACCGGCGAGGAGGCGACGGCGGTGTGCTGCGCCTTTGCGCTCGACCGGGAGGACATGGTCTTCCCCAGCTATCGCCAACAAGGCCTGCTGATCGCGCGGGGCTATCCGCTGGTCGACATGGTCAACCAGATCTACTCGAACCGCGCCGACCGGCTGAAGGGCCGCCAGCTGCCGGTGATGTATTCGGCGCGCGAATACGGCTTCTTCACCATCTCGGGCAACCTCGCGACGCAATTCCCGCAAGCGGTGGGCTGGGCGATGGCGAGCGCGATCAAGGGGGACACGCGCATTTCTTCGGCCTTCATCGGCGAGGGCTCTAGCGCCGAGGGCGATTTCCACGCCGCCATGACGTTCGCCGCGGTCTACAATGCGCCGGTCGTGCTCAACATCGTCAACAACCAGTGGGCGATCTCGAGCTTCTCGGGCTTCGCCGGCGCGGAGCGAGCGACCTTCGCCGCACGCGCCGCCGGCTATGGCATCGCCGGCTTGCGCGTAGACGGCAACGACGTGCTCGCGGTCTACGCGGCCTTCCGCTGGGCCGCCGACCGCGCGCGTGCCAACGCGGGACCGACGCTGATCGAGCACTTCACCTACCGTGCCGAGGGACACTCCACCTCCGACGATCCCAGCGCCTACCGCTCGGTGCAGGAGCGCGAGGAGTGGCCGCTCGGCGATCCGGTGCACCGCTTGGCCCAGCACCTCATCGCGCTGGGCGAATGGTCGCAGGAACAGCAGGCGGCGATGGACCGCGAAGTGGCCGAGGAGGTGAGGGCGGCCACCAAGGAGGCCGAGAAGAACGGCATTCTCGGCCATGGCATGCACCACCCGTTCCACACGATGTTCGAGGACGTGTTCGAGGAACTGCCCTGGCATCTCGAGGAGCAGGCCGAGCAGGCGATCCGCGAGCGCCAGACCAAGTTCCCCGAGTGGAAAGCCGAGCCTGCGGAGCGCAAGTCATGATCGAGGAAGAGCCGGTCAGCCTCCACGAGGCGCCCACCCGCACGATGAACATGATCGAGGCGATCAACGACGCGCTCGACATCATGATGGCGCGCGATCCCGACATGGTCATCCTGGGCGAGGACGTCGGCTATTTCGGCGGGGTGTTCCGCGCGACGGCGGGGCTGCAGAAGAAGTATGGCCGGAACCGGGTGTTCGATTCGCCCATCAATGAATGCGGCATCATCGGCGCGGCGGTCGGCATGGCGGCCTATGGCCTGCGTCCCGTGCCCGAGATCCAGTTCGCCGACTACATCTACCCCGGCCTGGACCAGCTCATCTCCGAGGCGGCGCGGATGCGCTATCGCTCGGCGGGCGATTTCACCGCGCCGCTGACCGTGCGCTCGCCCTTTGGCGGCGGCATCTTCGGCGGCCAGACGCATAGCCAGAGCCCGGAGGCGCTGTTCACGCATGTCGCGGGGCTCAAGACCGTGATTCCGGCGACTCCGCACGATGCCAAGGGCCTGCTGATCGCCGCGATCGAGGACAACGATCCGGTGATCTTCTTCGAGCCCAAGCGGATCTACAACGGCCCGTTCGACGGGTATTACGATAATCCGTCGAAGACCTGGAAGGCCCATCCGGGCGGCAAGGTGCCGGAGGGCTACTATGCCATCCCGCTCGGCAAGGCGCGCATCGTGCGCGAGGGCGCCGCGCTGACGGTCCTGTCCTACGGCACGATGATTCACGTCGCCGAGGCGGTGCTGGCGGCCAAGGGCGTCGATGCCGAGATCATCGACTTGCGCACGCTGGTCCCGCTCGACATCGAGACTGTGCAAGCCTCTGTGGAAAAGACCGGCAAATGTCTGGTGATACACGAGGCGACCCGCACGTCGGGGTTCGGCGCCGAGCTTTCGGCGTTGGTGCAGGAGCGCTGCTTCTATCACCTGGAGGCGCCGGTGGAGCGCGTCACCGGGTTCGATACGCCGTATCCGCACAGCCTCGAGTGGGCCTATTTTCCCGGACCGGTGCGCATCGGCGAAGCCGTCGACCGGCTGATGAAGGACTGATCCCATGGGTCGCTACGTATTCCGCTTGCCGGATATCGGCGAGGGCATCGCCGAGGCCGAGATCGTCGCCTGGCACGTCAAGGTCGGCGATCAGGTGGAGGAGGATGGCCGCCTCGCCGACATGATGACCGACAAGGCTACCGTGGAGATGGAAAGCCCGGTCACCGGCCGCGTGATCGAGGTCGCGGGCGCCGAGGGCGATGTCGTGGCGATCGGTTCGCCGCTGGTCGTGATCGAGATCGAAGGCGAGGAGGCCGAAGCGCCCGCGCCGGGCGCGCCCGTCGTCGAGGAACGGATCGAGGCTGAGAACCCCGATGCCGGCGATGCGGACCGGGCGATGGCGGCCGAGCCTAAGGTCGAAGAACCAGCGCCACCACCTCCACCAGCGCCGGCTCAGAGCCAGGAAGCGCCCCAGGAAGCGCCGAAGCCGCGAGCGCCGGTGCAGCCCGCGGTGCAGCCGGCGGCGCATCGCAGCGCGAAGGTCCTGGCCAGCCCAGCGGTCCGCAAACGGGCGAATGACCTCGGCATCGATCTGGCCGAAGTACGTCCCGCCGAGGAAGGCCGTATCCGCCACGCCGATCTTGACGCCTTTCTGTCGTACAACGCCGCGGGCGGGTTCCAGCCGGCGGGCCGGCGCGGGGCGGACGAGCAGGTCCGCGTCATTGGCCTCAGGCGCCGCATCGCCGAGAACATGGCGGCGTCCAAGCGCAACATCCCGCACTTCTCCTATGTCGAAGAGTTCGATGTCACCGCGCTCGAGCAGGCGCGCGAGCAGCTCAACGCCGCGCGAGGTGGCCGGCCCAAGCTGACCCTGCTGCCGTTTCTGATCACCGCGATCTGCCGCGTGCTGCCCGAGTTTCCGATGCTGAACGCGCACTACGACGACGAAGCGGGCGTCGTGACCCGCTACGGCGCGGTGCATCTGGGCATCGCCGCGCAGACGCCCTCGGGCCTCATGGTGCCGGTGATCCGCGACGCGCAGGACCGCAACTTGTGGCAGCTCGCCGCCGAGATCAGCCGGCTCGCGCAAGCGGCGCGCGAGGGCACCGCCAAGTCGGCCGAGCTCTCGGGCTCCACGATCACCGTCACCTCGCTCGGTCCCATGGGCGGGGTCGCGACGACCCCGGTGATCAACCGGCCGGAAGTCGCGATCATCGGACCCAACCGCATCGTCGAGCGGCCGATGTTCGTGACGGATGCAAGCGGACAGGAACGCGTCGAGAAGCGCAAGCTGATGAACATCTCGATGAGCTGCGACCACCGCGTCGTCGATGGCTGGGACGCGGCGAGTTTCGCGCAGGCGCTCAAAGCGCTGGTCGAGGCGCCGGCGGTGCTGCTGGCGGGCTAGGGTCTGTCCGCTTAAAGCGGAATCGGCACCTCTAGGGAAACTAGCGAACGATGCCGCTGTAGGCGATCCTGCCGATGCTGCGCCGGTCGGCGGGAATGCGCCAGCGCACGTGGGTGACGTCCTCGGGCGTGGCGAAGCGGTTGCCGATCCGCAGTGCGCCGAGTTGTCCCCAGGTGCGGCCGCCGTCGACCGACACGTCCTGATCGTCCCACGTGCTCGCCTGATAGCTCACCGCGCGCGGCATGGGGTTGGTGATGGTGAAGCTGCCTTGGCCGCCGGTGCGATACCAGTCGACGACAGTGATCACCCGGTCGCCGCGCGTCAGGCGGTCGGCCGGTTCGAGGTGCCGGCTCGTGTCCGGCCCAACCCGCTCCACGAAGACCGCGCTCTGGGTGGCGACGTTCGCCTGCGCCCACGCCGCCGACCCGAACGGAAGGAGCGCCAAGGCCGCGAGAACGGCGGCGGCGCGGCTGCGGATCACTGTCTTCATCGGTCGCCCCCCCCCCCCCCCCCCTCCCACCCGCCCCCAAAAAAGGAAAAACCCCCGGAAAAAGCCCAAAAAAGGTTAAAAACCCCCGCCCACCCTTTTTCCCCCGCGGCGGGGGGGGGAAAAAAAAGAAC
>Ga0105251_10000574_pt1 | contig 34289 bp, 23 predicted proteins | sample KBSS64metaG_FD_80424 | JGI IMG/M metagenome (GOLD analysis project Ga0105251, IMG submission 80424) | Switchgrass rhizosphere microbial communities from Kellogg Biological Station, Michigan, USA - KBS S6-4 metaG | ecosystem: Host-associated > Plants > Roots > Rhizosphere > Soil | place...
AAGCGCCGCCGCGTGGGTTTGTCGCCAAACCGTGGGATCTAACCTCGTCTGGTCCGATGAAGCTTATTCCAAGTAGGCGGCTTGAAGCTTGGCGATGTCCGCGCGTGAGACGCCCGCTTCCTTTTCAAGATAGGCGTCGACGGAGCCCCACTTGGTCTCGATCTCATCGAAGGCGTAGCTGAGGAAGGCGGTGCCATCGGCGGCCTTGAGGGGTTGTGGCTTGGCGGCGGCCGGGTTGCTCTGGAACTTGGCGAAAAGTTGGGCGGCAGGGTCGTCCGGATGCGCGGCCGGATCGATCCTGGGCATCTCCCACTCCGGTCGGCGCAGCGTGGTCGAGAGGTGATAGTCGGCCAGGATCACCTCGCGCGGCACGCCCAGCGCGGTCAGGATCATCGCGGTGACAAAGCCGGTGCGGTCCTGCCCGGCCGAGCAGTTGTAGGCCACCGCGCCGTCCCGGGCGAGCAAGTCCCGGAACACCAGCTTGAGGTGTGGAGCAAGCATGGTCGGCATCCGACGGTAAACGCCCTCACCATTTGCTGGCGCATCTTTCTTGATCAGCGTTGCCATCGAGTACCCAATAGCTTCGTAGGGCACGCCGACGATGCGAGAGGGAGCGAGGACGCGCTCCTCGCTTGAGCGCAAGTCCACTTGATGCGCCAGGCCGAGCGTGCCGATCTGCGCCACATCGGCATCGGTGAGCAGCGGCTGTCCGCCCGAACGGTAGATCAGACCCCAGCGCACGTGCTTGCCGCCCGCCCCAGGATTGCCGCCCACATCGCGGAAATTGGAGGCCTGCATCAACGGCAAGGATCGCTCGCCGACCCTGAGCGTCTGGCCGTCTGGATCCTTCAACAGGAAATAGAGCCGCTGCCCCGGCGTGACGGGCACCGTTGCGCGTCCGTCGCCGTCCGCCTTGGCGACGAGTTTCATCTGATCGGCTCGCGCTGCCGGATCGGCCGAGACCAGCACGTCTACAGGATCGGCATCGGTCCAAGACACGGTCAAATGATCCGGCGCATCACGCGTCACCACGGGAGCGGCAATGGTGCCCGCGACGGCTATTGTGGGGAGGGCACCAGTCAGCAGGCTGCACAGCAACAGCAGGTTGCGGATCTGCTTCATCTTCTCGTTACTCCAAGTCCCGGATTATCCTTGCGAGCAGGTCCTGCCCCTTGCATCGACGCGCGCAGCGCTGCTTAAAACCGGACGTTCATCTCGCCTCCCAAAGTGCGAGGCTCGTTGAAGAAGCCGTTAAGGCCCGATGTCGGGCTCAAGGCTTTGTAGAATAGGTGCTGTTCGTTGAACACGTTGCGCGCCCAAAACGCGAAGGTCACTTTGGCATCGCCCTGGCCGACGGCAATATCGGCGACCGCGATGCGACTGTTCACGATGAAGGCCTTCTCACCCTTGGGCTGGTACACGTTCGCGGCATTCCCAGGGCCTATATACACCGGGTCCGACACGTTCGAGTAGAAGCCGTCGTCGTAATTACCGTCGAGGTGCGCGCGGATAGCGAAGCCGTTCAGCGGCAACTCGTAATCGACGGCCCCGCTGGCCGAAAACTTGGGCGTGTAAGTCTGATAGATGGGCACGGCGACCGTGCTGATCACACCATTTGCGTTGGGGTACGGGTTCACAGTCGCCGGAATACGCACGTACTGGTAGGCCGCAGAGCCGCTGAGCGTCAGGCCTGCGACCGGGTTGATGGTCAGTTCCGCTTCCACGCCATGCAAGCCCCCCGTGCCGGGTGCGTTGATTGTCGAAGTCGTGGTCCGGGTCTGGCGCACGCCGCCCAGCTCGTAGGGACGACTGAAATCGACCTGAATATCCTTGTAGGTGCCGGCATAGGCGGCGATGTTGAAGCGGGCGTGATGGTCGAAGAACTCGGTCTTCGCGCCAATTTCAAAAATCGAGACCGTCTCCGGATTGAACGCGTCATATTCCTGGCTGCGTGAGTTCGCGCCGCCTGACTTGTACCCGGTGCTCCACTTGCCATACAAGTGCACGTCACGGCTCAGGTCGACCGCCAAGTTGATCATCGGATCGACGCGCGACCAGCTGGCGTCGAGCGGGATCTCACCCGCGACGCCGTTGCGGTTCACGGGCAGCGCGCCGTTCACGATCTCCAGGTCGCCATGCTTGGAGTCCCTCGTCCAGCGTAGACCTCCCGTGAGGTGAAGCGCATCGTCCAGCAGATCGGGAGTCCATGTCGCTTGGCCGAACGCGCCGATGCTCTTGGTCACGACATGGCTCTGGCGATCGATCCGCTGCGTCGCGGGGTCGGGATTGGCGGCTGTGTAGGTGGAACCGGCGGGGTTGGTGAAGGTGTTGGTGTTGAAGGCTTGCGCGTTGTCGGCCACGAACTCGCGGTAGTACAGCGCGCCTGCCACAAACTTCACGCGACCGATATCACCAATCGCCTGCAGTTCCTGGCTACGCTGGTTCTGGCGGAATTGCGCCAAGCTGTAGCGCGCGAAACCAACGTTGGTGAACACGCCGGTAGCATTCGACATCGAGGTAGCCGCCGAGCCGTTGTCGAACTGCCCTTGCTCCAATTTGCGATAGGAACTGATCGACTTGATCGTGAGGCCGGGCGCCGCGTTCCACTCGAGCGTTAGACGATGACCGTGCACCTTGCCCACGCTCGGCTGCTGGGGCACGCCAACATTGGCGGTGCCGACACGATCTGGCTGAATCGTGGCGACCGCCGCCTGCCGGTTAGTGCCCGGGGCGATCAGGTTCAGGTAAAGCGACGTCGACTCATCACGTGAGGTGTCGAACGAGTAATCCGCGCTGAAGTCCGACGACGGCTTCCACAGCGCTTCCACGTGTAGCCCGCGTTTGTCGTACTGGTTGAACCCGTCGGCACCGGAGAGCGGGTTTTTCACCAGCGGATCGCGATGCGCGACTACGCCGTCGATCTTCAACGCGATGTTGTGGAACGAGGGTAGGTCGACATGCACCTCGCCCTTGTAGCTGCCGAAATTGCCAAGGCCGCCGGTACCATTGAAGTGGAACTCGCCGCTCGGCTTCTTGGTCACGATGTTGACCGCGCCGCCTTCGGTATTGCGGCCGAACAGCGTGCCCTGCGGACCTTTCAACACTTCGATGTTCTCAATGTCGAACAGCGCAGTGCCCAAACCCTGTGCACGCCCGAGATAGACGCCGTCGATATAAACGCCGACGCCTTGGTCGCGGGCCGGTTGGTTACCGTCAGACAGTACGCCGATGCCGCGGATGTTCACTATCAATGCCGAGTTGCGCGAGTAGAACGGCGCGATCTTGAGCGATGGGATCGATCCGTCACCCAGATCCACCAGCGAAGTGACGTGGCGATTGGTCATATCGTCGCTGCCTAGCACCGATATAGAGATTGGCGTTTCCTGGAGGTTCGTCCTGCGCTTCTCTGCTGTAACGATGATTTCGCTCAGCCCACCGCCAGCAGCCTCACCGGGGAGATCGGCCGGAGCGTCCGCAGCGTGGGCCATGGCTGGAAGACAAGCAGGAGCAAGCAAGGCGAGCGCCGTCGTCGCCCGCCAGTGACGTTGGAGGTGCATGATGTATCCCTGTTCAAAGGCGGCGCGAAAAGCGGCCTTCGACGGGAGCGGTTAGGCACGCTCTGTTGCAGCATTGTGACCACCTCTGAGCGGCTGTGGCACTCTTGCTGTCGCCGTACCTGAAGCTGCAGGCGCCGACAAACGACCGTCTCCCCGGTGTTGACCATCGCGCTTTCGGGGATTTCGATAAACCCCGGAGTCGTCACCGCGTCGACCGCGCCGGCCGCGTCGAAGGAGTTGGGTTGGGCCGGTAGCTCCGAAGAAAGTCCGCTCTCCCCGATTTTCCGGTCAATAAAGGCGCGTCAGGCGGGGCCTGAACCCGCCTTTATCGAGGGACCCATTCCTACGCCTTACCGACCGCTTTGTCGGCGATGAACTCTGGTTGAAAACGAAGCCGACTTAATGGCGTCGACGACAAGGCCGTTGTCAATCGGGGTATCTTGGTCTGCCGTTTTGCGCCCCCCGGCGATCCCCGCCCCCCAGGTCCGCGTGCAGGTGTCACACAAGTGGCTTGGATCGGCAATGAAACTGCCATGTCGGGCCTCTACCCGCCGCCTCGCGTCATGATGATGATGACGTCTTGAGGGCGCTTTCATGAACTTTCATTTCCTTGGGTTTGCTGCACGTCGCACGATGTTGTTGAGTGCAGTGGCACCGGTCGCACTGGCGGCTCCGGCTCTGGCGCAAGGTGGAGCCGTCTCCGCTTCTGCAAGTGACTTGGATGTCAGCGACGCGGCGGCCGCCGAGGGCGCACAGATCATCGTCACGGCCAATCGGACGCGCTCGGCCACCGCGGTCACCGGGGTGGAGATCCAAAATATCCTGCCCGGCGTCAGCCCGTTGAAGGCGATCCAGACGCTACCCGGCGTCACCTACCTGACCGCCGATCCGTGGGGCAACAACGAGCAGAACGCCTCGCTGTTCATACATGGCTTCAACTCCGGCCAGCTCGGCTACACGATGGACGGCGTTCCGCTGGGCGACCAGAACTACGGCAACTACAATGGCCTGTCGGTCTCGCGCGCCGTCATTTCCGAGAACGTGGGCCGCGTAACCGTCAGCACCGGCGCGGGCGAACTGCGCGTCGCCTCCACCAGCAACCTGGGCGGCGCGATCGAGACGATCTCCAGCGATCCGCGCGACAAGGTCGGCCTCGAGGTCAACCAGACGATCGGCAGCTACGACACCTCGCGCACGTTCGTCCGCTTCGACAGCGGCGACATGGGGCAAGGCACCAGCTTCTACGTGTCGGCCGTCCGCCAGAAGGCCCGCGCCTGGGACTTCAACGGCAAGCAGGGCGGCTGGCAGGGCAACTTCAAACTCGTCCACAACGATAGCCAGCGTCGCATCACCGCCTACATCGCCTATTCGGACAAGACCGAGCCCAACGAAGACGCGACCACGATCTACAAGAACCCGGCGAATGCCGCCCAAGCCTACCAGCCCTATACCCGCCCGTTCTTCTACCCCGACTTTGCCGGAGCGCTGGCCTATCTGAACGCGAACGGCGCGGTGCCGGCGGTCGAGAACGTCAACTACCGAAACTACTACAGCGACGCACAACGCACCGACTGGCTGGTCTACCTCAAGGACGAGGAGAAGCTCACCGACAAGATCAACCTCTCGGTCCAGGGGTACTATCACCACAACGACGGCGCGGGCGTCGTCGCCGGGCCGATCACCGTCGCCTCCCTGCCGACGCTGTTCGCGCTCTACTTCCCGGGCCAGAACCTGAAGGCTTCGACCGGCGGCTCAGGATACGCGGTGCGCACCACCGAGTACCGCATCGACCGCAAGGGCGTGCTGTCCGAACTGAACATCGATGCCGGCGCCCACCAGATCGCCGCGGGTGTCTGGTACGAGAACAACAGCTCTGCCGCGTACCGCCGCTGGTACGCGCTCGATGCGCGCTTCCCTGAGCGCTATAGCCCCTACATCCGCCCGTCGGGCCCGTTGTTCACCCAGTACGGCAGCGAGATGCGCACCGAAGTGCTGCAGTTGCACGTGCAGGACACCTGGGCGCTGACCCCTCGCTTCACCGTCGAAGCGGGCGTGAAGACCAGCCTGCAGGACGCCACGGGGCGCTTCCCGGTCCAGCCGATCGCCGGATCGTTGCCCGGTGCCGCCGGCGCGCTGCCGGAAGGGCGGATCAAGACCGACAACTGGTTCCTGCCGACACTGGGCGCCAAGTGGGAGTTCACCTCCCACGAAGAGCTTTACGGCAACGTCCAGAAGAACCTGCGCCAGTACCAGGCCTACGGCGGCGGCGGCAGCGCCGCGCCGTGGTCGACCGGCAGCCAGGCCGCGTTCGACTTCATCAAGAACAACGGTCATCCCGAAACCTCGTGGACTTACGAGGTCGGCCTGCGCAGTCGGCATAGCTGGCCGGGCTCGTTCCTGAGCGGCTTCGAGGCGCAGCTGAACGCCTACCATGTCGACTTCAGCGACCGTCTGCTGGCGATCACGCCGTCGATCGGCGGCATCGGCGGCGGCTCGATCGCCGGCGGCACGCCTTCGCTGTTCAACGTCGGCAACGTCAAGACCAACGGCGTCGATGCGGCGATCACGCTGCGCTTCGGCGACCACTTCTCGATCTACAATGCGCTGTCGTACAACAGCTCCAAGTATGACAGCGACTACAGCCTGCTCACCGGTGCGGCGACCGGCACGCGCATCGGTGGCTTTACCGTGGTACCGGTGCCTTCTGCCGGCCAGACCGCGCAGCCGAACGCGGGCGTCGTGCCGACTGGCGGCAAGCAGGTCCCAGGCAGCCCGCAGTGGCTGAACAAGACCGTCGCCACGCTCGACTTCGATCCGGTGCAATTGCAGCTGTTCGGCGACTATGTCGGCAAGCGCTACGCCACCTACACCAACGACGCTTCGGTCCCCAGCTTCTTCCTGCTCAGCGGGCGCGCGGCGATCAAGCTAGGCCAGTGGATCGGTCTCGCTGATGCGGAGCTGAGCGTCAACGTGACCAACATCACCGACAAGAAAGGCTGGCTCTCGGTCCAGGCCAACGCGCCGACCAACACCTACAACGTCTACCCGATCCCACCGCGCCAGTGGTTCGGCACCCTCAAGCTGCGCTATTGATGAGCGGCGTGGACCTGACGCGCCGCGCCCTCGTGGCATCCGGAGCGAGCCTCGCGCTCGCTTCGGCGTTGCCGGCCCTGGCCGGTTCGCCGCCACGCACCCGCCCGGCCAAGCCCCTGCTGATGGCCCACCGCGGTGCATCGGCACTACGGCCCGAGCACACGCTGGCCGCTTATGCCAAGGCGATCGCGGACGGGGCCGACTTTGTCGAACCCGACCTGGTCATCACCAAGGACGGCGTGCTGGTCGTGCGCCACGAGAACGACATCTCGGGCACCACCGACATTGCCACGCACCCGGAGTTCGCCGCGCGGCGGACCACCAAGACGGTCGACGGTGCGCCAGTGACCGGCTGGTTCACCGAGGACTTCACCTTGGCCGAGCTCAAGACGCTCCGCGCGCGTGAGCGGCTGGGCTCGGTTCGGCCTGAGAGCCAGTCCTATGACGGCATGTTCCAGATCGTCACGCTCGACGAGGTGACGGACTTCGTCGCCGCCGAGTCCACCGCGCATGGCCGCACGATCGGGCTGATCCCTGAACTCAAGCACTCGACCTATTTCGCCGGAATCGGCATGCCGCTCGAGCCGCGCCTGATCGCTGCACTCTCCGGCAGTGCGTACCTGCGGCGTGCGCCGGTGATCGTGCAGTCGTTCGAGGTGAGCAACCTGAAGATCCTGCGTGAGCGGCTCGCCCGCTTCTCCAACGTGCAGCTCATGCAGCTGATCGAGGACCCGGCTCACGCACCGTACGACACGATCGCCGCCGGCAAGCCCCGCACTTATGCCGAGATGCTGACGCCCAAGGGTCTGGCAGAGATCGCGCGCTATGCCGATTGGCTGGCGCCTGCGACCCGGATGATCATCCCGCTTGCAGCCGACGGCAAACTGGCTGCGCCCGCCGGCCTTGTCGCCGCTGCGCACGCTGCAGGACTGCTTGTGGGCACCTGGACCTTTCGACCCGAGAACCACTTCCTGGCGGCCGACTTCCGCAGTTCTCGAGGCGAGGACGCACGCAATCCCGCCGGCAGCGTGGCGGAGATCAAGCGCTACCTGGCAGAGGGCTTGGACGGCTTCTTCACCGACGATCCCGCACTAGGCCGGCAAGCGCTCGGCTAACCGATCAGATCGATCCGTGCAGCCTGGGTCCGATCGGCGCGCCGACCGGGATTGATCGGCGGCCACATTGCCCCGTGGCGAAGCAATCAACCGCCCTCGACGGTTTCAAGTTGTTCGCTCAGCTTCAGCCACTCCGCTTCGGCCCGCCCGAGTTGATCGGCGATCTGTGCCCGTCGGGACAGCAAATCGTCCATGGAGCGATTTACGGGATGTGTCGGTGAAGTATCCGCGGCACACATCGCCTGGTCGATTTCGCCCAAGCTCGCCTCAAGCTTGCTGACGGCATTCTCGGCCCGGGTCAGTTCGGACTTGAGGAAGCGCGCCTTGGCCCGCGTCTTGGCGGTATCGACCGATGCGTCTTTTGCCGAACCGGAGCGCGCACTCTTTTTCGGCTGATTTCGGCCGAGCACGAAGTCGATGTAATCATCCATGCTGCCGCCAAATTCCCGCGCTGTCCCGCCATCGACCAGCACCAGCCGATCGGCCGTCAACTCGACCATGTGTCGGTCGTGGCTGATCAGGATCACCGCTCCGCCATAGTCGTTCAGCGCCTGCACCAAGGCCTCACGGGCATCGACGTCGAGGTGATTGGTCGGCTCGTCCAGGATCAGTAGGTGCGGCGCATCCCGGGTGATCAGCGCCAGAGCCAGTCGGGCTCGCTCGCCACCCGACAGCTTCTCGACCATTGTCGTGGCGCGCGGGCCGGAGAAGCCGAAGCGGCCCAGCTGCGCGCGCACGGCGGCAGGGGTCTTGCCTTCCATCGCGCGCGTCATCAGCTCGACCGGCGTCGAGGCGCTCGCCAGTTCCTCGACCTGATACTGGGTGAAATAGCCTACCTTCAGCTTGCCGGTCGCGGCCACCGCGCCCTCGGCTGCGGCAAGCTGACCTGCAAGCAGCTTGGCGAAAGTCGTCTTGCCGTTACCGTTCTTGCCCAGGAGCGCGATCCGGTCATCGGCATCGATGCGCATGTCGAGGCGCTTGAGGATCGGTGGGCCGTCACCATAGCCGACCGCGGCGCCGTCGAGCCTGATCATCGGCGAGCGCAGTTCGCCTGGCGAGGGAAACTCGAAGCTGAGCGAGGGATCTTCCATCAGCGCGACGATCGGTTGCATCTTTGCCAGCATCTTGGCCCGGGCCTGGGCCTGCTTGGCGGTGGAGGCGCGCGCGCTGTTCCTCGCCACATAATCCTGCAGCCGCGCACGCTGCGCATCCTGAGCCGCCTTGGCGGAGGCCAACTGCGCGGCGCGCTCGGCCCGCTGCTTCTCGAAGGCGTCGTAGCCGCCCGCGTACAACGTCAGCTTGCCTGCCTGCAGGTGCAGGATATGGTCGACGACGTTGTTGAGCAGATCCCGCTCGTGGCTGATCACCAGCAGCGTTGCCGGATAGGAACGCAGGAAATTCTCCAGCCACAAGGTCGCTTCGAGGTCGAGGTGGTTCGAAGGTTCGTCGAGGAGCAGCACGTCGGGCTGGGAAAACAGCAAGGCGCCGAGTGCGACACGCATCTTCCAGCCGCCAGAAAAGCTCGCGAGCGGGCGGCCCTGCATGTCCTCGTCGAAGCCAAGACCGCTCAGGATCCTGGCCGCCCGGGCCGGGGCGCTGTAGGCATCGATCGCCAGCAAGCGCTCGTGCACTTCTCCGAGGCGGTCGATATCGACGCAGGTTTCCGCTTCCTCGAGCAGACGCGCACGCTCGACATCGGCGGCCAGGACCGCCTCCGCGGGCGTGGTCTCGCCATCGGGCGCCTCCTGCGCGACGTAGCCGATCCGCGCCCGCGTCGGTTTGCTGATCTGCCCGTCATCCGGCTCGATCTCGCCGATCAGGGCCTTGATCAGCGTAGACTTGCCGGCGCCGTTGCGGCCGATCAGCCCAACCCTCGCCCCCTGCGGAATTGTAGCGCTGGCGCAGTCGAGAATAGTCCGGCCGCCCAGCCGAACGGTGATGTCGTCAATCGTAAGCATGGGAAGCCCGTAGCAGCACATGGCGCCGATCCCAACGCTTTGGAGAGCTCACGTGGAGGTTTTCCAACGCGCACAAGCCACGATTTTCTGAGCGGGATTGGTCAGGCGTGGCTCGGCATGACTCCGGCCTTCGGACGGACGCTCATGCAGTCGCGAACTTCCGACTATCGCGGACGAGCGTCGTGCACTCCTAGAGGCAGCTCGATTGCCTGCGCGCAACGATTGTCGACGACCACTCGGTTACGGCCCTGCTGCTTGGCATCGTACAGGGCAACATCGGCCGACTTGATCAGGGAGATGCCTTCACGGTCCATCCCGCTCTCCCAGGCCGCAATCCCGAAGGACATCGTAATCGAGCCCAAAGTTCGCCCGCCTTGCTGCACCGCGACCTCGCTGATGGTCTGGCGCACGAACTCGGCGCGCGACGCTATGGCTTCGGTTGATGTGCTGGGCGCAATGACAGTGAATTCCTCACCGCCAAAGCGGCAGACAACGTCGCCTTCTCGAAAGCGCGAGCGCAGCTCAGCCGCGACGGTCTGCAGGACAGCATCCCCGGCATCGTGCCCGAACTCGTCGTTGAACCGCTTGAAATGGTCGATGTCGCACATGATCAGGCACAGCGGATTGCCCGACCTCATGGCACGAGCGATTTCCAACGCGAGCGTCTCTTCCATATAGCGGCGGTTGAACAATCCGGTGAGCGGATCGCGGATGGTCTGTTCGCGCAGGCCACGCTGCAGGCGGTGATTGACGAGCGCGGATGCGATGTTCTCGGAAAGCACTGTTAGTCGGAACCGGCTTTCGGTGCCGACCACGCCCTGCAGGTAGAGCACGCCGATCACTTCGCCCCCGGCAAGGAGCGGCTCGCAGTGGTAGTGGTGCATTCCCACCGGGACATGAGCACACATGATGTCGGACCCGGGTTCGACGACGAAGTGGCTTTGCCCGCGCCGCAGCGCCCAGCATTGCTCAGGCGAGAAGCCGCTGGGCTCGACCGTCACCCCACCCCACGCCGCCAAGGGCATGAGCAGGTTGCGTGAGTTGTTGTGCGCGTACAGGGCGCCTGGCAAGTCGGGCAAGACCCGGGGGGCGAATATTCGGATGACCGAAGCCAGTTCTTCGTCGGTCCGCGCGGCTTGCATCCGATGCGCCATGCCGCCGAGCAGTTCGATGACCTCGCCGCGCTCGCGCAGCACATCGGCAGTCTGGCTGAGCTCGAGGTTCGCGAGGCGCAGGCGCTCCTCGCCCAGAAGCTGGTCGGTGACGGCAGCCTCGAGTTCGCTCGCCATCGCATTGTATCCGCTCGCCAGCCGCTCGAATTCATCGGAGCGCATCGCAACCTCGATCCTCGCGCTGCGATCGCCTGAACCAAGCTGGCCCATCACGCGCATCATGGCGTCGACCGGATGGCGAATACGGCGGATGAGCGTCATCGCCACAATTGCGATCGTGAGGATCGTGAGCGGTGTGCCAAGCAGCACCACCCAGCGAATGAAACTCAGCCGAGCCTCGACCGATCGCATGCGCGCGGCAAGCAAAGCACGCTCGTTGTTGAGGAAGTCGCCGGTACGCGCTTCGATCAGCTGCATGATGTCTCGTCCGCGCCCGCTCGCAACGATCGCGGTCGCGACCTCGAAGCGGCCAGCCCGGGCCAGCTTCTCCACGTTCTGCAGCGCCGCGGCCCTTCGCGCGATCTGCTCCTGCAGTTGACGTGCATGGGCGTTCTGCGGAGGATTGTCACGGGTCAGGGCCACCAGGCTTGCCGCGTCACGCTTGGCAGCCGTAACCTCGTCATCAATCGACGTGCCAAAGCTCGGATCGTGCGTCAGTGTGAATCCGCGGAGAGCTGACTCGGCTTGATGCAAGTGGCCCAACGAGCTGTTCGCGGTCCTAAGGACCTGTGAGGAGTGCGTTACCCATTCCAGGCTGCCACGCATCTGTGCGGAGCCCTCGAACAGCATCGCCGCGAGCACAACCATCAGCAGGCATATTATGCTGCAGAGTACAACAATGCGGTTTGTTAACGAGCCATCCACCCTTAATCAGCCTCCACCGGTGGTTCATGTTGATCGTTAGTGCATTGTTGCCTCCGCCGCCATGGTCGGCCGTAGGTGGAGCGTAGCGGAAGCGTAAGGCGGCCATGGCGGCGTCGCTGTCCCCGGGGCCGGTGGTCGATGGCTGAGCGAGTCGTGCAGGCTGGCCTTGTGGAGTGCCGTCCCCAGGCTTCGATCAGGATGCGAGCTTCGGCCAAGGTGTAGAAAGATCTCGCCGTTCAACAGCTCGTCGCTCATCGACCCTTTTGAAGGACTCGTAGTAGCCGTTCTCTCACGGGCTGCCCGGCGTGATATAGAGCGCCTTCGCGCCGATCCCGCACGGCCCTGGCGATGAATTCCGGACGTCCGGCCGTGTATGTGCGGACGGGCTGCGTGTGACGATGTCATTGGCCAGCGCAGCTTCGTCATCGGCCCCTCGTCGCGGTTTGCGCTGCGTCGATCGGTGTTGCCCGCGCACACGGCACGTCGCCTGGCTGATCCAGCCTTACGGCAGATGTCCGCGACGGGGCCTCCGTCCGCTGGAACAGGGCTCCGACGTCAATTCACCTTCGCGAGTTGCATGCTCATACGCCTGCCGGCCAGCGGCGGGAGCTTGACGGCTTTGGCGGCGGCGATGTCGCTAGGCTTCACGCGCCCTACCTGCACCAGCGCGACCATACCCATGCTGAAATGAGGCAGGCATTTGATGCCATAGAGCCCCGGCACGATCACCTTCATCGAAACTTCCTTGCTCATCGTGCCCTTCATCGGTGTCGCGCCCGCTGGCAGCATGGTCGGGATCGTCTCGGCATTATGCGAGGGGCTGGTTGGCACGAAGCGGATGACGTCGCCCGGCGCTGCCTTGATGAACGAGGGCTCGAACACCATCGCTCCCTCCGCGCCCTGGTTCTTCATCTGAACCACGATCTCCCGGGCTGAGGCCGGCAGTGCTGTTGCACCAAGCGCAATACCGCAAGCGACAAGGGCGGAAAGGGGGCGAGGCGGCATCGTCGATCTCCATTGCGTTTTCGCTCGGCCGGCACGGGCATCGGCGGTCCTGCCGATTTCGACGTGGATGCGCGTGGTCACAATTGGTCTTTAGTCCTAGTCCGGCTCAGGGCTCGCGGCAGCCAGCGGAAGACCCGCGTCGCGCCGGCCGTCGGTGCCTTCGGCGAACCAGCGGACATCGCGGCAGCCCAGCGCGCGCAGGCGCCGCGCGGCGTTCCAGCTCATCCAGCAATCGGCGAGGCAGAAGGTGACGATAGGCCGCGTTTTGTCGCCCCGGGTGAGCCGCGCCACCCGGCGCGCGAACCAGCGAGACACTTGGGGCGACAGCGCGCCACGTCCTGTCTCGGGCAAGCAGTGAGCACCCGCAGACTGAGACGCGGCGAGGCGAGGTGCCAGGTGCCATCCTCGTCGCGGTGCCCGCCTTCGACCGGGAGGACGTTCACCAGCAGGACTCTGCATCGGGCCGCAACCGGGCGAGGTCCTGTACGGAGATGCGGCGCACGCCCTCCGGTGGGGCCGGGATCGTTCCCCGGTAATGGGCGACGCAATAGCCCTGGGCATCAAACAGGGCCTCTTCTGCCTGGGCCATCAATGGTGCCAGCAGCAGGCTGGCGAGGGCGGCGATCTTCCACATGCGCCGGTTCCTTCGTCCCAGACCCAAGGTGCAATGGTAGCAGGCCTGTGCCTCCCGTAGGCCTGGACTTTGGGAGAAGGACATGACCCGCATTCCGATACTTGCCCTGCTGTTGGCCGGCGCGAGCCCTGCCCTGGCCGAGACGACCTACCCGCCGGACCCGCTGCACTCGCCGATGTGGACCGCGCACGCGAAGGCGCTGTTCGGCGACGATGCGGTACGCTTCGATCCGCGCGTGAAGGTCTCGTTTCCCGCCATCGCCGAGAACAGCGGGCCTTCCCCGGCGCGATAGACGCGCGCGGGCTGCGAGGCGCGCGGAAGCGAAGCTGCTACCGCGGGTGGACGGCTGATCCAGCACATCGTGCACGCGATCCGGCCATAAGCTATGCCGACACGCTCGTCCGCGTGCGCACCAGGTCGTCGACGACCGAGGGATCGGCAAGCGTGCTGGTGTCGCCAAGCGCCTGAGGTGAAGTGTCGCCCTCGGCGATCTTGCGCAGGATGCGTCGCATGATCTTGCCGCTGCGCGTCTTGGGCAAGCCGGGAGCGAACTGGATCGCGTCGGGCGTGGCAATCGGCCCGATCTCGGCGCGTACCCACTGCACCAGCGAGCGGCGCAACTCCTCGCTCGGCACTTCGCCGGCGTTGAGTGTGACATAGGCGTAGATGCCCTGACCCTTGATCTCGTGCGGCATGCCCACGACAGCCGCCTCGGCCACGGTATGATGCAGCACCAGCGCACTCTCGACCTCGGCCGTGCCCATGCGGTGGCCAGAGACATTGATCACATCGTCAACGCGGCCGGTGATCCAGTAGTAGCCGTCCTCGTCGCGTCGGGCGCCGTCGCCGGTGGTGTACTTGCCCGGAAAGGTCGAGAAGTACGCCTGGAAGAACCGCTCGTGATCGTTCCACAAGGTGCGCATCTGGCCGGGCCAGGAGCGCGCGATGACGAGATTGCCCTCGCAGGCGCCGAGCTGCTCGATGCCCTCGCCGTCCAGGATCTGCGGCTCGACGCCGGGCAGCGGCAGCGTCGCGCTCCCCGGCTTCAGGTCCACCGCGCCCGGCATGGGCGCGATCATCGCCCCGCCGGTCTCGGTTTGCCACCAGGTGTCGATGATCGGGCAGCGGCCCTCACCCACGATGCGATGATACCAGCGCCAGGCCTCGGGGTTGATCGGCTCGCCCACGGTGCCGAGCAGCCGCAGCGACTGGCGGGTGGTGGCGGCGACGTGATGGTCGCCCTCCTTCATCAGCGCGCGCAGTACGGTCGGCGCGGTGAACAGGGTGCGGACCTGATGCCGGTCGACCACCTCCCAGATCCTCGAGGGTTTCGGCCAGTTGGGGACGCCCTCGTAGAGGAGCGTCGTCGCGCCGTTGGCGAGCGGGCCGTAGAGGATGTAGCTATGCCCCGTGACCCAGCCGATGTCGGCCGCGCACCAGTAAACGTCGCCCGGGCGGTAATCGAAGCACAGCTCGTGCGTCAGGCTGGCCCACAGCAGGTACCCGCCGGAGGTATGCACCACGCCCTTGGGCTTGCCGGTGGAGCCTGAGGTGTAGAGCAGGAACAGCGGGTCTTCCGCACCCATCGCCTCCGGCGCAAAGTCGTTGGCAGCAAGTTCGGCCGCCTCGTGGTACCAGAGGTCGCGCCCTTCGGTCATCGCGGCCGGTCCGCCGGTCGCCTTGACCACGATCACCGTGTGCACACTGGTGCAGTGGGAGAGCGCGGCATCGACGTTGGCTTTCAGCGCCGTGCGCTTGCCGCCGCGCCGGCTCTCGTCGGCGGTGACGACAAAGCTGGAGTCGCAATCGATGATCCGCCCGGCGAGCGCCTCGGGCGAGAAGCCCCCGAACACCACCGAATGGATCGCGCCGATCCGCGCGCAGGCAAGCAGTGCGAAGGCGGCTTCGGGGATCATCGGCAGGTAGATCGTCACCCGGTCGCCGCGGCGCACCCCGGCGTTCGCCAGCACATTGGCGAAGCGGCAGACCTCGGCATGGAGCTGGCGGTAGGTGTAAGTGCGCGAGGCCTCGGAAGGCTCGTCCGGCTCCCAGATCAGCGCGACGGCATCGCCGCGCTCGGCGAGGTGACGGTCGATGCAGTTGGCCGAGACGTTGAGCTTGCCGTCGGCGAACCACGAGATGCCGAAGTCGATTTCCGCGAAGCTGCTCTCGCTCGCCTTGGTGGGCGGCACGATCCAGTCCAGCCGCGCCGCCTGTTCCAGCCAGTAGGCCCCGGCATCGTCGAGCGAGCGATCGTAGGCGGCGGCGCGGGCGGCGCTGTCGAAGCGCGCGCCGGCGCTCCAGGCCTGCGGCACGGGGTAGATCTCTTCGGACATGGCGGCTCCTGTTCAGCTCTCGAAGCGGACGCCGATCCACAGTGTCCGGGGCGTGCCGAGGTCGATCGACCCGGCGGCGTTCCGGGTGACGACGCGGGTGTCGGTGATGTTCTCGCCCCGCGCGATCAATGTCAGGCCACGGCTGAGCGGCAGGCGCGCGCCGGCCTCGAGCGTGACCGCGCCGGGCAAAGCATCGGTCTGCAAGTCGTCCTCGTACTGCCGCGACACGTAGCGCAGGGTAGCGGAAAGCGACGGCCCGGCTAGGCCATGCGGCGCCCACGCCAGCGTGCCGCGCGCCGCATGGCGGGGGCTCTGCGCCGGCGCCATGCCATCGAAGGCGACGCCGGGTGCGTGGACCTGGGCGTGACTGTAGGCATAGCTCGCCGAGGCGGTGAAGGCCCCCAGCCGCACATCGGCACCCAGCTCCACGCCTTTGGCGACGATCGCCCGCACGTTTCGGCGCTGGCGCAAGTTGGACCCGATGGTGACATTGGCGATCGCGTCGCACAGTCGATTGTAGAAGGCGGTGGCGCGCAGCGACACGCCAGCCGCGGGCTTCCAGTCGAACCCGGCCTCGATGCCCTTCAGCGTCTCGGGATCGAGCTCGGCGTTCGCCTGCGTCGTCACCGGGAATACGGCGAACGGCCGGTACAGTTCGTTCAGCGTCGGCACGCGAAAGCCGGTATAGGCCGCGCCCCTCAGGGCGAGCGCCTGGGCGACTTGCCAGGTCACGCCGGCCCGCCCGCTCGCGCGCCCGCCGCCGCGATCGGCGAAGCGGTTGCGGGCGGTGGTCGCGCCGGCCGCGTTGCGCGCGTCTAGGAAGCCTTGCGTGATCGTCCAGCGATCGGCCCGCACGCCACCGGTGAGCACGACCGGGCCCAGCGTCCAGTCGTCCTCCACGAAGAGGCCGCCAATCGTCTGGCGGCCGCCGGCATGGCGACGCGCGGTGAGCGCACCGGTGCCGGCATTGTAGGCGTCTTCGTACATGTCGCCGTCAGCAATGCGGATGTCGCCACCAAGGCGCAGGACGTGCGCGGCGCCGAGCGGCGGGCGCAGCTCGACCTTGCCGCCGAACCCGGTCGAGGGCGTCTTGCGCTGATCGAGCGACTTGCGGAATGTCGTCGCCGAGATCACCACGTTCGAGAAATCGCGCGCCTGCGCATAGGCCAGAGCGTCGACCTGCCAGTCCCCGCGCGAGACCAGCCGAATGCTCGCGTCCTGCCCGGCGCTGGTGCTGTCTGCGCCGGCAAAGCGCAACGTGCGGGCGTCGCGGAACACCAGCCCATGCACCTGCAGCTCGGCAGTGCTCGACAGCGGCGCAACGACCCGCAAGTTGGTCGACCAGCTGTCGTAGGCGGCCGGCACGCTGGCGGCGACGCGCTGGCTGGCGGGCGTGGTCTGGAAGCCGTCTCCTCGGTCCCAGCGCGCCGACAGCGAGGCATAGCCCTGCCCCATCGCTTGCGTCGTCTCTCCCGAAACCGAGGTTGCGTCCTGGCTGCCGTAGAAGGCGCTGGCGGCAAGGCCCGGCAAGTCGGCATGGCTCGCGCTCGCCAGCTCGATAGTGCCGGCAACGGCTCCGGCGCCGAATGCCCCGGCACCGCCGCCGCGGGTCACGCGAATGACGGAGAGGCGCTCGGGCGCGAGCGCGGTGAATGGGATGTAGCCGAAAAACGGATCGGCCATCGGCACGCCGTCGAGCAGCACCAGCGTCCGGCTCGAAGCGTTGCCGCCCAGCGCGCGCAGCGTCGCGCCTTGCGCGGAAGGGTTGGCCGAACGGCTGTCGGAACGGCGGAACTCCTGGAACCCGGCGACGTCCTGCAGCACGCTCTCCAGTCCACCCGAAGCCGCGGCGACCAACCGGTCGCGCCCGATCTTCTCCGATCCGTAGGCGGGGGTCCCGGGCGGCAGGGCCAGCCCTTCGCCGGTGACGACGATCTCGGCCTGTCCGGCCTCGGCCTCACCGGCGAACGCCTGCGTCGGCACGGCCAGCGCCATCAGCGGCATCAGCTCACGCCAGCGCATCGCTTGTCCCTCCCACCTCGCCTGTCCCACGAAAACGGGCGGCGCTCTGGGGATAGAGCGCCGCCCGTGATGGCGATATTGACCTTTGGAACGAGGGTCAGAAAAACAGGATGGCACCTGCCGCGAGTGTATTGCCCTCGGCCTCGTTGCCGTTGTGCGCTTGGGACTTGGTGTGGATGTACTCGCCGATCAGCGTGACCCAGCTCGTCAGGCCATAGCGCAACTGCCCGACGTAGCTGCTGTTGGTGTCGAGCAGGGTCGGATTGGCCAGCGCATCGGCGGCGTTGGCGTAATGCAGGCGGCTCTCGCCGTAGGAGGCGCCAACAGAGACCTTGCCGAAGGTCGCAAGGCCTTGGACGTAGAAGCCATCGCTGTCGCGCTTGTTGCCGAAGCGGTCGGTGTCGAACAAGTTGAGTGCGGTCGTGCCCAAACCCGATGCGGTGTAGTAATACCCCGTCAGCACCAGCGGCCCGTAGCTGAGCTTGGCGCCGAAATCGATGCCGCTGCCCGTGTACTCGGCGCCGTCGACGCGATTGTGCCGCTGGGAGATCGCCGAGACCCAGGCACGCGCGCTGAAATCGCCGAACTTGTGGTCGTAGACGATCTTGCCCTGGAAGCCGGGCGATTTGCTGGTCTCGCCCGGGCCGGTGAGCGACTCGAGCGGCTCGAAGATCCCGGCCGACACCTGAAGCCCGCCGAAGCTGGGCGAGGTATAGGTGATCTGCGGCTGGAAGTCGGTGTAGATATAGCCCACGCCGATGCGGCCGAGCGAGGTATTGGCCGGGGCGACGTTGCCGCCCGGCGTGCCGACCGCGAGCAGCGTAATGTCGTTGAGGATCGCCTCGGAGGCGAACAGGCCGATGTCGCGGCCCAGCTTGAACTCGCCCAACCCTGCCCGGCCGATGGTCATGTAGGTCTGGCGAAAATCGAGACCGGCGGTCTGCAGCGCGGTGTTCTGGCCGCCGCTGTTGGCGCCGCCGCCACTGGCATAGGTCGCGCTATTGATGCCTGGGTAAAGCCCGAAGTGCGCGCCGATATCGAGACTGCCCTGCTGGGTGGTCACCGCGAAGTTGATGTTGCCCGGCAGAAGGCCGTTGCGGATCGCGCTAGTGCTGCCGCCCGCCGCCACGACGCCGCCGGTCACGGCGGTGTTGGGACCCACTTTCTGGCCGCTGTCGTGCACGTAGAAGGCGTTGATCTGGCCCGAGACCTTTAAGTTGATGTCGCCCACCTGCAGGCCGAGCCCGCTGTCGCTGACCTCGACGTAGCGCTTGCCGCTCGGCGCAGCCGCGGGGGCCGGGGCGGCTGGAGTGGGTTCGGCTGCGTCGCCCGACAGCAGCTGCTGGTTTTCCTCGTCCGACAGGATGCCCTTCTCGTGCAGTCGCGCAATCAGCGCTGCATTGGAATCCGCCAGAGCCGGGGTCGCGCCCAGCATCAGGGTAAGCGTCGCCGCACCGGCGAACAGCACCCGTGTCTTCATGTCATCCTCCCGCTTTATCGCGCCGCCCGAAACGGCACGCGGAAGAGTGAGAGGGCCTGGGGGAGGACGAAATTGAACTTAGGTTCTCGTTCCTAAGGTCGCCCGCCCTCGCCGCGTCAGGGCGCCAGCGCGGCGCCCCAGGGGCCCGCTCCCGCCGGCACGGTCGCGATCACCTTCGCGGCGGCGAGATCGACCACGGAGACATCGTCCGACAACCCGTTGGCCGTGTAGGCCCGGGTGCCGTCGCCGCTCACCGCCAGGTGCCACACGCGCTTACCGACGGGCACATAGGCGCGCACCTTGCGGCTCGCGACATCGACCAGCGCGATCGTGTTCGCGCGCCCCAACGCCACCACGGCGGTCCTGCCGTCCGGCGTGAAGCGGATGCCGCAGGGCAGCACCTGGTAGTCCTTCACGCCTGGCGGCGCAAAGCGGACCGTCTCGGTCACGCGCCGGCTGTCGACATCGGCGATCTGCACCACCCCGCCCACTTCGGCAGCGATCCACAGCGACTTGCCGTCCGCCGTGAACTCGACATGGCGCGGGCGCAGCGCGGTCTCCATCCCTTCGACCATCGTCCGGGTGCCAAGATCGATCCAATTGACGAGGTTGCCGTCTTCCGATGTCACCACCAGCCAGCGCCCATCCGGGCTCTGTGCCACGCCTTCGGGCTCCTTGCCGACATCGACCTGGAAGGCGACGGTGCGCGCGGCGACGTCGATCGCGGTCAAAGCGGCATTGTCCTCGTTGGCGACGAACAGGAGCTTGCCATCCCGCGATGGGAAGAATTGCTCGGGATCCTCGCCCGAGGGCAAGTCGGCGACGACCTTGCCGGTAGCGCGATCGATCACCTGCACGGCATGGTCGTTGCTGGCGCACACGAACAAGTACTTGCCGTCACGCGAGACGGCGATGCCGCGAGGGCGCCCACCCGTGGGCCAGGTCGCCACCGGCTTCATCGTCGCGGCGTCGATCACGGTGATGCTGTCACCCCGCTCGTTGGAGACATACAGCGTCTCGGCCAGGCTAGTACCCGGCACGAGAGCGGCGGCGGCGGCCAGCAGCGCGAAGATCCTCGTCATAGGAGTGAGCCTACGCGCGCTCGCTGGCGCGCGGCATAGCACCAATGGCCAATGGGGCGGGCCGTGCAGGGTCTTTACAAGGAGCGCAACGACTTAGGTCAAGCGAGAGGTCACGCGAAATGATAAGCATGGGTCGTATAGCTCTGGTGGCCGCCTTGGGCCTGGCGAGCGCGTCGATCGGATCGTCGGTGTTCGCCCATGGCAACGTCACGCCACAGCCAGTCGACGCCACAGCCCTCACCGACATCGGCGAGACCTGGCTTCAGCACAATCCCTACCGGGGCAACGCAACCGCAGCCAAAATCGGCGAGGGCGCCTACGGCCAGAACTGCGCGCGCTGCCACGGCCTGGACGCCGAGAGCGGCGGCATCGCCCCGGACTTGCGCTACCTGGAGCTGGGCGACAGCGGCGACGAGTGGTTCATCCAGCGCTATCAGCACGGCTCGGCGCACGATGGCAAGGTCTACATGCCGCCGATGGGCGAGGTGCTGGGGCAGAAGGCCGGCTGGGCGATCCGCACCTGGCTCGAAACCAAGCACCAGGAATAGGTTCGATGCACGATCGTCGCGGTTTCCTTTCGGCAACGTTGGCAGCGGCGGCGCTGGGCCTGGTGCCCGGCCTCGCGGAGGCGGCACCGCTCACCAGGATCAAGGCCTTGGGAGTCCTTCGGGTCGCAGTCTACAAAGACAACCGTCCCTGGTCGTGGCGCAACGACGGCAAGCTGATCGGGATTGACGCCGACATCGGCACTGCGCTCGCCAAGGCCCTTGGGGTGCGCGCCGACCTTGCCGAGCTGATCGCCGACGAGAGCGTCGACGACGATCTTCGCAACGGCGTGTGGAAGGGCGGCCTGCTCGGCTTCCAGGCGGCCGACATCATGCTTCACGTGCCGTTCGACCGCGCCTTTGCCGCACGCAACGACCAGGTGGCGATCGTCGGGCCCTATTTCCGCGAGAGCTTCCAGTTCGCCTGCGTCAAGGGCGAGATCGACTGCAACGCCCCGCCGGCGAGCTTTCGCGGCCATCGGCTGGCGGCGGAGATCGACTCGATCCCCGATTTCTACCTGATGGGCACTGCCGGCGGCGCGCTGGCGAAGAACGTCACTCACTTCCTGACCGGGGCCGAGGCGGTGATCGCGATCACAGATGGCCGCGCCGACGCGGTGCTCGCCAGCCGGGCTCAGGTCGAAAGCGTGCTGGCGGAAAGAAAATCCGCCAACATCGCGCGGCGAACGATGCCGCTGCCAGCCCTCCCTTCCCCCGGATGGGACATCGGCATGGCGGTCAAGGAGAACAGCCGCAACCTGGGCGATGCTGTCGAGGGCATCCTCGCGGCGATGGTCGCCTCGGGCGAGCTCAAGGCCATCTTCGAGCGCTATGGGGTGACCTACACGCCCGCGCTCGCCGCCTGATCGAGGGGCGACCCAAGGTCCAATTGTTCGGTCGGGCACAGCCCATAGTGTCGATCGGGAGGCGGGTTCGCGCTGAAAAACAGGGAGGATTGATGATGAAGGGACGTTTGATGCGTTCGGTGGCCGGGATCGCGGCGATCGCCGTCGCAGCCGCCACGACCGCGCCACTGCTGGCCGCTCCGGCCGGACCTGGTGACGCCGAACTGATGGCCGACGCCAGCTCCACCGGCGATGTCCTGACTTACGGCTTAGGTCCGCGCGCGCAGCGCTACAGCCCGCTGACCAAGATCAGCGCCGCCAATGTGCAGAAGCTGGTCCCCGCCTTCGCGTCCTCCCTCGGCGGCGAGAAGCAGCGCGGGCAGGAATCGCAGCCGATCGTCTATGACGGCACGATCTACGTCACCGGCTCCTACTCGCGGGTGTTTGCATTCGACGCCAGAACCGGCGAGCAGAAGTGGAAGTACGAGGCGCGACTGCCCGACGGCATCATGCCGTGCTGCGACGTCGTGAACCGCGGTGCCGCCATCTATGGTGACAAGATCATCTTCGCCACGCTCGACGCGCGGCTCGTCGCGCTCAACCGCAACACTGGCAAGGTGATCTGGAACAAGCAAATCGCCGACTACCAGGCGGGCTACTCGGCCACGGCAGCGCCGCTGATCGTCAAGGGCATGGTCATCACCGGCAACTCGGGCGGCGAGTTCGGCATCGTCGGCGCGGTCGAGGCTCGCGACGTCAACACCGGCGAGCTGATCTGGCACCGCCCGGTGGTCGAGGGCAACATGGGCACCTTGCGCGGCAAGGACAACGGCATCACCGGCAAGCTCAACGCCACCTGGGAGGGCGACCTCTACAAGACTGGCGGTGGCGCCACCTGGCTGGGCGGTACTTACGATCCGGAGACTAACCTGCTCTACTTCGGCACCGGTAACCCGGCGCCCTGGAACAGCCACTTGCGCAAGGGCGACAACCTCTACACCGCCTCGACCCTGGCGATCGATCCCGACACCGGCGTCATCAAGTGGCATTACCAAACCACGCCGCACGACGGCTGGGACTTCGACGGGGTCAACGAGTTCATCCCATTCGACGCCACCATCAACGGCAAGCCGATGAAGCTGGGCGCCAAGGCCGATCGCAACGGCTACTTCTTCGTGCTCGACCGCACCAACGGCAGGTTCATCAGCGCGTCGCGCTTTGTGATGAAGACGACGTGGGCCGACGGCTACACCAAGAACGGCAAGCCGAAGGTGATCCCGGCCGGTCGCCCCGGCGCGCCGAACGGGACCGAAAAGGGCCAGGCCGTATTCTCCTCCCCCAGCTTCCTGGGCGGTAAGAACTGGATGCCGATGGCCTACAACCAGGACACCGGATTGTTCTACATCCCGTCCAACGACTGGGGCATGGACATCTGGGACGAGCCAATCGCCTACAAGAAGGGCGCGGCCTACCTGGGCGCAGGCTTCACCATAAAGCCGATCGCCGAGGACCACATCGGCGCGCTGCGCGCGATGGATCCCAAGACCGGCAAGATCGTATGGGAGTACAAGAACAAGGCGCCGCTGTGGGGCGGCGTGCTGACCACCGGCGGCAACCTGGTGTTCACCGGCACGCCCGAAGGCTACCTCAAGGCCTTCGACGCCACCACCGGAGCGGAGCTATGGAAGTTCCAGACCGGCTCGGGTGTAGTCGGCTCACCGATCACCTGGGAGCAGGACGGCGAGCAGTACGTGGCGGTAATGTCGGGCTGGGGTGGCGCGGTGCCGTTGTGGGGCGGCGAAGTCGCCAAGTCTTTCAAGGACATCAACCAGGGTGGCTCACTCTGGGTGTTCAAGCTCCCCAAGGACTGAGGCGGAACGCGACATGATCTCGATGGGACGTGGCAGCTACGGATCGGACCGGTGCGGGACCGTACCGATTGCCACGTCCCCGCATTTGGCCGATAGCACCGGCAAAAGGATCAAGATGGGGGAGAATGAAGAGCCGGCGATGGAACGGGTGCTGATCATCGACGATCACCCGCTCGTGCGCGACGGCCTGCGCAGCGTCATTGCTGTGACTTTCGACGGCTGCGCCATCTTCGAGGCCGCGAACCTCGACGAGGCTCTGGAAGCCCTTGCCCGACAGGACGACTTTGATCTGATCCTGCTCGACCTGAACATCCCGGACGTGAAGCGCCTCGACGGTCTCAAGCTGCTGCGCGAGCGCCATCCCATTCTGCCGGTGGTGATGGTCTCCGGCGCTTTCGACCGCGTGATCGTGCGCGAGGCGCTGGCCGCGGGTGCCGCCGGCTTCATTCCCAAATCGATGAAGCGCAGCGTCATCGTCGATGCGCTCCAGCGCGTGGTGTCGGGCGAGATCTACATGCCCGACGCGATTGGCGAGACCGATCCCGAGAGCGAGGAGAACGAGCAGATCCGCGAGCGGATCGCCAGCCTGACGCCGCAGCAGCGCATCGTCCTCAACCACCTTGTCCACGGCCGCCTGAACAAGCAGATCGCCCACGACCTGTCGGTCTCGATGACGACGGTGAAGGCGCATGTCTCGGCCATCCTGCTCAAGCTCAACGTGTTCAGCCGCACTCAGGCGGTGATCCTGGCGAACCGGGTGCAGTTCAACGGCGACTGACGCGCCGCTATCGAACGCACCGCAACACGATCAGGGCAGCATCGTCCGCAGCAGCGAGCGGAGCTGGGCTGGCTTCACTGGCTTGTTGAGCAGAGGGATGCCGGCTGCGGCCAGTTTCACCTTCAGCGGCTCGCCGCGATCGGCCGAGATCATCGCCGCCGGGATCGCGGTAGCGAAGTGCGCCTGCAAGCGCGCGACGACACGGTCGCCGGTCTCGCCCTCGTCGAGGTGGTAGTCGGCCAGGATGATGTCCGGGCGACCGCCCTTGGCGAACAGTCGAACCGCCTCGTCGTAGTCGCCCGCGCTGGCAACCTCGCAGCCCCAGCCGCTGAGCAGCGTGCGCATGCCGGACTGAATCTGCCGCTCGTTGTCGACGACGAGCACCTGCAGGCCGCGCATCGAACGGTCACGCGGTGGAGTGACGCCATCGCCGTCCGTATCCTTGATCGGCGTGCCTAGCGGCAAGGTGATCGAAAAGGTCGATCCGCGTCCCGGGGCAGACTCGAGTTCGATCTCGTGCCCCAGCATGTCCGCCGCGCGCCGCACGATGGCAAGGCCCAGCCCCTTGCCCTGGCTTCGAGTATCGAGCCGGCGGAATTCCTCGAAGATCAACGCCTGCTGCTCGGCGGCGATGCCCAGCCCGGTGTCGGCAACGGCCAGCGTCACCGCATCGCCCGTCGCCTTGCAGGTCACGCGAACGGTGCCGGCGGGCGTATAGCGCATGGCGTTGGAGATGAAGTTCTGCAGAATGCGGCGCAGCAGCCGCACGTCGCTTTCGACCCATAGCGGCTCGGTCTCGATATGGAAGGCAAGGCCGGCCGCGCGCGCGGTGGGCGCGAACTCGACACTGAGCGTCTGCAGTAGCTGGTCTATCCGGAAATGACCGATCTCCGGATGAATCGCGCCGGCATCGAGTCGCGAGATCTCCAGCAGCGCTTCTAGCAGGTCCTCCACCGACTCCAGCGCGGTCGCGGTTTGAGAGACGAGCGCGCGGGTCGGCAACGCAAGCCGACGGTCGCCGAGCGCGGCGACGAAGAGGCAGGCGGCGTTGAGCGGCTGGAGCAGGTCGTGGCTGGCGGCGGCGAGAAAGCGGGTCTTGGACAAGTTGGCCTTCTCCGCCGCGATCTTGGCCTCGGTCAGCGCCGCCTCGATCAGCCGGCGCTCGGCGACTTCTCGCTCCAGCCGCTCGTTGACCTCCAGCAGCTCGGCGGTGCGTTCGGATACGCGGCCCTCCAGCGTCTCGGCGGTATCCTGCAGCGCCGCCTGTGCCTTGAGCATGTCTGTCACGTCGGTGAAGCTAAACACCTGCCCGCCCAGCCCCGTACGAGTCGATCGAATCTCGAAGTGCCTCTCGCCTGCGCGGCAGACCTCGACCAGGGCTCCAAGACGGCCGTCGGCGCCGCGCCAATCGAGGCAGCCGTTGTCCTCCATGGCCATGGACCCGCGGCACCAGTCGAGCAGGCCTTCGTGATGGGCAAGGCTCTGGCCGGGATCGCTCGGGAGTCGAAGCACGTGCCACAAGGCACCGTTGCAAGCGGACAGCCGGCCGTTGCTGTCGAACATGCACACGCCTTCGGACAGGGTGTCGAGCGTCGACTGCAAGATCAGGTTGCGTTCGGCGAGTTCCAGTGCACGAGCGCGCGCGTCCTCGGCCTTGGCTTCAGTGATGTCGGTGTAGATGCCGACGATGCCGCCCTCGCTGGTGCGCAGTTCATTGATCTGCACCCAGCGGCCGTCCGCCAGCGCCTGGACATGGCCGCCTTCGGCCACGCCGTGCCGCGCCAGGCGGTCGGACACCCAGCGGTCGCGCGCGATTGCCGCGGCGGGCGGACGATCGTGCTCGGCGGCGAGATGGATCAGCTCCTCGAACGAGATGCCCTCGTGCACGCGCGGCGCGAGTTCGGGCCAGAAGCCGAGGTAGGCCTCGTTATAGAGCACAAGTCGATCGTCGGCATCGAACAACACGAAACCTTCGTTGATGGAATCAATCGCATCGCGCAGCCGAGTGCGCGCCTCCTCGGCCGTGCGATGGGCGGCGGCGAGGTCGATGTTCGCCTTGGCCAGCTGCGCCAGGGCATCCTCCAGCTGGCTGGTCCGCTCGCGCACCATCGCCTCCAGCGTGATCGCGGTCTCGAACATGGAAAAGGCATTGGCCGACATGTCGGTCGAGCGCTCGACCCTGTCCATCAACACGGCGTTGATCTTGCGCAGCTTGCGCACTTCCTCCCGCAACGCTTCGGTCTCGGGATCGAGGCGCTCGGGCTTGTTCATTGGCCGATGGCGAGACCGCTGAAGGTCTGGTTGACATGCAGCGCGTGGTACTGCTCGCCGTAGGTGTTGAAGCCGATTACGCGGTGCCGGCTGTAGAGATCGGACACCTCGCGCGCGATCTGCCGCCGCTCGGCGTCGACGCGGTTGAGTACGCAGTCGAAGCCGATGATGCAGTCGACAGGGCCGATCGCGGCGCGAATGTCGCTGAACAGCGCCTCCATGCCGGCGATCCTGTCGACTGGCTCGCCGATGGTCAGCACCAACCCCTCGTCGATCGCGCAATAGAAGGTCAGGCTGCCGTCGGCATTGGCGGTCTGGATCGAGCGGACATGATATTCGCCGCCGGCGCGGACCATCGGCGGATGCGCGGCAAAGAACTCGGTGCCGAGCGCCTCCCCGGCATGGCCGGCGAGGCGCAGATATTCGCTTGCCGCGGGCTCGGCGTTGATCTCGGTGACGACGCGCTGTTCGGGCAGCGCAGCGGTGATCACCATCTTCCGCTCGCTCGGCCGGTAGTGCTGCGCCTTGAAGACGTGGAGCGGGCGCGGCGTCGAGAGGATCGCCACCACCGCCGCGCGCTGGTGAAAGGCGCCGCTCTGGAAGATCGAGGTCTGGCGAAACGCGAGGTCATCGCCCGAGGAGCCGCCGATCAGCGGGATCTCGCCCAGCGCATCCTGGATCGTCATCGTCAGCAGCTCTTCGGAGTGCGACAGGCCATCGACCAGGAACAAGGCGACATGGTCGACCCGCTCACCAAAGCCCCGGCTCTCGCGCTCCGCCTCGGCCGCCAGCTTGCGCACCGCGGCGCGAGCTGCGGCGGGATCGAAGCTGTCAAGATTGAGGAAGCAATAAGAAGCAAGGCGGAAGGCGCTGGCGGGAAAAGCGATCATCGAGACGCTGTCATGATCGTACCCGTCCTGCGTCAACTCGCCAGAGCTGGTGCACCCGATTACCTGCACGCGTTCCGTCCGCGTGTTGATGGCATGGGCTAGCTTCTCGACATCGTAACGGTGCGAGCAGAACACCAGCGCACCGGCCAGCGGCTCATCGCCCAGCGTCTGCATGATCTCGTCCATCGCGGCAAACGGATTGTCCGCATGCGAAGCCGCAAACAGCACTCCCGATTTCACCAGATTGTCCATGCTCCGCCTCTTCCCCCGTCCTCTTATTTTATTAGCGTACTCATGGACCCAATGCGGGGTGCTTGTCATCCGAATCGAGGCGGCGATGCGCCCGGCCCATCAGGATCGACAGCAGCGCTATGACGAGCGGCGCGAGCAGTCCCAGCGCGAGGGTCGCGTGGAACGGAGGCCAGACGTGTTCGGCCGCCTTCAGCGGATAGCCGATCAGGCCCAGCAGGTAATAGCTGATCACCACCGAGGACAGTCCCTCGACCAGCCGCTGCAGGCGGACCTGCATGCGCGCGGAGCGATCGACCGAGGCGAGCAGGCGCGCGTTCTGGTTCTCGATGTGCGTCTCGATCCGGGTGCGCAGCAGCGCGGTCGATTGCGCGGTGCGGGCGTTGAGCAGCGCGAGGCGCGTGGTCAGCGCCGCGCATGTGTGGACCGCGGGCTCGAAGCGTCGATCGTTGAATGCGGCTAGGGACTGGAAGCCTGGGATCGCCTCGGCGTCGAGCTGCGCCATGCGGCTGGCGACGATCCGCGCATAGGCCGCCGTGGCACTCATGCGGTAGCCGCAGCCGCTGTCGATCGACAGCAGCCGCGCCGACAGCGCGATCAGCGAGGCCAAGAGGGTGTCGTCGCGCCGGTCGCCTCGCGCCAACCCCTGGCCAATGTCCTCCAGCTCCGCTTCCAGCGCATCGAGTTCGGACCAAGCCGCGCGCGCCTCAGGCAGTCCGATCAGCGCCAGGTTGCGGTAGTTGCCGAGCTCCTGCACCTGCTGGACGCAGCGGCCGAAATCGGCGAGCGGCATGCCCCCCGTCGCCATGACGATGCGGCCATAGCCGTCGGCGTGAATGCGAAAGTCGGTCCACAGCCGCGCCCGCGTGCCCGAGGGACTGCGCACGTGGCAGGTCACGAGGTGGCTCGATCCGAAGCCGGCTTTCGCGATCAGACCTTGCGCCGCCGCATCGTCGGCGACGAGCAGCAATCGGCTCGCACGCACGACCTTCCCCGGCACCGCCTCGATCAGCGCGGTCTCGGGCGGCGGGCTCCAGTCGAGCGGCGCGTCCTCGCCGGTCGTGACCAGTGTCATCGTGCTCGCTTCGCTGTGGCGCTCCCAGCCGAGCGTGACATGCGCGCAGAGTTGGGCCTGCGCGTGGCGCGCAGCGGGATCGAGCTCGGGCCAGATCGCCCGCAGTGCCCGCGTCTCCGCCTCGCGATCCTCGACGATGCGCACGATCTGAACAATCCGGGCGGGCAGCGAGAAAGCAGGGAAGCGGCGCAACTGCATCTCGCCAACCACTTGCCGGCGCAGGGGATGGTCGGTCAGCGCCATCTCAGCCGCCCCGCTTCGGTTCGCCCGCCGCTGCGAGTAACGCCGCCTCACCATCGTCGAACACGCGCGAGCGGACGATGAAGCGCAGCCCTTCCGTGCTTTCGAGCGACATGCCGGCGCCGCGGCCGGGCACGACGTCGATGGTGACCTGGGTGTGACGCCAGTATTCGAACTGAGCCTGGCCGATCCAGACCGGCACGTCGCCGGCCACGGTGCCGAGCCACACGTCCTGAACGCCGACCCGGAACTCGCCTCGCGGGAAGCACATCGGCGCCGATCCGTCGCAACAGCCGCCGGACTGGTGGAACATCACCGGCCCGTGCCTGGCGACCAGCCGCGCGATCAACTCGTCCGCGAGCGGGGTCGAGAGCACGCGCGGCGGTGGGTCTGCCATGTTCGGCCTTTCACGGAAAAGGTGGCGGGCCTTGAGGAGGCCCGCCACCATTCGGGCATGGCGTTGGAGAGTGAGGAACCAGCCCGAGGGGAAACGCTCAGAAGAAGCCCAATGCCTTGGGGCTGTAGCTGACCAGCAAGTTCTTGGTCTGCTGGTAGTGGTCGAGCATCATCTTGTGGTTCTCGCGTCCGATGCCCGACTGCTTGTAGCCACCGAACGCCGCATGTGCGGGGTAGGCATGATAGCAGTTGGTCCATACCCGCCCGGCCTGGATACCGCGCCCCATGCGGTAGGCGCGAGCACCATCGCGGGTCCACACACCAGCGCCCAGGCCGTAGAGCGTATCGTTGGCGATCGCGAGGGCCTCGGCCTCGTCCTTGAAGGTCGTCACCGCCAGCACCGGACCAAAGATCTCCTCCTGGAAGATGCGCATCCCGTTGTGGCCCCTGATCACGGTCGGCGCCACGTAGTAGCCTTCAGTCAGCTCACCCTCGTGCACTGCCCGCTCGCCACCGGTCAGCACCTCGGCGCCTTCCTGGCGGCCGATGTCGATGTAGGAGAGGATCTTCTCGAGCTGGTCGTTGGACGCCTGCGCGCCGATCATCGTCGCGGGATCGAGCGGATTGCCCATCCGGATCGCCTTAACGCGTGCGATCGCCCGCTCGATGAACTTGTCGTAGATGCTCTCCTGGATCAGCGCGCGGCTGGGACAGGTGCAGACTTCTCCCTGGTTGAGCGCGAACATCGCGAAGCCTTCGAGGCACTTGTCGAAGTAATCGTCGTCGGCATCCATCACGTCTTCGAAAAAGATGTTGGGCGACTTGCCGCCTAGCTCCAACGTCACCGGGATCAGGTTCTCCGACGCGTATTGCATGATGAGGCGGCCGGTTGTCGTCTCGCCGGTGAAGGCGATCTTGCTGATCCGCTTGTTCGAGGCGAGCGGCTTGCCTGCCTCCACGCCGAAGCCGTTGACCACGTTGAGCACGCCGGGCGGCAGCAGGTCGCCGATCAGCTCGACCAGCACCATGATCGACATCGGCGTCTGCTCGGCGGGCTTGAGCACGACGCAATTGCCCGCCGCCAGCGCCGGCGCGAGCTTCCACACCGCCATCAGGATCGGAAAGTTCCACGGGATGATCTGGCCAACCACACCCAGCGGCTCGTGGAAGTGATAGGCGATGGTGTCGTGGTCGATCTCGCTGATCGAGCCTTCCTGCGCGCGGGCGCAGCCCGCGAAGTAGCGGAAATGGTCGATGGCGAGCGGAATGTCGGCGGCAGTGGTCTCGCGGATCGGCTTGCCGTTGTCGATCGTCTCGGCCATCGCGATCAGGTCGAGGTTCGCCTCCATGCGGTCGGCCATCTTCAGCAGGATGTTGGCCCGCTCGGTCGAGGAGGCGCGACCCCAGGCATCCTTGGCGGCATGGGCGGAATCAAGCGCTGCCTCGATGTCGGCGGCGGTGCCGCGCGCAACCTGGCACACGATCTGACCGGTTATGGGCGAAACGTTGTCGAAGTACTCGCCGCTGGCCGGCGCGACCCAGGCGCCGCCAATGTAGTTGTCGTACCGCTCACGCACGAGCGAGGTTTGGCCGGCGACTTTCTCCAGCGCCTGTTGCAGCATCATCGTTCTCCTGGGTCGAAGGTCTCAATCGATCGGGGCCGAGGATCGCCGCGCCCTCGCCGCCCGGCAATTGGACCTTCGGTCGGGCTCTGCCGTTCCGACCCAAAGTTCAATTCTGCGATTGAGGCGGCCTGCTAACCCGTTCCTCGGGCAGCGGAAACGCTGCAGGGGAGAGCTTCGATGAGAGTGACACGCGAGGCGCTTCTTGCCGTCTCTGCGCTGACAGCCGCGCCCGCCGCAGCCCAGGGGAACCCCTCCCTAGTGCAGCCGGCCGAGATCGTGGTCACGGCGTATACCCCGCTGGCTGATGTCGGCGAAGATGCGCTCGCCGCCCCAGCGCAGACCGCCAGCGACGAGGAGATCGAGGCGAGCCACGCCGCATTCGTAACCGACTACCTGCGGCGCATGATCGGAGGCGTCTTCGTCAACGAGGTACAGGGCAACCCGCTGCAGCCCGACGTCAACTATCGTGGCTTCACCGCCTCGCCGCTGCTCGGAACCGCGCAGGGTCTGTCGCTGTACATGGATGGGGTGCGGCTGAACCAGCCGTTCGGCGAGGTGGTGAGCTGGGACCTAATTCCCAAGTCGGCGATCCGCTCGATCAGTCTCGTGCCCGGCTCCAACCCGCTGTTCGGGCGCAATTCGCTGGGCGGCGCGCTGTCAGTGCGCACCAAGGACGGCAAGTCCGACCCCGGCGCCGAACTGGAGGCGAGCTACGGCTCGTTCCGCCGGCGCATGGCGGAGGCGCAGGCTGGCGGCAGCACCGGCGACTTCGACTGGTTCGCCAGTGGCGACGGCTTCAAGGAGCGCGGCTGGCGCGACCACTCGCCTTCCGAGGCGATGCAGCTATTCGGCAAGCTCGGCTGGTCCGGACCGGCAACGCGGCTGGCACTCTCCGGCAGCTTCGCCGACAGCGACCTCAACGGCAATGGGTTGCAGGAGCTGCGCCTGCTCGAGGCCCACCACGACAGCGTCTACACCTATCCGGATCACACCAAGAACCGCGCAGGGCTGGTCAACCTGATCGGCCGGCACGCGCTTTCACACGCGCTGACGATTTCAGGCAATGCCTTCTGGCGGCACATCCGCACGCGGACCTTAAACGGCGACATCAACGACGATGCGCTAGGCGTGAACCTTTACCAAGCCAATGCAGCCGAGCGCGCGGCCTTGTTGCGCGCGGCGGGCTATACGGGCGTTCCGATGAGCGGCGAGACGCAGGCGAACACGCCCTTCCCGAAGTGGCGCTGCATCGCCGACGCCCTGCTCGACACCGAACCGAATGAGACGTGCAACGGCCTCGCCAACCGCACCGCGAACCGTCAGCGCGAGTGGGGCGGCACCGGTGAACTGACCTGGCGCAAGCCCGTCGGGCGCCTCACGAACGCACTGACGCTCGGCCTTGCCTATAGCCGCAGCCGCGCGCACTTTCGCCAGTCCTCGCAGTTTGGCTATGTCACGCCGGAACGCGGGATCGTGACCGTCGATGGTCCCGGCGCCTTTGCCGACGGTACCCAGGATTCGCAGAACGCCTTCGACGCGCGCGTCGACCTAGATGCGCGCACGACGGTGTTCAGCCTCTATGCGCTCGATGCGATCGAGGTGGGCGCGCTGCACGTCGACATCTCGGCCCGATACGACCGGTCCGCGATCCACAACCGCGACGCGATCACTCCGGGCGGCGGCACCGGCTCGCTCGACACAGATCAGCGCTTCGAGCGGCTCAATCCGGCGCTCGCGCTGCGCTATGTCGTGTCGAACGCGGTCGTGGTGGACGCCGCAATCGCCCAGACCAGCCGCGCGCCCTCGGCGATCGAGTTGGGCTGTGCCGATCCCGAAAGCCCCTGCCGCCTTCCGAACGCGCTCGCCGGCGACCCGCCGCTCAAGCAAGTGGTCGCGCGCACGATCGAGGGTGGCATCAGCGCGAGCACCGGCCCCGTCACCGCGCGGCTCGGTGCCTTCCGCACGGTCAACCGCAACGACATCCTGTTCGTCGCCGATGATACCGCAGGCTTCGGCTACTTTCGCAATTTCGGCAGGACCCGCCGGCAGGGTCTGGACATCGATCTGACCGCGACTTTCGACCGCCTGCGCCTGACCGGGCACTACACCCTGCTAGATGCGACCTATCGCAGCGCGGAGACGGTCAACGGCGCTGCGAACAGCTCGGCCGCGCACGCCGCGCCCGGGTTCGAGGGCGTGATCGACATCGCCAGCGGCGACCGCATCCCGCTGATCGCGCGCCACGTGTTCAAGGCGGGCGCCAGTTACGATCCGATCGATCGGCTGTCGCTGAGCGTGGACATGATCGCAGTCTCGGGAATGACCGCACGCGGCAACGAGAACGGCAAGCACGAACCCGATGGGACCTACTACCTCGGTAGCGGCCGGACCGCCGCTTACGCCGTGGTCAACGCGGGCATCGAGGTGAGGCCAGTGAAGGCGCTCGCTCTCTTCGCGCAAGTCAGCAACCTGTTCGACAAGCGCTACGCCACCGCGGCCCAGCTCGGGTTTACCGGCTTCAATGCCGCCGGCCACTTCGTTGCCCGCCCCTTCGCCGGACCAGTTATCGACGGCGAGCACCCGCTGATGTCATCGCTGTTCTACGCACCGGGTGCGCCCCGCGCGATCCAGGTCGGGCTACGAGCCCGGCTGTGATCGAGAGCCCATACTACCGATTATCCCGGCAAGGAGCTGATCATTCAGCGCATGCTGGAGGCCTTCGCAAGCGCCTCGGATGCCCGCCCGGCCAGTTCGCGCGCTACGGCCTGAGACCCATCCACTGCGAACGCTTCTACCCGCTCCGACAAACCATAGCCGCCAACGCCGCCTGCCGAAAACGAGCCGCCGGGCGAGCCAAGCGCATCTCACAGACGCGTTCTGGCGCAACACAGTGGCCGCGCTTGGTGGCTATCAGCGGTCAGCAGGTCAGCAGCGTAACGGCCGCTCAGTCCCACCTGCCGTATTCCGCACGTTGTAGAGGATGGCGATGAGTCCCACGCTGGAGGCGGCGGCTCCGGCGATCGCGACGTAGGGCAGGCTGAGGCCCGCGGCGATCACGCCACCACCCAGGGCCGCGCCGATCGCGTTGCCGAGGTTGAAGGCGCCGATGTTCATCGACGATGCCAGATTGGGGGCGTCCGCCGCGGCGCTCATCACCCGCACCTGGAGCGGCGGGACCAGCGCGAA
>Ga0105251_10000578_pt1 | contig 34039 bp, 35 predicted proteins | sample KBSS64metaG_FD_80424 | JGI IMG/M metagenome (GOLD analysis project Ga0105251, IMG submission 80424) | Switchgrass rhizosphere microbial communities from Kellogg Biological Station, Michigan, USA - KBS S6-4 metaG | ecosystem: Host-associated > Plants > Roots > Rhizosphere > Soil | place...
GCCAAGCTGTTCCAGGAAGCGGGCGCGCGCGTGATCGCCGTGCAGGATCACACGGGCACGATTCACAACTCCAAGGGCATCGACACGGCCGCGCTGCTCGATCACGTCGCGAAGAACGGCGGCGTCGGCGGCTTCGCGGGCGCCGATCCCGTGCAGGCCGAAGAGTTCTGGATGATCGAAAGCGACATCCTGATTCCGGCCGCGCTGGAAAACCAGATTACCGAGAAGAACGCGTCGAAGATTCGCACGAAGATCGTCGTCGAAGGCGCGAACGGCCCGACCACGACCGCAGCGGACGACATCCTGAACGACAAGGGCATCCTCGTGATTCCGGACGTCATCGCGAACGCGGGCGGCGTGACGGTCTCGTATTTCGAATGGGTGCAGGACTTTTCGAGCTTCTTCTGGACCGAGGACGAAATCAATCAGCGTCTCGAACGCGTGATGCGCGAGGCGTTTGCCAGCGTGTGGCAAGTCGCGAGCGAGCACCAGGTTTCGGTCCGCACGGCGGCGTTCATCGTCGCGTGTACGCGGATTCTGCAGGCGCGTGAAATGCGCGGCCTCTACCCCTGATCCGATGCGGCGGCGCGCTCGCTCGAGCAGTCCGCGCGATGCGGCAGCGTTCGCGCCCTTTGAATGATGCGGGCGGCATTCCCTCGGGAATGCCGCCCGCATTTGCATGAAAACTACAAGTCGGCCGACTAGTTGTATTCGGTCAAGCATCCGCGCAAAAACGCCAGTAATATGCGCGGTCGCAACCCGTTGCAACCCAGTTGCAATCAGGCGTCTCACAAATAAGACGGCGTGGGTTAACAATCATTCTTTCAGAATAATTACCCTGCTAAACTTGCCCCGGTTTTTCGCCACAGGAGATCGAACACATGAAGGTTAAAAAGGCTGCGCTGCTCGTCGCCGCGCTCGGGTTTCTCGCAACCGGCGCGTATGCCCAGGACGCGGGCACGCTGAAGAAGATCAAAGACACGGGCGTGATCTCGCTGGGGCATCGCGAATCGTCCATTCCGTTTTCTTACTATGACGACAAGCAGAACGTCGTCGGTTACTCGCACGAGTTCGCGCTGAAGGTCGTCGAGGCCGTCAAGCAGAAGCTGGGCATGCAGGATCTGAAGGTGAAGCTCACGCCGATCACGTCGCAGAACCGCATTCCGCTCGTGCAGAACGGCACCGTCGATATCGAGTGCGGCTCGACCACGAACAACGCCGAACGCCAGCAGCAAGTCTCCTTCTCGAACACGATCTTCGTGATTGGCACGCGCCTCATGACCAAGAAGGATTCGGGCGTGAAGGACTGGGCCGACCTGAAGGGCAAGACCGTCGTGACGACCGCCGGCACCACGTCCGAGCGCCTGCTTCGCAAGATGAATCAGGACAAGAACATGGGCATGAACATCATCAGCGCGAAGGACCACGGCGAGTCGTTCCTGACGCTGTCGACGGGCCGCGCGGTCGCGTTCATGATGGACGATGCGCTCCTCGCGGGCGAACGCGCCAAGTCGAACAACCCGAACGATTTCGTGATCGTCGGCGCGCCGCAGTCGCATGAAGCGTACGGCTGCATGATCCGCAAGAACGATCCGGAGTTCAAGAAGGTCGTCGACGATGCGATCGCCAAGGTCGAAACGTCGGGCGAAGCGGACAAGATCTACAAGAAGTGGTTCGAAAGCCCGATCCCGCCGAAGGGTCTCAACCTCAACTTCCCCGAAAGTGACGACATCAAGGCTCTCTACAAGAGCCCGAATGACAAGGCAATCGACTAACCGGTTCGAGTCTCGAACGAACGAAACGGAAGGAGCTTGCTTCTTCCGTTTCTTTTTGGAGTGAGTCCATGTCTTATCACTGGAACTGGGGCATCCTGCTGAGTCCGGTTTCGACCGGCGAGCCCACCACCTATCTCGGCTGGCTGATCTCCGGCTTTTGGGTGACGATCACCGTGTCGCTCGCGGCCTGGGTGATCGCGCTCGTGGTCGGCTCGTTGTTCGGCATCTTGCGCACGGTCCCGAATCGCACGCTGGCGGCCATCGGCACCGTCTACGTCGCGATCTTCCGCAATATTCCGCTGATCGTGCAGTTCTTCGTCTGGTATCTCGTGATACCGGAACTGCTGCCGCCTTCCATCGGCAACTGGTTCAAGCAACTGCCGCCGACCGCGCAGTTCTTCTCGTCGTCGATCATCTGTCTCGGGCTCTTCACCGGCGCGCGCGTGTGCGAGCAGGTGCGCTCGGGCATCAACGCACTGCCGCCCGGACAGCGCAACGCGGGCCTCGCGATGGGCTTCACGCAATGGCAGACGTACCGTTACGTGCTGATGCCGGTCGCGTACCGCATCATCGTGCCGCCGCTCACGTCGGAATTTCTCAACGTGTTCAAGAACTCGGCGGTGGCGTCGACCATCGGTCTCTTGGATCTGTCCGCGCAGGCGCGTCAGCTCGTCGACTACACGGCGCAGACCTATGAGTCGTTCATCGCGGTGACGGTCGCCTACATGCTCATCAATCTGGTCGTGATGCAGTTGATGCGCTGGGTCGAAGCCAGAACGCGGCTGCCTGGCTACATCGGAGGCAAGTGATGCATCATTTCAACTGGAGTGGTGTTCTCGCGTCGTGGCCCACGCTGATGACGGGCGCCAAGATCACGCTGCAGATCACGGTGCTCGCCATCGTCGTCGGCATCGTCTGGGGCACCGTGCTCGCGCTGTTCCGCCTGTCGGGCGTCAAGCCGCTGCAATGGTTCGCGAGCGCGTACGTCACGCTGTTCCGCTCGATCCCGCTGGTGATGGTGCTGCTGTGGTTCTTCCTGATCGTGCCGCAGTTGTTGCAGAACGTGCTCGGGCTGTCGGCGGACATCGACATTCGCCTCGCATCGGCGATGGTCGCGTTCTCGCTGTTCGAGGCCGCGTACTATTCGGAAATCATTCGCGCGGGCATTCAAGCGGTGCCGCGCGGTCAGGTGAATGCGGCCTTCGCGCTCGGCATGACCTACGGCCAGGCGATGCAACTCGTCGTGCTGCCGCAGGCGTTCCGTGCGATGGTGCCGCTCTTGCTCACGCAGGCCATCGTCCTGTTTCAGGATACGTCGCTCGTCTACGTCATCAGTCTCGCCGACTTCTTCCGCACGGCGACGAACATCGGGGATCGCGACGGTACGTCCGTCGAAATGGTGCTGTTCGCGGGCGCGTGCTATTTCGTGATCTGCGTGGTGGCGTCGGCCCTCGTCAAAAGTCTTCAGAAAAAGGTCGCAAGATGATCTCTATCAAGAATGTTTCCAAGTGGTACGGGCAGTTCCAGGTGTTGACGGACTGCACGACCGAAGTGAAGAAGGGCGAGGTTGTCGTGGTGTGCGGCCCGTCGGGTTCGGGCAAGTCGACGCTCATCAAGACCGTGAACGGCCTCGAGCCGTTCCAGAAGGGCGAGATCACGATCAACGGGCAATCGCTCACCGACAAGAAGACTAATCTGTCGAAGCTGCGCTCGAAGGTCGGCATGGTGTTCCAGCACTTCGAGCTGTTTCCGCATCTGACTATCACGCAAAACCTGACGCTCGCGCAGATCAAGGTGCTCGGCCGCTCGAACGACGAAGCAACGCAGAAGGGTTTGAAGCTGCTGGATCGCGTCGGCCTGCGCGCGCATGCCGACAAGTTTCCGGGCCAGCTTTCGGGCGGTCAGCAGCAGCGCGTGGCGATTGCGCGCGCCTTGTCGATGGACCCGATCGCGATGCTCTTCGACGAGCCGACATCCGCGCTCGATCCGGAGATGATCAACGAAGTGCTCGACGTGATGGTGGAACTCGCGCAGGAAGGCATGACCATGATGTGCGTGACGCACGAAATGGGGTTCGCTAAGAAGGTCGCGAACCGCGTGATCTTCATGGACAAGGGCTTGATCGTCGAGGACGATCAGAAGGAAGCGTTCTTCGCGAATCCGAGGTCGGATCGCGCGAAGGATTTCCTCGCGAAGATCCTGCACTGACCTCGTCGTGAAAAAAAGGCGCTTCCGAAACGAAGCGCCTTTTTTTATTCAATCCCAAGTTCCGATTCCACCGCCGCCGTCGTCCGAATCTCGCCAATCTCAAGCGCCGATCCGACGCACGCCTTCGCGAGCGGCTCCGCCGCCTTCTTCGCGATTTCCTCCGGCACCGGAATATTCACGCTGCGGGCGAGCGCGCCGCACTGGAACATCGCGAGATCGCCGGGCGCGAAGCGCGTCCAGGTTTCATTGTCGGTGAGCGGGGACGTGGCGATCACGGCGACGCGGTCTTCCGGCGTCGTGTATTTGGCGAAGTCGATGGACATGTCCGCGTCGATCAGATGCGCCGTCGAGAAAGGCCAGCTACGCACCAGATAGTACAAATGCGTGGAACAGTGCGAGAAGAGCGCCTGCCCGTTCGACATCAGGAAATTGAAGACGCCGTATTGCGTGATGTCGCGGGTGAGCCCGGCGAGCGCGTCGAAGAGTTCTTCGAGCGGCGGCTGCGAACACGGAAACGCGCGGCGCAGGCCTTGCAGCAGCGCGCAGAAGGCGAGCTCGCTATCCGTCGTGCCGACCGGCTGATAGACGCCGGTGAGTTCGGGCGTATGGCCTTTCAAATCGCCGTTGTGCGCGAAGATCCAGTGCCGGCCCCACAACTCGCGCATGAACGGATGACAGTTCTCGAGCAGGATATGCCCCTGCGTCGCCTTGCGGATATGTGCGATCGTGTTCTTCGATTTGATCGGATAACGCTTCACCATGTCTGCGAGCGGCGAGCTGGCGGAGGACTGGTGATCGATGAAGAGCCGGCAGGCCTTGTCTTCGAAGAACGCGATCCCCCAGCCGTCGGCATGATGATCCGTGACGCCGCCGCGCGCCGCGAAACCGGTGAACGAAAACGTCACGTCGGTCGGTTCGGCGCAATTCATTCCGAGAAGTTGGCACATGATGCGGGGGCGGGCGGCTTATGGCCTGGTTGTTACAATACGTCCGACAAGCATATCACCGAGGTCGGGCCGAAAAAATCGCGCAACCGCTCATAACCGTGCGCGTTGTGGAATTTCCACGGCGATTTTTTCCTGTCCTCGCGTGGACTTGCGCCATTCCACCGATCCCCGTCATCACGCCATGTCCGCTACCTCATCCTCGCCCAATTCGCTCACGATCGCGCGCCCCGACGACTGGCATCTGCACGTGCGCGACGGCGCGACGCTCGCGGCCGTCCTGCCGCACACGGCGCGCCAGTTCGGCCGCGCGATCATCATGCCGAATCTGAAGCCGCCCGTAACGACGACCGAGATGGCCGCGGCGTACCGCGAGCGCATCCTCGCGGCGCTGCCGAAGGACGGCGCGGCCGCGCGCTTCGAGCCGCTGATGACGCTCTATCTCACCGACAACACGCCGCCCGACGAAATTCGCCGCGCGAAAGACAGCGGCTTCGTGCACGGCGTGAAGCTGTATCCGGCGGGCGCGACGACCAATTCCGACGCGGGCGTGACGGATCTCGGAAAGTGCGCGAAGACGCTCGAAGCGATGCAGGAAACGGGCATGCCGCTGCTCGTGCACGGCGAAGTAACCGATGGCGACATCGACGTGTTCGATCGTGAGAAGGTCTTCATCGACCGCGTGATGACGCCGCTGCGCCGCGATTTTCCGGCGCTGAAGGTCGTGTTCGAGCACATTACGACGAAGGACGCGGCCGATTACGTGCGCAAGGCCGAAGGGCCGATCGGTGCAACGATCACCGCGCATCACCTGCTGTACAACCGCAACATCATGCTCGTCGGCGGCATGCGGCCGCATTACTACTGCCTGCCCGTGCTCAAGCGCGAGACGCATCGCGTGGCCCTCGTCGAGGCGGCGACGTCTGGCAATCCGCGCTATTTCCTCGGCACGGACAGCGCGCCGCATCCCAAAGGCCTGAAGGAACACGCGTGCGGCTGCGCGGGCTGCTACACGGCGCTGCACGCGCTCGAGCTCTACGCCGAAACTTTCGACAAGGCCGGCGCGCTCGACAAGCTCGAAGGCTTCGCCAGCTTCCACGGCGCGGACTTCTACGGCCTGCCGCGCAGTGCGGAAAAGGTGACGCTGGAACGCGGATCGTGGACGCTGCCCGCCGAATTCACCGCCGGCGACGCGACGATCGTGCCGTTGCGCGGCGGCGAGTCGATCGGCTGGCGTTTCGCGGACGCGCATTGACATTTCGAACGTGAGCGCGGGTTTCGCGGATATCGACTGGGCGCGGCCCTGGCTCGCGTCGATCGAAGCGCGCGGCAAGCGCTGGCAGGCGGCGGCGCTTGCCGGTTACGACGAATATCTCGCGACGCTCAACGAAGACGCGGCGGCGGCCTCCCATGTCACCGGCCGCGGCGAAGCGCTCGCGTTCATCGCGCAGGAAGAACTGCCGGCGGGCGCCTCGTACGAAGGGCATATCGCGCAGACCGGCCGCGTGCCGACTCGCCACAATCTCCACGATTTCTTCAACGGGTCGATGTGGTTCGCGTATCCGCGCATCAAGGCGACGCTCAACGCGCTACAGGCACAGCAGATCGATACGCTCGGCATCGGCCCGACGCGCGGCGGCGTGCGCGACGCGCTCACGCTCTTCGACGAAAACGCGGTGCTCTTCGCCTGCGCCGATCCATCGCTGGCGCTTGCGCTGCGCGGTTTCCGTTGGCGCACGCTGTTCGTCGACGAGCGCACGGCGTGGGGCACGCGCTGCGAGGCGCGCATCTTCGGTCACGCGCTGCTGGAAAAGCTCGTCGCGCCGTACAAGGCGTGCACGGGGCACGCGTGGATCGTCGAGGTTCCCATCGACTATTTCACGCTCGACGATGCCGCCCGCCGCGCGCTGATCGACGAACGCGTGGCGCAGCGCCTGAACGCCGAGCCGCTCGACAGCCGCGCGTTCGCGCCGCTGCCGGTGCTGGGCGTACCGGGCTGGTGGGCCGCGAACGCGTCACCCGACTTCTACGACAATACGAACGTTTTTCGACCGGGCCGCCGCAATCGCTGAAGCAGGTCCGATGTTAAAATCGATGCCGCAAAGCGGGCCAGGCAATCGCGGCCTCGACGGTTTCGGCCGAAGAGGGCGAGGAAAGTCCGGACTCCACAGGGCAGGGTGATGGCTAACGGCCATCCGTGGCAACACGCGGAACAGGGCAACAGAAAGCAAACCGCCGATGGCTTCGGGCGCAAGTCCGGAGATCAGGTAAGGGTGAAACGGTGCGGTAAGAGCGCACCGCGGACGTCGCGAGACGCTCCGGCACGGTAACCTCCACCCGGAGCAATTCCAAATAGGCAGGCGCGCATCCTCGCGATGCAGGACGGGGCCCCCGTCCGTCTGCGGGTAGGAAGCTTGAACGCGTCAGCAATGGCGCGTCTAGAGGAATGATTGCCACGCGCGTTCGGCTTCGGTTGGCGCGCGCACAGAATCCGGCTTATCGGCCCGCTTTGTCGTCATTCAAAGGAAAAGAGCCGGCGTCTGGCGACGCCGGCTCTTTTTAATTTCTGCTGGACCTGGCCTACGCTTCGACGATCTCGAACGAATGCGTGAGTTCGGCCGTCTTCGCCAGCATGATCGACGCCGAGCAGTACTTGTCGTGCGACAGATTGATCGCGCGCTCGACCGTCGCCGGATTCAGATTCTTCCCGGTCACGGTGAAATGGAAATGGATCTTCGTGAAGACTTTCGGGTCTTCGCTTGCGCGATCGGCCTTGAGCGTGACCGAGCAATCCTCGATTTCCTGACGGCTCTTCTTCAGGATCATCACGACGTCGTAGGCGGTGCAGCCGCCGGTGCCGAGCAGCACCATTTCCATCGGGCGCGGCGCGAGATTGCGGCCGCCGCCTTCGGGTGCGCCATCCATATTGACGAGATGGCCGCTTCCCGTTTCCGCGGCGAAGGCCATGCCGCCTTGTCCCATCCAGCTAACTTTGCATTCCATGCTCAGGCTCCAGCTGTTCAGCGCGTCGTTACAGAAACTTTATTGTAGCCGTTCAGGGATTTTCGACGGGTCGCGGCTTACGAGCATCCACGGGTTGACAAAGCGACAATCGCCGCGGTCGCCACGGCGTTGACCCAAAAAACCTGATTCGAGGATGCGCTCTAGAAAGATATTTTTCCGAAACAATGACGCGAAAGCGTCGTAACTAACTGAAATTATTGATGAAGTGAAATCTTTATTTGTGATTTCAATATTTCGAATTATGAAATACGCTTTCATCATGCAAATCTTCTTGCCTTGCAGCATGACCGTGCCTATACTCGTCCCTGTCTCCTCCACCTCCTCCTTGGTGGATTAAGCCCGAGCCACAGCGGCCCGGGCTTTTTTTCGCCCTCGCGCCGCGTAAAGCGAATCTTTGACGCAGCGGTCAAATTCCCTTTATAATTCAAAGTTCTCTTCGCCACACGCCCGCGGAGAGAGGCTTGTGAGAGCCTGCACGCGTCGCGAACGCACTCATATAAGCAGGGCCGAGCAAGGCAAAGTTCAAGGGCAGATCAATTTTTTGGATCGATCATGAAGACGTTTTCCGCAAAAGCCGAAGAGGTGACGCGCGAATGGTACGTGATTGACGCGACGGATAAGGTTCTCGGCCGTGTCGCCAGCGAAGTGGCACGCCGTCTTCGCGGCAAGCACAAGCCTGAATTCACTCCGCACGTCGACACCGGTGATTTCATCATCGTCGTCAATGCCGGCAAGCTGAAGGTCACCGGTAACAAGACCACGGACAAGAAGTACTATCGTCACTCGGGCTACCCGGGCGGCATCTACGAAACGACGTTCGGCAAGATGCAGGAGCGTTTCCCGGGCCGCGCGCTCGAGAAGGCTGTCAAGGGCATGCTTCCGAAGGGTCCGCTCGGCTACGCGATGATCAAGAAGCTGAAGGTCTACGCCGAAGCAACGCATCCGCATACGGCTCAACAGCCTAAAGCGCTCGAGATCTAAGGGGAGCCCACATGATCGGTAACTGGAACTACGGTACGGGCCGCCGCAAGAGCGCCGTCGCTCGTGTCTTCATCAAGTCGGGCAAGGGCGATATCGTCGTCAACGGCAAGCCCATCGCCGACTATTTCTCGCGTGAAACGTCGCTGATGATCGTGCGTCAGCCGCTCGAACTCACGAACCACGGCACCACGTTCGACATCAAGGTCAACGTGTCGGGCGGCGGTGAGACGGGTCAGGCCGGCGCGGTGCGCCACGGCATCACCCGCGCGCTGATGGACTACGACGCAACGCTGAAGTCGCAACTGTCGAACGCAGGCTTCGTCACCCGCGACGCGCGTGAAGTGGAACGTAAGAAGGTCGGTTTCCACAAGGCACGCCGCAGGAAGCAATTCTCGAAGCGTTAAGCGCTTCGGCATTTCCCCGGGACCGGACACCGGTTCCTGGCGAAACTGCTGCGAAAGCCGCCCGCACCTTGGTGCCGGCGGCTTTTTCGTTTTTGCGCGCAAAATCACCGCCATGTCGAACTTGCATATAGCCCATTGATTTCATGGACATTCGGCACGATATTGAGATCAGCCCTACAATAGCGGTCAGAAGCTAAATTGGAGAGTTCGAATGAGCGCTGTCAGCGACACCCCCACGACCGAAATGCCGATGCCGTTCGTCTTCACCGACGCGGCTGCAGACAAGGTCAAGCAATTGATCGATGAAGAAGGCAATCCGGATCTGAAGCTGCGCGTGTTCGTGCAGGGCGGCGGATGCTCCGGTTTCCAGTACGGCTTCACGTTCGACGAAGAAGTCAACGAAGACGACACCGTGATGGACAAGGCCGGCGTGCAGTTGCTCGTCGATTCGATGAGCTATCAGTATCTCGTTGGCGCGGAGATCGACTATAAGGACGACATCAACGGCGCGCAGTTCGTCATCAAGAACCCCAACGCCACCACGACGTGCGGTTGCGGTTCGTCGTTCTCCGTCTGAGCACGAATCAGTCGATGTGAGCGAAACGGAGCCTTCGGGCTCCGTTTTTGTTTTCGGGCGCGCGTCAGTGCGGGTAGATTGCGCCGAGCACCCGCGCACCCGACGCGCCTGTCACCGCGGGCAGATTGCCCGGCTCGCGCGCAACGCAGCGCATCGCGAGCCACGCGAACGCAAGTGCTTCGACCTGCTGCGGCGGCACGCCGAGCGCCTCGGTCGTCATGACGGGCACGCCCGCAACGCCGCCGTCTTCCAGCGCCTGCTCGAGCATTTTCATCAGAACCGGATTGCGCGCGCCGCCGCCGCACACGTACACGGCGCGCACATCCGACGCGTGACGCGCGATCTCGCGGGCGACCGTCGTTGCGGTGAGCGCGGTGAGCGTCGCCTGAACGTCGGCGGGAGCAAGGCTCGCGAAGGCGGCGAGCTTCGCGTCCATCCATGCCGGGTTGAACAGATCGCGGCCTGTACTTTTCGGCGGAGGCAGTTCGAAAAACGGCTCGTCGAGAAGGGCGTCGAGCAGCGGCTGATGCACCTGGCCTTGCGCCGCGAATTGCCCGCCATCGTCGTAGGCTCTTTGCAGATGACGCAACGCCCATTCGTCGATCAGCGCGTTCGCCGGACCGCAATCGAAGCCGCGCACTTCGCCGCTTGCCGCAAGGATCGTGATATTGCTGATGCCGCCCAGATTGCACACGACGCGCGTCTCGTTCTTTTCGCCGAACACCGTCGCGTGAAACGCCGGCACGAGCGGCGCGCCCTGGCCGCCCGCGGCGACATCGCGGCTGCGGAAATCGGCGACGACGTCGATGTTGGTCATCTCCGCAAGCAGCGCGGGATTGTTGATCTGTCGCGTATAGCCCTTCTCCGGCCGATGCCGCACCGTCTGGCCGTGAACGCCGATCGCACGCACCTTCGCCGCCGAATAGCCGCTCATGCTCTGCAATTCATGACAGCACACGGCGTAACGCGTCGCGAGCGCATTGGCGGCGAGCGCCTCGCGCTCGATTTCGTTGTCACCGGGTGATTGCAATTCGAAGAGCGCGTCGCGCAAGCCTTTCGAGAAGGAGACATGCGCCTCGCCGAGCACGACGGGCGGCTTGCCCGCCGCGAATTGCACTGCGACGCCGTCCACGCCGTCCATGCTGGTTCCGGACATCAAACCGAAGTACACGCCATCGGCCTTGCCGGTTTCGATTGCTTCGGTTTTCTTGGGCACGCTGCTCTCCTCGTCGATGCCGTGTTGCGGATTTCGCTCAAGCGGCGATTATCCGCGTTATGCATCGAATCGTTAAGACGCGTCTGGCGTCGTCCTCATGGACCGACGCTTTTCGCCAGGCCGCAGCACGGGCAAACGCGCTTCATCCGACACGAAACGGCGCGAATGGCCGCGTCATCGCGTAAAATCCTGAGCCTGAACAAGCAATTGCGCGCGATTTCGTCATTTTTTCCGCGCACGCCGCGTTTCGACGCGCGGCGTCCCATCCGGCCGCGCCGGACCGCTGCGACGGTGTTGAGGCCAGATCGCGCCGCCGTTCGCCAGTCATCGAACCCTTTTGACTTCACAAGCCGCAAGCATGACCACAGATTCCAACGCTTCTTCCGCGCCCGCCGCCGCGCAGAGCTTTCCGATCACCGACGATGTGAAAAACGCGCTCGCCATCGCGAAGCGTGGCTGCGACGAATTGCTGATCGAAGACGAATTCGCGCAGAAGCTCGCAAGAAGCGCCGCGACGGGCAAGCCGCTGCGCATCAAGCTCGGTCTCGACCCGACCGCGCCCGACATCCACATCGGCCATACGGTCGTGCTGAACAAGATGCGCCAGTTGCAGGATCTCGGCCATCAGGTCATTTTCCTGATCGGCGATTTCACTTCGCTGATCGGCGATCCGTCCGGCCGCAACGCGACGCGCCCGCCGCTCACGCGCGAGCAGATCGAAAACAACGCGAAGACGTATTTCGAGCAGGCTGCGCTCGTGCTGGATCGCGAGAAGACCGAAATCCGCTACAACAGCGAATGGTCGATGCCGCTCGGCGCCGACGGCATGATCAAGCTCGCGTCGCGCTACACGGTGGCGCGCATTCTCGAGCGCGAGGACTTCACGAAGCGCTTCCAAAGCGGCGTGCCGATTTCGATCCATGAATTTCTGTACCCGCTGATGCAGGGCTACGACTCCGTCGCGCTGAACGCGGATCTCGAGCTCGGCGGCACGGATCAGAAGTTCAACCTGCTCGTCGGCCGTGAATTGCAGAAGCAATACGGCCAGGAACAGCAGTGCATCCTGACGATGCCGCTGCTCGAAGGCCTCGACGGCGTCGAGAAGATGTCGAAGTCGAAGAACAATTACGTCGGCATCAGCGAGAAGCCGACCGAGATGTTCGGCAAGCTGATGAGCATTTCGGACGTGCTCATGTGGCGCTACTTCGAGCTGCTGTCGTTCCGCAGCATCGATGAGATCGCGGGCTTCAGGAAGGAGGCCGAAGGCGGCCGCAACCCGCGTGACTTCAAGGTGATGCTCGCGCAGGAGATCGTTGCGCGCTTCCACTCGTCGGCGGACGCACAGCGCGCGCTCGACGACTTCAACCATCGCGCGAAGGGTGGCGTTCCGGACGACATTCCGACGGTGACGCTCGCGGGCGCCCCAATCGCGATCGGCCAGTTGCTGAAGCAGGCGGGCCTCGTGCCGTCGACGAGCGAGGCGCTGCGCAATATCGAGCAGGGCGGCGTGAAGATCGACGGCGCGACGGTCTCCGACAAGGGCCTGAAGATCGAGGCGGGCGAGTTCGTGGTGCAGGTGGGCAAGCGCCGTTTCGCACGCGTCACGCTGACCGCTTGAGCCGATGATCGCGCTCATTCAGCGTGTGAAGCGCGCCGATGTCCGCGTGGGCGAGCGCGTAACCGGTGCGATCGACGCGGGCTTGCTCGCGCTGGTCTGCGCCGAGCGCGGCGACAACGAAGCAGCAGCCGACAAGCTGCTCGCCAAGATGCTCGCGTACCGGGTGTTCAGCGACGCCGCCGGCAAGATGAACCTGTCCGTCTCGAACATGGATGGCGCGGGCCGCGCGGGCGGCGTCTTGCTGGTCTCGCAATTCACGCTTGCCGCCGATACGTCGAGCGGCTTGCGCCCGAGCTTCACGCCTGCCGCTCCGCCCGACGAAGGCAAGCGGCTCTTCGATTACTTCGTCGACCAGGCACGCGCGAAGCATCCGATCGTCGAAACGGGCGAATTCGGCGCGGAGATGCAGGTGTCGCTCGTCAATGACGGGCCGGTTACTTTCTGGCTTCAGGTACGTCCATGACGACTCGGGTACTCTTCCTCCGGCACGGCGAAACCGACTGGAATCGCATCAAGCGCATTCAGGGGCATATCGATATTCCGTTGTCCGAGCATGGCTTCCTGCAAGCAGAACAGCTCGGAGAACGCCTGGCTCGAGAAGGCGGGATCGATGCGGTCTATTCGAGCGATCTGCAACGCGCGCAGCAGACGGCGCGTCCATTCGCGGATGCGCTCGGGCTCGAGTTGCGCTTGTCGGAAAAGTTGCGTGAGCGGTTCTACGGCGCGTTCCAGGGTCATGACAGCGACGAGATCAGCGACAGGTTTCCCGCTGAATACGTCGAATGGCAGACACGCGATCCCGGTTTTTCACCGCCCGGCGATGGTGAGTCGCAGCGCGTGTTTTATCACCGCGTCGTGCATGCGATGGAACCGATCGTTGCCGCGCATCCGGACGGATGTATCGCGGTCGTCGCGCATGGCGGCGTGCTCGATTGCATCTATCGATTCGCGATGAAGCTGTCGCTCCATGAACCGCGCAACTGGCCGCTGCTCAATTGCAGCGTCAATATCGTGGATTATCAGGATGGCGGGGCGAGGGTCGTGTCGTGGGGAGATGTCGCGCATCTGTCGACGGACACTGACGACGACAGCTTGCGCAAGCGCGCCTAGCCGTTGCTCGTATCCCAAAGATCCCGAATCGGCCCGGCATCCGGCGCAGCGATGCCGAAGTGCCGATACGTGAGCATGGTCGCGACGCGTCCGCGCGGCGTGCGCTGCAGGAAGCCTTGCTGGATCAGATACGGTTCGAGCACGTCCTCGATCGTATCGCGCTCCTCGCCGATTGCCGCGGCGAGATTGTCCACGCCGACCGGCCCGCCATCGAACTTGTGCAGGATCGCTTCGAGCAGCTTGCGGTCCATCAGATCGAAGCCGACGGGATCGACGTCGAGCATCTTTAGCGCGCGGTCCGCGACATCGGCGGAAATCACGCCGTCCGCTTTCACCTCGGCGTAGTCGCGCACCCGGCGCAGCAGGCGGTTCGCAATCCGCGGCGTGCCACGGGAGCGCTTGGCAATTTCCAGCGCGCCTTCGGGTACGATCTCCGCCTTCAACAGCGACGCCGACCGCGACACGATGCGCGCCAGTTCGCTCGCGTTATAAAACTCCAGCCGCGACACGATGCCGAAGCGGTCGCGCAGCGGATTCGTCAGCATGCCCGCGCGCGTGGTCGCGCCGACGAGCGTGAACGGCTGCAGATCCAGCTTCACGCTGCGCGCGGCCGGTCCTTCGCCGATCATGATGTCGATCTGATAATCCTCGAGTGCCGGATACAGGATTTCCTCGACGACCGGCGAAAGCCGGTGAATTTCGTCGATGAACAGCACATCGTTCGCTTCGAGATTCGTGAGAAGCGCGGCGAGATCGCCCGCGCGTTCGAGCACCGGGCCCGACGTCTGCCGCAAATTCACACCCATTTCCCGCGCGATGATATGCGCGAGCGTCGTCTTGCCGAGACCCGGCGGCCCGAACAGCAGTACGTGATCGAGCGCTTCGGAGCGCCGCTTGGCCGCTTCGATGAAGATTTCGAGTTGACCGCGCGCCTTTTCCTGCCCGATGTACTCGTCGAGCTTGTGCGGGCGCAGCGCGCGCTCGAACGCTTCTTCGTTCGGCGAGACGGGCGTAGCCGAGATGACGCGTTCGGCGGCGAGTTTGTCGGTTTCGATCATGGGTCGATTGTACAGCTAGGCTTCTCGCGGGGAATCGGCCGAATGGGCCAGGCCGTCACGCCTTCGAAAGTGCCTTCAGCGCCAGCTTGATACCCTCGGACACCCCCGTTCCCGCCGGCACATTCTTGACGGCGGCGAGCGCTTCCTTCTCGGAATAGCCGAGCGCGAGCAGCGCGTTGAGGATATCGGACGCGTGATCCGACTGGGAAACCGTCCCCGCAATCGCGCCGAGATCCGCGCCGAGCTTGCCTTTCAGTTCGAGCAGCAGCCGTTCCGCCGTCTTCTTGCCGATGCCGGGCACGCGCGTGAGGCGCGCGGCGTCTTGCGTCGTCACCGTCTGTGAGAGCTCGTGCACGCTCATGCCCGAAAGCACCGCCAAGGCCATCCGCGCGCCGATGCCGCTGATTTTCAGCAACTCGCGGAACGTCGAGCGCTCCTGCGCGGTGAGAAAGCCGTACAGCAGATGCGCATCTTCGCGCACGATCAGCTGGGTGAGCAGCACGACTTTTTCGCCGGCATTCGGCAGGTTATAGAAGGTGCTCATCGGCACGTCGATTTCGTAGCCGACGCCGCCGCAATCGACGAGCAAGTGCGGCGGATTTTTTTCCAGCAGAACGCCGGCGATGCGACCGATCATGTGTTTGAACCAGAAGAAGTGTTATTAGCCGATGAGACGACCGCGCCGCACGCGCAAGCCTTTCTTCGCAAGCCCCGGCGCGATGCCGCCCAACGCCGCGAGGCCCGTGCCGCCGTGCGCGTGGCAGATGGCCATGCCGAGCGCGTCGGCGGCGTCGGTGCCTGGCACGCCGGAGAGGCTGAGGAGCCGCACGACCATCTGCTGCATCTGTTCCTTCGTCGCGCGTCCGTAGCCGACGACGGCCTGCTTCAACTGCAACGCCGTGTACTCCGCCACCGGCACGCCGCTCGCGACGAGCCCGCAAATGGCCGCGCCGCGGGCCTGGCCGAGCAACAGGGTCGATTGCGGATTCACGTTGACGAAGACCTTTTCGATCGCGGCCTGATCCGGATTGTGCTGCGTGATGAGCGTCGAGATACCGCTGAAGATGGTGTTCAGGCGCGAAGGCAAGTCGGCATCGGCCGTCTTGATGACGCCGCTCGTGACGTAAGTGAGCGTGTGCCCCGTCTTGTCGATGATGCCGAAGCCCGTCACACGCAGGCCGGGGTCGATGCCGAGGATTCTCATTCGTTCGCGATGCGCGTAGTCCAAATCAAAAAGGCCTGCTTGCGCTCTCGAAGCGCAAACAGGCCAATCTTAAATGAAGCGGGCGAGATTAATGGCGGAAATGACGCGTGCCGGTGACGATCATCGCGACATTGTGCTCATCGGCGGCGGCGATCACTTCGTCGTCGCGCATGGAGCCGCCCGGCTGGATCACGCAGGTCGCGCCCGCGTTCACGACGACGTCGAGGCCGTCACGGAACGGGAAGAATGCATCGGAGGCCACTGCCGAGCCGTTCAGCGTCAGACCGGCGTTCTGCGCCTTGATGCCCGCGATGCGCGCCGAATCCACGCGGCTCATCTGGCCCGCGCCGACGCCGAGCGTCATGCCGCCGCCGCAGAACACGATGGCATTCGACTTGACGTACTTCGCGACGCGCCACGCGAACATCAGGTCGTCCATTTCCTTCGGCGTCGGGTGGCGCTTCGTCACGACGCGCAGTTCGTGCGGCTGCACGTTCTTCGCATCGAGCGATTGCACGAGCAGGCCGCCGCCGACGCGCTTCAGGTCGAACGTGTTGTGACCGTCCCCGAGTGCGATCTGCAACAGGCGCACGTTCTGCTTCGCCGCGAGCACGGCGCGCGCCGCCTCGCTGAACGACGGTGCGATCAGCACTTCGACGAACTGCTTCGCGACCGCTTGCGCCGCGGCTTCATCGACTTCGCGATTGAACGCGATGATGCCGCCGAATGCGGAGGTCGGATCCGTCTGGAACGCCTTCGAATACGCGTCGGCGGCGTTCGCGCCCACCGCCACGCCGCAAGGATTCGCGTGCTTGATGATGACGCAGGCGGGCGCATCGAACGTATTCACGCATTCCCACGCGGCGTCCGAATCGGCGATGTTGTTGTACGACAGTTCCTTGCCCTGCAACTGCTCATAATTCGCGAGCGCGCCTGCGGGCACCGAAAGGTCGCGATAGAACGCCGCGCTCTGATGCGGATTCTCGCCGTAGCGCAGGTCCTGAACCTTCTCGAACGCCATGTTGAAGGTGGCCGGATACGTGTTGCGGCTCGCATGCTGCAGCTCTTCCGTGAGGCTCGTCAGATAGTTCGTGATCGCGCCATCGTATTGCGCGGTGTGCGCAAACACCTTCGTCGCGAGACGGAAGTTCGTCTTGTAGCCGACGGCGTTATTGTTCGCGCGCATTTCGTCGAGCACGGCGGCGTAATCGGCCGGATCGACGACGACCGTCACGTCGCGATGATTCTTCGCCGCGGAGCGCAGCATGGTCGGGCCGCCGATATCGATGTTCTCGATCGCGTCTTCCAGCGAGCATTCTTCCTTCGACACCGTCTGCACGAACGGATACAGATTGACGACGAGAAGGTCGATGGTCGGGATATCGTGTTTCTCGAGCGCGGCCATGTGCTCGGGCAGGTCGCGGCGCGCGAGAATCCCGCCATGCACTTTCGGATGCAGCGTCTTCACCCGCCCGTCGAGCATCTCCGGAAAGCCGGTGTAGTCGGCGACCTCGGTCACGGGCAGGCCCGCGTCGGCGAGCAGTTTCGCGGTGCCGCCGGTCGAGAGGAGCTTGACGCCGAGCGCCGACAGCGATTTGGCGAAATCGACGATGCCGGATTTGTCGGAAACGGAAAGGAGCGCTTGCTTGATCATGATGAACACTGAAACCGAAAAGGGAAACCAGGCCGGACCAAGGCGCGCGCCTCAGTCCGATGAATCAAATCAATCCGTGCTGCTGAAGCTTCTTGCGTAACGTGTTGCGGTTGATGCCGAGATACTCGGCCGCGAGCGATTGGTTCCCGCCCGCCTGCTCGAGCACCACTTCGAGCATCGGTTTTTCCACGCACGAAATCACCATGTCGTAGACGTCGTGCGGGTTGGAGCCGTCCAGATCCTGGAAGTAGTTGTCGAGGCTCTGGCGGACGCATTGTTCGATGTTATGTCTGCTCATGCGGCAATCAGTCGGTCTGTCGTGTTGTTGAGCCCGCCGCACGATTCTTCCCCTTCCGCGTCTTCGGCGTCACCGGACTCGTCCACATAGACGAGGCGGTCCGACAACGCCTTTTGCGCGTCAAAGAATTCGTTGACAGCGAGCAATTGTTCTTTGGTCGTGTCCAGCGTATTCATCCGGTGCCGGAAGGTGTTGGCGCCGGAAAGGCCGCGAGTGTACCAGCCGATATGCTTGCGCGCAGTCCGTACGCCGGTGAATTCCCCATAAAAGGCGTAGTGATCTTCGAGGTGTTCGTTCATCACCTGCTGGATCTCGTCGATGCGCGGCGGCGGCAGGCGCTCGCCGGTCGTCAGGAAATGTTCGATCTCGCGAAACAGCCACGGACGCCCCTGCGCCGCGCGGCCGATCATGATGGCGTCGGCGCCGGTCGCGGCGAGCACGTCGCGCGCTTTTTCGGGCGTCGTGATGTCGCCGTTCGCGACGACGGGAATCGTCACCGATGCCTTCACGGCCGCGATGGTTTCATACTCCGCGTCGCCCTTGTACAGATCGGCGCGCGTGCGGCCGTGGACGGTGAGCATCGAAATGCCCGCGTCCTGCGCGATCCGCGCAATGGTCAGCGCATTCTTGTTTTCGCGATTCCACCCCGTGCGAATCTTGAGCGTCACGGGCACGGCGCCCGGACCCACGCCGACCGCCTGCACCACGGCTTCCACGATGCGCGCGACGAGCGGCTCGTTCTGCAGCAGCGCCGACCCCGCCGCGACGTTGCACACCTTCTTCGCCGGACAGCCCATGTTGATGTCGATGATCTGCGCGCCGTTCGCGACGTTGTGGCGCGCGGCCTCGGCCAGCATCTGCGGATCGGCGCCGGCAATCTGCACCGAGATCGGCTCGACCTCGCCGGCGTGGTTCGCGCGGCGCATGGTCTTTTCGCTTTTCCACAACTGCGCGTTCGAGGCGACCATCTCCGACACCGCGTAGCCAGCGCCCATGCGTTTGCAGAGCTGCCGGAACGGGCGGTCGGTGACGCCTGCCATCGGAGCGACGAACAGGTTATTGCGCAGAACGTGTGAACCGATGGTGAGCATGAAGGCTGAACGATCCGCGCTGATGATCTCGGCAAGAGCCGCGTCAGGCGGATGCAACGTTGCTGAAGGGAAACGGCTATTTTAACGCGAAGAGCGTGCTGAAATTAAGAGCAATCGTCTGCAAGTCTTTAAATCTTCTATGAAAGAACGGGCGCTCATAGAGGATAACTCCCACGGCTTAGCGCAGACGGTTGCCATATTCCGTGCCGGGTCAGCGCCGTTGGCCGAACATCATCTGCCGGGCGAGCGCGGATTTCACCGGCGGGAGGAACTCGAGCGCGGTGAGGGCGAGCCCGCGCACCGCGGCGAACGGCGGGAAATCGACCGTGAAAATGCGCGCGAGGGTGTCGGTCGCGCCGATCGTCAGGCGCCGGTCGAGCGTGCGGCGCTGCGCGAAGCGGGCGAGCGCGAGCGGGCGCGGGCCGTCGGCGGACAGGGCGTCGGTAAGCGCGAGCGCGTCGCGCAAGCCGAGATTCAGGCCCTGACCCGCGACCGGATGCAGCGTCTGCGCGGCATTGCCGATGGCGACGGTGCGCCGGTCGACGAGCCCATCGAGCGCGGTCAGGCCGAGCGGGAACGCCGCACGCGACGCGATGCGCGTGAAGCGGCCCATGCGCGAGCCGAAAGCGGCGCCCAGTTCGGCGAGGAAAGTGTCGTCGTCGAGCTGCATGCGGCGCGCGGCTTCGTCGGGCGTGCAGCACCAGACGAGCGAGTAGTCCGCGTGACGCTGACCGCCACAGGGCAAAAGCGCGATCGGTCCTTCGCCGGTGAAGCGTTCCCACGCGACGTTCGCGCGCGGATCCGAGACGCTTACCGTGCCGACGATGGCCGTTTGCCCGTAATCCCGCGCGCGGCGCTCGCCGGGCGCGGTCACGTCGCTCTTCTGATAAAGACCGCCTTCGGCATTCACGAGCACCTTCACACGGATCGTGCGCTCGCCGCTGGACGACTGCAGCGGCAGTGTGACGCCGTCGTGATCCTGCAGCGGCGCGAGTGCCGAGGTATCGGTGAGCCAGTGGACCTTGGTCGAGCGCACCGCATCGGCAAGCGCGCCGACGAGCGAGCCGTAACGCACCACGTAGCCCAGTTCGGGCAGCTCATGCTCGTCGTGCTCGATCAGCGTGCGGCCGAAGTGCCCGCGCTGCGACACGTGAATGCGGCGGATCGGCGTGGCGTCACCGGGAAAGCCGAGCGGCTGGAGCATCACGCGGCTGCCGTGCGACAGCGCGAGCGAGCGCGGATCGTTGGCGGCTGCTTCGGGCGTGCGCGCGTCGATCAGCGCGATGGACAGGCGCGACGTGGCGCTGCGCCGCGCGAGCCAGCCGGCGAGCGCGAGCCCGACCGGCCCCGCGCCGACGATGGCGATGTCGTAGTCGAAATGCGGTTCGATGCCTTGCACGTCGCTCATGGTCAGTTTGCGTTTGAATCGCGCATCAGCGCTTCGATCTCGTCGGCCGCGACGGGCACCTCGCGCGTGATCAACTCGCAGCCGCTTTCCGTGATGACCGCGTCGTCCTCAATGCGGATGCCAATGTTCCAGTACTGTTCCGGCACGTCTTCGGCGGCGCGCACGTAGAGACCCGGTTCGATCGTGAGCGCCATGCCGGGCGCCAGCGTGCGCCAGGGCCGCGCGCCTTGCTCGTCGAGCGGACCGTCGGTCTCGCGGTATTCGCCCGCGTCGTGTACGTCCATGCCGATCCAGTGTCCCGTGCGATGCATGTAAAAGCGCGCGTAGGCGCGTTGCGCGAGGACATCGTCGAGGCTTGCGAACTTTGTCTTGTCGAGGATGCCGGTATCGAGCAAGCCTTGCGACAGCACTTTCAACGCCGCCTGATGCGGCGCGTCGAAGCTCACGCCGGGGCGCGTCGCATCGACGGCTGCCGCCTGGGCCGCGAGCACGATGTCGTAGAGCTCGCGCTGCGCGGGCGTGAAGCGGCCGCTTGCGGGGAATGTGCGCGTGATGTCGGAGGCGTAGCCGTCGAGTTCGCACGCGGCGTCGATGAGGATCAGGTCACCGTCGCGGGCGATTGCGTTGCCCGCCGGATAGTGCAGCACGCAGGCGTTCGCGCCCGCCGCGACGATCGATCCGTATGCAGGCGCCTGCGCGCCGTGCCGGCGAAACGTGTAAAGCAACTCGGCTTCGATCTCGTACTCGCGCATGCCGGGGCGGCATGCGCGCATCGCGCGGCGGTGAGCTTCGGCCGAAATCGATGCCGCGCGGCGCATGATGGCGATTTCGTGCACGTCTTTCACGAGGCGCATCTCGTCGAGGATGGGCAGCACATTTTCCGCGCGGGCGGGTGCGCGCACGCCGGTACGACCTTGCGCGCGCACAGCGGCGAGCCAGTCGCGCACTTGCGCATCGAGGTCCGCCGACGTGCCGAGCGCGTAGTGCAGCGCGGGCTTGTCGGCGATCAGCCGGGGCATTTCCTCGTCGAGCGCGCTGACGGGGAATGCGGCATCGAAGCCGAAGGCGTCGCGCGCGGCTTCTGGGCCGAAACGAAAGCCTTCCCACGTTTCGCGTTCCGCGTTTTTCTCGCGGCAGAAGAGAATCGACGCGGGCTCGCCGTCCTTCGCGCTCGCGTTCAGCACGAGCGTCGCCTCGGGTTCGTTGAAGCCTGTCAGATAGTAGAAGTAGCTGTCGTGCCGGAAAGGGTAGTCCGTGTCCCGGTTGCGCATGACTTCCGGCGCGGTGGGGACGATGGCCACGCCGCCGCCTCGTGCACGCAGCGCGGCGAGCACGCGCTCGCGACGCGCGCGGTAAATATCGACGGCGATGGGACTGGCGAGTTCGGTCGGTGAGTTCATGCGCCGATTGTAGCGCCGGCTTCGCGATCACGGCACCTGGCCATTCGGCATAGGCCGAAACGCATCCGGGACGATGCAGTATCGCCCGGACGTGGCAGCGCATGCCTTCTCGCGATCGTCGGCGGGAGGCGTGCGATTCGTGCAATCTGCCTATGCCATTCGGCCGAATGGCTTCACGTGTGCCGCCGCTGCATACTTGTTTCGAAGGCAGCGCATACGGCGGCGCGGCTCATTCGCCAGCAGGACGATTGCGCACGCTGCCCGCGATCAGATCGAAGCGGAACAGGCGGCATTCGAGCGCGCCATTGAAAAGCGGCGTCTTGGTCGATTCGCGCAGCCGCAAGAGGCCCGGCAATTTGCGGTCGGATGTGAGCACGTACGCCCGCCAGCCGGGAAAGCGCTGCTTGAGCGCGTTGCCGAACGAGACGAAGAATTCCGTGTCGGCCGGATCGGGCTGTGCGCGTGCAAACGCGTCGTCGTCCTCGCGGCGCGAGCGCGCCGTATCGCGGATCTCGCCGCGCGGTCCGCGCCCGCGCACTTCTATCCGCTCGCCGTAGGGCGGATTGGCGATGAGGATGCCCGGGGCGTCGGTGGGCGGGACCATGTTGCGGGCGTCGACCTGCTTGAGCGACAAATCGGTAATGCCCGCGCGGCTCAGGTTCGCGCGCGCCTTTTCGAGCATGTCGCCGGAGATGTCGCTGCCGAAGATGTTCAGCTCGGCTTGCGTGGCGCGCGCGGCGCGGCGCTGTTCGAGGGCTGCCGTCTTGAGCTTCTGCCACATGCCCGGATGAAACGGCTTGAGCTTTTCGAAGCCGAAACGCCGATCGTTGCCCGGCGCGATGTTGAGCGCGGTCTGCGCCGCTTCGGCGAGGAAGGTGCCGCTGCCGCACATCGGATCGAAGAGCGGCGTGCCGGGCGTCCAGCCGGTGAGGCGCAGGATGCCAGCCGCGAGATTTTCGCGCAGCGGCGCGGCGCCCTTGTCCGGCGCCAGCCGCGCTTGAAGAGCGGTTCGCCGGAGGTGTCGAGATAGAGCGTGCACTCGTTCACCGTGAGGAACGCGAACACGCGAACGTCGGGCTGCGCGGTGTCGATGCTCGGACGCGCGCCGGCGACATCGCGCAGGCGGTCGCAGACGGCGTCCTTGACGCGCAGCGTCGTGAATTCGAGGCTCTTCACCGGCGATTTGATCGCGGTGAGGTCGACGCGCATCGTCTGGCTGGGCGTGAACCATTGCTCCCAGCGTTGCCGATGCGTGAGTTCGTAGATGTCTTGCTCGCTGCGATACGGGCCTTGCGCGACCTTCAGAAGCACCCGGCTCGCGATGCGCGAATGCAGGTTTGCCGCCATGCCCGCGACCCAGCCGCCCCGGAAATGCACGCCGCCGGGCACTTGTGCGCCGACGACCAGCGATCCGCCGCCCGACAGCGGCGCGCTCGCCACATGACGCTCGCCGATCTCCGAAAGCTCGGCGGCGAGCGGCGCTTCGAGACCGCGCGGGCAGGGGACAAACCAGTCGAAGAGTGGGGAGGACATGAGCTGCTTTGAGGGACGTTGAAAGGCGGTATTGTACGCGCGTGCTTCACCGGCCCAGGACGTCGTCGCTCTTTGCAAACAAACCCGCGCCTTTCGCGATGGCGTCGGGTACGAACCGTTGGCCGGTCGTTTCCGCTCGTCCGAATTGGGACTATTCGCCTGTTGCTACGTCAGCCGGATCTCCAGAGTCTGACTTGGCGAACCTGCCAATCAAAGGAGATTCCATGCCGAACGTGTACGTTGAACCACTTCCGAAACATCGCGACGGGGCAATCGAAGGCTACGCACTCGAGCTCTCAGCCACGCGACGGCTGACCACCGTCGACTACCGAACCCAGGCTGATGCGATAAAAGCTGCGCGCGCCAACGGCTATAAACCGCTGGTCGCGCGCGTGAGACAAACCGACAAGGGCAATCCCGATCACTGGCGCGCAGCAGATTGATTACGCGCCTTCTTGTCCTGGCAGCCGCGCTGCGGCTGCCAGGCTGCACTCGTCGTTATTCGACCGCCTTCATCATGTCCTCAACCACCTTCTTCGCATCCCCGAACACCATCATCGTCTTGTCCATATAGAACAGTTCGTTGTCGAGTCCGGCATAACCCGCCGCCATCGAGCGCTTGTTCACGATGATCGTCCGTGCCTTGTACGCTTCGAGAATGGGCATCCCTGCGATCGGCGACTTCGGATCGTTTTTCGCGGCGGGATTCACCACGTCGTTCGCCCCGAGCACGAGCACCACGTCCGTCTGACCGAACTCGCTGTTGATGTCCTCCATCTCCTGCACCATTTCGTACGGCACTTCGGCTTCCGCCAGCAGCACGTTCATGTGCCCCGGCATGCGCCCCGCGACCGGGTGAATCGCGTAGCGCACATCGATGCCTTTTTCGACCAGCTTGTCGGTCAGCTCCTTCAACGCGTGCTGGGCGCGCGCGACGGCAAGACCATAACCCGGCACGATCACCACGCTTTCCGCGTTGCCGAGCATGAACGCGGCATCGTCCGCGGAACCGGACTTCACCGGACGTTGCTCCGTCGAGCCGCCCGCGGCCGCGCCGCCCGCTTCGCCGCCGAACCCGCCGAGAATCACGTTGAAGAACGACCGGTTCATCGCGCGGCACATGATGTACGACAGAATCGCACCCGACGAACCCACCAGCGACCCCGCGATGATCAGCATCGGATTGTTCAGCGAGAAGCCGATGCCCGCCGCCGCCCAGCCCGAGTACGAGTTCAGCATCGACACGACCACCGGCATGTCCGCGCCGCCGATCGGAATGATGATCAGCACGCCGAGTGCGAACGCGATCAGCGTCATGACGACGAACGGCAGCCACGACTCGGTGAGCATGAAGATCACGCCGAAGCCGACCATCGCGATGGCGAGCAGCAGGTTGATCAGATGCTGTCCCGAATAGGTGACCGGCGCGCCCTGAAACAGCCGGAACTTGTACTTGCCCGACAGTTTCCCGAACGCGATGACCGAGCCCGAGAACGTGATCGCCCCGACGAACGTGCCGATGAACAACTCGACGCGATTGCCATAGGGAATCGGCTCACCGAGCGGGGCCAGTCCGAACGCGGCAGGTTCGGCCACCACGCCATACGCGATACACACCGCCGCGAGACCGATCAGCGAGTGCATCGCCGCGACGAGCTCGGGCATCTTCGTCATCTCGACTTTCGCCGCGATGTACGCGCCCGCACCGCCGCCGACGATCAGCGCGACGAACAACAGCGACAGCCCGAGCGCCAGATTGGCTTCGAGATAAGCCGCCTGTTTCACGATCAGCGCGAGCGTGGTGAGAATGGCGATCGCCATGCCCGCCATGCCGAACGTATTGCCGATGCGCGCGGTCTTCGGATTGGACAAGCCTTTCAGCGCCTGGATGAAACACACCGAGGCGACGAGATACAGGAGAGTGACGACGTTCAGGCTCATTTACGCGCCCTCCTTGCTGACGATCTTCTTCGGTTCCTTCTTCTTGAACATCTCCAGCATTCGCCGTGTGACGAGAAAGCCGCCGAACACGTTCACCGCCGCGAGCAGCACGGCGAGCGTGCCGAAGAACTTGCCCGCCACGCCGACCGTGAGGCCGACCGCGAGCATCGCGCCGACGATGACGATCGCCGAAATCGCATTGGTCACGGCCATGAGCGGCGTATGCAGCGCAGGCGTGACGTTCCACACGACGTGATAGCCGACGTAAATGGCCAGCACGAAGATGATGAGATTGATCACCGTGTGATTGATGACATCCATGTGCGTCTCCGTATCGGCGTTAAGCGGCCGGACGCGTGACTTGTCCGTCGCGGCACTGGAGCGTGGCCGCGACGATGTCGTCCGCGAGGTCGATGTTGAGCGTGCCTTCCTTGGTGAGGATCAGTTTCAGGAAGTCCAGAAGATTGCGGGCATAGAGCGCGGAGGCATCGGCGGCGACCATCGAAGCGAGGTTCGTGTGGCCGACGATATGCACGCCGTGCTTCATCACCACCTGATCCACTTCGGTGAGCGGACAGTTGCCGCCTTTCTTGCCTTCGAACTCGGGTCCGCGACCCGCGGCGAGATCGATGATCACGGAGCCTGGCTTCATGTGCTTGACCGTTTCCACCGAGATCAGCGTCGGCGCCGGACGGCCGGGAATCAGCGCCGTCGAGATGACGATATCCGCCGCTTTCGCACGCTCATGCACCTGCGCCGATTGCCGCGCGAGCCAGCTCGGCGGCATCGGACGCGCGTAGCCGCCGACGCCGACCGCCGCTTCGCGCTCCTCGTCGGTTTCGAAGGGCACGTCGACGAACTTCGCGCCGAGCGATTCGATCTGCTCCTTCACGGCCGGACGCACATCGGAGGCTTCGACGACCGCGCCGAGACGCTTGGCCGTGGCGATCGCCTGCAGGCCCGCGACGCCCGCGCCGAGCACGAGCACGCGCGCGGCTTTGACGGTGCCGGCAGCGGTCATGAGCATCGGCATGAAGCGCTGGTAATACTGGCAAGCCATCAGCACCGCCTTGTACCCGGCGATGTTCGCCTGCGACGACAGCACGTCGAGACTCTGCGCGCGCGTCGTTCGCGGCGCGGCTTCGAGCGCGAACGCGGTGACGCCCGACGACGCGAGCAGCGCGGTGTTTTCCGTATTGAAGGGATCGAGCATGCCGACGAGCACGGCGCCCGGCTTGAGCATCGCCAGTTCGCTTTCGCTCGGTGACTGCACCTTGAGGACGATTTCGGCGGAAAAGGCCGTGGCCGCATCGACGAGATCCGCGCCCGCTTGCGCGAAGGCATCGTCGATATAGCTTGCCGGCAAGCCCGCGCCGCTCTGGACAGAAACGCGATGTCCTTGCGTGACGAGCTTTTTGACCGTTTCGGGCGTAGCGGCGACGCGCGCCTCGTTCGCCCGCGTTTCAGCAGGCACTCCGATGTGCATCTTCAAATCCTCCTGTCTTTGTTGCCATCGTCACCCCGGGGAAGGGTTAGGAAGGCTTAAGGCTGAGTTGTTATTCAAATGCTGGAACGGACGGCTATCGCAACTGTAACCGAAGATGGCACGCGCAAGAATCCGATCCGGCACTCGTTCCACCCGTCGAGCGTCAGCGCTTACCCTTAGGACAGGGCGCGCGGGAACGTCGCCGGGACGGTAAAATATCTCACCATGAAATCAGATACTTGGGCCCCCCACGTTACGGTGGCGGCGATCGTCGAGCGAGACGGGCGCTTTCTCGTCATCGAAGAGCACACGTCCGCAGGTTTGCGGATCAACCAACCGGCCGGTCACCTCGAAGCGGGCGAAACGCTCGTCGAAGCGGTAATCCGCGAGACGCTCGAAGAAACGGCGCATCGATTCGCGCCCGAGGCGCTCGTCGGCGCCTATATGACGCACTTCGCGCGACCGGGGCGCGATGTCACGTATCTGCGTTTCACGTTCTGCGGCAAGTCGTTGGGCGAAGAGGCCGATCGTTCTCTCGATCAAGGCATCGTGCGCGCGATGTGGCTCACCGCCGAGGAGCTGCGCGCGTCCGCCGACCGGCACCGGACGCCGCTCGTGATGAAGTGTGTCGACGACTATTTATCCGGGCGGCGCGTGCCGCTCGATTTCATTCATACGCATTCGGTCGCGCCGGTGGTGCGGGCGTGATATCCCTATGAGCAAGCGAAAAGTGGTAGTGGGCATGTCGGGCGGCGTGGATTCGTCCGTGACGGCATGGCTTCTGAAGGAACAAGGCTACGACGTCGTCGGCCTCTTCATGAAGAACTGGGAAGACGATGACGACGGCGAATATTGCTCGACCCGCCAGGACTGGATCGACGTGGTGTCGGTCGCGGATCTGATCGGCATCGATGTCGAGGCGGTCAACTTCGCCGCCGAGTACAAGGACCGTGTGTTCGCGGAGTTTCTGCGCGAATATTCGGCGGGCCGCACGCCGAACCCGGACGTGCTCTGCAATGCGGAAATCAAGTTCAAGGCGTTCCTCGATCACGCGATGTCGCTCGGCGCGCAGACCATCGCGACGGGCCATTACGCGCGAGTGCGCGAGCACAACGGCCTCTTCCAGTTGCTCAAGGCCACGGATTCGACCAAGGATCAGTCGTATTTCCTGCATCGGCTGAATCAGGCGCAACTGTCGAAGACGCTGTTCCCGCTCGGCGAAATCCCGAAGACGAAAGTGCGCGAGATCGCTGCGCAAATCGGCCTGCCGAACGCGAAGAAAAAGGATTCGACCGGCATCTGCTTCATCGGCGAACGGCCGTTCCGCGAATTCCTGAACCGCTACCTGCCGACGAAGCCCGGTCCGATGAAGACGGCCGACGGGAAGATCGTCGGCGAACATATCGGGCTCGCGTTCTATACGTTCGGGCAGCGCAAGGGCATCGGCATCGGCGGCGCGAAGGAGGGCAGCGGCGAGCCGTGGTTCGTCGCCGGCAAGGACATGGCGACGAACACGCTCTATGTGGTGCAGGGTCACGACCATCCGTGGCTTCTGTCGCCGACGCTCGTCGCGGGCAATACAAGCTGGGTCGCGGGTTTCGCGCCTGACGAGGGTGTGGCGTGCGGGGCGAAGACGCGCTATCGGCAGCAGGACGCGGCGTGCCGCTTTGCGAACGCAGACGACGGCCGCTTCGCGCTGCACTTCGACGACGCGCAATGGGCCGTCACGCCGGGGCAATTCGCCGTGCTCTATCAGGGCGACGTGTGTCTGGGCGGTGGCATCATCGAGCACGCGGCGGCGGGGCAAGGGGCGACGCAAACGGCGGTGCTTGCAGCCGCGCGTTAGCGTCGCCGGCAGCAACGAACGAAAGCCCTGGCTTCGGTCAGGGCTTTTTCTTGCCTATCGGTCCGATAAAACCTTTTTCGATACAAGCGCTTGACCGTCTATCTAGCGATAGATAAATTACGCACATCGAACGCAGGGGAATGCCGCAAATGGACAAGAACACGGTACGGGAAGCGCTGCTGGACCACGCTCAGACGTTGTTGATGACGCACGGCTACAACGGATTCAGCTACCGTGACTTGTCCGAACTGGTCGGCGTAAAGACCTCCAGCATCCACTACTACTTTCCAGCGAAGGAAGATCTCGCGCTCGAGGCGGTGAACGCATACAGCGCGGATCTGATGTCGTCGATCTACGCGATCGACAGTTCCGCCCCCGCCGACAAGAAACTCGACCGCTACACGAAGCTGTTCGGGCGAATCATCGGCGGTGGTAATCGGATTTGCCTGTGCGGCATGCTGGCGGCGGACATCGAATCGCTGCCGGAGAAGGTCCGTCACGCCGTGCAGTCATTCTATAAAGCGAACGAGAACTGGCTGGCGAAGGTGCTCGCCGAAGGCGAAGCGCAGGATACGCTCGACGCCGGTGGAAAACCCGAAGCCGCGGCGCGCACCTTGTATGCCGCATTTCAGGGCAGCCTGCTTGGGTGCCGTCTCTTTCAGACACGAGCGCGACTGGAAGAAGTCGCGGACGCATTTCGGCGGTAGACAAGGCTGTGGATAACCTTGTGAGAAACACCTGAATTAACGGGGGGCTTTCTACCGTTGAGTAGATAGATTTTGATTCGGGAAGGCTATTTCGTGGATGCCGCCGATTTTTAGTCTGTCGATATGGCGAAAGGTGGACTATCTCGAGTAGAAAGCGCCTGTGCCAGCGTGCATTCGGGCTTACTGCCATTCAAAATCTATCTAGCAGTAGATATGACGGCAGGTTTTGGCATCGCGTTTCGCTTCTCCCGCGACCGCGATGTGCTGAGCGACTGAGGGCCGACGCTCATGCGCATTACTGACGCGCACGCCGACCGCCCAGGCAAACACGATATCGAAGTGACGAACTAGAGCCGCGACGCTCCCGCCGCACGCAGAAGTGCTTCCGCGTCCGGATCAGACCGGCGCGGTATCCACAAATGACTGGCGCTGCGAGATTCGCGCGTAGTACTTGTCGAGATTGGGATGCGCGTCGCGCCAGTTCAGATCGGGCATACGGAAGTCGAGATAGCCGAGCGCACAGCCGCACGCGATATCCGCAAGCGTGAAGCGGTTCGCCGAGCACCACTGCTTCGAGCCGATACCGCGCGCCATCGCGCTCAGGCCGTCCTCGATCTTGTGACGCTGGCGTGTCGTCCACTTTTCACTGCGATGCGCTTCTTCGCGCAAGACCCCTTCGAGACGGATCAGCACGGCGGCATCGAGCATGCCGTCAGCGAGCGCTTCCCAGCAACGCACTTCGGTGCGCTCGCGGCGCTCTTGCGGCAGCAGTTTGCCGACAGGCGTAAGCGTGTCCACGTACTCGCAGATGACGCGCGAATCGAACACCGCTTCGCCGTCGTCCAGGATGAGGCACGGCACCTTGCCGAGCGGATTGTAGTCGTGGATTTTCGAATCGGATGCCCAGACGTCCTCGAGCACCAGTTCGCAATCGATCTTCTTCTCCGCCATGACGATCCGCACTTTGCGGACGAATGGGCTGGGATGCGAACCGATCAGTTTCATCATCTAGTTTTCACGGTTGATTCGAAATGCGGGCGACGACGATCTTAACCGGGCGCGCACGCACCATCGGATATTTAGAGATAGCTTCCAGCGTCGATGTCGTCTGCCGACAACATGAGCCGCGCCCGGCACGATGCCGGACGCGGCATGGATCATTGCGCGCTGGCCGTCGTCGCGGGGTTCGTGGACGGACACGGCAAAACCGCCGCGGACGCGGGCTTCACGTTCGCACCGCTCTTGCTCTTCGCGGACGCGGCAGGCGCGCTCGTCGCCGAGGGGAGCGAACTCAGGCTGCGCACGCCCGCGGAGATCGCGGAGGCCAGCGCATCGACCGCCTTGCGATGACCGTCGACGAGCGCGTCGTAGCCTGCGTCCACGCGTTCCTGCGCGACGGTCCGGCACGTCAGCACCGTATCCGATCCGGCGGCGCGCACGCTCCACACCGCGTCGATCACCGCCTGCGAGCCTGGCCACGACTCGAAGCGCCGCACGTTCACCTTCACGCGATACACCGGCACCGACTCCGGATGCGGCGTGCCGTACACGTCGATCGCGCCGAGCTGCTGCGTGAGATCGGCGGACAGCGCGCGCCGGACTTCGTCGCCGGGCAGCGACGCCCAGCGCTCTTCCTCGAGCACGCGCACCTGCGCGGGACTCGTCTGCACGACCAATTGATTCTTGGCGACCTGCTGCGGCACGTCGACGGGCGCGAGCTCGAAATAGAACGACGCCTGCGCGGTCGGCATTGGACGCGCGTCGCCGCCGCCGAGCGTATAGAAACGGCTCGTCGGCGAAGCGCAGGCGGCGAGCATCGCCGCCGCGCTCAAGGTCAATATCAACGAGCCGAACTTCATGGTTTGTCTCCCGATTTTCCGCGCACGAGCGATTCCGGATGGCGTTCAAGGTAATCCGCGAGCGAGTTGAGCGACTGCAGCGTGCGCGTGAGTTCCTGCAGCGCCTGATGGACGTCCGACTGAAGCGGCGAGTCCGACTGCAGCGTCGACTGCGCCTGGCCGAACGTCTTCTTCGCTTGCGCGAGCGTGTCCTGCATTTCCGGCAGGACTTCCTTGCCGACCCGGTCGAAGAGCGCGTTCGCGTTCTTGAGCGAGCCATTCAGATTGGTGCCGATTTCGTCGAACGGAATCTTGTCGATCTTGCGCGCGATGTCCGCGATCTGCAGTTGCAGTTCGTCGAGCGTGTTCGGCACGGTCGGCAGTTCGAGCGGATCATTGTTGGCATTGACCTTCGCGGGCGCCGCCTTCGGGAAGAAGTCGAGCGCGACATACAACTGGCTCGTCAGCAGGTTGCCGGTGCGCAACTGTCCGCGCAGGCCGCGATTCACGAGCAGTTGCAGCATGTCCTGGCTCGCTGTCGAACCTTGCTCCGGCAGCGCCTGCTTCGCACGCCTGCCGAGACGATCGGGATAGAGATCGATCGTGACCGGCATCATGAAAGCATGCGACTTCGGATCGTATTGCACGCCGATGCCCGTGACCTGTCCGAGCACGATGCCGCGGAAATCGACCGGCGCGCCGACCGACAGCCCGCGCAGCGACTGATTGAAGTTCATCACGACATGAACGGCCTGGCCATCGGGGTCGCGCATCGCGTCGGCCTCATCGCCGGCGAGCCGGAAGGTCGCATTGGTTTGCGCCTGCGGCCCGGGCGGCTGGTTCGGCGGCGTCTGGAACGCAATGCCGCCCAGCACGACCGTCGCGAGCGATTGCGTGTTGAGCGTGAAGCCGCTCGAATCGAGCCGCAGATCGACGCCGCTCGCATGCCACCAGCGCGAATTGGTGCCGACATACTGATCGTAAGGCGCGGTGACGAACACCTGCAGCGTGACGCCGGTGCCGTCCTTGTCGAGCGAAAACGCCACGACCTGACCGACCTGCACGCGCCGGTAATAGACCGGCGAGCCGATGTCGAGCGAGCCGAGCGACTCGCCGTGCAGCGTGAAGGTGTGGCCCTTCTGGTCGCCCGTGACGGCGGGCGGCGTCTCCAGGCCGACGAAGTACGTCTGGTCTTCGGTCGACCTGCCCGCATCGACGCCGATATACGCGCCCGACAATAGCGTCGACAGACCGGTCACGCCGCTTGCCGCGACGCGCGGGCGCACGACCCAGAAGCGCGTGTCCTTCACGGCGAAATCGGTGGCTTCCTTGGTGAGCTGAACATCGACGAGCACGCGTGAATGATCTTTCGACAGCGTGATGGTCTTGACCGTGCCGATATCGACGTCCTTGAACTTCACCTTCGTCTTGCCCGGCTCGAGTCCTTCCGCGCTGACGAAGCTGATGGTCACGGTCGGCCCGCGGCTCGACACCGTCTTCACGACGAGAATCACGCCGATCAGCGCCGCAACGAGCGGAATGAGCCACACGAGCGAGGGTAGCCAGCGGCTGCGCGGCTCGATCACGGGCTCGGGCAGATTCGGCGGGAGGCCGCCGCCTTTGCCTGTGTCGCCATTGCCGGCGGGCGGCACCGGCTGCTTCGGGTCGTTCGGACCTTGGGCGCTAGTCATATTTCTTTCCTGACGGTTCGATGTTGTCCCACATGAGGCGAGGGTCGAATTGCATGGAAGCGATCATCGTCAGCACGACGACCGATGCGAACGCGAGCGCGCCCGGACCCGGCGTGATGACCGCGAGCGACTTGAAGCGCACGAGCGCGACGGTGAGCGTGATCACGAAGACATCGAGCATCGACCAGCGGCCGATACCTTCGACGATGCGAAAGAGCGTCGTGCGCTGACGCGGCCGCCAGGTCGAGCGCCGCTGCACGCTGATGGTGAGAAAGGCGAGCGTGAAGAGCTTCAACATCGGCACGAGAATGCTGGCGACGAAAATCACCGCGGCGAGCGGATAGTCGCCGTCGTTCCAGAAGAGCGCGACGCCGCTCATGATGGTGTCGTCCTCGGAGCCGAGAATCGACGACGTGTGCATGATCGGAAAGAGATTCGCCGGGATATAGAGGATCGCCGCGCTGATGAGCAGCGCCCAGGTGCGCGCGATGCTGTCCGGGTGGCGCCGGTGCACGGCCGCGCCGCAGCGCGTGCAGCGTTGCTTCTCGACGGTGTACGCGAGCGGCTGCACGAGCCCGCAAGCGTGACACGCCACGACATTCGCGCGCGACGCCGTCGTGTAGTAAGGCTCGCTGGCTTCTCCGCCGGTTGCCGGATCGGCCGGATCGATCGGATCGTTCACGATTTCTGACTCGCTTCAGAGGGAATGTGCTTGCGGCCGTTGGCTGGGTGTGTACCCCCGCGCGGGCGGAGCGTGTTCGCGATGTCCCACAGCGCGCGCGGATCGAAGCTCACGACGACCGCGAACATGAGCGTCAGCGCGCCGAACGCGAAGAGCGCCGCTTCGGGAATCACGCGCGCGATGCTGACCATCTTCACGAGCGTGACGAGCACGCCGAGCATAAAGACTTCGATCATGCCCCACGGACGCACGAACTGGATGCCGCGCAGAAGCCCGTTGAAGCCCGGCGGGACGTAGCCCGAGCGCAGCGGAAGCAGCACGTAGAGCAGCGCGAGCAATTCGCAC
>Ga0105251_10000579_pt1 | contig 33827 bp, 27 predicted proteins | sample KBSS64metaG_FD_80424 | JGI IMG/M metagenome (GOLD analysis project Ga0105251, IMG submission 80424) | Switchgrass rhizosphere microbial communities from Kellogg Biological Station, Michigan, USA - KBS S6-4 metaG | ecosystem: Host-associated > Plants > Roots > Rhizosphere > Soil | place...
CCTCGCTCGCTCGCCATCGTCAACGGGACGCTGGCGGGCGCGATCGGCCTCGGCCTGCGCCTGTGGATCGCCGGCCTCGTCATCTGGGCGATCGGCCACGGGCTATCCGTCTGGGCCGCCCGCCGCGACCCGCAATTCGTGGACGTGGCGCGGCGCCACCTCCGTTACCCGACGTGGATGCGGCCATGATGAGCTTGCGTGAATATCGCAGCAAGGCTGCGAACCTTCCCGACTTCCTGCCTTGGGCCGCGCTGGTCGGCGAAGGCGTGGTGCTCAACAAGGACGGCTCGTTCCAGCGCACCGCGAAGTTCCGCGGCCCCGATCTGGACAGCGCGACGCCGGCCGAGCTGATCGCCACGACCGCACGGCTGAACAATTCGCTGCGCCGGCTCGGCTCTGGTTGGGCCATCTTCGTCGAGGCGCAGCGCACGCCCGCGCTCGACTATCCGCAGTCCGACTTTCCCGATCCCGTATCGTCGCTGGTCGAGTTCGAGCGCCGCGAGCAGTTCCGCGAGGAAGGCGCGCATTTCGAGAGCCGCTACTTCCTGACGCTGCTGTGGATGCCGCCGGCCGAGGAAGCCACTCGCGCCGAAGGCTGGCTCTACGAGGGCCGCTCCACATCCGGCGTCGATCCTTGGGAGCTGCTCAAGGGTTTCACAGACCGCAGCGACCGGGTGCTCAACCTGGTCGAAGGCTTCGTGCCCAAGGTCCGCTGGCTCGATGACGCCGAGACGCTGTCCTATCTGCACAGCACGGTTTCGACGCGCCGCCAGCGCGTTCGCGTGCCGGAAACGCCGATGCACCTCGACGCGCTTTTGGCCGACGAGCCGCTAACCGGCGGGCTCGAACCGAAGCTCGGCGATCATCATCTCCGCACGCTCACCATCGTCGGTTTTCCTAGCGTCACGTTCCCCGGCCTACTCGACGAGCTGAACCGGCTCGCCTTCGAGTATCGCTGGTCCACCCGCGCGGACATGCTCGACAAGACCGACGCGACCAAGCTGTTGAGCCGCATCCGCCGCCAGTGGTTTGCCAAGCGCAAGTCCATCGCCGCGATCTTGAAGGAGGTGATGACTAACGAGGCGTCGGTCCTGATGGACAGCGACGCCTCGAACAAGGCCGCCGACGCCGACGCCGCCCTGCAGGAGCTGGGCGCCGACTATGCCGGCATGGCCTACGTCACTGCCACGGTGACGGTGTGGGACCGCGATCCGGCTATTGCCGCCGAGAAGCTGCGGCTGGTCGAGAAGGTCATCCAGGGCCGTGACTTCACCGTCATTCCCGAGGGCATGAACGCGATCGAGGCATGGCTGGGGAGCCTCCCCGGCCACACCTACGCCAATGTCCGCCAACCTCCGATTTCCACCATCAATCTCGCCCACCTGATCCCCCTGTCAGCAGTATGGGCGGGGCCGGAACGGGACGAGCATTTCGGTGCTCCCCCCTTGCTCTACGGCAAGACCGAAAGCTCGACCCCGTTCCGGTTTTCCCTTCACGTCGGCGATGTCGGCCATACGCTGATCGTCGGGCCGACCGGCGCCGGCAAGTCGGTGCTGCTCGCCCTCATGGCGATGCAGTTCCGCCGCTACGAGAACGGCCAAGTCTTCGCCTTCGACTTCGGCGGCAGCATCCGCGCCGCCGCGATCGGCATGTGCGGCGACTGGCATGACTTGGGCGGGATGCTCGCCGGTGAGGCCGGCGATGGCGTCCAGCTCCAGCCACTGGCGCGCATCGACGATCCCGCCGAGCGCGCCTGGGCGGCCGAATGGCTGGCCGCGATCCTCGCCAGCGAAGGCGTCGCGGTCGATCCGCAGGCGAAAGAGCATTTGTGGTCGGCGCTCGGCTCGCTAGCCAGTGCGCCCGTATCGGAACGCACGCTGACCGGCCTCGCCGTGCTCTTGCAGAGCCAGCAGCTCAAGCAGGCGCTGGCGTCCTATTGCCTTGGCGGGCCGTGGGGCCAGTTGCTCGACGCCGAGGCCGAGCGTCTCGGCGAGGCGTCGGTCCAGGCGTTCGAGACCGAGGGCTTGATCGGCGCCGGATCGGCCGCCGCGGTCCTGTCCTACCTGTTCCACCGAATCGAATGCCGGCTGGACGGCTCGCCGACGCTCATCATCATCAACGAGGGCTGGCTGGTGCTCGACAGCCCGGACTTCGCCGCGCAGCTTCGCGAGTGGCTGAAGACGCTACGCAAGAAGAATGCGAGCGTGGTGTTCGCGACGCAGAGCCTCGCAGACATCGAAACGTCGAACATCGCGCCGGCCATCATCGAAAGCTGCCCGACGCGCATCTTCCTGCCGAACGAGCGCGGGGCCGAGCCGCAGATCGCCGCCATCTACGAGCGGTTCGGCCTCAACGCCCGCCAAATCGAAATCCTGAGCCGGGCGACGCCCAAGCGCGACTATTACTGCCAGTCGAGGCGCGGCAACCGGCTGTTCGAGCTGGGGCTGGGCGAGGTCGCGCTGGCCTTCGCCGCCGCTTCTTCCAAGACCGATCAGCTCCGCATCGCCGAGCTGGTCGAGACCCACGGCCGCGAGCACTTCGCCGCCGAGTGGCTGCGCCATCGCGGCCTGGCCTGGGCGGTCGATCTTCTTCCCGAACCTCAACCCGATCCGCTGGCCGGCCGCCGGGAAGATGCCGGCCAGCTCCCCCTTGCCTTGAAGGACATGACCCCATGAAGCCCTCCATCCTGCGCCGCGCCGTCGTGGCCGGCGCCCTCGTCACGTCGGGCATGATCGGCATCACCGCCGCCACGCCGGCGCACGCTCAGTTCGGCGGGATCGTCTATGACCCGACCAACTATGCGCAGAACGTGCTGACGGCCGCCCGGTCGCTCCAGCAGATCAACAACCAGATCCAGCAAATCCAGCAGCAGGCGACCAGCCTCATCAACGAGGCGCGCAATCTGGCGTCGCTGCCGTTCAACTCGCTCCAGCAGTTGCAAAAGCAGGTGCAGCGCACCCAGCAGCTTCTCGGTGAAGCGCAGCGCATCGCCTACGACGTGCAGAACGTCCAGCAGGTCTTCAACGGCCGCTACAAGGGCGCGGCGCTCACCGGCAACCACGCGCAGATGGTCGCTAACGTCAATGCGCGTTGGGAGGATAGCGTCGGCGCGTTCGAGGACGCGCTTCGCGTTCAGGCCGGCGTTGTCGGCAACATCGACGGCGCGCGCACGACGATGGACGGCCTGGTCACGTCCAGCCAGTCGGCGACCGGCGCGCTCCAGGCGGCACAGGCGGGCAACCAGCTTCTCGCGCTGCAATCGCAGCAGCTCGCGGACCTGACGGCGCTGCTCGCCGCGCAGGGCCGGGCGCAGGCGCTCGACTCGGCGCGCAACGCCGCCGTCGAAGCCGAGAGCCGCGAACGGCTCCGCCGCTTCCTCACGCGGTCCACCGGCTATCAGCCGGGCAGCGCCCGCATGTTCCACGACTGATCGTCATGGACAGCAAGCTCCTCGCGCGCATCGGCGCCGTCATCTTCGTCGCCATCGCCATCACGATGACGGCGATCGAGATGAGCCGAGCGCCAGAGCCACCGCGCGCGGGGCCGGCGGCCGTCGCCGAGAAATCGGCGACGGACCCGCTGTTGATCGAGCTGCGCCGCTGCCAGTCGATCGGCGCGGCCGGGGCGAGCGACCCTGATTGCCTGCGCGCCTGGGCCGAGAACCGTCGTCGGTTCCTCGCGCCCGGCGCGCGTCCCGCCGCCCGCATCTCCGATGGCGCTACCCCGCAGGAGAATTGATATGGGCGGCACCGGCGTCGTCGATCGCTTTCTGGATGTCTTCACCCGCTATATCGACAGCGGGTTCGGCCTGCTCGGCGGCGAGGTGGCATTCATCGCCACCACCCTGATCGTCATCGACGTGACCTTGGCCGCGCTGTTCTGGACGTGGGGCGAAGGCGACGACATCATCGCGCGCCTCGTCAAGAAGACCCTGTTCGTCGGTATATTCGCCTACATCATCGGCAACTGGAACAGCCTGGCGCGGATCGTCTTCGAGAGCTTCGCCGGGCTGGGGCTGAAAGCGTCCGGCACCGGCTTCACCGCCGCCGAGCTGCTCCAGCCGGGCCGCGTCGCCCAAGTCGGGCTGGAGGCCGGCGAACCCATCCTCCAGTCGATCTCCGACCTGATGGGCTGGGTCGCGTTCTTCGAGAACTTCATCCAGATCGCCGTGCTGCTGATCGCCTGGCTGCTGGTCATTCTCGCCTTCTTCATCCTGTCGATCCAGCTTTTCGTGACATTGATCGAGTTCAAGCTGGCTACGCTCTGCGGCTTCGTCCTCATACCGTTCGGCCTATTCGGCAAAACCGCCTTCATGGCCGAGCGTGTGCTGGGGCTGGTGATCTCGTCGGGCATCAAGGTGCTGGTACTCGCCGTGATCGTCGGCATCGGCTCGACCTTGTTCGACGAGTTTCGCGCCGGCTTCGGCGGGGCGCAGCCGAGCATCGAGGATGCGATGGCGGTGGTGCTCGCCTCGCTTTGCCTGCTCGGAATCGGCATCTTCGGCCCGTCGATCGCCAATGGCATCGTCTCCGGCGGCCCGGCGCTTGGCGCCGGGGCTGCGGCGGGAACCGTGCTCGCGGCCGGCGGCGTGTTGGCCGGTGGCGCCGCCGCCCGAGGCGCAGCCTTCACCTCGGGCTCCGCCAATAGCGCCTATGCCCTTGGCTCGGCCGGCAAGACCGGCCCGGCAGCCGTTGCCGGCGCCGCTGGCGGCGTCGGCCAGGCGGCGGTCGGCGCCGCCATGTCGCCGCTCCGCAAGGCGGCCGCCTCGCTCCAGGACAGCTATCGCTCGGGCGGCCGTGCCGGCGTCACCGCCACAGGGGGGACCATTTCGGGCGGCAGCTCCACGCCTTCGCCGGACGCGCCCGCCGGCGCGCCCGGCTGGGCGTCCGCGATGAAGAACCGCCAGACCATGACCCACGGCGCGACGATCGCCGCCCACACGCTGCGCTCCGGCGACGGCGGCGGCAGCGGCGCATCCGTCGATACCAGCCAGAAGGATTGATCCATGTTCAAGCGACCGAGTATCCGCTACGGCCAGACGCCCGAACCGGCCACACCCTATCAGCGTGCCGCGCAGGCATGGGACGACCGCATCGGCTCGGCGCGCGTGCAGGCGAAGAACTGGCGGCTCGCCTTCTTCGGCACGCTGGCGCTTTCGGGCGGTCTGGCTGGCGGCCTCGTCTGGCAATCGACACGCGGCCATATCGTCCCGTGGGTCGTGCAGGTCGATCGGCTGGGCGAAGCCCAAGCGGTCGCGCCGGCCGAAGCCGGCTACCGCCCGACCGATCCGCAGGTCGCGTTCCATCTCGCCCGCTTCATCGAACAGGTGCGCGCGATCCCGGCCGATCCGGTGGTCGTCCGTCAGAACTGGCTCAGGGCTTACGACTTCACCACCGATCGCGGCGCGCTCGCGCTCAATGACTACGCCCGCGCCAACGACCCGTTCGCCAATGTCGGGCGGGTGCAGGTCGCGGTGGAAGTGTCGAGCGTCATCCGCGCCTCGCCCGACAGCTTCCGCGTCGCCTGGATCGAGCGCCGCTATCAGGACGGCAGCCTTGCCGCCACCGAACGCTGGTCCGCAATCCTCACCATCGTCGTCCAGCCGCCGCGCACCCCCGACGCCCTGCGCAAGAATCCTCTCGGCGTCTTCGTCAATGCCCTCAACTGGTCGAAGGAGCTGTCGCAATGACCGGCATACCCATCCGTCGCGCGGCCACGGCCGCACTGTTCGTCTCCGCATCCGCGCTCGCCAGCTGCGGCACCACGTCGGCCAGGCCGCCCGTGATCGCTTTTGACGATCCGCCCCCGGCGATCGTCGCGACGCCTGCGGCCGAGCCGCCCCGCGCGGTCGAGATCGTCACGATCCCCGAGCCGTTGCCGCTGCCCGGCCAGTTGAAGCCGGTGACGGGGGGCGCGCGACCGCCCGAACCCGCCGATCCGCGCCGCCGTGTCGGCGACGCCAACGACGCCGCGCGCATCCAGCCGGTGCGCGACGGATTCCTCAACGCCATCCAACAATATCCGTGGACCGAAGGCGCGCTCTATCAAGTCTATGCCGCGCCCGGCCAGATTACGGACATCGCCTTGCAGGAGGGGGAGCAGCTTGTCGGGCCGGGGCCGGTCGCGGCCGGCGATACGGTCAGGTGGATCATTGGCGACACGGTAAGCGGCAGCGCGTCGACCGCGCGCGTGCATATCCTCGTGAAGCCGACCCGACCGGACCTAACCACGAATCTCATCATCAACACAGACCGGCGAACCTATCATATGGAACTGCGAGCGACGCCTGCGACCTACATGGCATCGGTAAGCTGGACCTACCCGCAGGATCAGCTCATCGCCTTGCAAGGCAGCAACGCGGCTGCTGCCTCCGCTGCGCCGGCCGCGACTGGCGTGGACGTAACGGCGCTCAATTTCCGCTACCGGATTGAAGGTGACCGCATGCCGTGGACGCCAGCCCGCGCGTTCGACGACGGACGGCAGGTGTTCATCGAGTTTCCGGCCGGGATCTCGCAAGGCGAGATGCCGCCGCTATTCGTGACCGGCGCGCGCGGTGACGCCGAGCTGGTCAATTACCGCGTGCAGGGCCGCTACATGGTGGTCGATCGCCTGTTCGCCGCCGCCGAGCTGCGCCTGGGCGATCGGCGCACCGAGCAACGCGTCCGCATCGTGCGCGACGACGAACGGAGGGGGCGGCCGTGACCGACAGCCACGATCCATCCGTTGAGGATCGGCCCGCACCGCAGTCGCCACGGCCCGATCCGGCCGCATTCCAGCTTCGCGGCGATCCACCCCGCGTCATGCGGCTATCCCGTAAAGCGCTCGCCGTGGTCGGCGTCGCCGCCGGACTCGGCATAGGTGGTTCGCTGATCTATGCGCTGCGGCCACCGGGCGAAAAGGCCACGCAGGAACTCTACAACACCGACAGCCGCGCCACGGCCGAAACCATCACGTCTGGCCCGCGCGACTACGCACAGGCGCCCCGGCTCGGCCCGCCGCTTCCCGGCGACCTCGGCCGCCCGATCGTGTCGGCGCAGCAGCGCGGCGAGGACGTTCCCGTGCCGCCGATCGGCGCGCGGCCCGGCCCGCCCGACCCACGCGCGCAGGCGGCGGAAGCCGCCAGGCAGCGCGCCGTGCAGGAACGCGATGCGGCCCGCACCAGCTCGGTCTTTCTCGGCAGTGCCGGCGCGCGAGCGGGTGCGGAGCCGGTCTCGACGCCGGGCTTGCCGGCGCCTTCCGCGCAGGAGCCGGCGCAGCAAGCGGCGCAAGGCGACCAGGCCGGCAAGCGCGCCTTCATGGCGCAGGCAGCCAATCAGCGCACGGTCAGCGTTGAGCGGCTGACGGTGCCGGCATCGCCCAACATCGTGCAAGCCGGCAGCATCATCCCGGCTGCGCTCATCACCGGCGTCCGTTCTGACCTGCCCGGCCAGATCACCGCCCAGGTGACGGCCAACGTCTATGACAGCCCAACCGGGCGCATCCTCCTCATTCCGCAAGGCGCGCGACTGATCGGCGAGTACGACAGCGAAATCGCCGCCGGGCAGACCCGCGTACTGCTCGCATGGGATCGACTGATCATGCCGGACGGACGCTCGATCGTTCTCGAGCGCCAGCCCGGCGCGGACGGAAGCGGGTTCGCGGGCCTACAGGACCGCGTGAACCAGCATTGGGGCAGTCTCCTCAAGGCGGCGGCCATCTCGACACTGCTCGGCGTAGGTGCCGAGCTTGGCGCGGACAGCGAGGACGACCTGACCCGCGCCCTCCGGCGAGGCTCGCAGGACACCATCAATCAGACCGGCCAGCAGATCGTGCGACGGCAGCTCAACGTGCAGCCGACGCTCACGATCCGGCCGGGCCATCCACTGCGCGTGGTCCTGACCCGCGACCTTGTGCTCGAACCGATCGGAGCAACGCGATGACGAAGTTGAAGCTGGGGCCGTTGGCCGACGACCGACCCGTCAAGTTGACGGTCGAACTGCCCGCAGCCGTTCACCGTGATCTTGCCGCCTATGCCGCCGCACTTGCGGCCGAGACGGGCGGGGAAGCCGTCCCTCCGGAGAAGCTCGTCTCGCCCATGCTGGCAAAGTTCATGGCAAGCGATCGCGGATTTTCGCGGCGTCGGGGCGCCGCCAAGGGCTGAGCCAATGCGCTGCCGTCAGTTACCGAAGAATCGCTTGCGGCGCTCTTGAGCCTCGATCTTGATAATCGCTTCCTCGGCAGTGGCGCATTCGCCGCCGCGCACGGAGCCATCGCGGCATCCGGCTACGACCTGCCTCGCCTCGTCGATATGCGCCACGAAATATTGTGTGCCGCGCGCCTCGCTGGGCGCCGCAGCGATCGGCGACGGGATGGCGATGGGCGCTGTCTGCTGCGTCGGCGCGATGACCGGCCGCAGGACAAATCCACCCGTGAAACCGACAAGCAAAGTGACGAGCACTATGATGATTGTTTTGCTTTGCCACATGGCGATAACTCCAAGAACTTGTTGCCTAAATTACTGGAATCTCCGGAATAAATCAAAAGAGAGTGCATAGCGCGCCTTAATGAACTCAAGGAAACGCCGCAGCGCGGGGTTGCCGTTGTCATCGCGCCAGCAACCGGAATGGCCCGTGAGGGCCGGCCCTTGTTCGCCGTGTATCGCTCGATAGACGACATCGGGGTAGCGCGCCCCGGTCGAACCCTCGCAAACGATGCTTACGCCCGAGTTGCCGCCGAGAACGCTCAGCACCGTCTCGCGGCTTGCCTGGAGCATTCGGATGTCAGGCTTTCCGCCCGAGACGGCGAGGCGGCCAAGCAGCATATCTCGTATCTCTGGGCCGGGATCGGCAGCCGGCAATAGGAACCGCTCGCCTCGAAGATCTGTCCAATGAACAATGTCGCGTTCGGCGAGTGGATGGGATGCGGGCAGCGCGACAAGCATCCGCTCGCTCCACAGCGGTTCACAGCGATACCCGTCATGGCCGGCCGCGCCCATGAGGATCGCGATGTCGATCTCGCCAGTGTCGAGACCGGCAAGCAGGACACTGCGATCGGCCTCGACGCATTCGACATCAACGTCGGGATGCGCCTCATGCCAGCTCATCAGCGTCGCCCGGAGATTGCCTGCGGAAACCGAGCTGTTGTGCCCGAGCATTAATCCGCCGGCGCGGCCTTGTCCGGCTGCGCGCATCATCGCCACCAGCTTGTCGGCCGTGGCCACCATTGGCTTCGCGCCGCGAATGAAGGCATTTCCGGCCAGCGTCATCGTGACCCCTGCGCGCGAGCGCTCGAAGATCGGCATCCCGATCGAGCGCTCCAGCTTGACGATGTTCCGGCTTAGCGTCGATTGTTCGATGTCGAGAGCACGGGCCGCACGATAGAAGCTCCCGTGATCCGCCGCTGCGATGGCGTAGCGAAGCTGGCGAATATCGAAAGTCAACGGTCGCTCCGCCCTGCCACGAGCGGCGGTAAGCCGCTGGGCGGGGTTTGGCGGAAAGTCTTTGCTGGGCTGCGCTTCACGAGATCATTGCGCGCCGGTAGTTCGAGAAGTGCTGAAAGCTGTATAGCGGCCCTGTCGGACTCAGCCTCAGCAAGCGGCCCGAGATTCAGCTTCGTCATCGTGTCGCTAATTGTACGCAGCGGCCAACCCCGCGATATTGGCGGCACATCGCCTAATGGGGGACGTTTTACGGGCTGAGCCATCTAAATGCTCTCCGCAAGAAGGCCTGGGCGTTTTGGGTCACCGGCGTTCCATGCGCCATCAGTACCCTGTCCGCGGGCCAAGTTAGGATGCGTTGGAGTGCGGCTCGTGCGACGCGACGGCCGATGAAAGCGAATCGGAATTTTCTCGGCACCATTGGCTCTTCGCCAAGCAAAAAATCAGACCTTGCGATAATCTTACGCCATCCCGACAACCATTCTCCGGGTAATTGCTGCACAAGGTCAGTAAATATAACCGTGCCACTTTTTATGTGAAAGAATACGACTTCTGTCGTTATCAAGTTCCCTCTAAATACCACGTGGTCAATCTCGGAAGACCACGGCGCGTTCGAATAGTCTTCAAGATTATTGTCGAAGGCTATATTTCCGCATTTTTCTCGAAGTTTCGGAGCAGCATAGGCGTCGGCTTCGGGGTATGTACGTTTCCAATCGCCGATAAAGAGATGGTGCAGGGAGTTTGGTGCTACCAAGTAAGTGACGGTACCAATAGCATCTACCTGCGCACGAAGATCAGTTGTTAAGTCGATCGGGGACCAGACAAAGAGTTTACGATCTGCCAATCTGACGATAGCCATGCGCGTGGGATAGTGAAAGCCAAAATCGGCGACGACCTTCGCTCCATCAGCAATCCAAATATCTGGACCGAATTCAACTAGCATGTATATATATTCTCTCTACTACAGGCTTTAGGCATTTCGAATGACTTAGCTGTAGTTTTTTGATTCTTGCTCACCTATGCCTTCAACGACGATACGAATAATTCGTCTGATCTCATCAGGATCGAATGGGCTTCCGGAAATAGCGGTAAGCATTGCTTGTCCGTAGATTCCGAGCAAGATAAGCGCCATGAAGTTAGGGTCCTCGTCTTTGCGAATGGCGCCTTGACTCTGCCCAAGCACCAAAACGTCTTTGACGAGCCCCTGGAATGAAGGACGATCCGATGGTGGCTGGAGAGACGGTCTCTCGGTTGGAGCGAGAGCTAACCTTGCAAGCGAAGGGTTTGTCAGGCACCAGCCAGCGCTATCGAGAAGCACTCGCTCCAGTAGGATTAGTGCGTCTTCGTTGGTCGCGATCAGAGTGCGATAGCTGCTGTCACTCGCCTCAACCCGAGCGATGAGCCGCAGCGCGATTTCGTCTTTCGAACTGAACAGATTGTAGACCGTCTTGCGGGTTAGCCCGGCGCGCCCAGCGATTTCCTCCATCGACGTACCGGCAAATCCGATCTCCCGAAATGCTGCGTCAGCGGCATCTAGGATTTGAAGCCGAGATCGCTCAGTCCGGGTTGGGACTTTCATACCTACACGATAGAGTAAATATACACAGATGTAAATTTTATATCCTGCTTCGCTCTCACCGGCTAGCTGACGCTCCGGCGGCGGCGAATTTCAGCGGCCCGACCTGGCCGCGAAGCCGGCGAAGTATATTTCGCTGTTTATGTGGATCGGCCGGAGGAAACGGCCAGACCGTCGTTGCCGGATTAAGCATCGATCAACGCGGGAGCGAAGCAAGGCTAAGGAGCGTATGCGGTTCGGACCGGCGGCAAAGGGCGACGAGCGGCGGTTTCGGGGTGGTTCTAGAGTAGCGCAAACGGCGATACGTATTCGTTATGTTTATCCGGAGCGGGGCGCCGCGCCCGACGCGATTCGAACGTGCCCTGTCGCGCCAGCCACTATCGTCGGGCTGCGACGTAGGCATATTGGTCTCACCATCCGGCGTGGCCCGCCATTTGCCGCCGATTGCCGGGTTCTGCCGCCGTATCCAACTCGAAAGCGCAGCGGCTACGCCAGCACAGCGGCCTACGATGAATGTGGCGCCCTGGTTCTTACCCCGCCCGAATCTCCCACTTACTTAATTTTGATGCGCCGGACCGACCGTTCGCTAAGAAGGGGTATCGGGGGTAGTTTATGGCATCTGAGCAACCATTGTTAGCGTTCGATCCGCGCTTCCTTGATCGCCATGCTGGTCCGATCATCTCCGATCTTTCAGTTGCCCTTGTCGAACTCGTCGCGAATGCCTGGGATGCCTATGCGACAAAGGTCGACATCATCTGGCCGACAAACGACGGCTCTCGGAAGTTCGCAATTAAGGACAATGGTCGCGGCATGACAGCCGATCAGTTCGAGCAGCGCTGGGGCGTTTTTGACTACAATCGAGTTAAGGCCGAAGGCGAATATGTCTCCCCTCCTACGGAGTTGTCGGAACTGGCGCCGCGCCGTATCTATGGGCGGAATGGCCGCGGGCGACATGGCGGCTTTGCCTTCTCTAATCCCTACGAGATCGTTGTTGAGGCCGCTGGTGAGAAGGTCACCTATCGGGTTTCGAGAGGCGGAAAGCGCCCCTTCGATTGGCAGGTCGTCAAGCGCGAGCAAGGCACCGGACACGGCGTTGAAATTCAGGCTGTAGAGCCGACGCGTCTCCGGCTGAGCGCCGCTGATGTCCGCGAGGTGCTTGGAACCCGCTTCCTGACCGACCCGAATTTTCAGGTGTCGGTGGATGGACAGGCCGTCACCTTCGACGACATCCCGCAAGATTTTCTGCGGGAGAGCTTCGTCGATATCCCCGATATCGGCCGCGCGACAATCCTCATGATCGACTCTCAGCGCGCCGACCGGACGACCCGTCAGCACGGCATCGCTTGGCACGTCAACAATCGGCTGGTTGGCGATTGTGGATGGCGGGGGACCGACTACGAACGCGTGCTCGATGGACGAACGAGCGAAGCGAAGCGCTTCACCTTCATCATCTTTGCCGATTTCTTGGGGGACACCGACGCGATCCTACCGGACTGGTCGGGATTCCAGCCTGCTAATGCTACCTGGAAGACGACTCAGATCGCCGTGCAGGACAAGATCCGAGAGGAAATCGCCGCATTCAATTCCGAGCGGCGTTCGGAAGCCAAGGACGCGGTTCGCGAACGCTATGCCTCCACGGTCATCAATATCGCGCCGAGTGCGCGCGAGCGGTGGAACAGCTTCGTGGATCAAGTGATCGATACCTGTCCCGGTATATCGTCCGAGCAGATCGATCAGGTTGCCGGTATCCTCGCCAACCTCGAAGCATCTTCTTCGCAATACAGCCTGCTCGCGCGGCTGCACCGACTTCAGCCGGGCGAGCTTGACCAACTGGACGGCATTCTCGCGGATTGGAGTGTTGCGACGGCAAAGCTGGCGCTCGACGAAATTCAGAACCGGTTGAAGCTGATCGGTGAGCTGCGCGACAAGCTCCGTGACGAGCGTGCCGATGAGGTCCGCGAGTTGCAGCCCCTTATCGAACGCAGCCTGTGGGTGTTCGGACCGGAATTCGAGAGCATCGAGTTCACATCAAATCGCGGGATGTCGGAAGTCATTAAGAAGCTGCTCGGCGGCACCACCCAAGGCAGCCTCAACCGGCCCGACTTCGTCATCCTGCCCGATGGTAGCGTCGGCCTGTTCGCGCGCCCTGCATTCGACGACCAGCATGAGGTGATCGGCGTTGAGCATCTGGTCGTCGTCGAGCTGAAGCGTCCGGGCATCTCGATCGGCATGGATCAGAAGAACCAAGCGTGGAAATATGTCGTCGAATTGCAAACCCAAGGCCTGATCGACGATAGCACGCGCGTCACCTGTTTCGTTCTCGGATCTAAGCTGACGCCACGCGAAGGCGTCCGCGAGGAAGGCCGCACGAAGATTATCCCGATGGCCTACGAAACTTTCATCCGACGTGCTGAGACCCGGATGCTCAATCTCTATGCCCGCCTCTCCGAGGCGCCGTTCCTGCGGGAAGCCGGGCTGGACGCAGATACGTTCGTCGCTGAGCCGACACCCCGGCAGGGTGGTTTGGGCCTTTCAGCTTGAGCGGCGAGTCACCGCGCCGATGGGGAGGGGTATGAAGCTAACCAACATTGCGATCCACAATTTCCGACGCTTGGAAAATGTTGAGATCGACGTCGAGGACAAGGAAACCATCTTCGTCGGCCCAAACAACAGCGGCAAGACATCCGCGACGGCGATCTTTCGCTGCTTTCTTGGCGGCCGGGATTTCAAGATACACGACCTCTCGGTGGCTCGGATCGCCGATTTCAACCAATTCGTCGAAACCGGGAATGTTGTTGATCTTCCTGAAATCGGCCTCGATCTCTGGTTTACAATCGATCCGAACACGATCGCCTTCGGCCGAGTTTTCACGTTACTGCCCGCGCTTTCCGATTTCACGCGGGTGGGCCTTCGCCTTTCCTACGCGATCGACGATGCGAAGAAGCTGATCGAGCAATATACGGCCGCATATCCTGTCGACGAGAATGGCGAGCGCGCGAGAACGCTGTTCCAGTATCTTGCGACCGACACCAACTTCAGTCGCCATTATTCTATTCGATATGCGTCGCTAGAAGAGGTGCAAGAAGAAGACGCCGTCGAGATAGTGGCAACGCCGTTGGATCCGGACGAAGGCAAGCGGCTCGTCAAACATCTTGTCCGCGTCGAGTTTGTCGATGCGCAGCGAAACATCAATGATGATGACAGCAGCCGCAGCAATCGCCTGTCCGCAGCGTTCGCCTCGTACTATCGAAAGAACCTCGACCAAGCCGAATACGCTGCTGAAGCGCATCGTGTGATCGACGAAAACAATGCCGGTTTGACCAAACACTATGAAGCGCAGTTTGCTCCGCTGATGGACCTGATCAAGGGTTTGGGCGTGCCGTCGGTCAATGATCGGGAGCTGCGGATCATTTCTTCGCTAAGCCCTGAGTCCGCCCTACGCGGCAGCACTGAGCTGCTCTACATCGATCCGAGCCGCCAGCATGAGCTGCCCGAACTGTATAACGGCCTTGGGTTCAAGAACCTGATCTATATGGCGATCCAGGCTCGGCACTTTCATTCGCAGTGGTTGGCGACCGCGGAAAGCCGGCCGCTTTGCCTGCTGGTCTTTATCGAGGAGCCGGAGGTCCATCTCCACGCCCAGGTCCAGCAAACCTTCATCACCAACATCTGGAGCGTGATCGATGAATGCGCCAAGGCGGCAGAGGCGCCGGAGCTCGTGCCGCAGCTGGTAGTCACGACCCATTCGTCGCACATCCTCGATGCAGTCGATTTCGAGAAGGTGCGCTATTTTCAGCGATGTCACCTGGCCGGCGAAGACGCCCAAGACGGCATTCGCAATGCGTCCGCTGTCCACAGCTTGCGCGCGTTTCAGCCTGACGCGGATGTGATCGACGGAGTGGCGATCGCGCCATCGGAGACGCTCGCTTTTCTCAAGCGATATCTCCGCCTCACGCATTGCGACCTCTTCTTCGCCGATGCTGCAATCCTTGTCGAGGGCGCCGCCGAGAAGCTTCTACTTCCGTCCATGATCGAGGTCTCGGCGAAGCGGCTGCGCACCTGTTACCTTACCTTGCTGGAAGTCGGCGGCGCTTACGCGCACCGGTTCGAGGGCCTGCTCGCGTTTCTACGCATCCCCTACCTCGTCATCACGGATCTCGATTCAGTGCAGCCGACAGGATATCCGAGCATCTGTCGCGCTGATGTTGCCGACGCTCGCACGTCAAACGCCTCGCTCAGGAAGCTTTGCGGAAAGACAACCGTCGCGGATCTGATCGCCATGGCGCCCGACGAGAAGATCAGCGTGCCGAAGGATCGCTGCGTTGCTTTCCAGACCGATGTGCTGACAATCGATGGCGAAGAGCAGATGGAGATGCGCCCGCGCACGCTCGAGGAGGCTATCGCCTACGAGAATTTCGCACTGTTGCGCGCGGGGACGCTATCGATCGGCATAGCGGTGCCGGACTCGCTGGAGGAGGCTTACGGAGAGATCTACGAACGGGTTGGGTCGAAGGATTTCAAAAAGACCGATTTTGCGATGAGCCTGCTGGCTGCTCCCGCGACCTGGGTCGTGCCTGCCTATATCGCGGAAGGATTGCGCTGGCTTGAGTCGCGCCTGCGCCCGGTTCCCGAAAATCCCCTTGGGCTTAACCCGCAAGCCGAAGCCGTCGCAGGTTCCGCGGCGCCTCAGGCCGGGACGCCGGCATGACCGACAAAGTTGAAACCGAAGCCGATGCGGCGGTTCGCGCTTGTCTCGACGAACATCGCAGTTTCGCGCTGGTGGCTGGCGCCGGTTCGGGCAAGACAACCTCGCTGATCGAGGCACTCGAACGAGTCAGGGACCGGGAAGGCAAACGCCTTCGCCAGAACGGCCAGCGGGTTGCCTGCATCACCTTCACCAAGCGCGCGGTCCAGGTGATCAAATCGCGTCTAGGTTTCGACGAGCTCTATCTGGTATCGACACTACACAGTTTTCTTTGGGACCAGATCAGCCGCTTTCATGCCGATATCCGCGAAGCGCTGCGCCTCGGTCGGCTGCCAGCGCTCATCGAGAAAGAGCGAGCCAAGGATAATGGCGGAAACAGTCGCACCGCAATCGATGCGCGCGCGAAAGCGGATCGCTACGAGCAGGACTTGGCGGGCCTTGATGCGGTTACGACCTTTAAATATGACGACGCAAAATGGGGCGACTATCCGGCCGGACGTCTCGGACACGACGATATCATCGAGATTGCCGCTTATCTCTTTGAACATAATCCGACGTTTCGTCGCATCACCGGCCTGCGCTTTCCCTACATCTTCGTCGACGAAGCACAGGACACATTCCCCGGAATCGTGGCGGGTCTGAACTTGGTCTGCGCAGGTGAAGGCCTGCCGATCGTCGGCTATTTCGGCGATCCCTGGCAACAAATCTATGACGGCAGTGCGGGTGCATTCGCGCCACCAGCTGCCGGCGCGCCGCTCACCAAGACCGAGAATTTTCGCTGCTCCGAAAGCGTGATCCGGTTGCTCAACGCGTTTCGTGACGACGTCGAGCAGTATGCGGCAGGGAAGAACAAGGGGCGCGAAGGCAGTGTGCAATTCCGCCTAGTTCAGGCGGAGAAGCCGGACCTGCCGCGCAACCGGTATTCAGAAGAGCAATTAGCTCGCGCCTCGACGCAAATGGACGCTGCCTTGGCCGCCTGGGACTGGGCCGACCGCGATGACGTCATCAAACTTTTTCTCGCGAACCAGATGATTGCTCGGCGCATGGGGTTTGCCCAGCTCAACCGGTTGTTCAACGGCAACTTTGCCTCGACGCGAGCTGAGGAGGCTTTCGAGGCTGGCGAGCATTTTCTGATGGTGCCGCTGACCACGACGATTAACCCACTTGTTGCAGCGCAGGCGGCTGGGGACAGTCGCGCCATTGTCGACATCCTCCGGCGCAACAGTCCGGCTTTCGCCGTCGATGGGATCAATGCAGCGAAGACGCTGACGTCGATGGTCGAAACATCGCTCGGTCTAGTCGAACAGCTGAGCGCACTTTGGCAGTCGGGTACGATCGGCGAGGTACTGCGTTTCTGTCGCGACAAGCAGATCATCAATGTGTCGGAGCGGCTCCAGGAGCAGCTTGCTCGCGCGCCGCGCGAAGAGGCGTATGATGAAGCGATTCACGCCCTCGACAAGGGCGATTGGCTGGCCGACGAGCTGTTCGCCATGACTACTGTTGAAGTTGCACCCTATGCGTCCTTCATCGCCAAGAACACCGCGTACAGCACGCAGCACGGCGTCAAAGGTGAGGAATATCCCAAGGTGATGGTCCTCTATGACGACGTCGAAGCTGCTTGGAATCTCTATAATTTCAGCAAGACGCTGACACCCGCGACAGCAGGCGAACCAACCGACGGACAACGCGGTCGAGGGCAGCGGCTGGCGTATGTGTCCTTTTCGCGCGCACTCGAGGATCTGCGGGTACTTTTCTTCACCGCCGACCCGGGAGCGGCACGCCAGGAGCTCATCGACAAGAAGCTGCTAGCGCCGGAGCAGATCGAGATTGTGGCGATCTGAAGGGTTGCCGCAGCTAGCTTTTAGGTTGCCTGCCGGGGGGTGACGCGGCCGTTGGAGAGGTCGGACTTGAGATGCCGGTCGCCAGGCCCCTGTGACGCGACGATCCGCAAGTCGCCCATCCGAGCCGCAATCGCTTATCGTAGTGCTACAGCGTAGACATAGTGCTCATCGAGGCCGGATTCAAATGTCCCGCTGAACCTTCCCCCATGGCCCGATGCCGTTGGTGATCTTCCGTTCGAGGAATTGCTGATCCATTTTCTTCTCCGCCTTCTTCATGGCGGCCTTGAGGTCGTCGAAGTTTAGCTCGGCATGGGCGATCCGCCGCGGATTGCGCTCGATGCCCGATCCCGTGGATTGCGTTGGCGCGCTCATCCAGAGATAGGCGCGGCGGTCGATACAGCGCGACAGGAGCTCCCAGGCCGCATAGGCCTCCTCGTCGCTTTCGGCATTCCAGTACCGTTCCCACCAATGCCGAGCGAATGACTCGGAACGCATCCAAGCCCGCGTTGTGCGCTCGCGTGAAACGCGCAGGCTCTCGGCCGGGCCGACCGGCCACGCGTCCTGCATCGGCAGGCGATTGCCTGCACGGAACCCTCTGAGCTTGCCAGCGCGCTGACGACGCCAGACAATCCCGGCGTTTTCATCGTCGGCAATGACGCGATTGAGCCAGTCATCTGCACCGTTGATCATTGCCGCGAGAGCGAGATCAAACAGCTCCTGATCGGAATTGGTGTTACTCAGATCGAGAAGCTCGGTGCGTAGCGCCTCGGGTGCGGCGGGAATCCGAAAGACCATTTGAATCAGTTGATCGACTCCGGCTCGACCAAGGAAGCGGGTGGTGAGCACCGCGCGCAGACCACGCCAAAGCCTAGCGCCCTGATCCGGATCTCGGGCGAGCAAGGCCTCGCAGAGCGCCAGATAAAAGCCCTCTGCCAATCGTACACGCCGTTTGAAGTCGGCCGTCGGGCCATCATGCCCCTCGATCCAGCCAGTGACTGCTCTTGGCACGTGCTCGATGACCGGCGCGAAGTCGTCGGCCCGCAGATTGTGAAGGTAGAGACTGGCTCCCGCCTCACGCGCGGATTTTATCCGTTCGACAGCCGTACTAACAGCGCGGCGGCGTGCCTCGAGCCGCTTGTCGGTGTCCATGGCATCGCGAAACTGCGCGAACGGATCGTCCGGATTCTCCGGGCGCACCGCGACGGAAATCGAAAATGGGTGACGCTCGCGTGTCTCCTGCGAAACGGAGATGTCCGATCCGAGATCGGGGGCATCAAGTTCGGCAGCGCCGACAATGCTTCCGAGGATCGCGGCACCGGTCTCGGCATCTGCCGCCGACCCGCCGCGCAAAGAAACCGCCCGAAGCAGGAGCCAAGGTGCGATCGCCGGTGCATGCTGATCGAAGGGCAGGCCGGCGCTCGCGGCCGCAAGCGCGAGTGATCCAAAGTGATTGCAGGCCAAGTCCTGCCCGGTGCTCCACGTCCAGTTCTGCTGCAAGAGCGCGCGTCCAAAGCGGCCGGCATCCGCCGTATGAAGGATTTCGAAAACGACCCCCCTGTGACGACACCCGTGGTCGTCTGCCAATTCGGCTAGCCATTCCCAGGATTCATCGTTCAGCGGCGGCTGGGCGATTGAAAGCAGTAGGACGAGATCATTGGCGTGTTTTTCAGAGCCGTGACGATAGCGCCGCACGAGCGCATCAACCTCTTCGCTGCTGAGCGACGGGAGAACGTCGGAGAAATCCTGATAAATATCCTTGAGATCGGCCTCAACGATGCTCGCGAATTGTTCAACCGGCGGCAACCCGTCGATTTCCAGTATCAATAGGCGACTGGCTGCGAACGCCTCCTCACCGGCGTCCTCGCTGCGGGAAGAGGTGCGCAACGTGTGGGCAGACACACGGGCAGCCTGGTCAGCGACAACATAATGTTCAAGCGACCTGATCGCCGTGACATAGCGTTGTTCCGCCGGGCGTGTTGCAAGGCCATGCAGTTTTGCGCGGGCAAGCGCGGCCAAGAGGTCGGGCGCGCATCGCGCCAACGCCGGCACGATCTCCTCCCAAGCATGGTCTTCGGCAGATCGTGAAAGGCTGGTGTCGAGCGCTGCCATGTCAAAAGCCTGCATCGCCTGACGCAATTCAGCACAGAATATTGCTGGCGGCGTAAAGTCCGGATCGGGGAAGAAGCTCGCCGCACGGTCGATACGCCGGCGCAGCGGAATCGCAGCGTTTGCCAGCACCGTCTCCGCGTGACGCACCTCCAAAGCAAAGAAGCTTCGGCTGGGATCGGAAAGATAGTCGCGCTCATAATCGAAATTGCGGTCAAGAGGCGGGTTCATCACGACTGCCTCGGCCTCATTGTCCTCGTCGCCCGATAGCCAGAGCAGGAGCGCGCCCACGCGCCTCCCGAGTTCGGGATGGATACCCGGCTCGGGCACCGTCGCGGCGATTTCTACCGCCTTCTCGCGCAACCCGCTGGATGTCGCGGCGAAATCTTCGCCATTCAGCAGGCAGAGCCATTTGAGCCCGTCCCAAAATGCCTCCCGGTGGCGGATTGCCAGCGCAAGCGCTGCGAACTCGAAGACGGGCAATGCCGGCACGAGCGGGAATCCCTCCAGCAGCGAGGGAATGGTCGTTTCCGCATCGCGATGCTGGCGCTCGACGAAGGTTATCCGCCGCCCCAGCACGGTCCGCTCACCGTCTTCGTCGGCACCGACGCGCAGCATGAGGCGCTCAGACCGCGCCTTCTCGGTGTCTTCGTGGCGTCGGCGCGGCGGGTCGACATCCCGTGAGATCACCTTCAGCCATGATCGGCAGTGCTCGACAATCTTGTCCAAGGCGGCCAGATCATCGCGGGAAATGGCGCGCAGAGCGTTGACCGCCAGCAGGCGCGCGCTTCCCATGGCAGCGTCGCCGGATAGCGCGACGACGTCGAGTAGCGCCGCGCACAAGGGCGCCGCGATACGCGCTAACTCGGTCCGATGCTGCTCAGGTATGTTCTGGGACCGCAGCCACTCGAACAGTAAGGCAGAGGCGATGTGCTCCGCGTCCGCCATGTCGCTCTCTAGCAAGATCGAGACGGCCGCTCGCAGGATCTCGGCCTTTTCGTCGAGCCCGGCAATGGGATCAAGCCAGTCGGCTAGCTTCTTCTCTGCACTGTCGCGATCGAGCGCCGCGCCGCTGCCGAGGTGTTCGAGCAGCGCTGCGCCGAGCGCGTGTGCGACCAAGGTCGGGGTGAACTCAAACTGTCCGGCAGCGCTCGACCTGACGAATTCGCCATCGACGATTTCGCTCAGGCGGCGGAAGACTTCGCTTGCTGTAAGATCAGGCCGTTCGACCATTTCCCCGAGCGCGCGCAGATTGTAGCCATGGATGCCGCCCAGGCGATGTTGGGCAACTTCCGTGAGCCAGCCACGCCAGTCCGTTTCGCTAAACGGCGCGCCGTCGCGGATGCCGAAGGTGTCGCGGCCATATTCCCACAAAAGCCGGTGAACGGTCACCTGGTCCGCATTGGCCAGGCGCTGGCGCAGGCGAACTACGAGATTGAAGAGCCTTGGCGTGCGCGCAATTTCGATCAAATCTTCATGAAGGTCGCCGCGCGTGAGACCTTCTGCGGCGAGGCGTTGATCCAGCTCGCCGCCTTCGGCGCCGTCGTAGATGTCGACCTCGATCTCCTCGGGCACGACGATGAGGCCGCGCAGTCTGCTGAGGCGGTCGGTAAAATGCAGATTGCGTGTAATTGCGATCGTCCGGATCCGGCCGGAGAATTCCGGATCCTGGAGCAGCTTCAGGATATCGAGCCACGGCGCCGAAGGCTCCTGGTTCATTCCGTCGAGAATCAACGTGAGCACGGGGCCTTCAGTCGGCGGCCGAAGCAGCAGGCGGTCGAAGCGGAGCTGCCAATGGACCGCGTCGCGGGCTTCGGTCAGATCATAGAGCCGCTCACCGATGAAGCGCTTCAGCCCCGCTTTGGAAATGGTGCTGATACCGGCAACAGCGCTAGAAGGGACGATGAGTACCAGCGGTTGGTCCGCGATGTGCTCGATGGTCCACTGGAGAGCCGCCCACGTCTTTCCTGCGCCCTGCCATCCGATGACTGCGGCCGGCGCATCCTCTGCGGCGCGGCCGGTCCACCACTGGTCAAGCGCCGCATGGACCCGGGCGCGCTTAATCGTTGTTGGGTAGGCACCTCCCGCCGCGTCTTGTCCCAGTGCCGCCGCGGAAACGCGCGGCGCGGTCCAAATGGCGCCCAGTTTGGCGGCGGTCAGTTCGCGCAGCCGTACGAATCCGAGATTCCAGGCTTCAAGATCCTGGCTAAGCCGTTTTAAGCTCTCCTCGCCGTCGCGTTTGAGATCGCGCGCGATCTGCGCCGCTTCGCTTGAGACCATGGTCTCAAGCACATCGGGTTGGGCGGTGCACAACGCCGCCAGTGTCGGGAAGGTCGCCTTCTTCCAATCGATGACGACGATCGGTACGCCCAGATCGTCACTCTTGCGCATCAAGTCGAGCTCAAGCTGCTCCGGGGCTTGGCGAGTTGCGGCCAGAAACCAGGCTTCGAGGGCGGGATCGCGTTTCAGGGCATGATCGACCTCACCCAACAGTTCGCGGTCGCTGAGACTGGTCGTATCGGCATAGCGCTTGGTTTCGATGCGAAAGCGCCGGCCCTGCCGTCCCGCCGGACCTCCATCGCCTCCGTGTTGGAAGCCGGATTTCGCCACAGCTATTCCGAGTTCGAGATGCTCGGAGAGCAACGCGGCAACGACATTTTCGAACGTGCTCGCGCTGATGTCCTCCTGAAGAATCTGCTTCAGCCGTTCGAGGCGCGATTGAGTTACAAGAGATAATGCCATGGCATTTGTTTGGACAGGCTTCGGGGCCGTCAAGTGGTTCGGTCCTCAGCCGAACCAACGGCAGATTCTGGGAGTTGCCCCTTATTACTTATAGGCCCGCAAACGGCCTCATCGGGCCATCTCGCTGCCGCCCGTCCACTTCCCCAGACTCAGCAATCTACGCAGCGCTCGTCTATCGTAGCGCTACAGCGTAGGTATAGTGCTCATCTTCATCGGGCGTGGCCCGCCATTTGCCGCCGTTTCCTACCCAAACACCGCCGCGCCTACGCCAGCTTCGAGGTGTTAATGACCTGACGATCGACCGCCCTGCAGCGCCCTGTTTCGCACCTGATTTGAGCCGCTTCACAAGGCGTTAGACGTTTTCATTCCGGCGAGATTCCGGCGATCTTCTCCAACGCCAATCGCACCTGCGGAATGAACCGCGTCGCCGCCGCGGGCGCGAACGCGAGAAGCAACTCGGCAGCAGACGCGGTCGTTCGGTCGGGGCGTGAAAGCATCGCCTCGATCGGCGGCACTGTGGAGGCCGGGAGCGAGAGGCGGAAGCGGCCATTGCGGACGAGGTGGTCGCACCCGGCGAAAATCCACGCGACGAGCGGCTGGGCAACGCCATCGCGGAGCCGCGAGGCGTTGACATGGAACAGCAGCCACACTCCTGCCCAGCAGAATTCGGCAGGACGCGCCGTTAGATCTTCGCGCAGCAGCCAGATCGCATTGGCTGCACCATCGCGATCGGTCGCGAGTGTGGTGACGGCGCCACTCATGCGGTGAAGCAAGGGATGAAGCGATGCTATCTCGGGCGACGTCAATCCCTGCTCAACGATCGCGTCGATCGCGTCAAACGCGCGAGCGAGCACCGCAGCCGTAGCGAAGCTCAGCAGATAGTCTTCGGCCGCGCGATGCAGGTCCGCGTTGGCGCCTTCGTCAATCGTTGCCAACGGGATCGTGCCGCGTCTCGGATTCTTGAGCGCGTCGCCATCCTCGAAATATTCGCCGGAGGAGACCATGCGCGCCATCGAAGCATGGCGCCGGACACGCTCGACGAAATCGGCCGGGTCATGGGTTGCGATGGCCCTGCGATCCTCGGCGATCGCCACCGAAAGCTCTGATGAGACGATCGGACCCTCGACCAGATAGTCGTGGAAATTGCGATAGAAGCCGGTAGGTTCGGCAAGCGCTTCGTCCGCATTGGCAAGCAGGTAGAAGCCGAGGTCAAGGGCGATGATCGGATGCTCACGGATAGCTTCGAGCGGTTCGGTGTTGCTGGCGCAGCCCGGCGAATAGATCAATTCTTCCTGGCCGCCTGCCTTGGTCCCGGTGATCTCGCGGTAGAGCCAAAGCAAGCCATGGGGCACGACGCGGCGGCAATAGGCTTCGGCTAGCGTCCCTTCCGCGTCGATGCTCGGCAGAGCCGACAGTGCATCGCGCATCTTGACGATCGCGATGTCCGGCCGACCCGCGCAATAGGCGGCATGGGCAGTATCGGCGAGTAGCCCGATTGCCATGGCTCGCACCGATGGCATCTTGTCGAGCGTCGACGCCTCGGCCTGAGCGCGTTCGAACCATTGCTGCGCCGTCGCCCAGTCGCCCAGCGTAGCTGCACTGATGCCTGCCTCGCGAGCGATATAGGCTCGCTCGATTGTGTCCTGGCCGCCCGCTTCGGCAGCCGCGGTCAGCAGCGGGAGCGCCGCGGCATGATCCCGTCTGCGCCAGTGAATCTTGGCGCGGGCGCGCGAAAGTGCGATGTCGAAGCCGAAGTTCTTCTCGGCATCTGCGAGGCAAGCGAGTGCCCGCTCGGCATCGTCGCCATTTTCGTCGAGGCAAATGGCCTGCGCGATCGCGCAGCGGGTCGCGAGCGTGGAATTGCCCCAACCCATCGCCAGATCTGCGCATGCGGCATAGTCGCGGGCGGCAGTCTCCCAATCGAAGGGGTCGGTTCGCGACTCCTTGAGCCAGCCACGATTGACCAAGATCGAAATATCGCCGCGCCCAGGCTGGAACGACGAGAAGATTCGGTCGCGCGTCGCGGCCCCCTCGCCATCGAGCTGTTCCAGCACCTGCTTGAATCGGGCAACCGTTTGGATGTTGCGCATCTGAGCTGCGAACAGCACCCCACTCACATGCAGTTCGCCGCCGGCTGGGGACTTGAAGTTCAAGTTGACCTTGGCGAGCCGAGGCGAGGTTCCGAGCAACCGATCGAACCTAAGTAAGATATCCAGCCAATCGGAGAAGAGTTCGCCGGTGCGCGGGTGGAGCAGGAGCTTGGAGAGCGCGAAGCCCTCCATCAACTCCGGCCCCTTCACATGGACCCGCTCGCGCTCGAACGCGTCCCATGCCGCGCGGGCATGATCGGGCGTCCCGTAAGGGAGAAGGGCGAGCAACTGAGCCAATCGCAGCATCGCCGATGCGGCGAGATCCTGAGGGAAGATCGGTTCATCGGTTGCGAAAACCGTGAGCTCGCCCAGGAACGGGGCGAGCAGATCCAGCACATCGACCGGACAGGTAATCACGCTATGCGCGAAGCCGAAGGCGAGGTTGCCTTCCTCGCTCTTGAGCGCGTGATGCATCACCATGGGCGCATCCAGAACGGAGATATCCTTCCCACGCATCATGGAGTCGGCAATGCGACAATGGACGGCCCGGCATTCGGCGGCTGAAAGAACGTCGGCCGCCGCGTTCTCCAGCAAAGGCGAAACCCGCAGCCGCTTTTTGCTTAGGGGCTCGATCCAGGGACCGACGAGCTGATCGAGCAAGAGGCCGGGAAGCGGCACGGTTGGCTCGAGCTCTGCGATCTCTAGGGCAAGGGCGCGGTCGAACCCGCCTCGGATCAGGCTGGCGCGCAGCAGCAGCGTCTGCGCATCGGTCGAAAAGGCCGCGATCAGCCGTTGTCGCGCTGCGCGTCGTTCGGCGCCGAGTTCGTCAGGGAGTTGGCCACCCAGGACTGCAGCAATCGATGCGCGCGACCAGTTCGCCACCTTGAGGTGGTGCAGCGTCGCCATGGTGAGCTGAGGATGGCCCCGCGCCGAAGCGCGGTAGACGGCGCCGGCATATTTGGCATCGCCGCCAGCCAGAGCAACGAGTTCGGCAACTTCCTCTTCCGCCAGATATGCGACCTCGACTGCGGTTGGTGCCTCGGGTGCCAACTGGTGATGAGTGACCTTCGTAGGTGCGCGATAACTCGTGACAATCGCGGTAGAATCGCGCCGCCGAAGGCTGGTGACGATCCGTAGCAGCGCATCTCGCACAGCAGGATCGTCGATTTCATTTACGTCATCCAGGATGAGGTGCGTCGCGGGCGAGGCTGCCAGTTCACCTTGCAGAAGCTGCAGTCGCGCGGCCGTCTCAGCGGGAGACAAGTTGCGGAAGTCGACGATCGACCATCGGCCGTCATCAAGTTCGGCGGCGAGTCGCGCAGCTAACGACTTGCCCAATCCCGTCGCACCGCTTGCGATTGCAATCCCTGCGGTGCGGCGTGCGGAGTCAAGCGCCGCGACCAGATCCGTTCGTGGAGCCCGGATCGCTGGAAGTGGTAAGTCGCTCGTCGGTACCAGCAAGGCCGGGCGCGTAAAGGTCGCGCCCGTGCCGCCGTCCTGGAACGCTGCCGTCAGTTGCTCCAGCGGGACAGGCACAATGGCCGTCTTGTCGATCAGGTCGAGAAGGTCGGCACGGCGAAGCTGCCGCAGGCTGCCGGAAATCACCGTCATCAGCAGGCGCTCGACAACCGCCGGCAGAACGGCCCTGCCCGTATGGCTGGAAAGCCGCCGAGCGGAAGCGACATATTCGATGAGCCCAGCCTCAAGTTCAGCGCGCAGGTCTACGATGGCCGGCGCGCCGCAATCCCAATGAATGCGTCGAAGGAAATCTCGCCGGAACGCGTCGCCCGACAATGCTTCTAGATAGGCCTTAGTGGACGGCTTCAGATCGAGCGATGCAATCAACGTGCGTATGGGCTCTATATCGGCTCCCGCCGCGGCTTGGCGCCAATAGTGAAGCGCGGCACCTCCCGCGATGCGATGCGCCTTGCCCCGCTCCACGCCGATTTCGGAGGTGGTCAGATAGTGAAGCGATACGGCGCGCTTGGGGTTGCGCTGTACGAGATCGACAAAGGAATCAATCATGGCGCGGACGTCTGCTGACTGGAGGGTGATGTTCGCGCTCCCGCCCGTGTCCCTGACCTGGGTTCCTGCGAGCGCGCCGCGCGTCGCAACCGCATAGTCCTCGGCGACCTCGAGATAGAGAATCTCGCCGTCCCCCAAACTCAGCCAGGCCAGACCGGACGCGTAGAGTTGATAGCCGTAGCCGCGTAGTGCAGCTGTGGCTTGGCGCGCGACATCGCCCTTTGGTGCATCAAGGCCTGGCCCCGACCCAAAAACGCTCATCGCATCCGCCTAATGGCGACAACGGCAGAATGTCGCGTTGCGTCTCGTAACATGGCGGTCGGCATCTCGTGGCGAGTCAAAGCTGGCCGCTCAGCCGCATGTACTCCTGCCCAGAGGTCTCATTCCGTGCGACAATATCATCCCAGTCCAAACGGATGACGCAGGCGTTCACGTCCGGCTCCGCATGATTGGTGAGCGCTTCGTCGAGCTTGTGGAGCGCTTTCACGATGCGGTCCGCGCGCATGACGTCTTGGACCTGGGTGCCGCCGAGCGTGACCATCGGGCCTCCGAGCATTGCACCGCCGCCCTGTGACGCGAGAATTGCGTCGAGCCGGTCGTGCATGATCCCAGAGACAGTGCCATCGTCGAAGCTCGCATGGTTGCCGACGGTCAGGAAGAACGCTCGGTCGGGCGTGATACCCGCGAACAGCAGCGGACCGGAGCGGGCAACGGAGCTATCGGCCTGCTTGCCGCCCAGATGAAGATGGTGGGCATCGACAGTGACGCGCATCCGGTCCTTCCCGCGCCAGTTCCGCTTCACCCATTCGTCGTTTGTCAGCGGCACCGTCGGCGGCGGGAGATCAGCGGCGTAGGCGTGCGTCCTGACCTGGGTGGAAAGATAGGGATTCATATCGTCGCCGGCACGGAAGGCATTCTCGATGTTCGCAATTTCGCCAGCGTAGGCCTGATAGTGGCTAGAGGCCTGGACCTCGGGCCAGATCACCACCTCCCGCGGCCGCGGGCGGACAAGGCGCGCCTGCCAAGACAGGTAGCGGATGATCACTTCGGACAGCGACTTGGCCTCAAGGTCGGCCTGCGCAATCTGGTTCCGCGTCGGAATCCTGGCGACGAGGTCGGCCTTCAGACCAAGGAGCCTGGGCGAGAGCATTTCGGAGTTGGTCATGCGCGACGCCTTCCTTCGCCCGCGACGGAGGTGAATGCGCTTTTGGCTGAAGGTGGGATCATCGCTCTTGATAACATGATTACTTCGCGTCCAGGAGATTACACCATAACCCGTTAGCACTTGGGCGCCAGCTTCCCCTATATCACGGGAACTACATCCATGCCGGTTATGGAGAATTGTCTTGGCGTGTCCGCGAGGTGCCGCGTCACCTGATGCACATACGCAGCGGCGGCTCTTTGCCGCGTCCGGTGGCTATTGTCAGAACCCCGCCTGTAACCGGGAGCTCTTCGTCGATGCCGAAGGCAAGTCGGTCCACGTCGCGGAGATGGCTCATGTGTTCGCCGCCAGCTCCGAAGGGCCGCGTGCAAATCCAGACATGAGCCAAGCTGACCGTGGGTCGTTCGAGAATCTCATCCTGCTGTGTGCCAACTGCCATACGCTGGTCGACAAGGCCCCCGAGGCATACCCCGATGACATGATGCTGGGCTGGAAGGCCGATCATTCGAAGAAGCTCGCGGCGGTCTTTGGCGCTGTACCCTACGCGAATCGGGCCGAGGCGCGCTCAGTCGTGGAGCCACTTTTGGACGAGAATCGAGCGATATTCGATCAGTACGGCCCGCATATCGAGGCTGGGCGCGATCCCGAAAGTGGAGCTGCTGAGCGTTGGCAGCGCAAGATGCTGACTCGCATCCTACCGAACAACAATCGGATTCTCGGCATCCTAGGTGCAAACAAACCCCTCTTGAGCGACGATGAACGACGCACAGCGGAGCTGTTCCGCCAGCACGTTGACGATCTTGAGGCTTTTCATATTGAAGGCGTTCATGAGGATGCCGCCCGTTTTCCGGCGGGAATGCAGACGATCCTAAAGGACTGACATGGCACGCGGGAGCGTAACGGACTGGGTAGCCGAACACATCGACCCGAATACCGGCGTCGAGATCATCGATCGCACGGCCGAGGATTTCCTGATGGTACGCTACAAGAAAGGAGCGGTCTTTCCCGCGGCGGTGATCGGGGCGCAGGATATCGTCCTTCCGGGTCATGTCGCGCCGGTCCTGGCGCACGCGACGAAGCCCAACTTTGTCGTCAACGTCCCCTCGAAGGCAGTCTGGAGCGGGCCGGCGATCGCAATGGTGCATGGCGCGCCTGCCGGGTTTGGTGCCTTGGGCGACTTGATGCGCGCGGCCCGCGATGGCGACGCCGCCCACTATCGCAATAAGGAGTTTGGCTTCTTCGAGCGCGCCATCACACAGCATTCGAATGTCCGCAGCATCACCCGAGAGTATGACGCCGTGTTCGTCGCCCACCGCTACAGCGGGAACGATCTCGTGATTGCGTTGGTAGATGCCTACAATATGAGCGCGGAGGATGTCCGCCGGACACGTGACCGCTACGGTGCATTCGACATCGCCGTGAAGATGTCCAGCTATGGATCGGTCACTAGCGCCGCCACCGCGGCCGCAGATTCGATGGGCGCTGAAGCCCTCATGTTCAGAGAGATGCTGCGACGCCTCGCGCAATGATCCGGGAGCGGAGCATTGAGGCACTCTGTCGTGTCATCGCGGAGTTGGGTAAGGTCGCGCAAGGCAGTGAGTGGCATCTGTTCGGTTCGGTCGATCGTGACGAGCCAGAGGCAGCGGATATCGACCTGTTAATCCTTTGCACCAGCGACGATCAGGCTGACGCGCTTCGGAGAGGCATTGACGCGGATGCACTGCCCTATCCCCTGGATCTGTCGCTGATGACGTTCGATGAAGAGAAGGAAACAGGTGCGGTGAGGCGTCAGCGGGCGCGGCGTATCTATCCTGGTACGGGGATCGAGTGACCGTTCGGCGCCTGAGTTAGTTCGGCGCGTCGATCGGGCGAAGGTGCCGCACATCTCGCCCGCGACACCGAAGGGACATGCGGGCGAGCGCATGCGGCCGGCCTATGGCTGCCGGTCCTGGCGGGCTCCGAGCGGGTTCGCCGCCATCCCCGCCGCCGCGCTCGATCCGCCCCAACGTGCGGCGTCTCCTGCGGTCCCCGCGCTTATCGGGTCCGGGTCCCCATCAGCTATTCGGCGGCCTCCTGCGCTGGCGCGATGGTGTCGATCTCGGCGATGGTATGAAGTTCGGAAAGATATTCACCGCGATGTTGCGCTATCCAGCGAACAATGCGCGCATTGGCGAGCAGCGACCGAACATAGCCTTTAGCCACCGTCAGATGCAGATTGTCGAGGCCGTAGCTTTCCTCGACGGACTTGACCTGCGTCTGCAGGCTCGCGAGTTCGCGCTCCATTCGGGCAATCTGCTCGGAAGAGACGGCCGCTTCACGGCTCTTGCCGCGTGGCTCCACGAGTAATTTTTCGGATGTGGCCGCCAGCAAGGCCTTGGCGAAGATCACTGTGAAATTATTTTGCCCGACCATTAGTTCGGCCGCCTCGATCTGGCGGATCGGCACCATGCGGCGTAGCGCGGCGAATACGGCAACCGGACAGGGCATGTCCTTGAGAATGTCAACGACGTCGGGGCAGATGCCATTCAGCATCCGGGATTTGCGATGGATGGAGGCGACCTCAAGACCCAATGCCTCGGCGATCTTTTCCTCTGGGACGCCGCGGTCGATCGCCCGTTTGATCATCCGGTGCTCTTGCACCGCTGCAAGGCGATTGATCCGCCTGTTATAGGTGTAGCCTTCGTCGTCGGTCGACATAAGGCACTCGACCTCGGTGGCGCCGAGGTCCTTCAATGCCTCGACCCGCAAATGCCCGTCGAGCAGGAAATAGTAGCCGGGATTCTTTGGGTCGGGCGCCACGACCGGAGCCTCGACCAGGCCGATCGCCCTTACCGAGCCCAGAATCTGCAAATATTTCTTACTCTCCTTCGCACCCGAACGAAGGATTTTCAGCGACACAAGCCGGTCGATGGCGAGCTTTCGAGGTTCCGGCTCAAAGGACAGTTTGATGGGCTTGTCGTCGCTCATGGGACGATTTCCCTGCCTATGCGCGCTGTCAGGGCACGGGGCATCGTGGTCAGACCCTCCGCGCGCAGGAGCGTGCTGAAGCCCTCGTCGCTCAGTAGATCCTTGAGCGCCTCAACGAGAAACAGCAGGCGGGCTTGCGTGAAATCGGACTTCTTGACGAGAATCCGCTGTTTCTCGGCCTCGCGTTGATAGAGCCGCATCAGTTCGGCAGTCGTGATCCTCGAACGCACGACCTTTCGTCCCAGGCCGCTGTCGGGAACCGACTTGCGGCGCTTGAGCCGCTGGTCGAGCATACGTCGTACGACGCCGAGCTTCTTGCCCTTGAGCTTGCCCGCTTCGTAGGCTTCAATCAGGACGCTCTGTGTTTCATCGGTTTCGGCACGCGCGATGTCGATGGCGAAGCTGACGGGAATGAGGCCTGTTTCCACTGCCGCCAGCAACCGTTCCTCGCCGCGTTCAAGCAATTGCACGACCATGTTTACCCAGCTCGCCGTGCAGCCGATCTTTTCCGCGATCTCGGCGTCATTATATCCTCGACGATGCAGCGTGCCGATCTCGTGCATGATGTCGATCGGCCGATGCTGACGACGTGCGATGTTCTCAACAAGGCTCATCACAAGGCAATCGCTTTCACCGACATCTATGATCACGGCAGGGATTTCGGTTGCACCGAGCATTCGGAAGGCCTCGAGACGACCTTCACCGCAAATAAGGTCATAGTCGGCATCTCCCCCACCGGGACGACGGCGAACGGTCACGGGGCGCTTGAGCCCTATGGCGTCAATATTGTCGACGATCTCCCGGTGCTGGCGCCGATTGCGTACTCGGGGATTGAGGACGTGGACGCGCGCGATCGGAATGAATTCGATCACCTGTGAATGGCTGGGGATTGTCATGCCGCCTCCGCGATCGCTGTGCGCCCGGCGAGGTCGTAGAGCGGATCGAGTGCGTCGAACCGATACGCGTCGAGCGACAGGCCATTCTCCTCGGCGAGTCGAATGGCGGCGCTCGTACGATCGATCCGGGGAAAGAAATAGAAATCGAACGATTGCCGGTTCGCAGTATCCATCCGGACGGCAACTGTGATGTCCGGCTGAAGCCCCGTATCGAAGCGAATCCGCCAGCGGAGCGACCCGGATGCCGTACGTCGGCATCGAACGATCACGACCGACAGCGTGAATTCGTTGTTGATCCACAGTAGGTCTTCTTGTTCGTCGCCAGCGACAGTGCCGCCCGCGCCACGAATCCCGTCGATGATTTCGCTGACCACGCCGGGGTGCATGCGCCGCAAGGCGCGGTTGATTTCGATATACCGATAGTCGCGGCGCGGCCGATAGCCGACCAGATCATAGGTGCGCAGCAGGCTGCCAAAGCGGCAGCGGAAACTGCTGCTCGACGGCATGCCTTCGGCCTCGTCGATGATGAGACCGGAAAGCACGCCCTGCTTTTGGAAAAGCTGGCTCAGGGATTCGAGCATTTCCTCGTCGGACATCCGGAATGCGCGCTCGCGGATGATGGTCTGGGCAGCCTCGAACAGCTTCGGCTCCACGATCGCGGCAAAGGCGTGGTCCGCGCGAATCCACATCGCGGGTTCGTTGCGGACCCGCATTTTCTTGAGCTTGAAGGAGATCCGGTTCCAAACGTTGTTGCCGATGTATTTCTCGTTGATCAGCACCTGATGAACGGAACCCCGGCTCCACGATCTACCCAGGTCGGTGAGGAGACCGCGGACGTTCAACGCATCCGCTATCTCCCGCTCGGTGAGGCGATCCAGGACGAACATCCGGTAGATGTCCCGGACCATGCCGACCTCTTCATCTGGGCCTGGCGTCAGGACAACCCGATCCGTCTGGAGACTCTTCTGCTCACCACGAGCCAGCGTCGCCTTGATCGTCCCGCTCTGATCCACGAGTGTGCGACGCAGACCAAAACCGGCGGGTCCACCTTGGCGAAAGCCGAGTTCGATCAGGCGGCACTGTCCTGCGAAGACCTTGGTGGACAGTTCGCGGCTGTATTCGCCAGCCATGGCGCGCTTGACGCCCTTGACGATCGTCGAAATGGGACTGCCGTCATTCTCGAACTGCTCTGCGCAGTAATGCACGGCGATTCCCGCGCGCCGACATACATATTCATAGTAGGTGCTCTCGTCGGCATCCTGGAAACGGCCCCAGCGGCTGACGTCGTAGACGAGGATCGCTTCGAATCCGCATTGACCGGCGGTGACGTCGTCGATGAGGCGTTTCAGCGCATCGCGACCGCCGATGCTGAGCCCGCTCTTTCCCTCGTCGGCATAGGTCCGGACAATCGCGAAGCCTCGCGAGTTCGCGTAGTGCCGGATCGCATCCGCCTGGTTTTCGGTGGAGTATCGCTGATGGTCCGTCGACATCCGGACATATTCCGCAGCGCGAACGCCGGGCGCCGGAGTCTCGATCGGTGGGTCAGGATCATCTTTCCATTGCGCCAAGTCGACGACCTCGCTCCTTCATCGTCGGGCTCGGCGCCGGACCGAACGCAACCAGTGGGAATCTGAATCAGGTCAGCAGCTTGCCCGACCATAGAGAGAAAAGGCGGGCAACATGTTTCCGAAAACAGGCAACAAACGACCCCAGATGCACGGCGAACTCGAATTCGCGATACTGATGGCTCAGGCTTTGCGCGCGGATCTAGGTTCGACGCACCGAGCGGTGAAGACGGCAATGCGCTGGACCGGAGCCAGTGAGCGGACTGTCAAACATTGGCTGGCCGGCACGCATGCCCCTCGCGGGTCGCATCTCGTTGAACTCGTTCGGCATTCGGACAGGGTACTAGGCGATCTATTGAGGGCTGCGGGACGAGACGACGCTGCTGTGATGATCGAGTTGGCGGCCCTGCGATCGAAACTGCTGGAAATGGTCGAAATGATCGATCGTCAGATCCCAGGGGACCGACATTAGGCGGTCCGACGGTGATGGCTCCTCTGACGTATCGGGGTGACTCGCAATCACGCCAACGGTGGCAATATGCGCAGCTTATCGTAGCGCTACAGCGTAGACATAGTGCTCATCTTCATCGGGCGTGGCCCGCCACGTGCTTTACCGTATTACGCGGTTGCGGTAACATGCGGCGTACCTTCGGCGCGTTTGGACCGGCTCAATGAAACTGTTTGTGAAGATGATCCCGTTGCTCGCCGTGGCAGCCTCTCCGGCGGTCTACGATACG
>Ga0105251_10000580_pt1 | contig 33722 bp, 31 predicted proteins | sample KBSS64metaG_FD_80424 | JGI IMG/M metagenome (GOLD analysis project Ga0105251, IMG submission 80424) | Switchgrass rhizosphere microbial communities from Kellogg Biological Station, Michigan, USA - KBS S6-4 metaG | ecosystem: Host-associated > Plants > Roots > Rhizosphere > Soil | place...
AACGACCTGACCCTGGCGATGCTCAACCCGATCGCCGGTGGCGCCGCATCGCCGATTGCGACCTCGCCTGGTGCCGACAACAAAGGCTACCGTCGCAAGGAAGTGACCCAGGTCCAAAGCACCCTGACGCACTTTGTCGATCAGGTCGCAGGCGCGGATCGCCTGACCCTGGTGGGTGAAGCCGCGGTGGTGCACGTTGGTGGCCTGGAGTCGCGCCGCAAACTGCGCTACGGCCGCGATTCGGTGTACGGGCAATACGGTTTCGGCGGCGATACCGATGGTTTCGTGACCTCGACGTCATGGGGTTATCGCGCCCGCGCCATCCTCGATTACAACAACGTGATCGCCGGGATCAATTTCCGGCCCAACCTGTCGTGGTCCCACGACGTCGCCGGGTACGGCCCCAACGGGCTGTTCAACGAAGGTGCCAAGGCCGTCAGCCTCGGCGTCGATGCGGACTACCGCAACACCTATACCGCAAGCCTCAGTTACACCGACTTCTTCGGGGGTGACTACAACGTGCTCGAAGACCGCGATTTCGTGGCGTTGAGCTTTGGCGTGAACTTCTGACCTGGCTGAAAGAGGATGAATTCGATGCGCAAGATGATTCTGCAATTGGGCACTGCCCTGGCCCTGAGTCTGCTGGCCGTCAACGTGATGGCGGCAGTATCGGCTGAGGAAGCGAACAAACTCGGTACCAGCCTGACACCGCTGGGCGCCGAGAAGGCCGGTAATGCCGCTGGCTCGATTCCACCCTGGACCGGCGGCATTCCAAAAAATGCCGGTGCGGTGGACAGCAAAGGCTTCCTGGCCGATCCGTTCGCCAATGAAAAACCGTTGTTCATCATCACTGCGGCGACGGTCGAGCAGTACAAGGACAAGCTGTCCGATGGCCAGGTCGCCATGTTCAAGCGCTACCCCGAGACCTACCGGATCCCGGTCTATCCGAGCCATCGCACGGCAGCGCTGCCACCGCAAGTGTATGAAGCGGCCAAGCGCAGCGCCCTGAATGTGACACCGACCAATGACGGCAATGGCCTGGCCAATTTCACCGGAAATCGCTACTACGCCTTTCCGATTCCGAAGAACGGCGTCGAAGTGATCTGGAACCACATCACCCGTTATCACGGCGGTAACCTGCGTCGCACCATTACCCAGGCCACGCCCCAGTCCAACGGTGATTTCACCGTCATCCGCTTCAAGGACGAAGTGGCGGTGCCATCGCTGCTGGGTGACCTCAAGCCGGGCAGCGATGAAAACGTCCTCAACTATTTCAAGCAGGAAGTGACCGCGCCGGCCCGTCTGGCGGGCAACGTGCTGCTGGTTCACGAAACCCTCGACCAGGTTCAGGAACCGCGCAAGGCCTGGATCTATAACGCCGGCCAGCGCCGTGTTCGACGGGCGCCGCAAGTGGCCTACGACGGTGTGGGCACCTCTTCCGACGGTTTGCGCACCACCGACAACTTCGACATGTTTTCCGGCGCGCCGGATCGTTATGACTGGAAACTGATCGGCAAGAAAGAGATGTACATACCCTACAACAGCTACAAACTTGACTCGCCCGACCTCAAGTACACGGATGTGATCAAGGCCGGGCACATCAACCAGGACCTGACCCGTTATGAGTTGCATCGGGTCTGGGAGGTCGTTGCCACGGTCAAGCCCAATGAGCGGCATGTGTATGCCAAGCGTCACATGTACATCGACGAAGACACCTGGCAGGTGGCCCTGGCTGATCATTACGACGGTCGTGGCCAGCTCTGGCGGGTGGCCGAAGGACACGCGCAGTTCTACTACGATCATCAGGTCCCGGCCTATACCGTCGAAGCGCTGTACGACCTGATTGCCGGTCGCTACATCGCCTTGGGGATGAAGAATGAGGAGAAACGCAGCTTCGAATTCAACATAGCTGCCAAGGCTGGGGACTACACACCTGCGGCATTACGGAGTACAGGCGTGAGGTAAGTTTCCTACAGCAGTTACACAAAAAGGTGACCTCGCGGTCACCTTTTTTATAGGGTTCGATAAGTGTGTTGAATACTTCTTCAACAAGCGCTCAACAGAGGGCTAGGGTGGCGCCACAACAATAACAAAGGCTCACCACTATGACTGCCATGACGACGTGCCCGGACCGTCCTGGACTTTTGCCTCGATTGTCTGCCCATCACTTGTATCGCGGGCGTCTGGTCGAACCCTTGCTGGCCTCGACGGCGCGGGTGAAATTGCTCTGTGCTCCGGCCGGCAGTGGCAAGAGTGCGCTGCTCGTCGAGTGCATGCTGAACGCGCCGGCAGCGTGTCAGGTCGCCTGGCTGCCATTGGCGGGTGAGGCGATCAGTGTGGGTGGTTTTTGCCGGCGCCTGGCCCAGGCGCTGGGACTGGCAGCGACGGATGAGTCCGGATTGCTGGAGCACCTGGCTCGTTTAGAGAAAGCGACCTGGCTGTTTATCGATGATTATTGCCGGGTACCTCACCCGCAGCTGGACCTGCTGCTCGACCGGCTGCTGGCCGGCAGCAGTCCGATGGTGACCTGGTGGCTGAGCGGTCGGCGGCGTCCGCAATGCAATTGGCCACGGCTGCTGCTGGGTGATGAACTGTACGATGGCGAGCGATCTGCGCTGGCGTTCGATCAAGGTGAAATCGAAAAACTGTTGCATCACCTGGAGCCGGCCCAGGCCGCAAAAGGTGCCGAGAGGATTTTCCGGCGCAGTGGCGGCTGGTGCGCCGGGGTGCGGATTGCGTTGCTGCAAAAATGCGACTGGACACGTCAAGACGCCCTCAACGGTCGACCGGATACCCTGCACGACTACCTGGAGCATGAGCTCTTCGCCAGCCTGACACCCGAGCTCGCCGAGGCCTGGCGGGTGCTGGCGCTGTTGCCGCGGTTCAATGCCCGGCTCAGCGATCACCTGTTCGGCGCCGGCGAAGGCGCGCAATACCTGAGTGCGTTGCAGGAGCTGGGCTGTTTCATCGAACCCTGGCAAGACTCGACGGACTGGTTGCAGATTTTCGCTCCCCTGAGCCGGTTGATGCGCGATGAACCTTGGCCGGCCGGGCGCTTCTGGCATCGTCGTGCCTGTCAGTGGTTCGTCGCCGAACAGGACTGGAAGGCCGCGTTCGAACAGGCGTTGCTGGCGCAAGAATTCGAGGTTGCGGTCAGCCTGTTGCAGCATTTCAGTTTCGAGCAACTGTTCGAAGAGCAGACCGTGGTCCTGCTGCTGCGCCTGCACGAGCAACAAGGCGAGGAACTGATGTTCGGCTCGCCGCAACTGGTCGGGCTGATCACCGCTGCCTTGTTGTTTGCCGGGCGCTTCGAGCAGGCGGCCGAGTGTATCGAGCAACTGTCCCGATTCACGCCCCAGCCGTCGGCATCCCTTCAACGGCAATTGATCGCGCGTTGGCAGGCTCAACAAGGCTGGTTGTTGCATTTGCAAGGGCGCATGGACGCATCACAGGCACACTTTCACCAGGCGCTTGGCGAGCTTGACCTCGAATGTTGGCCGGTCCGGCTGATATGCCTGTCCGGCTTGACGCAACAGGCCTTGCTGCGGGGCGAACTCGACGTCGCACAGGCGCTTAATCGCGAAGCGTTGTGCCTGGCCCGGGCGCAAGGTTCACTGGTATTCGAAGGGTTGCTGGAGCTCGATCACGCCCAATTGCTCGAGCAGCGGGGCGCGGCCTGCAGGGCTGATGACCTGCTCGCCAACATGCACAGCCTGCTTTGCCAGCAGCGTGCGAACGCCGAACCCTTGTTGGGACGGATCGCCCTGCGTCGTGGCCGATTGAACTTGAGCCTGGGCCGGGCGCAACAGGCTGCCACATACTTCGAGAGCGGCCTGCAGATCTGCCTGCGCAGCCAGGACAAACGAGCGCTGTATGGTTTTCTGGGGCTGGCGCAACTGGCGGCCAATCGCCTGGATTACGCTCAGGCTTTCGACCTGCTGCGTGACGCCGAGCGGATGATGCAGCAACGGCGGATTCCCGAAACGGTGTATCGCAGTGTCTTGCTGCACACCAGTATCCAGTTCTGGCTGCAACAAGGGCGCGCGCCACTGGCTCATGAGGCCCTGATACGGGTGCTGCGCCATTATCAAGGCCCCTGCGCACGCCAGGCTCCACCGGCAACCCTGGAACTGATTGATGGCCTGGAGTATCTGCGTGTCCTGGCCGAGGTTTACCTGGGGCAGGCGCAGACCCCTCTGGAGCAGCTTGAAGCCCAGCTGCAACGGGCCAGGCAGCGGGGCATGCTGTCCCTGCAGGCGCAATTGCAACTGGCACTGGCAGAAGTCGCCTGGCTCAAAGGCGAACCGGATGTTGCCCGGCAATCACTGGCGCAAGGACTGGCATTGGTTGAACGGTGCAACCTGCAACAGGCCCTGCGCGATTTGCAGTTGCGTCAGCCACAGCTGCCGCAAGCCATTGGCCTGACCGAATCGCGCGATGAACACCAGGTGTCGGCAGCCGCCGATAACCCGCTGAGCCAGCGTGAAATACAGGTGCTGCGATTAGTGGCACATGGCAACTCCAATCAACAGATTGCCGATCTGCTGTTCATTTCCCTGCATACGGTCAAGACCCACGCGCGACGGATCAACGGCAAGTTGAATGTGGAGCGCAGGACGCAAGCCGTGGCCAAGGCGAAAGCATTGGGCATTGTGGATTGAAGCCCGTAGCGGGAGGTACACCGAGCCGGCTGCTGGCGAGCAAAAGATCGGGATGCCCCTAGCCGACGGCAGTGGTCGGTTCATACCCCATCCGCCAGCTCACGGCGCGTGTCGCTGCCAGCAAGCGCTGGGCCGCCGGGCCGTTTTCGTCGGCATGGAACAACGATGTCGGGCCGACAATGGTAATGACTGCCGCCACGTGGCCGACGGCGTTGAACACCGGCGCCGACAAGGCATCGACGCCCGGCATCAGCAAACCGTGCACATGATGCAGGCCGCGCTCGCGGATCTGCCCACATAGCGTTTCATAGACGTGATCGTCGCTGAGGGTGTGAGGGCCGGCTGACAGCAGTTCCTGCTCACGCAATTCCACGGTTTCACGCTTGGGCAGGTACGCGCCAAACACCAGGCCCGTGGAGGAGCTGAGCAACGGCAACACCGATCCCAACTGCGTCACCACCGTTACGGCACGCACCGCCGGTTCGATATGCACCACGGTCGCGCCCTGGTTGCCCCACACCGCCACGAAGCAGGTTTCGTTCAAGTCGTCGCGCAACTCGGCCAACGGCAGGGCGGCGACTTTCAGCACGTCCATACTGTTGAGGGCCGCCAATCCGACGCGCAGGGCTTCGCGGCCCAGCCCGTAGTGATTGGTCGCCGCATTCTGTTCGGCAAAACCGCTGGCGATCAGCGCCTGCAAGTAGCGGTGAACCTTGCTCGCCGGCATTTGCACGTGCTCGGCCAGGCGCGAGAGCGAAGTGGAGGGCGACAACTCGGCCAGGGCCTTGAGGATGTCAGTACCCACCTCGGCCGAGCGGACTTTCTGTTTACCGTTGCTGTCTGGCTTTTCCATGGAGGCGTTGAGATCCCGGGACGAATGGGCGTCTTTATAGCTTGACGGTCAATCCCAATCAAATTACGTTAAGCGTAATTGAATTACGATAAAAATAACCCCGACGTGCCACGAACTCTGCAACAGAGCGACCGGCCACTGTCGACGCCCTGTTCAGGAGGCTCCATGAACTCCGATTCAACGACGCCAGCACTGGCCTATCAGTCAGGCTTTGGCAACGAATTTTGCAGTGAGGCATTGCCCGGCGCATTGCCTGTCGGTCAGAACTCCCCGCAAAAAGCGCCTTACGGCCTCTACACCGAGCTGTTCTCCGGTACCGCATTCACCATGGCTCGCAGTGAAGCGCGGCGTACGTGGATGTACCGCATCCAGCCTTCGGCCAACCACCCGGCATTCGTCAAACTCGATCGACAACTGGCCGGCGGCCCATTGGGTGAAGTGACACCCAATCGCCTGCGCTGGAACGCGTTGGACATTCCCGCCGAGCCAACCGATTTCATCGACGGCCTGGTGAGCATGGCGGCCAACTCTGGCGCGGATAAACCGTCGGGGATCAGCATCTACCAGTACCGCGCCAACCGCTCCATGGAGCGCGTGTTCTTCAATGCCGACGGCGAAATGCTGCTGGTGCCGCAACAGGGCCGTCTGCGCATCGCCACCGAACTGGGCGTGCTGGAAGTGGAGCCGCTGGAAATTGCGGTATTACCTCGCGGGCTGAAATGGCGCATCGAACTACTCGACCCGCAAGCGCGCGGTTACATCGCCGAGAACCACGGTGCGCCGTTGCGCCTGCCGGATCTGGGGCCGATCGGCAGCAACGGCCTGGCGAATCCGCGTGACTTCCTGACGCCGGTGGCTTGCTACGAAAACCGTCAACAGCCCACGACGCTGGTGCAGAAGTTCCTTGGCCAGTTGTGGGGTTGCGAGCTCGACCACTCACCGTTGAACGTGGTCGCCTGGCACGGTAACAACGTGCCTTATAAATATGACCTGCGCCGTTTCAACACCATCGGCTCGGTCAGCTTCGACCACCCGGACCCTTCGATCTTCACGGTGCTGACCTCGCCGACCAGCGTCCACGGCTTGGCCAACCTCGATTTCGTGATCTTTCCGCCACGCTGGATGGTCGCTGAGAAAACCTTCCGGCCACCTTGGTTCCACCGCAACCTGATGAACGAATTCATGGGCCTGATCCAGGGCGAATACGACGCCAAGGCCGAAGGTTTCGTGCCCGGCGGCGCTTCTCTGCACAGCTGCATGAGCGCTCATGGGCCAGATGGTGAGACCTGCACCAAAGCGATCAACGTCGACCTGAAACCTTCGAAAATCGACAACACCATGGCCTTCATGTTCGAGACCAGCCAAGTGCTGCGCCCGAGTAAGTTCGCCCTTGAATGCCCGCAACTGCAAGACAACTACGATGCCTGCTGGGCTACTTTCCCAGCCACTTTCGACCCGACCCGGAGATAACCCATGACGCAAACTTCCCTGACTCGCAGCTGGGTTGCTTCGGCCAACGGCCACGCGGATTTCCCGCTGCAAAACCTGCCGCTGGGCGTGTTCAGCGTGAAAGGTTCGGCGCCGCGCAGTGGCGTGGCCATCGGCGAGCATATCTTCGATCTGCAGGCGGCACTCGATGCCGATCTGTTCGATGGCGCTGCAAAAGCCGCGGTCGAAGCCACCCGTGGCGGTCAACTGAATGCGCTCTTCGAACTGGGCCGTGAAGCGCGCGTGGCCCTGCGTGAACGTTTGATCGAAATGCTCAAGGAGGGGAGCTCCCTGCGCGGCAAGATCGAGGCCCAGGGCGCCAAACTGCTGCCACTGGCTGCCGATTGCCAGATGCATCTGCCCGCGAAAATCAACGATTACACCGACTTCTATGTCGGCATCGAGCACGCACAGAACGTTGGCAAACTGTTCCGTCCGGACAATCCGTTGCTGCCCAACTACAAGTACGTACCAATCGGCTATCACGGTCGCGCCTCGACCATTCGCCCGTCGGGCACCGACGTGCGCCGACCTAAAGGCCAGACCCTGCCGGCCGGCCAGACCGAGCCGTCGTTCGGCCCCTGTGCACGCCTGGATTATGAGTTGGAGCTGGGGATCTGGATCGGCCCAGGCAACGACATGGGCGACTCCATCGCCATTGGTGACGCCGCTGATCACATCGCCGGTTTCTGCCTGCTCAATGACTGGTCGGCACGTGACATCCAGGCTTGGGAATACCAGCCGTTGGGGCCATTCCTGTCGAAGAGTTTCATCACCAGTATTTCTCCGTGGGTCGTGACGGCCGAAGCGCTGGAACCGTTCCGCCTCGCACAGCCGGCACGTCCGGAAGGCGATCCACAACCGCTGCCGTACCTGTTCGATAAACGCGATCAAGCCGCCGGCGCATTCGACATCGAACTGGAAGTCCTGCTGCTCACCGAAGCCATGCGCGAGCAGAACCTGCCGGCCCATCGCCTGACCCTGAGCAACTCGAAACACATGTACTGGACCGTGGCGCAAATGGTGGCGCATCACAGCGTCAATGGCTGCCAGTTGCAGGCCGGTGATCTGTTCGGTTCAGGCACCTTGTCCGGTCCTCAAAGCGGTCAGTTCGGCAGTCTGCTGGAGATCACCGAAGGCGGTAAGACGCCGATCGAACTGGCCTCGGGCGAAGTGCGTAAATTCCTCGAGGACGGCGACGAAATCATCCTGCGTGGCCGCTGCAGCCGCGAAGGGTTTGCGTCCATCGGTTTCGGCGAATGTCGCGGCAAAGTGCTGCCAGCGCGCTAAGGGGATCGGTTCATGGAACTCTATACCTACTACCGCTCCACTTCGTCCTATCGGGTGCGCATCGCGTTGGCGCTCAAGGGCCTGGATTACCAGGCGCTGCCAATCAACCTGATTGCGCCACCGGGTGGGGAGCATCGCCAGCCAGCGTACCTGGCCATCAATCCGCAAGGCCGCGTGCCGGCCTTGCGCACCGACGAAGGCGAGCTGCTGATTCAGTCGCCGGCGATCATCGAGTACCTGGAAGAGCGTTATCCACAGGTACCGCTATTGTCGAAGGATCTGGTTGCCCGCGCCCATGAGCGCGGCGTGGCAGCGCTGATCGGCTGCGATGTGCATCCGCTGCACAATGTCAGCGTACTCAATCGGCTGCGTCAGTTGGGCTTTGATGAACCGCAGGTTGTTGAGTGGATTGCGCACTGGATCAGCCAGGGGCTGGCGAACGTGGAGCAACTGATTGGTGATGAGGGTTACTGCTTTGGCTCCCAGCCCGGGTTGGCGGATGTGTACTTGATTCCACAGTTGTATGCCGCCGAGCGCTTCAACATTTCCCTTGAGGCTTATCCGCGAATCCGCCGGGTAGCGGCATTGGTGGCCAACCATCCGGCGTTCATCAAGGCACATCCGGCGAACCAGCCCGACACGCCTTGATGTGTCGCATATACCCGTAATTGGATGGACTCGCCCGCGACACACCGCAGCGCCTGGTTCGCCCTTAGGAGCGAGGCTTGCCCGCGAAAAACGATGACGCGGTGCGATAGATACACCAGGGTTCAGTGGACGATGGAATTAGGCGGCAAATGCCCCAGTCGCTCGGTCAGGCGAATCCGCTGGATCGGATCGTCGCTGAGCAGCAGTGCATGTTCCAGGTCGAAGCGCTCGGCATTCGGGCAGTCCAGCCGTTGGTACAGGCTGGCCCTGGCCAGATAGTCGGAAGCGTTGGCGTTGCCCAGTTCCAGCACGCGTTCGGCGTCGATCAAGGCGCCAATGTAATCGTCATGGGAGAGATGCAGCTGGCGCAGATTGCGTGACAGGCGTTGAAGCATTTGCGCGGGTGTGGCCGTGACCAGGTGCTCTGCGTTAAGTTGCATGTTCGGGCCATACTGGCGATGCAGCAGCTCCCGGCAATCGTTGGGATAAAGGCGCCGGCCGCCGCAGGGGTCGAGCAGATGGTCGGCACCTGGCACCCGCAGCAGGAAATGCCCCGGGAAATTGACGCCGACCAACGGAATCTCCAGGCCTCTGGCCAGTTCGAGGGCTATCATCGCCAAGGCTAATGGCTGCCCGCGGCGACGCTCCAGGACCTTATCGAGCAATGCCACTTGCGGGCGCAAGGGGGCGAAGTCATCCTGGGCGAACCCCAACTCGACCATGCGCCTGAGCAGCGGTTGCGCCAACTCGCTCACTGGCAGCATTGGCAAGCTGCCACTGACGCGCAGTTGCAGTTCCTTGAAGTGCGCCAACACTGTTTCGGGGTTCACCTGATTGTCATGTTCGACGGCAATCCACAGCGCCGCCTCGAACAGCGCAGGCGGTGATCGTTGCAGGCAGGCGAAAAACGATTGGCGCGGCGTCATGAAAATCTCCGGGCTATGCCTCGTTTTAGACCGGTCTTTGCCATTCGTCCAGTACTGCACAGGGAGCCGTTTCGGTTATTTCCTAAAGCTAGCATGGCACCTTTGCTTATGCCGGTGCGCTTCTGCAATTTTTGTGCGCAAGCCTATACTGGCGACTACAAGAAGTGATTCGGGAGCCTTACGATGTTCGCTCTCATGCAAAGCACTCGCCTTGAATCGCTGCATCTGAGCGTCGACCCGGCCACCGGGTTGAAGGCGGTGATTGCCATTCATAACAGCCGTTTGGGGCCTGCTCTGGGCGGTTGCCGTTATCTTGCCTAACCCAGCGACGAGTCTGCAGTCGAGGATGCGGTGCGCCTTGCCCAAGGCATGAGCTACAAGGCGGCCTTGGCCGGCCTGGCCCAGGGCGGCGGCGTGGCGGTGATCATTCGCCCCGTTCACGTGGCCGATCGCGCTGCGCTGTTCGAAGCCTTCGGGCGCTGTATCAATCAGCTCGACGGGCGCTACATCACCGCCATCGACAGCGGTACCTCAGTGGCGGACATGGATTGCATCGCCCAGCAGACGCAACACGTCACCAGCACCACATCGGCGGGCGACCCCGCGCCGCATGCGGCGATGGGTGTGTTTGCCGGTATACGCGCCACTGCGATGGCACGGTTGGGCAGCGATAACCTTGAAGGCTTGCGCGTAGCCATCCAGGGTCTGGGCAACGTCGGTTTTTCCCTGGCAGAGCAGTTGCACGCCGCTGGCGCCGAGCTGCTGGTCAGCGACATCGACCACGGCAAGGTACAACTGGCGATGGAGCAACTCGGCGCGCACCCGATTGCGAACGACGCATTGCTAAGCACACCTTGCGACATTCTCGCGCCGTGCGGTCTGGGCGGGGTGCTGAACAGCCACAGCGTGACGCAACTACGCTGCTCGGCAGTGGCCGGTTCGGCGAACAATCAACTGACCCATCTGGACGTCGCCGATCAGCTGGAAAGGCGGGGCATCCTGTATGCGCCCGACTACGTGATCAATGCCGGCGGATTGATCTATGTTTCGCTCAAGCATCGTGGTGAAGACTTGGGGACCATCACCGCGCACCTGTCGAAAATCAGCTCGCGGCTCACCGAAGTCTTCGCACACGCCCAAGCGGAAAAACGCTCTCCGGCTCGAGTGGCAGACGAGTTGGCGGAGAAAGTGCTGTATCGATAAAAAGATCAAAAGATCGCAGCCTGTGGCAGCTCTTACGGGGGCTGCCTACTTTGGGGTTTTCGCGGCTTTGGCAGGCTTCGTCGGGGCCACCGGCTCAGCGATTGCCTCTTCAACAGGCACTACTTCTTTAACCGGCTCTACGACTTGCGCTGGCGCTGTGAGCAGTTCGGACAAGGCGTCCGGCTGGCTCTTGAACGCCTTGGCGAACACGTCGCGGTTTTTCGCCATGTAGATCCCGACTTCTTCAACTTGCTGTTCGGTCAAGGACGGAACAGCTTTCTGCAACACGTCAGCCAGCAACTCGGCCAGCTCGAGCATTTTGTCATGACGATCGGCTTCGGCTTTATCCATGAACAAGCGCTCCAGATCTCGGCTGCTGCGGTATACCACTTCGACGGCCATTCACCACCTCACATGCCTTCAAATTTAACTACTGTATCTATATACAGCAAAGAATAAGCGAATCTCTCGGATTTGGGTAGTGGCTTTTTAATGTAGGCCGGTTTCGGGATTTGTCAGGCGTCGGGTATTGGTAGCTGGATAAAGATAGCTGCGACCAAACGTCACGGAGCGCAATCCAAGGCGTCTCGCCATCATGGACGTGGCCTTGTTTCTGCATGCAGAACAACCGTCACGTCCAACCTGCATTATCCGGTCGAGTCGACCTAAGGAAGCATCATCGTGAAAATCAACTGGGCCGAAAAGCTGCGGCAGAACGTGCATGAACTGGCCGAATCACTGGGCAACCTGTTCGTCGAAACCTTCCATTACCTGGCGCTGTTTGCCATTGGTGCGGTGACCGCGTGGGCTGCGGTGATGGAGTTTCTCGGGATGCTCGAGCAGGGGCATATCAAGATCGACGACATCCTGCTGCTGTTCATCTACCTGGAACTGGGAGCGATGGTCGGGATTTACTTCAAGACCAATCACATGCCGGTGCGTTTCCTGATCTACGTGGCGATCACGGCGCTCACGCGGCTGCTGATTTCAAACGTGTCCCATCACAATCCACCCGACCTGGGGATCATCTACCTGTGCGGTGGGATCCTGTTGCTGGCGTTTGCGATCCTGGTGGTGCGCTACGCCTCCTCGCAATTTCCTTCAGTGAAGATCGAGCATCCGCACCGTAAGACAGGTGCGGGCTCGGGCGAACATCCGGAAGTGGAGAAGGGTGAGCTTTAAAGCCTGATGGCCGGGCGCGGGCGACTTTTTATCGAGGGTGGCGGCAGGCTGTGCGTGCCGCCATCGGTCATGGCTTCGAGGATGGCCACCGCGCTGTGCCCCTGTTCGATGGCGATGCCGAACTGGATGCTTTGCACCAGACGCTTGAGCCGTTGTGGATCGTTGCGTTGCTCGGCACTGATCATGCGCTTTGCGACTACGCGGCCATTGTTGGACAGGGTCAGCATGATGCTGCCATCAAGACCCTGAATACTCAGGTTAATCTGATAGTCCGCTGCAAAAGCATCGGTAATGAGCTGGAAAGGGTTGTCCATGATGCGTCACCGCTTGATTGAACGTGCAGTTGTTGACCGGCCGTGATCGGGTTGGTTCGCAACACCGGACCATCGGCCATTCTCTCGTCAATATCGCCATCAATGTTCCAAACGGGATGTAGCAAAGGGCATGCCGGAAACTTTGTCAGGCAGCAAACACCATCTGTAGGAGCGAGCCTGCTCGCGATGGTCGCCAACGATGACGATGGCAGTCTGAATGCCAGCCGTGTCCGGACATCCATCGCGAGCAGGCTCGCTCCTACAGGGGGCTGCCCGTTTCAGGGCAATTTGCGCCTGCATGCCACTAAACCGGTCAGCACTCTACCCAGTTCACCGCCAGGCCGCCTCGGGATGTCTCCTTGTATTTGTCGTGCATGTCGGCACCGGTGTCGCGCATGGTGCGGATCACCCGGTCCAGGGAGATGAAGTGTTTGCCGTCGCCACGCAGGGCCATTTGCGTGGCGTTGATTGCCTTTACGGCAGCAATTGCGTTGCGTTCGATACACGGCACTTGCACCAGCCCGCCGACCGGGTCGCAGGTCAGGCCGAGGTTGTGTTCAAGGCCGATCTCGGCGGCGTTTTCCAATTGCTCCGGCGTGGCGCCGAGGACTTCTGCCAGGCCGGCGGCGGCCATGGCGCAGGCAGAGCCGACCTCGCCCTGACAACCGACTTCGGCACCAGAGATCGAGGCGTTTTTCTTGCACAGGATGCCGACGGCGGCGGCGCCCAAAAAGAACGCCACGACGTCATCGTCCGACGCGTCGGGGTTGAATTTCATGTAGTAGTGCAGCACCGCCGGAATGATCCCCGCTGCACCGTTGGTCGGTGCTGTCACCATGCGACCGCCGGCGGCGTTTTCTTCGTTCACGGCGAGGGCGAAAAGGTTCACCCATTCCATGGCCGACAGGGTCGACGTGATGACGTTCGGCTTGCCGATTTCCAACAGGCTGCGGTGCAATTTCGCCGCACGTCGCGGCACGTTCAGGCCACCGGGGAGGATGCCTTCGTGCTCCAGCCCCTGCTCGACGCACTCGCGCATCACCGACCAGATATGCAGCAAGCCCTGGCGTATTTCTTCGTCACTGCGCCAGGCCCGTTCGTTGGCCATCATCAACTCGCTGACACGCAGACCGTGCTGGTTGCAGAGCTTGAGCAGCTCGACGGCACTGGAAAAGTCGTAGGGCAAAACCACGTCGCGGGTAGGGGAGAGCCCGGACTCGGCTTCTGCGGCCTCGATGATGAACCCACCACCGACCGAGTAGTACGTCTGTTCGAACAGTTCGCCGGTTTCGCCGAAGGCGGTCAGGGACATGGCGTTGGGGTGGTAGGGCAAGCTCTCGTCGAGCAGCAGCAGATCGCGCGACCAGTTGAAGGCAATGCTCACCTGGCCTGCGAGCGACAACTCGCCGGTTTCACGCAGGGTATGGATCCGGCTGTCGATGGTGGAGGGGTCGATACGGTCAGGCCATTCGCCCATCAAGCCCATGACGCAAGCTCGGTCGGTGGCATGACCGACACCGGTCGCCGACAGGGAGCCGTACAAGCGGATTTCCACTCGCCGTACGTCAGTCACTGAACCCTGGTCTACCAGCGCCTGGGCGAAGGTCGCGGCAGCACGCATGGGGCCGACCGTATGGGAGCTGGACGGACCGATGCCAACTTTGAAGAGATCGAAAACACTGATAGCCATGCTAAAGCCTATTCCTGCAATGGAAGATGAATCGCTGCCATTTTTGTAGGACAAGCGCAATTTCAGCGATACTGCCTCTCTCGGTCCGACGTGACCAACGAAACTTCCTAAGACAGCCTTTAGCAGGACTAAACAATGAGCCGCCAATTACACGCCCAGACTTACGTCTGGCTACAGGTGTTTTCCTGTGCCGCGCGGCACCTGTCGTTCACCCGTTGCGCTGAAGAACTGCACATCACGCCGGGGGCGGTCAGCCAGCAAATCCGACAGCTGGAGGAGCGCCTTGGTTTTCGACTGTTTCACCGGCGTGCCCGGGGCGTAGAGCTGAGCGCCGAAGGCCAGCGACTGGCCATTACGGTCAACGAGGCCTACGGCAGCATCGATGCCGAACTGCGCCGGCTGGACGCGGGGATGATCAGCGGCACACTGCGGGTGCGTTCGATCCCTTCTTTCCTGAGCAAATGGCTTACGCCGCGCCTGCCACGCTTGCAGCAGCGCTTCCCGGACATCCAGCTACGCCTGGTCGCCGAAGACAGCAGCGTACCGTTGCACGAAGGCGATTTCGACCTGGCCATCGATCTGAATGACGGCAGCTACCCCGGATTGTTATCCACAGCCTTGCTCGATGAGCAGATTTTCCCGGTGTGTGCCCCGGGCCTGTTACGCGGGCGTCCGCCGTTGCATGGCCCGGCGGACCTGCTGCATTTTCCGTTGCTGCATGACATTACTGCCTGGCGCGGCAGCTATGAATACGCGGAATGGGAGTTCTATCTCGATGCCATCGGCTTTGAAGGTGCCGACGTGCGGCGCGGGCATACTTTCAATCGCAATCACCTGACCATCGAAGCGGCCATCGCCGGGATGGGCGTGGCGATTGCACGGCGTACGCTGCTCAATGACGAGCTGGAGCGGGGCGCATTGATCGTACCGTTCGGCCTGGCGGTGCCCAATCACAAGCGCTACATGGTGCTCTACGCGCCGGGGGCGCTGAGCCATCCGGGCGTGCGGGCGGTACATGACTGGCTGGTGGAGGAGGCGGCGATTTTTCGCGGCCTGCACCCGCTGGGGGAGCGGCAGATGTGAGCAATTATTTCGTAGGAGAGGGGCGACCCAACTCCCGACCTTAACAGCGCTTTTGCCGGTTGTCCGGCTTTTTTTGCGATTAGATATTTATCTTTTTTTAGGGGTTGAATTGTTCATCGTACAGACCGATTGTGTAAGTAAGAGGTCACGGTGATGACGCCCAAGGGCTTAGCTGACCGGCCTCTCGCGAGCTAGCTGAAATAAGGGATGAACTATGCAAATCCAAGTCAATAGCGATAACCATATTCAAAGCAGCATCCGACTGGAGGAGTGGGTACGAACCACCATTGAGAGCACGCTCGAACGTTATGAGGAAGACCTGACCCGCGTCGAGGTTCACCTGCGGGACGAGAACGGCGACAAGCCGGGTCCCCATGATTTGCGCTGCCAGCTGGAAGCGCGGCCAAAAGGCCACCAACCGATTTCTGTCACCCATAAAGCCGCCAGCCTGGAACTGGCGATCGACGGAGCTGCCGAGAAACTCGAACACGCCCTTGAACACCTGTTCGGCAAACTGCGCGGCAAACCACGCGCTGCCGTGGTGCCCTTCGAGCGCCGGCCTCACGCCGACAAGCTGCTGGAAGAAGAGTTTCTTGAAAACGAACAGGCTGCGCAAAACGCTTGATGCCTGATTGACCCTCCCAATGAAAACGGGCCTGCAATGCAGGCCCGTTTTGTTTTGTGGCCAAAGGATCCAGCGAACCGTCGCACTCGGCGAGTTGGTCGCTCTGATATTTGCTATCAGGTTCATTCATCTAGTTTTGCGTATGAGAATATTTATCATTAGTATTGCGCCTCGCTGATCACACACCCGGTTGTGGGCCAGCCCGATTGCCGCTATGGCGCAGTATTGAATCGATGACTACTCCCGAATCTCCCGAGATCGAGCACCGCGAACCACGCGGCGACCGTGCGCATTTTCTCCAGGTATTTCTCTCCCAGCGTGCGCAAATGGAAGCGTTGGTGAGCCGTCGCGTGGGTTGTCGAGCGACGGCGGCGGACCTGGTGCAAGACTTGTTCGTACGGTTTTGGCGACGCCCCTTGGTGCAAGTTGAAGAACTCAGCACCTATCTGCTGCGCAGCGCCAGCAACATCGCCATCGACCACTTGCGCAGCGAAGGCACGCGGGTGCGGGCCAACGAAGGTTTGATGGCCGAATCGGCGCACTGTATGGGCGGCGAGCCGCAAGCGGCACTGGAGGCAGGCAACGATCTGCGTCACGTCGAAGCAGCGTTACGCGCGTTACCGGAACGCACGCGGCAGATCTTTTTGCTCAACCGCATCCATGGTCGCAAGTACGCCGAGATCGCCAAGGCCATGGGCCTGTCCCAGAGTGCCGTGGAAAAACATATGATGCGCGCGCTCGAGGCCTGCAAGGCCAGCCTGCGCGAGTCCGAGCCGCGTACGCCAGGGAATGCACAGTGAACAGCATCGAACGCGTCATGCCGACGCCCGCTCAGGAACAGCAAGCGCTGGCCTGGTTAAGTCTGTTGCATGACCAGCCCAGCAGCGGTGACCAAGCCACCTTCAGTCAATGGTTGCAGGCCGACCCCGCGCATGCGCAGGCTTATGCCCGTGCGCAAGTGTTGTGGGAGTTGAGTGAAGTGCCGGCGCGCAGGCTCGCCGATGAGGACGCGCTGGCCTTGCAGGGGTACCTCAACGCGATGAATCGCTCACGCCGCAGCAGCGTGCGGCGCTGGTCGGGCGCGCTGGCCATGGCGGCTTGCCTGCTGCTGATGATCGGCCTCGGCGGCGGTTGGCAGCCGTTGCGCTGGGTCGACGACCTGGGTGCCGATTACGTCTCGGCGCCGGGGGAGATCCGCACCGTCACCCTGGCCGATCAATCGCAGGTCACCCTTGACGCCGACAGTGCGATTGCCGTGGATTTCAGGGGCGGTGAGCGGCATGTGCAAGTGCGCCGCGGTGCCGGATTTTTCCGCGTGACCCATACCGGCGAGCCGTTTGTGGTCGACGCCGAGAAGGGCCAGGCGCGGGTACTCGGCACCCAGTTCGAAGTGCGACTGCAACCTCATGGGGCGCAGGTGACGGTGTTGTCTGGCCGGGTTGGCGTGACGGCAGACAAGAACGCGCATCAGCAAGTCCTGACGGCCGGCCAGCAAGTGGCCTACGGCAGAGGCTCCGCGGAACAACTGCACGTGGTGGACAGTGAAGCTCAGCTGGCATGGCGCCAGGGATGGCTCACCTACTACAAGGCGCCGCTGGCTGATGTGGTCGAGGATTTGCGCCGTTATTACCCGGGGAGGATCGTGGTGCTCAATGATGAATTGGCGCAGCGGCAGATCAGCGGCAGCTTTGCGAGCAAGGACCCACAAGCGGTGTTGAGTTCATTGCGGGGGGTGTTGGGGTTTGAGCAACACCAGGTTCTGGGGCACCTGATTATTTTGCGCTGAGACGATTGGCCCCTTCGCGAGCAGGAGAACGCATTCCAAGTGTGGGAGCGAGCCTGCTCGCGAAGGGGCCAATCTGACACCACACCTTCTTGGAATAATTATTTTCAACTTTCTGCTGAGGTAAAACCGAATGCCATCCGTGTAGTGACTGAAACTGCGATTCATTCGCATCCGTTGCGGTTCTACACAGGTCATGAGTCATGAAGTCCAGGGCAATACCGGGTTCGGTCAAACAATGGTTGGGTGTGTCTGCGTTGAGCTTCGCGGCATTGGCGCTGCTGCCGCTGAACGAGGCGATGGCCGCGCAGGCCGGCGCCCCGCAAAGCACGCTGTTCAGCTTTTCGATGGTCGCCAAACCACTGCCCCAGGCCTTGAGCGACTTCAGCCGCATCACCGGTATCAGCGTGGTCTATACCGATGAAGCGCCTTACGGCCTCACTGCCCCGGCGCTCAACGGGCAGTTGAGTGCAGAACAGGCCCTGCAGCGGTTGCTCGGCGGTTGCGGCTTGACCTCGCGGCGCATCGATGGCCACACCATGGTCCTGGAACCGCTACCGACCGAGGGCGCGTTGAATCTGGGCGCTACCACCATCACCTCGGTGATGGACCCGTCCACAAGTTACCAGCCGCCACCCACCAGCTCGGTGATGCGTTCCTCGACGCCGCTTCAGGAAATTCCCCAGACGGTCAACGTCGTCCCGGCCCAGGTCATTCGCGACCAGGCTCCGCGTAACCTGGATGACGCGCTGGCGAACGTCAGCGGCATCACCCAGGGCAACACGCTGGGCAGCACCCAGGATTCGGTGATGACCCGCGGTTTCGGCGACAACCGCAACGGTTCGATCATGCGTGACGGCATGCCGGTGGTGCAGGGGCGGGGCTTGAACGCGACAGTGGACCGGGTCGAAGTGCTCAAGGGCCCGGCCTCGCTGCTCTATGGTATCCAGGATCCCGGCGGCGTGGTCAACATGGTCAGCAAGCAGCCGGAGCTTGATCCCTACAATGCCCTGACCCTGCGTGGTTCGACTTATGGCGAGGGCAAGAACGGCAGCGGCGGCACCTTTGACAGCACGGGCGCGCTGGGTGAGTCCGGGTTGGCCTACCGTCTGGTGTTGGACCACGAAGACGAGGATTACTGGCGCAACTACGGGGTGCATCGCGAGACGCTGGTGGCGCCGTCGCTGGCCTGGTTTGGTGAAAGCACCCAACTGACGTTCGCCTATGAACACCGGGAGTTCCTGACCCCGTTCGACCGTGGCACGGTGATCGATCCGCGTGACAATCATCCGCTGGACATCCCCCGTGATCGCCGGCTCGACGAACCGTTCAACAACATGGAAGGGCGCTCCGACCTGTATCACTTCCAGGCCGATCACGACCTCAACGACAACTGGAAAGCCCATTTCGGCTACAGCTGGAATCGTGAGACCTATGACGCCAGCCAGGTGCGTGTGACCGCCATCGATACCCGCAACGGCACGCTCTCACGCAGCATGGACGGCACGCAGAACGCTATGAGTACGGACCGTTTCACGACTGCGAGCCTCGAAGGCAAGATCGACGTAGCCGGCATGCAACATGACCTGGTGCTCGGGGTCGATGACGAATACCGCAAGATCTACCGCGCCGACCTGATCCGTCAGAAAAGCCTGACAACCTTCAGCTACCTCGACCCGGTATACGGCCGCGAAGTCCCCGGCACCACAGTCAGCCCGGCCGACAGTGCGCAGACCGATATCCTGCGTAGCGATTCGGTGTATTTGCAGGACTCGATCCACCTCACAGACCAATGGATCCTGGTGGCTGGCGGACGTTTCCAGGAGTACGACCAGTACGCCGGCAAAGGCGTGCCGTTCAAGGCCAACACCGACAGCAATGGGCAAAAATGGGTGCCGCGCGCCGGCCTGGTCTACCGCTATACCAATGAACTGTCCTTCTATGGCAGCTACACCGAATCGTTCAAACCCAACTCGACCATTGCCCCACTGAGCGGCAGCAGCACCGTGCTCGACGGCAGCATCGCGCCGGAAGAAGCCAAGTCGTGGGAAGTGGGGGCCAGGCTGGAAATGCCGGGCCGCGTAACGGGCAACCTTGCATTGTTCGACATCAAGAAGCGCAACGTCCTGGTGGCTAACGCCGAAGGCCCGGTGACCCTCTACAGTGCGGCCGGTGAAGTGCGTTCCCGTGGCCTGGAAGTGGACTTGAGCGGCCAGCTCAGCGACCGCTGGAGCATGATCGGCAGTTATGCCTACACCGATGCCGAAGTGACGCAGGACCCGGTCTACAAAGGTAAACAGCTGCAGAACGTCGCGAAGAATAGTGGCTCACTGTCGGCGGTCTATGACTTCGGCACGATTGTCGGTGGCGATCAGCTGCGGGTTGGCGCTGGAGCACGCTATGTCGGCGAACGAGCGGGCAATGCCGTGAATGATTTCGACCTGCCGAGCTACACCGTCGCCGACGCGTTCGCCACCTATGACACCCAACTCGATGGGCAGCGGGTCAAGTTTCAACTCAACGTGAAAAACCTGTTTGACCGCACGTACTACACCTCGGCGGCGAGCCGGTTCTTTGTGTCGATGGGGGATTCGCGGCAGGTGACGTTGTCGAGCACCTTGGAGTTTTGACGAGGGGGCGGTGTTTTGTTCCTGAAGCAAACCGTCCTTGTCGTGCTGCTGGCAAGGACGGTGAGGTGGGCGGGGAAGCGTTATTTGCTATTGAGTTTGATTTGCCCTGTGGACCAATCCAGCGGTCCGTTGACGCCGAGTTTCAGGTTGAGCTTAAAGTCAATTTCTTTAATGCTTCCATCATCAGATAACTTTATGGAAATCCGGCCAATCTTGTCGTGGACGAGAGAATAAACGTCGTGAGAACCATTGTGTTGTCTTGCCAAAAACTGCATTTGGTTTATGACGCGCAGAGAATCTTCGCTCTCATCAAACTCCTTTTGGAGTTTAAGTGTCAGTCCGTAGGACTGGTCGTCGTTGGTGGCGAAAATTTCAAACAGGGAGGTATCCTGCCGGGTGTAGACATTCGTAAAAGAGAAGTCTTTACCGTAGCTTGCAACGTTGATCGTTGCGGAGCCTTCGGATTTAGCTCCATCGAATTCGCTGTTGAGGGTGGTCGCTTCAGTGTTACAGGTTGTTTTGGACATGATATAAAACTCCTTGGTGAGAGAGGAGTATTACTTGTCCGAGTGTTGAGTGGATACTGTCAGAAATACCAGGGTTTCGTTATGTTTGCTGTATTTCGAAATAAACAGGATTGATTTTTGAATCGAAAGTAATCGAACTTTCCCTTATTTATCGTAAAAACGCCTGCCGATATTCTCCCGGCGTTCCACCTAGCGCCTGCCTGAAACGATTGGTGAAATGACTGGCACTGGAAAATCCGCACGCCATTGCAATCTCCCCCAATGGCTGCAAGGTAGTGCGCAGCAAATCCCGCGCCCGGTTGAGGCGCCGCGCCAGTACATACTGGTGGGGTGGCAAGCCGAAACTCTCACGGAACATCCGCGCAAAGTGATATTCCGACAGCGCGCACAATCCCGCCAACTGCCCCAGGCTGATGGCTTCGGCCAATTGACTGTCGATGAACGCCACAAGGTGCCGTCGCTGATGCGCGGCCAGGCCACCCTTGAGGCGCAAGTCGGGACGCACGCTGACCTGGCTGAGCAGGGCGTGGGCGAGCATTTCATGGGCCAGGCTGCTGGTGAGCAGACGTTCTCCCGGTTCGTCCCAGTTGAGGCTGATCAAGTGCCGAAAGCGCAACGCCTGTTGTGGGTCATCCAGAAAAGTTTGCTCACGCAACTGCAGTTGCCGTGGCTCGCGATCGAGCAGGGTGACGCAGCCGAGGGCAAATTGTTCGGGGCTGAAATACAGGTGTGCCAGGCGAATGTCGCCATTGATCACCCAGCCTGACTGATGGTCGGCCGGCAGGATGCACAGCTTGTCCGGACCGCCCTTGGTGCCGGGCTGGTCCCGCCGGAAGGTCCCGGTACCGCCAGCGATGTAGCAGGACAGCGTATGGTGGCTCGGCGCTTCGTAGTCCTGGGCATCGTGATGGTTGTTCCACAAGGCTGCTGCCAATCCGTCACCGAGCTCGGCGCTGTGCTCCAGGCGAGCATTGGGCGAGCGGTTGAGGGCTTGAAACACTTGCAGGGATTCCAGTGCGGGCATGATCGTTTCTCTCCAACGCCTTGCATCCTACTCCGTAGGCCTTCGCCTGCCAGCCCGTCGCCTGACAAAAGCGCAAGATTATGCAAGTGCGACGCAACGCGGCGCAGGACACTGGTCGCCTATCAAGGAGCCTTTGCCATGAACCTTTCGTTGTACCTGCTGACCGTGCTGATCTGGGGCACCACCTGGATCGCCCTGAAATGGCAACTGGGCGTGGTGGCGATTCCCGTGTCCATTGTCTATCGCTTTGGCTTGGCGGCGCTGGTGCTGTTCGGGATTTTGCTGCTCAGTCGCCGCCTGCAAGTGATGAACCGCCGCGGGCACGTGATTTGCCTGGCGCAGGGGTTGTGCCTGTTCTGCGTCAACTTCATGTGTTTCCTGACCGCCAGTCAGTGGATACCCAGCGGCCTGGTCGCCGTGGTGTTTTCCACGGCCACGCTATGGAATGCGCTGAATGCACGGGTGTTCTTCGCTCAGAAAATCGCTCGCAATGTGCTGATGGGCGGCGCGCTGGGCTTGCTTGGTCTGGGCCTGCTGTTCTGGCCCGAGCTGGCGGGTCACACCGCCAGCCCGCAAACCTTGCTTGGCCTTGGCCTGGCCCTGTGCGGCACCCTGTGTTTCTCGGCGGGGAACATGCTGTCGAGCCTGCAACAAAAGGCCGGGCTCAAGCCGCTGACGACCAATGCCTGGGGCATGGCCTATGGCGCGGCGATGTTGTCGGTGTGGTGCCTGGTCAAGGAGATCCCGTTCGACATGGAATGGAACGCTCGCTACATCGGCTCGCTGTTGTACCTGGTGATTCCCGGTTCGGTCATCGGTTTCACTGCGTACCTGACCCTGGTCGGACGCATGGGGCCCGAGCGCGCAGCCTATTGCACCGTTCTGTTTCCGGTGGTGGCGCTGAATGTCTCGGCGTTCGCCGAAGGCTACCAATGGACGCCCCCGGCGCTCGTGGGCCTGGTACTGGTCATGCTGGGTAACGTGTTGGTGTTTCGCAAGCCCGGCACGAGCACCAAACCCGTGACGGGGAAGCTGGCCTGAGCCGCAGGCTGTTCAGCTGTCTTTTATTGCCGTGAGAAAGATCAGGCCGAAAAACATGTATTCAATATTGTTTTGTGCCCAAATATAGGTGTTGCGGTGAACGGAGTAATCCATGTCGAACCATTCATTGAGTATGGTGACGTATAAAGCCTGATAAACAAAAATACCTGTCACGAGGCCAGCGATCGCGAATTTTTTTGCTTCATGAAACTCGTTGCGTGGTGCATCGAGTTTTCGATAGAGCTGCCAGGTTCCCACCAGGCAACTAAAAGTAAAAATAATTTCGAGTGAAATGATTGCCCAGTAAAAGCGATGATGAAACATGTTGGACGTAATGGACCTGTAGCGCCGTGAGTCGTTGCCCGTGGTGTCGCTCATGCTGATGATGCGCCCGATGTATTCGGCGTATGCCGCATAATCGGTAACATTGTTGGCCAGCGTCATCAAGCCGAATAATGTAGCGGTTAAAACAATAAGTACTTTGCTCCGCCTTATCACGGAGGCGGTGGTGAGTTTATTCATTGGGGTATTCTCCGAGTGCACGCTGGGTGCTTTTTTAATGGCTCGAAGTTTATAGTTGTTCGGGAAAGTTCAGTCGGAGACTACGTTGCGAGTTATGTCGTCTGTACTATTTAATAGCAGGTCGCTTGAAGTTATGAAAAATGGCACGTCCAACCCGACGTGCCATCGTTCATTCAGCCTTTCCAGACCTGCGGGTTGACCAGGTCTTGTGGGCGCTCACCTAGCAAGGCGCTGCGCAGGTTCGCCAGGGCACGGTTGGCCATGGCATCGCGGGTTTCATGGGTGGCCGAACCGATATGCGGCAAGGTCACTGCGTTTTTCAGCTGAAACAGCGGCGACTCGGCCAGCGGCTCCTTTTCATACACGTCCAGCCCGGCACCGCGAATGCGGTTGTTTTGCAGCGCATCGATCAGTGCTGGCTCGTCCACCACTGGACCCCGAGCGATGTTCACCAGGATCGCGCTCGGCTTCATCAGGGCCAGTTCGCGATGGCTGATCAAGTGTCTGGTCTTCTCGCTGAGCGGAACCACCAGGCAAACGAAGTCGGCTTCAGCCAACAGCTCGTCCAGGCTGCGCATTTGCGCACCGAGTTCCTGCTCCAGCGCAGTCTTGCGGCTGTTGCCGCTGTAGATGATCGGCATGTTGAAGCCCAGCCGACCTCGGCGCGCGATGGCCGCGCCGATGTTACCCATGCCGACAATGCCCAGGGTCTTGCCGTGGACATCGCAGCCGAACAGCGGGGCACCGACGGTGGCTTGCCACTGGCCTGCCTTGGTCCAGGCGTCGAGCTCGGCGACGCGGCGTGCACTGCTCATCAACAAGGCGAAGGCCAGGTCGGCGGTGCTTTCAGTCAGCACGTCCGGGGTGTTGGTGAGCATGATCCCGCGTTCGTTGAAATAGTCCACGTCGTAGTTGTCATAGCCCACGGAAACGCTGGACACGACTTCCAGACTGGCGGCGTTTTCCAGTTGTGCACGACCGAGCTTGCGACCGACCCCGATCAATCCGTGGGCATGGGGCAGGGCTTCGTTAAACTGAGCGTTGATATCACCCTTTTTCGGGTTCGGCACGATGACGTCGAAGTCTTGTTGCAGGCGTTCAACCATTTCTGGCGTGACGCGGCTGAAGGCGAGAACAGTCTTTTTCATGGGCGCAGGGCTCGTCAGGCGGAGAGAATGGGAGGAAAGCTACAAGCTTCAAGCGCCAAGCCGCAAGTCAAAAGCTATCCGCAGCGCGTTTAACTTGAAGCTTGCAGCTTGAAGCTTGTACCTGCCCTTCCGCTATACTGGCGTCTTTCGCGGCTCGCTGAACGGGCCAGACACAGTGTGCATCACCCGGAGCTTTTCATGACTTCCCCGAAACAACCGCCGGTAGCCGACGCCTTGAGCGACGAACAGGCAGAGCTGCCAGACAGCGTCGACTCCAGCGCTGACAGCGAGACCAAATCCGCAATCCCGGCGTTCAAGTTCCCGTTCAAGCCCGGTGAGCTGCAGGCCACCAAGGACGCCAGCCAGCCGTGGTACAAGAACGGCGCCAAGAATGGCCACACCAAGACGCCGGGGATGGCGCCTCCGGGGACTCGCCGTTCGATGGGCAAGCGTTAGGTCTCAGGTTTATCCAGTGTGCTTCGCGAAGGGGCGAATACAGGTGTTGCCTGGTGGGCTCAAGCCTTTCGCAACGAAATGAAAGCATAGTGAGCGGGCGACTCGGTCGCCACCTGCGCACCCGCTGCCAATAGGGGGCCGGCGACATCGTTCCCCGACACATGAAACTGCCATTCGCTTTCCCACGCCGGTAACGTCTGTCCGGCCAATTCGTCGATGATCGTGGCGAACGCGGTCATGTCCGGCAGGTAAGCGGTAAACCCGTCGCCCTTGAGTGCAGTGGTTCGAATCTCCAATAGCGCGCATATCGCATCCTTGATGTGGATGTCATCGCGATCCGCCTGGCGAGAGCGCTGGATCAGGTCCGCCAGTTGCGGATCCGCCAGCTCTCCACCGACAATCAGCGGCGGTCCCTGTTCCCATGATTGCGGCGGACATTCCTTGGCAGCGATGTTCAGGGGAATGTGCGGATTGATCTCCATCGGATAGATGCGGCACACCAGCGGCCGGCGTTCGTAGATGCGGCACAGGTTGTCCTGGTCAAGATGGCGGCAGGCGCCGGTGCTGTAGGCGGCAAAAGTGATGGCAACGAAAGCCTCGCAGGTGCCGCTGCGCACCACTGCCGAGCGCCGTTCGGCGTGCTCGCGTTGCTGAGCCGGCAGGCCCAGGCCATTGCCCAGGAAGGCTTCCACCAACACGATGACCTGGCCACCGTCGGCCGCCCACATCCGGGCTTCTTGCAGGGTCAGGGGCACGTGGTGGTCATTGCAGCATTTGCCACAGCCTACACAGGAAAACGTCGTATTCATTGGGCGGTCAGTCGCATCCGGGGGCAGGCAGCGGCGACAGAATGTCGCCGCGAAGATGGCTCTCGAAGCAAGTTATGCGCCACTCGCAGCGATTGCCCCCGGTGCCTATTTCATCCCCAGGCGCTTGGCCATCCGCCCGAGGTTGGCCCGATCCAGGCCCAGCTCGCGGGCAGCGCTCGCCCAGTTGTGGTGGTGTCGTTCAAGGCAAGCGCCGATCAATTGGCGCTGATAACGCTCGGTGGCTTCGCGCAAATCCCCGGTCACCGTTTCCACGGCTGCAGCGGTGGGTTGCTCGGCGCTGACTTCGACGTTGCCATGGGGCAGATCGAGGTCGGCGGCACTCAAGCTGAGAATTTTCGGTCGCTCCTTGCAGTTACCCAGCGCCTTCAACGCACTGCGGCCGATCAGGTGTTCCAGCTCGCGCACATTGCCGGGCCAACCGTAGGCCAACAACGCCGCTTGGGCATCGGTGCTCAGGCGCAGGCTGTTGAGGCCCATGCGCGAGCGGTTCTGTTCGAGGAAGTAACCGCTGAGCAGCAACACATCGCGCCCACGGTCACGCAGTGCCGGTACCAGCAACGGGTAAACGCTGAGCCGGTGATAAAAATCGGCGCGGTAGCGACCACTGCGCACTTCTTCGGCCAAGTCGCGATTGGTCGCTGCGATCAGTCGCACATCGACCTGATGCTCCTTGTCCGAACCCAGCCGCTGTAGCTGACCGCTTTGCAGCACGCGCAGCAATTTGGCCTGCACGGTCAGCGACAGCTCGCCCACCTCATCCAGGAACAGCGTGCCGCCATTGGCCAGTTCAAACTTGCCGCGTCGGTCGTTCAGCGCCCCGGTAAAGGCCCCGCGGACGTGCCCGAACAGCTCGCTCTCCACCAGCGTATCCGGCAAGGCAGCGCAGTTGAGGCTGATGATGGGTTTGTCGGCGCGCGGCGAGGCGGCGTGGATAGCCTGGGCCACCAGCTCCTTGCCCACCCCGGTTTCCCCGGTGATCAGCACCGTCAGATCGCTGCCGCCCACTAGGTTGATCTCTTCCACCAGGCGTTTGTGCGCTTTGCTTTGACCAATCATTTCGCGGCTTTGCTGGCCGCTGGCCTGACGGTATACCTCGGCGCGCTGGTGTTCGTCTTCGACCCTGTTGTTCAAGCGCTCGATCCGTTCAGCGGCGTTGACGGTAGCTGCCGCGAGGCTGGCGAAAGCCTCCAGGGCATCGAGCTCGATCGGTTCGAACTGTTCCGGGTTGAGGGCGTCGAGTGTCAGCAGGCCCCACGGTCGCTCATCGATAAACAGCGGGCAACCCATGCAATCGTGGACTTCCAGATGATCGTCCAGGCCATCGACCAGGCCGTCATACGGGTCGGGCATATTGCTGTCAGCGGCAAACCGCGTGGGGCCGGCGCTGCTGAGCAGTGCCTCAAAACGCGGGTGTTCGCTGACCTTGAAGCGCCGGCCGAGGGTATCGGTGCTCAAGCCATCGACAGCCAGCGGCACCAGCCATTCGCCATCGAGGCGCAGCAGGGCGGCGGCATCACAGGGGAGCAGGGCGCGCATGGCTTCCAGCAAGCGTCGATAGCGTTCGCCCTCGGGGAGTTCGCGGGACAGGTCCGCCACCAGTGGCAACAGCGCAGTGAGCAAGGATTTTGCAGTCATAGTGACTCCGTGTAGTCGATAAGACTATAACCTGCTGTGTGTCGTAATGACTACTGCGCAATTAAGTAATTGATTTTTAAGGTTTTAATAGTTGGCACGGAAACTGATAAGTCTAAGGCAACTGTTAAAAAACCCGTTGCCCAGGAGTCACCTTATGCTGAGCGTTCAAGACCGTGCCATCGTCAAGTCCACTGTGCCATTGCTTGAAAGCGGTGGCGAAGCGCTGATCACTCACTTCTACCGGATGATGTTGTCCGAATATCCGCAAGTCCGTCCTCTGTTCAACCAGGCTCACCAGGCCAGCGGTGATCAACCGCGCGCCCTGGCGAACGGTGTATTGATGTACGCCCGCCACATCGACCAGCTTGATCAGTTGGGCGATCTGGTGGCCAAGATCATCAACAAGCACGTGGCCCTGCAGATTCTGCCGGAACACTACCCGATTGTAGGTAGCTGCCTGCTGCGGGCCATTGCCGAGGTGCTGGGCGAAGAAATCGCCACGCCTGAAGTGATTGCGGCATGGGGAGCGGCTTACGGTCAACTGGCGGACATCCTGATCGGTGCCGAAACCAGTATCTACGACCAGAAAGAGCAGGCACCGGGCGGTTGGCGCGGGGCGCGGGAATTCATCGTGGCGGCCAAGGTCGAGGAAAGTGTGGAAATCACCTCTTTCTATTTCGAACCGGCTGACAAGGGGCCTATCCTCGCCGCCGAGCCAGGCCAGTACATCGGCATGAAACTGATCCTTGATGGCGAAGAGATTCGTCGCAACTATTCGCTGTCGGCGTTGGCGAACAAGGGCCAATACCGCATCAGCGTCAAGCGTGAAGATGGCGGGCGAGCCTCCAACCACTTGCACGATCAATTGCATGTAGGGGCGAGCATCCAGCTGTTCCCGCCATCGGGCGAGTTTACCCTGAGCGCCAGTGACAAACCGCTGGTGCTGATCAGCGGTGGCGTCGGCATCACCCCGACCCTGGCCATGCTGGAAGCGGCGCTGGAAACCGAGCGGCCGGTGCACTTCATCCACTGCGCACGAAATGGCAGCGTCCACGCCTTCCGCGACTGGATCGACGGGCTGGCCGAGCGTCACCCGCAACTCAAGCGTTTCTACTGCTATGCCGAAGATGACGGCGTCAGCCCGGCAGCGCACAAGGTCGGGCTGCTGAGCCAGGAACAACTGGCCGCCTGGTTGCCCGAAGAGCGCGACCTGGATGCTTACTTCCTTGGGCCTAAAGGCTTCATGGCGGCGGTCAAGCGCCACCTCAAGGCGTTGGGCGTACCCGAGAAGCAAAGCCGCTACGAGTTCTTCGGCCCGGCTGCGGCGCTGGAATAACGAGGGGGTTGGGTACGCGCCATCTGTAGGAGCGAGCATGTTCGCGATGAACCTGAGGTCGCGGCGGGGTGTCAGGTTTCCCGCGTTATCGTTGACGATCATCGCGAGCGTGCTCGCTCCTACAGGTGGGCCTGAGGTCGCGGCGGGGTGTCGGGTTTCCCGCGTTATCGTTGGCGACCATGGCCATACGGTGTGTTGGTGTCGGATGCTCAGCCTTTGAGTTCCTTCAAATGCTTGTACACCGTCGCCCGCCCCATGTTCAGTACATTGGCCACATAGTTCGATGCGCTCTTGCCCTTGAAGGCGCCTTCGGCGTGCAGGGCCAGCACCAGTTCACGTTTGTGGTCGCGGGTTAGCAGGTTCAGGCTCAGCTGGCGTTCGCGCAGCCAGGCGTGGAGGAAGGTGTTGATCCGCTCCTGCCAGTCATCGCGAAACAGTGCATCGGGCTGCGGAATCAGCTTGGTCGGCGACAGGAACAAGTCCAGCGCGGCCTTGGCATTCTCGAACAGCGAAATATTCAGGTTGATGCACAGCACCGCCAGCGGGTGTCCCTCGCGGTCGCGCAGCACGGTGCTGAGACTGCGAATCTTCTGACCATCCCAATTGAGCTTTTCGTATGGCCCGATGTTGCGTTCGCTGACATCGTCGCTGAGCATGTCCTCTAGGGCCGAGTCGTCACCGATTTCCCGTTTCGACAGGTTGTTGGCGATGTAGTCGACCTTTTGCGTGCGCAAATCGTGCAGCACCACTTCGGCGTGGGGGAAAAACAGCGTGGCGATGGCATCGGCGATGGCCCGGAAGTTGTCCAGGGACGTCTCGTTCAGGACCGGATCTTGTTCAGGTGCGTTCATACAGTGGGGCTCCGGGCAGCTTCAGCGCCCCGTCAAACAGGACGCTGAAAGTGTGCCGCAATCGAATCGGCGCGTCACCTGAGGACTGCAGTCAACCCAGGCGGGCAGGGGACAGCATTGCGGCATTCAGACCGAAGCGGGTGAGGGGTTCGGGCAGGGGTTCACCGCGTACGAGCGCGGCACTGGCCTGGCCCATGGCTGGCGAGGTCTGGATGCCGTAGCCGCCTTGTGCCGCCACCCAGAACAACCCCTGGACCTGCGGATCGAAGCCGGACAGCAAGTCGCCATCGCTGACAAAACTGCGCAAACCAGCCCAGGTTCGGGTCGGGCGGCGGATGGTCAGGGTGGTGGCTTCCTCGATCTGGTAGATGCCCATGGCGATGTCCAGCTCTTCGGGCTGCACGTCGTGGGGGTCGACCGGGTCTGCGTTGGCCGGCGAGCCGAGGAACATCCCGGCATCGGGTTTCATGTAGAAGGATTCGTCGAGGCTCACCAGCATCGGCCAATGGTGGATGTCCACGCCCTCGGGGCCGGCGAAGATGAAGGCCGCGCGGCGCTTGGGTTGCAGGCCCAGGGGCCGGGCACCGGCCATTTCACCGATCTTGTCGGCCCAGGCGCCGGCGGCGTTGATGATGACCGGCGCGCTGAAGGTCTGGCCCTGGGTTTGTACCTGCCACAAGCCTGCGGCATCGCGGCTCAGGCTCAGGACTTCGCTGTCGGTATGGACTTCGCCCTGGTTGCGGCGGATTCCACGCAGGTAGCCCTGATGCAGGGCATCGGTGTCGATGTCGCTGGCGGTCGGATCGTAGATCGCGCCGTGGACTTTTTCCCGGCGCAGGATCGGCACGCGCACGCAGGCCTCATCGGCGCTCAGCAATTGCATTTCAGGGACCGTGGCTTTGGCGCTCAGGTATTGATTGTTCAGTTCGGCTGGGTCGCCGGTAAAGTCCACGGTCATCTCGCCGCGCGGGGTCAGCAGCGGGTGTTCGCAGAAACCGCTTGGCGGATTGTCGAAGAAGTCGCGGCTGGCCTGGGTTAATGCACGCACCTGAGGTGTTCCGTAGGCGGCGGTGTACAGCGCCGCCGAGCGTCCGGTGGAGTGATAGGCCGGATGGGATTCGCGTTCGAGCACGATCACGCGTGCGTGCTGCGACAGCCAGAAACCGGTGGAAGCGCCGGCAATCCCGCCGCCGATGATGATGAAGTCTGCCTGGCTCATGAACGTCTCCTGATGGGGCGCAAATGCCAATGTTGTCGAGATTCTCTGTGGGAGCGAGCCTGCTCGCGAAAGCGTCGTATCAGTCAACATCAATGTTGAATGAACGATCGTATTCGCGAGCAGGCTCGCTCCCACAAGTGAATTGGGGTGTCAGGGGTGTAGGCGGTAGATGGCATTGGCCAGCGCAATGTCCTCCAGGCCCAGGCCGATGGAGCGGAAGAACACATGGCGCTCATAGTCGGGGCGCTGCACTTTCTCGCTGAGCAGGTCGGGCAAATCGCCAACAATCGCATTTCTATCCCAGCCATGCTGCTCGCCCGCAATCAGCATCTCACCGGCCGAACCCGGGGTGGTCATACGGTAGTCGCAGAATACCTGCATGTCATTGAGGCTCTGCGGCGGCACCTCATGGGCGCGCGGCGCGTTGGTGCTGATGGAGGTGATCAGCGCCGGTTTACTCAGGCTCGACGGATCGATCACCGGACCTGCGGACGAGGTGCAGAGCATGACGACATCCGCGTCACTGATGGCGGCCTCGAGACTTTGCGCGATGGTCAGGCGCGGCTCGATGGTTTTGAGCAGGCTCACCGTTTCAAGGTCTTCACTCAGGCTTGGCGAGTACAGGCTGATGCTTTGCCAATCGCGCAGGCCTTTCACGTAATGCAGGTGCGCCTGGGCCACTTTGCCGCTGCCGATGATTGCCAGGCGATTGGCGGTGAGCGGCGCGAGGGCATCGACCGCCACGGCGGTGGTTGCAGCGGTGCGGGCCGTGGTCAGCTCGCCCGCATCGCAAAGCATCAGCGGCTGCCCGGTTTGCATCGACATCAACAACGTCCACGCCGTCACCAGTGGCCCCTGTTCACGGACGATGTATGGCGAAGTCTTGATTCCGTACACGCCGTCTTCGGCCAGCACGCCCAGGTAATTGATGAAGTCGCCGGCACCCTGTGGAAACTCCACCAGTTGCTGTGCCGGCTGCACCGCTTGCCCGGCGGCCAGGTCGCGGAACAGCTTGCGCAGGATTTGCGGCACGTCCACCTGTGCCAGCAACTCGCGGGCCTGGGTCTGATTGATCACGTAAGGGGTGCTGGGCATGGTCGGCTCCGGGCGCTGGAATGTAAACTAATTTGTCTATTATGGACTTTTAGATATCTCTGGCAATCTCCGGGCGAAAAAAAAGCGCAGTCCGTTTCCGGCTGCGCTTGTTACTGCAAGGGGGCTCAGTGCGGCCGCTTGCGCTCAACCGCCCGCAATAGATGCGTCGGCGGTGTTTCACAGCTGATTTTGCGCCCCAGCTTTTCCTCGATAGCCGGTAGCTGGTAGGAGTCGTCTTCACCGGCAAAACTGATGGAAACGCCGTCGGCACCGGCACGGCCGGTACGGCCGATGCGATGCACGTAGTCGTCCGGGACTTCCGGCAGGGTGAAGTTGATCACGTGGCTGATGCCGTCGATATGGATACCGCGACCTGCCACATCGGTGGCGACCAGCACGCGGATCTTGCCTTCGCGGAAACCTTCCAGGGTCTTGATGCGCTTGTGTTGCGGCACATCACCCGAGAGCTGCGCGGCGTTGACCCCGTCGCGCACCAGGCGTTCTTCGATGCGGCGCACTTCGTCCTTGCGGTTGGCGAAGACGATGACCCGCTCCCAGCCGTTGTCGGTGACCAGGTTGTAGAGCAGCTTGTATTTGTCGGCACCGGCCACTGCGTAGATGTGCTGCTCGACGTTTTCGCTGGCCACATTCTGCGACTCGATCTCGACGATGGCCGGGTCGGTGGTCCACTGCTTGGCCAGGTTCATCACGTCATCGGTGAAGGTCGCCGAGAACAGCAGCGTCTGACGCTCGTTCTTTGGCGGGGTCTGGCGAATGATCTGGCGCACCTGCGGGATGAAGCCCATGTCGAGCATGCGGTCGGCTTCGTCCAGCACCATTACTTCGACCATGTCCAGGTGCACGTCGCCGCGCTGGTTGAAGTCCAGCAGGCGACCTGGGGTGGCCACGAGAATGTCGCAGTGACGGGCTTCGAGGTGCTTGAGTTGTTTGTCGAAGTCCATGCCGCCCACAAACGTCATGACGTTCAGGCCGGTGTACTTGGTCAGGTCCGCCGCGTCCTTGGCGATCTGCACCACCAGTTCGCGAGTCGGTGCGATGATCAGCGCGCGCGGCTCACCCATGTAGCGCTCTTTCGGCGGCGGGGTCTGCAGCAGCTGGGTGATGATCGAAATCAGGAATGCCGCGGTCTTGCCGGTACCGGTCTGCGCGCGGCCGATGGCGTCTTTGCCGGCGAGGGTGAAACCCAGCACCTGGGCCTGGATCGGCGTGCAGTACGGAAAGCCCAGGTCCTGGATGGCATGCATCAGTTCGGGGGCAAGTTTGAAATCGTGGAAACGGGTCTTGCCTTCCTGGGGTTCGACGACGAAGTCTTCGAGTTTCCACGGGATGACCGGCGCTTTCGGCTTCGGTTCGCGGCGGGGTTTGGCGGGTTTCGGCGTTTCGCTGAGTGGCTGCTCGGGGGCAGCGACCACCGCAGGCTGGACAGCCGCCGTGCTCGCGGGCTCATGTTTCGGTGCCGCTACGGCGGTGGTACGGCCAGGCTGACTACCGTCGGTGCGGTGGCTGGGGGCGTGAGAAGGAGCGCTGGGGACTGGCGCGAGTTGCTCAGTCTCGCTTTTACCGAACATTTTCTTGAGTGCTTTGAGCACGGTCATCTCATCAATTGGTTAAGGAATGTACGCCGGCCAGTGTAATGCAAGA
>Ga0105251_10000587_pt1 | contig 33436 bp, 31 predicted proteins | sample KBSS64metaG_FD_80424 | JGI IMG/M metagenome (GOLD analysis project Ga0105251, IMG submission 80424) | Switchgrass rhizosphere microbial communities from Kellogg Biological Station, Michigan, USA - KBS S6-4 metaG | ecosystem: Host-associated > Plants > Roots > Rhizosphere > Soil | place...
CCGCGGGAAGCGGGCGTTTTTTCATTCGCGGGGTGAAAACGATCACGCACGCGTCTGCGCGAACTCCTTTACCGGATGCGGCGGCTGCAACGGGTCGAAGTCGCTCCAGCGGCCCTGTTTCCAGCGTCCCGACGCACGCTCGATATCCATGCCGCCCGCCTCGCGCAGCGTCGTCGTGGCCCGCTCCTGCGTTTCCGGCGACACATGAACGGCAACGAGGACGCCTGCGTGGCGCGTGGGTTCCTCGGCGTGCGCGGCGTCTTGCGGCTTCTTTTTCGTATGCGACATTGCGCCGACGAGCGAGCCCACATACGCGCCGACGCCGGCCGCGATCACCGAGACGAGCAGCGGCGCATGAAAGACCGCGAAAATCGCAGCGCCCACGACCGCACCCGCGACCGCTCCGATCGTCACGCCCTTGCCGGCGCCTTTGGGCGCGGCGCTCGCGCCCGCGTCGGTGCCGACATCGCCCCCGACCGGAAAGCGCGCGTGCTGGCCGCTCGGATTGACGAAGAAGAGCGTCACGTCTTCTTCGACGAAACCTTGCGCGAAGAGCTTCTGGGCTGCTGATTCGGCCGCGGGAAAGGTCTGGAATCGGCCGGCAATGATCAGTGACATGTTCCCTCCTTGTTTGGCTTGCGTGATGTGAGATGCGTCGCGCGCGGGCGAAGCTCCAGCGCCGCTCAGTCGGGCTCCATGCCGGCGACGCGGAACAATCCGCTCCTCAGCACGGCGGGCTGGCCGCCGTTGTCGTCGAGCACTTCGGCGCACACCGCGCGAATGCGCGCCGTGCCGCGCGCGTAGGCCTCGAGCAGATCGTCCTCGCGTGGCGACTTCGCGCCGAAATGATCTTCGAGCGCTTCGGCGGTGATCGAACACACGACTGGCTCGCCGTCGATGAGGGCGGCAAAGTGAATGGCGAGGTCGTCGCCGTCATAAACGGGGGCTTCGTCTGCAAACGTGATGTGCATGGTCGAGTCCTCATAAGCGGGGCGGCAAGGTGAACGGGGAGCAGCCGCGGGCCCGGCGACGTTCGCGACGCTCATGACGCCGCCTTCGCTTTGGCGAGCTGCTGCGCCATCTCGTAGTGATGGCTGATGACCGGCAACGCCTTGGTCGCCGCCGCCTTCAGGGCAGTATCGTTGCCGCTTTCGCTCTCCTTCCTGAATAGCGCGACGGCCTTCTGATGGCCGTCCAAGGCTACCTTTTCAATATAGGCCTTGTCGAACTCGGCGCCCTGGAGATTTTGCAGGCTGCCGATCACGGAAGAATCGGCGGCCGGCGGCGCCGTGATGCCGTGGCGCTTGGCGAGCACATCGAGATTGCGGGCGAGCTTCGTGTGATCGACGATCATTCGCTGTGCGAATTCCCGCACCTGCCGGTCGCTCGCGCGCGTGAGCGCGAGCTTGCTCGCCGCGAGCTCGGTCGCGCCTGCCTGACCGGCGTCCTGAAGGAACTGCTGATCGATGAGTGAGAGCTTTTCGTTGCGCGCGGCGCTCGCCGCGCCTTCGGTCTGTGCCTGCGCGGCAGGCGCCGCCGCAGCCACGGCGGCGAGCGACAACGCGATTGCGCGCGTGAGTGAAATGAGCGATCTCGACATCGGCTTGGCTCCGGTGCGATGCATCACGCGGTGCGCGTCTTTTCGAGCGCTTCGATCAGCGCCTTGTTGAACGCGGGCAGATCGTCGGGCTTGCGGCTCGTGATGAGATTGCCGTCGATCTGCACTTCCTGATCGACCCACGTGCCGCCCGCGTTGCGAATGTCGTCCTGCAGACTCGGCCAGCTCGTCATCGTGCGGCCCGCGACGATGCCCGCCGAAATCGGCAGCCAGCCGCCGTGGCAGATCACCGCGATCGGCTTCTTCGCCTGATCGGCGTCCTTCACGAAACTCTGCGCCTTCGCGTCGAGCCGGATCGCGTCGCCATTCACGACGCCGCCCGGCAACACGACCGCGTCGTAGTCGGCGGCGTTGACGGCGTCGAGCGTGACATCGACGTTCACCTTGTCGCCCTTGTCGACGTGCTTGAAACCTTGGATCTGCCCCGGCTTTTGGGACACGACATCCACCTGCGCACCGGCTTCCTTGAGCGCGCGTTGCGGCTCGACGAGCTCTGCCTGCTCGAAGCCGTCGACGGCGAGAATCGCAACCTTGCAACCGTTGAGGGAAATGGCCATGAACACACTCCTTTGTTGCTGTTTCGAACGTTCCGCGGGGAGCGGAATCCATGCCCGAGTTTTCAGCAAAGGCTGTGCCCAGCGAGCGCCCGCGCGGCCACGAGAGAAGAGGGCGGTCAGGCCGGCTCGATGCTGCGCTTGCCGGTGAGGCGCAGCAGGCTCACCACGGCGGCAGCCGCCGCGAACGCCGCCGCGAGCGCAATCGCAATCACGGGGCCCTGCTTCGGCGCGACGCCGAAGATCAGCGCGACGAGCGCCGCGCCCAGCGTCTGCCCGGTGAGGCGCGCGGTGCCGAGCATGCCGCTCGCGCCGCCGCTGCGATGACGCGGCGCGGACGAGAGCATCTGACGATTGTTGGGCGACTGGAAGAGGCCGAAGCCGAGCCCGCATACGGCCATGCGCCACGCAATGTCGAGCGCGCCCGGATGCGCGCCGACGCTTGCGAGCAGCACGAGCCCGACGGTCAGAATCGCGAGCCCGATGCCGCCGAGCAGTCCCGCCGGATACCGATCCGCGAGCACGCCAGCGAGCGGCGCGACGAACACGATCACGAGCGGCCACGGCGTCATCAGAAACCCTGTCTCGACCTGGCTCATGCCGAAATTGTTCTGCAGCAGGAACGGCAGCGACACGAACGCGAGCATCTGCGCGCAGAACGAACACACCGACGCGCCGACCGAGAGCGCGAACACCGGAATGCGCATCAGATCGACGGGCAGCAGCGGCGCGCTTTGCGTCAATTGCCGCTTCACGAAGAAGTAGCCGATGACGGCCGTCGCGATGATCTCACCGATGAGATACGGACGATGCTCGCCATGCCCGAAGCCATCGACCGCAACGATCGCAATGCCGAAGAAGAGCGCGTTCATGATCGCGCTGATGTAGTCATACGGCTGCCGATGCCCCGGCGTGCGCGGCAGCGACTTCCAGCCGAACGCGAACGCCGCGATGCCGATCGGCACGTTGATCGCGAACAGCCACGGCCAGGTCGCGACGGAAAGCACGCCCGAGGCCACCGTCGGTCCGATCACCGACGAAATGGCGACGACCGTCGCGTTGATGGATACGCCGCGCCCGAGCTGATCGTGCGGATAGATGATGCGCACGAGCGCCGTGTTCACGCTCATGATCCCCGCCGCGCCGAAGCCCTGCACCACGCGCGCGATGGTGAGCGTGAGAAGCGAATCGGACAGCGCGCACGCGAACGACGACACCGTGAAGAGCGCAAGCCCCGCCATGTACACGCGCCGGTAGCCGATGCGATCGCCGAGCGAGGCGAGCGGCAGAAGCGAGATGGTGATCGCGAGCTGATACGCGTTGACGACCCAGACGGAGTCGGCGGGAGAAGCATTCAGATTGCGGGCAATGGTCGGCAGCGCGACGTTCGCGATGGCGCCGTCGAGCACCGCGAGCGTAATGCCGAGCGCGACGACGGCAATCGCCCAGTATCGCTGGGGCAGCGGCAGACCTTGGTCGGAGTCCATCGATGGGCGGGAAGTGGGAGCGGCGCGTTGTACGACGCGCCGTTTTCAAATGGCTGTGTGAGCGCGGCGCGGTCACGCCGCGCCGCATTCCCGGCTTTACTTCAACTCGTAGAGGCCGGTGTAGGTCGCCGAATCGATTTCGTTGAGATGGATCATGAAGCGCGCCACCGCGTTGGTCACGTTCCCGTCGAGCGGCAGGCTCTCCGCGGAAAGCGCATGGATGCGGAAGATATACCGATGCGGCTTGTCGCCACGCGGCGGCGCCGCGCCGCCGAAACCGACCGTGCCGTAATCGTTGCGAAGTTGCAGCGCGCCTTGCGGCAGCAGACTGCCGTCGGGCTTGCCGGCATTGCGCGGCAGCGAGCGCACATCGGCTGGAATGTTGACGACGATCCAGTGCCAGAAACCGCTGCCCGTGGGCGCGTCGGGGTCGTAGACGGTGAGCGCGAGACTGCGCGTGTCGGCGGGCGGATCTTCCCATTGCAGCGCCGGGGAAATGTTCTCGCCCGAGCCGCCGAAGGCTTGCTGGTCGAATTCCTGTGCGTGCGTCATGAAGCCGTTCGCCGGAAATTCGTCGGACCAGATGCGGAAATCAGCCATGAGAGTCGTGCCTCCTTCTTCTTGCGATGTGGATGGATGCCGCACAGCGCATCGGACTGCGTGGCGTCGCGCAATCCTCCCGGCAGTGCAGCAAACGTGCCTAAGGGTTGCGCAACGTAGAACGTGGATGCGGCAAGGGCGTGGCCAATCGAGTGTAGCATCCGCCCCCGATATCGGGCATGAGCGCAAACGCCGCTGCGCGTGTACGCGCGCGGGCGATGCGGCTTCCGGAAATATGACGCAGGCTACAATAATGAGATGAATGGAGTATCGACCAGGGACCCATTTTTTAGCCGGCGCGAGCCGAAAGGATGACCATGCCAAACGACCCGCGCCGCACTGCCGGTCAATTCATGCCGGCAAGCGTGCCGGAGGACGATGCCGACATGTTCGACCTCGCGCCCGTCTCGCTCTGGCTCGAGGACTTCAGCGCCGTGCGCGAGCAGATCGAGCGCTGGCGCGCGGCGGGCGTCACGGATCTGCGCGCGTTTCTCGCCGAGAATCCGGAATGCGTGGCCGAGTGTTCGTCACGCATTCGCGTCGTGAAGGTCAATCAGCGCACGCTGTCGCTGTTTCAGGCAAGAGACGTCGATCATCTCGTGCAGAACCTCGATCGTGTGTTCCGCGATGACATGCTCACCACACACATCGACGAACTGGAGCAGTTGTGGTGCGGCAAGCCGCGCTTCGTGAGTCAGACGGTCAACTACACGCTCGACGGCAAGCGCCTCGACGTGCTGCTCAAGGCGGTCGTCCTGCCGGGCCACGAAGACACATGGACCCGCGTGCTCGTCACGATCGAGGACATCACCGAGCTCGAAGCGATGCGCCGCACCGCCGCCGCGAGCGAACTGTATGCGCGCGGACTGTTCGAGCATTCACCGGTGTCGCTGTGGGTGGAAGACTTCAGTTCCGTGAAGTCGCTACTGGACGATGTGCGCGAGCGCGGCATCGTCGACTTTCGCACGTTCACCAACGTTCATCCGGAGTTCGTCGAACGCTGCATGCAGGAGATTCACGTGCTCGACGTGAATCAGCATACGCTGCGGATGTTCGCCGCGCCGACCAAGGCCGCGCTGCTCGCGCGCCTGTCCGAAGTCTTCCGCGACGACATGCAGCAGCACTTCCAGGAACAGTTGATCGATCTGTGGGATGGGAAGCTCTTCCATCAGCGCGAGGTGCTCAACTATTCGCTCGAAGGCAACGAGGTGCATGTGCATCTGCAGTTCTCGGTATTCCCGGGGCACGAGGCGCGCTGGGATCTCGTGCTCGTCGCGCTCACGGACATCACCGCGCGCAAGAAGGCCGAGGCGTATCTGGAATTCCTCGGCAAGCACGACGTGCTCACGAAGCTCAAGAATCGCTCGTTCTATATCGACGAAATCAATCGCCTCGAACGCAAGGGCCCGTTCCCGGTGACGGCGATCGCGGTCGATGTGAACGGGCTCAAGGCCGTCAACGATCAACTCGGCCACGCCGCCGGCGACGCGCTGTTGCGCCGCGCGGGCGAAGTGCTCGGCAAGGCGGTGGAGAAGCCGTTCCAGGCGGCGCGCATCGGCGGCGACGAGTTCATGGTGCTTCTGCCCGGCGCCGACGAGCGCGACGGCGAGGCGGTGATCGAGAGCATTCGCCAGTTGCTCGAAGTGAACAACCAGTTCTATTCGGGCAATCCGCTTTGTTTCGCGATGGGCGCGGCCACCGCGCACGACGGCGAGCGGCTCGAACCGATGCTGCAACGCGCGGACGCCGCCATGTACGCGGAAAAGCGCGCGCACTACGACGGCAAGAGCGCGTGATTACTGCTGCGTGACGTCGTCGATGCCGCGATTGAGCGCCGGGCACGCCTCGCCGATTTCCTTTTGATACTCCGCCGGATTGCTCGTCTTCAGCTTCTCGAAGCGATCGACGGTCGGTTGTGCCTGCGCGAGGCCGAGCTTCCATTCGCCATCGAAATCGGGTGCGTCGGGATAGCTCGTGCGCACGACATCCCGAAAGCGCGCGACCTTCGCGGCATCGATATGACAGACATCCGCCGCGCCGCGCGCGATGTTCGCGCTCGTCATCACGCCTTCGGCGGCCATCAGTTGTCGCGACGACGGATGGCCGGGCGGCAACGCGGTCTGCGCCGTCGCGCAGAGACACCATGTGGCCAGAATGGAGGGAGCCAGAAAGAGCGAATACTTCTTGCGCATGTGGATTTTCGATTTGTCCGCGGGGTAAAAAAATTATAGGTGAAGCCCTCCGTAATGAACGCCTGTTATGGCGAGGATGCGTCAATAGCGCGTGCTAGAATCGATTTTCAACGCCGTTCTCAGACAGAAAAATGAAGAAAGGAAGCAAGGCCGCTACTGCTGCGCCCTCGTCGACCACGGAGCAAGGGCGGCGCAAGTACGATCCTGAGGAGACCAAGCGGAACATTCTCGACATCGCCACGCAGGAGTTTTCGGCGATGGGCCTCGCGGGCGCGCGCGTCGACGCCATCGCGGAGCGCACCAACACCACGAAGCGCATGTTGTACTACTACTTCGGCAGCAAGGAAGGCTTGTACGAAGCGGTATTGGAACAGGTCTACGGCGATATCCGCGCGCTCGAACAGGAGTTGCAACTCGCGGAAATGGAGCCGGAGGAAGCGCTGCGCGAATTCATCGGTTTCACGTTCGACTATCACGACAAGCATCGCGATTTCGTGCGCCTCGTGACCATCGAAAACATTCATGGCGCGAAGTACATCGAACAATCGAAGACCTTCAAGACGCGCAATTCGACGGTCGTGAAGACCATCGAGGATCTCATCGCGCGCGGCGTCGCGGCGGGCACCTTTCGCGACGACGTCGATCCGATCGACCTGCATCTGATGATCAGCTCGTTCTGCTTTCACCGTGTGGCGAACCGTCATACGTGGGGCGCGGCGTTCGGGCGCGATCCGTCGGGCGCGCGTTCGCGTGCGCGTCATCGCGAGATGATCGTCGATGCGGTGTCGCGCTACATGCGGCGCGGCGGCTGATCCTTTCTTCGCGCGCATCGAAAAACGGCGACACTCTCACGAGGTCGCCGTTTTTTCGTGGCTATCGGGTAATCAACGTTCCAGCAAGCTCTGGAAATGCGCGAACATGCGCTCGGCATCCGGCTCGCGGCCGGTGAAGATGCGCAGCGCATCGACCGCCTGGCATACCGCCATGCCGCCGCCGCTCACCGTGCGGCAGCCGAGCGCCTTTGCGGCTATCAGCAACTCGGTTTCGAGCGGGAAGTAGACGATTTCCGCAACCCACAATGCCTTGTGCAGGTATTGCGCCGGAAGCGGCAGGCCGGGCAGCTTCGCCATGCCGGTCGGTGTCGCGTGGATGAGGCCGCTTGCGCCGGCGAGCGTTTCGCGCAGGTCGCCGCCGCTTTTTACGATGCGATCCGGAAAGCGCGCCGCGAGTTCAGCGGCAAGCGAGGCGGCGCGTGCCGCGTCGGAATCGAACAGCCTGAGCTCGCGCGCGCCCATCGTCAGGGCGGCATGGGCGACGGCCGCGCCCGCGCCACCCGCGCCGAGCTGCACCACGCGTTCCATCGGCACGCCGGGCAGCCCGCGCTGGAACGCGCGCGCAAATCCCGACCCGTCCGTGTTGTAGCCGATGCGCTTGCCGTCCTTCAGCACGACCGTATTCACGGCGCCGAGCGCGCGGGCGTCGGGGTCGAGCTCGTCGAGTAACGGGATCACGCTTTGCTTGCACGGGTACGTGATGTTCAGGCCGTCGTAGCCCATGCGTTCGGCGGCGTCGAGCAGATCGGGCAGGGCGGAGGGCTCCAGCGCCAGCGCCTGAAGGTCGATGCGGCGATACACATAGTTGAGGCCGAGGTTGCCGCCTTCCTTTTCGTGCATGGCGGGCGTGAGCGAGCCGGCGATGCCGGATCCGATCAGGCCGATGAGATACGAAGTCTTGTTGGTCACGCGAGCGCTCCGGCATGGATGAGCACTGCATGCTGCAGTGCGAAATAGACTATGGCGCAGTGTGAACGCACGCAGGAGCCTTGTCGGTTCGTGTTTTCACTACTTTGTACGGTCTAGTTAGTTTGTTATTATCTCGCAGAATGACATGGATTGCGCGCGTCTCTCATGCGGACGTCCTACACTGGAAAGCGCCGCTCAGATCCATCCCGCATTCACCGAATTGCAACGAGGAGGCAGCGATGCTGCGTTCAATCCGCACTTCCATCGCCACGGTTTCCATCAGCGGCACGCTCCCCGAGAAGTTGCGGGCCATCAAGGCGGCCGGTTTCGACGGCGTCGAGATCTTCGAGAACGATCTGCTGTATTTCGACGGCACGCCCGGCGACGTGCGCCGCATGTGCGCGGATCTCGGCCTCGAAATCTACCTTTTCCAGCCCTTCCGCGATTTCGACGGCGTGAGCCCCGAGCGGCTCGCGAGAAACGTCGAGCGTGCGAAGCGCAAGTTCGAACTGATGCACGAGCTCGGCACGGACCGCATTCTCGTGTGCAGCAACGTGTCGCCCGACACGATCCGCGACGACGCATTGCTCACCGATCAGCTCGGGGTGCTCGCGAACATCGCGAAGGAGGCGGGCGTGATCGTCGCGTACGAGGCGCTCGCGTGGGGCCGCTACGTGAACTCGTACAAGCACGCGTGGAAGCTCGTCGACGCGGTGAATCATCCGAACCTCGGGCTTGCGCTCGACACGTTCCACACGCTGTCGATCCGCGATTCGGTGGAGGAGATCGCGTCGATTCCGGGCGAGCGCATCGCGTTCGTGCAGATCGCCGATGCACCCGTGCTCGCGATGGACGTGCTCGAATGGAGCCGTCACTATCGCTGCTTTCCGGGACAGGGCGCGTTCGATGTCGCGGGCTTCACCGCGCGCGTGCTCGAAGCGGGCTACAAGGGTCCGCTGTCGCTCGAGATTTTCAATGATGGCTTTCGCGCCGCGCCGACCGCGATCACGGCGGCGGACGGCTATCGCTCGCTGCGTTTCCTCGAGGAGCAGACGCGTGAGCTGATGGGCGACAACGCGCCGCCGGAGCTGTTCAACCCGCCCGCGCCGCCCGAGCACATCGGCTTCCAGTTCCTCGAATTCGCCGTCGACGACCGCACGCGCGAGCATCTCGCGCAATGGCTCGGCCGGCTCGGTTTCAGGCTCGCGGGCAAGCATCGCTCGAAGGATGTCGCGTTGTATCGGCACGGCGCGGGATCGATCGTGCTCAACGCCGAAGCCGATTCGTTCGCGAGCGCCTTTTTTCAGAAGCACGGCTTGTCGCTGTGCGCGTCGGCGTTTCATGTCGATGACGCGAAGCAGGCGTTCGAGCGCGCCGCCGCGTATGGCTCGACGCCGTTCTCCGGCCAAGTCGGCCCGAACGAGCGCGTGGTGCCCGGCGTACAGTCGCCCGACGGCAGTCTCGACTATTTCGTCGACGAAGCGCCCGGCGCCCCGACGTTGTGGGAGTCCGACTTCATTCTGACGGACATCGACGGGCCGTACGAAGTGGGGCCGCTCGCGCGCATCGATCACGTGTGCCTGTCGCTTCCCGCCGATGCGCTCGATACGTGGGTGCTGTTCTTCAGAAGCGCGTTCGGCTTCGAGACCGAACCCGCCGTGCTCGTTCCCGATCCGTACGGCCTCGTGCGCAGCCGCGCGGTGAGAAGCCGCGACGGCTCGGTGCGCATTGCGCTGAATGCGTCGGTCGATCGCTATACCGCGGTGTCGGAGTCGCTATCGACCTATCGTGGCTCGGGCCTGAACCATGTCGCGTTCAGCACGCCCGATATCTTCGATGCGATTCCGCGCCTCGAAACCGACGGCGTCAAATTCCTGCGTATCCCGGGCAACTATTACGACGATCTCGTGGCACGGTTCGGCCTGCCCGACGAGCAGATCGACCAGATGCGCGAGCACAACATCCTTTACGACCGCGACGAGCGCGGCGGCGAGTTCTTCCACGCGTATACGGAGCAGCTCGATCAGCGCTTCTTCCTCGAAGTGATCGAGCGGCGCGGCGGCTACGACGGCTACGGCGCGGCCAACGCGGCGGTGCGGCTCGCGGCGCACGCGCAACAGCAACAGCGCGCGCGTCAGGCGGCGTGAACCGGGGCGGCGCGTGACCTAAAATCGATACATGGCGCCAGTGGAAAGCGGGAGGACGTCATGTGGGATTTGTCGAGCATTTTCGTCGGGCTTGCGTGCCTGGCGACGATCGTCATCGTGCTGCTCGCGCAGGACTGGCGCGATGAACATCGCAGGCGCGTGGCGGCGCGAGACCACGCGCACCGGCATCCATTGCGCGAGTGGTGGCTGAGGCATCGCCATTGAAACGCGCTCAGGCGCTTTGAGCGTTTCCGCCGCCGGCCGCGACGGCGCGCGCCTGCTCGCGTTCGCGTCTGAGTTCTTCTTCGCGCTGGCGCCCGGCCGCCTCGAACGCGTCGATATGCAGATACAGCCGATGCACGGTCTGAATCTGCGTGTGAGAGAGATGTGACTGACGCGTGATGGATGCGAGCCGCTCGCGCCAGTACGAGGGCGGCAGCAACGGCCCGCCGAGATCGCACGACAACGAACGACGCAGCACCAGTTCGAGGTGCGTCAGGTCCTGGTCTGCCAGCAACGCCGAAAACGCGCCCTGCGGCTTGATATCGGGATATGGGTCCATTATTCCGATGGCGGCATGGCGGCGCGAAACTTGATAGGTGCAAACCCTGGGTTTCGCCGATTTTTCGCGGCGCGCGCCATTGCGTTCGAATTTCTTCGCGCCGACGCCGATCCCGCCTGTAGCGTTTGCTATACTCTGCGCTCGCTTGCCGACGCTGTCGGCCATGCGCGGTCCGCTCCCCGTAGTTCAATGGATAGAACGAGTGCCTCCTAAGCGCTAGATGCAGGTTCGATTCCTGCCGGGGGGACCACGATCCCACACGCCGCCCTCGCGGTCTTCTTCTTCTCGCTCGCTCGCCTGATTTCGTCGCCGCCTCGCTGCCGCGCTCTTCCTGATCCGGTGCGCATTGGACCGCGAGCGCTTTCCCGCCGATAATTCGACCACTCCGGTCACGCCATCACGGCTCGCGCGCTCATGACGGAAATCCAATCCGCGGTGCTCGTCTTCATTCTCTTATTGGCCAGCACGGGCCTCGGCGCGATCGTGCGGCCGCTTCTGCCCGAAGAACACAAGGCGCAGGAGACGGTGCAACTCGTCCAGTTGCTCGTCGGCATGCTGGTCACGTTCGCGGCGCTCGTGCTCGGCCTTCTGACCGCATCGGCGAAAACGGTCTTCGACAGCACGAACAGCGACATGCGCAGCTACGCGACCTCGATCATCGAACTCGATCGCGCCATGCGCGATTACGGCGCCGATCTCGATCACGCGCGCGAACTCCTGCGCTCGTACACGGCGGCGGCGGTCGCGAGCACGTGGCCGAACGAGCCGCGACCGCCCGGCGATTATCCGAACGTCGAGCCGTCGACCAAGACCGACAGCCTCGCGAGCAAAACATTCGGCGCGATATTGGGGAATGCCCAGCGCGAGGTGCGCATGCTTCATCCGCACGATGAGTATCATCGCGAGCTTGCCGCCGAAGCCGCCGCGCGCTTCGAGCAACTCATCGCGCTGCGCTGGAAGCTGGTGGAGGAAGCGCAAGGATCGATTTCCTATCCGTTCGACCGGATACTCGTCGGCTGGCTGCTCATCATCTTCCTGTGCTTCGGGCTGATCGCGCCGCGCAACGCGCTCTCGCTCGTGACGATCATGCTCGGCGCGCTGTCGATCGCATCGGCGGTGCTCGTGATCCTCGATCTCGATACGCCATTCACCGGCCCGATCATGATCGGCAGCCAGCCGATGCGCGACGCGATCGGGTACCAGAGCCGCTGATGCGCTACGACGATCCGCGCTTCGTCGCGCTCTACGACGCCCTCAATCCGTTCGCGCCCGACACGGCGTTCTATCTCGCGCTGGCGCAGCCGGCTGGACATATCGTCGATCTCGGCTGCGGCACGGGCTTGCTCGCCTGCGAACTGGCGAAGCGCGGGCATCGCGTGACGGGCATCGATCCGTCGGCGCACATGCTGCGTGTCGCGCGAGCGCGTCCGCAAGGCGACGAGGTGACGTGGATCGAAGGCGATGCGACGGCGCTGCCGTTCGTCGGCGCGGCGGATCTGCTCGTGATGACGGGCCACGTCGCACAAGTGTTTCTCGACGATGCCGCGTTCCTCGCCACGCTCAGGGCCGCGCGCCGCGCAATCCGGCCAGGCGGCGCGATCGCGTTCGAAAGCCGCAATCCGGCGGCGCGCGCGTGGGAAGACTGGACGCGCGAGCGCTCATCGCGGTGCGTCGAAGCGCCGGACGGAACGACCGTGGAAGTGTGGCAGGAGCGGCATGCGCAACCCGATCCGTCGACGACAGGCCGCGCCGCGTTCACGACATACTGCCGCTACGCGTCGACGCCCGAAGACACGCTGAGCGCCGCGAGCGAACTGCGCTTTCGCACGCTCGACGAACTCGCGCGCCTTTTGCGCGATGCGGGTTTTGCGCGCATCGACTGGTATGGGGACTGGAATCGCGCGCCGGTGGACGAAACGAGCCGCGAATTGATTGCGGTGGCGCGGTGAAAAACGAAACGAAACTGCCGCCTGAAAAGCGGCAATCCGCATCAGAACTCGACGACGACGAAGTCGGCCTTGCCCACGTCGCACAACGGGCAGCGCCAGTCGGCAGGAATGTCGTCGAAACGGGTGCCGGCGGGAATGCCTTCGTCCGGCAGACCTTCTTCCTCGTTGTAGATCCAGCCGCAAATCAGGCAGACCCAGCTCTTGAATTCGATGACTTCGCTCACGACAGACTCTTGATTCGAAAGAAATAAACGGACGCGTGCGCTCGAAGACGATGCGCGGCGCGGCGACCCGGCATCTTACAGGAATCGGCGCGATCGTCCCCGGCCCGGGCCGTGAAACGCGACGCCCCGCCGCATCGCACCGTCCACAGGATGGTCCCGATTACGGCGATCCGAAAGCCCGGTGTATGCTTTTTGAGTCTGCGGCGCCGCTTTCGCGCCAGCGACCGGTTTCACAACATGGAGAAAACGATGAACAAAAAGGTCTTGGGTGCGATGCTGACGGGCGCGATCGTGCTCGCGCAATACGCCGGCGCGGCGCATGCGCAGGCGCGCGTCTATTTCATCGAGCCGAAGGATGGCGCGACCGTCACGAGCCCCGTGCACGTGAGGTTTGGCGTCGATGGCATGTCGATCGCGCCGGCGGGCACGATGACCGACGGCACCGGCCATCACCATCTGCTGATCGATAGCAAGCCGCTGCCGAAGGGCACCGTGATTCCGGCGAACGATACGTCGCTGCATTTCGGCAAGGGCCAGACCGAAGCCGATGTGAAGCTGCCGCCCGGCGATCACACGCTGACGATGCAGTTCGGCGACGGCGCGCACCGTTCCTATGGGCCGGAAATGAGCCAGTCGATCAAGGTGCATGTGAAGTAACGCGTTTTTCGGCTCGAGACGAGGGAAGGCCGCCGCGGATCGGGAATCCGGGCGGCCTTCGTGTTTTTGGGCCGCGAACCCTCATCCGTTCGGCCTAAGCCGCGTGCGTCGCGCGTTGTCGGGCGCGGCGCCCGGTACAATGGCCGCTTCCATCGGTTGTCGGCTTCGTCACCGATTCTTCGCCATTCATCCGGTTTTCCCATGTCGCTTTATTCCATTTCGGACGCGCAGCTCGCGTTCGGCCACGTCGCATTGCTCGACCACGCCGACTTCTCGCTCGAAGCGGGCGAGCGTGTCGGGCTGATCGGCCGCAACGGCGCGGGCAAGTCGTCGCTCCTCAAGATCGTCGCGGGGCTCGCCGCGCCCGACGACGGCCTCGTCACGCGTCAGAGCGAGCTCACGACCGTCTACGTGCCGCAGGAGCCCGAGTTCGATCTCGACGCCTCCGTGTTCGATGTCGTCGCCTCCGGCCTGACCGATGCGCGCGCACTGCTCGACGAGTACGACGCCGTCGCGCACGCGCTCGCCGACACGCCCGAAGGCGCCGAGCACGACGCGTTGCTCGCGCGCATGAACGCGCTGCAATCGGCGCTCGATATGCGCGATGCGTGGAACTGGCGCACGCGTGTCGCAACCACGCTCGCGCAAATCGGCCTCGACGGCGACGCGCGCGCGGGCGACCTGTCCGGCGGCATGAAAAAGCGTGTGGCGCTGGCGCGTGCGCTCGTCGTGCAGCCTGATGTGCTGCTGCTCGACGAGCCGACCAACCATCTCGACTTCGACGGCATTCGCTGGCTGGAAGAGTTGCTCGTCACGTTGCGCACCGGGTTGCTTTTCATCACGCACGATCGCGCGTTTCTCGATCGCGTGGCGACGCGCATCGTCGAGCTGGATCGCGGGCGTCTGCTGTCTTATCCGGGCAATTTCAGCGCGTATCAGACGAGGAAGGCGCAGCAACTCGAGGTCGAAAAAGTCGAGCAGGAAAAATTCGACAAGTTGCTCGCGCAAGAAGAAGTGTGGATTCGCAAGGGCGTCGAGGCGCGGCGCACGCGCAGCGTCGGGCGCATCGCGCGGCTCGTGGAAATGCGCAATGAGCGCGCCGAGCGCCGCAATGTGCAGGGCAACGTGAAGCTCGATGTCGGCCAGGGCGAGAAGTCCGGCAAGATCGTCGCGGAACTGACTGACGTGACGAAACGCTACGGCGAGCGCACGATCGTCGACCGCTTCACGGCCACCGTGATGCGCGGCGACAAGATCGGTCTCGTCGGCCCGAACGGCGCCGGCAAGACGACACTGCTGAAGCTCATGCTCGGCGAGCTGCAGCCCGACGAAGGCCGCGTGCGCATCGGCACCAACATTCAGGTCGCGTACTTCGATCAGATGCGCGCGCAACTCGAGCTCGACAAATCGCTCGCCGACACCATCAGCCCCGGCAGCGAATGGGTGGAAGTGAACGGCGTGAAGAAGCACGTGATGAGTTATCTCGGCGACTTCCTGTTCGCGCCGGAGCGCGCGCGTTCGCCGGTGCGCTCGCTTTCGGGCGGCGAGCGCAATCGCCTGTTGCTCGCGCGACTGTTCGCGCGGCCCGCGAACGTGCTCGTGCTCGACGAACCGACCAACGACCTCGACATTCCCACGCTCGAACTGCTCGAAGAACTGCTCGCGGATTACGACGGCACCGTGTTGCTCGTGAGCCACGACCGCGCGTTTCTCGACAACGTCGTGACCTCGGTGTTCGCCGCGGAGGGCGGCGGCCTGTGGCGCGAGTATGTCGGCGGCTTCTCCGACTGGCAGATTCAGCGCGAACGTTCGGCGCGTATCGCGGAAGAAGCGGCGCGTCAGACGGCCAAGGAAGCGCCGAAGGACGACACGCCGAAGGAAAGCGCGGCAGGCCGCAACGCGCAGCGCACGGTCAAGCTGTCGTTCAAGGAACAGCGCGAGCTCGAAGCACTGCCGGCGCGCGTCGCCGAGCTGGAGGATGAGCAGAAGGCGATCGGTGCGCAGCTCGAAGACGGCTCGATCTTCGCCAGGGATGCGAAGGAAGGCGCGCGGCTGTCGGAGCGCCACGCGGCGATCGAAGAGGAATTGCTCGTCGCGCTCGAGCGCTGGGAAGAGCTGGAAGCAAAGCGCAAGTAGGCGCTTCGGCGGCCGCGCACGACACGCGTTTTATCGGTCCGAGGTGGGCGCGGCGGGCGAAAACCGCTATTCTCCTAGCGCGGCTCGGATCGGCGGGCGGTTTTCCGCCTCCCGCACCGGCATCCGGCCAGGCATTTTCATCTAGCATTCGCCGGCACATCGGGCGTCACGTTGTGGCATTTCCCGCGAGAACGCTCGAGAGCCGGATCAACGTTCAACTATGTCCACGAAAAAATCCAGCGCAATGGCGACAGGTACTGAACGCGGCAAGCGCCTCGTCATGAACGCCAAGGCAGCCGGCTACAGCGAAGCATCGATCAAGGTGCTCAAGGGGCTGGAGCCGGTCAAGCAGCGGCCCGGCATGTACACGCGCACCGAGAATCCGCTGCACATCATTCAGGAAGTGATCGACAACGCCTCCGACGAAGCGCTCGGCGGTTACGGCAAGCAGATCATCGTCACGCTGCACAACGATAATTCCGTCTCCGTCGAGGACGATGGCCGCGGCATTCCCTTCGGCCTGCATCCGGAAGAAGGCGTGCCGGTCGTCGAGATCGTGTTCACGCGGCTGCATGCGGGCGGCAAATTCGACAAGGCCGCGGGCGGCGCCTACACCTTCTCGGGCGGTCTGCACGGCGTCGGCGTTTCGGTGACGAACGCGCTCGCGACGCGCCTCGAAGTGACGGTCTGGCGCGACAACAAGGTCGCGCAACTCGCGTTTTCCAACGGCGACGTCATCGAAGAACTCACGACGCGCCCAGCGGAGCGCGGCGCCAAGAAAAGCGGCACACGCGTGCGTGCCTGGCCGAACCCGAAGTACTTCGATTCCGCCAATCTGCCGCTCGGCGAATTGCAGCGTCTCTTGCGCTCGAAGGCCGTGCTGCTGCCGGGCGTCGAAGTGGTGCTGGTCGTCGAGAAGACGGGCGAGCGTCAGACGTGGAAATATGAAGACGGTCTGCGCGGCTATCTGCTCGAAGGCATGGGCGGCAGCGAACTGCTGATTCCGTTGTTCGAAGGCGAGCGCTATGCGGAAAGCTCGCGCAACACCGAGGAAACCTTCGCGGAAGGCGAGGGCGCGTCGTGGGTCGTCGCGTGGAGCGAGGAAGGGCCGCTCTTGCGCGAATCGTATGTGAACCTGATTCCGACGCCGGCGGGCGGCACGCATGAATCCGGCCTGCGCGATGGCCTTTTTCAGGCGGTGAAGAATTTCGTCGAGATTCATAACCTGCAGCCCAAAGGCGTGAAGCTGCTCGCGGAAGACGTGTTCGCGCGCGTGTCGTTCGTGCTGTCGGCGAAGGTGCTCGATCCGCAATTCCAAGGGCAGATCAAGGAGCGTCTCAATAGCCGCGATGCGGTGAAGCTCGTGTCGTCGTTCTCGCGGCCTGCGCTCGAGCTATGGCTGAACCAGCACGTCGAGTACGGCAAGAAGCTGGCGGAGCTCGTGATCCGTCAGGCGCAGGCCCGCACGCGCGCCGGCCAGAAGATCGAGAAGAAGAAGAGCTCGGGCGTCGCCGTGTTGCCCGGCAAGCTCACGGATTGCGAATCGACGGATATCGCGCGCAACGAGCTTTTTCTCGTCGAGGGCGATTCGGCGGGCGGGTCCGCGAAAATGGGCCGCGACAAGGAGTTTCAGGCGATTCTCCCGCTGCGCGGCAAGGTGCTGAACACGTGGGAAACGGAACGCGACCGTCTTTTCGCGAACAACGAAGTGCATGACATCGCCGTCGCGATCGGTGTCGATCCGCATGGCCCCGACGACCAGATCGATCTGTCGAATCTGCGCTACGGCAAGATCTGCATCCTCTCGGACGCGGACGTCGACGGCGCGCACATTCAGGTGCTGCTGCTCACGCTCTTCTTCAAGCACTTCCCGCAACTCATCGAACGCGGCCATGTGTGTGTCGCGCGTCCGCCGCTCTTTCGCGTCGATGCGCCCGCGCGCGGCAAGAAGCCTGCGCAGAAACTCTATGCGCTCGACGAGGGCGAGCTCGAAGCCATCCTCGACAAACTGCGCAAGGACGGCGTGCGGGACACGGCGTGGACCATCAGCCGCTTCAAGGGCCTCGGCGAAATGAGCGCAGAGCAGCTCTGGGACACGACGATGAACCCGGACACGCGCCGCCTGCTGCCAGTCGGCCTCGGCGATCTCGGCTTCGACCTCACCGTCTCGCGCATGACGATGCTGATGGGCAAGGGCGAAGCGGCCTCGCGCCGAAGCTGGCTCGAAGAGAAGGGCAACGAAGTCGAAGCGGACATTTGAGCGCGACTTGAGCAACGCATAACGGATATCGATATTCGATGGGAATCACAGACGATCTCTTCGCCGAACAGACCGCACCGGACGGCGAACAACTGACGCTCGGCGATTACGCCGAGCGCGCCTATCTCGACTACGCGGTGAGCGTGGTGAAGGGCCGCGCGCTGCCCGATGTCTGCGACGGACAAAAGCCCGTGCAGCGCCGCATTCTTTACGCGATGAGCGAGATGGGCCTCGCGTCCAACGCGAAGCCGGTGAAGTCGGCGCGCGTGGTGGGCGACGTGCTGGGCAAGTATCACCCGCACGGCGACCAATCCGCGTACGACGCGCTCGTGCGCCTCGCGCAGGACTTCTCGATGCGCTATCCGCTCATCGACGGGCAGGGCAACTTCGGCTCGCGCGACGGCGACGGCGCGGCGGCCATGCGCTACACGGAAGCGCGCCTGACGCCGATCGCGCGCCTGCTCCTCGATGAAATCGATCAGGGCACGGTCGATTTCATGCCGAACTACGACGGCTCGTTCGAAGAGCCGAAGCTCTTGCCTGCGCGCTTGCCGTTCCTGTTGCTGAACGGCGCATCGGGCATCGCGGTGGGGCTCGCGACGGAAATCCCGTCGCACAATCTGCGCGAAGTGGCGCAGGCCGCCGTCGCGATGATCCGTGACCCGAAGATCGGCCACGCGGGTCTGATGGAGAAATTGCCCGGACCCGATTTCCCCGGCGGCGGGCAGATCATCTCGTCGCCCGCGGAAATCTCGACGGCGTACGAGACCGGTCGCGGCAGCCTGAAGGTGCGCGCGCGCTGGAAGATCGAAGACATGGCGCGCGGCCAGTGGCAGGTCGTCATCACGGAATTGCCGCCGGGCGTGTCGAGCCAGAAGGTGCTCGAGGAAATCGAGGAACTCACCAACCCGAAGATCAAGCTCGGCAAGAAGACGCTCACGCCCGAGCAGGTCCAGACCAAGCAGTCGATGCTAGCCCTGCTCGACGCCGTGCGCGACGAGTCCGGCAAGGACGCGCCGGTTCGTCTCGTGTTCGAGCCCAAGTCGAGCCGCATCGACCAGACGGAGTTCGTCAACTCGCTGCTCGCGCATACGAGCCTCGAATCGAACGCGACGATCAACCTCGTGATGATCGGCGCGGACGGCAGACCGCGGCAGAAGGGCATCGTCGAGATCCTGCACGAGTGGATCGGATTTCGCTTCGTGACGGTGACGCGGCGCACGCAGCATCGCCTCGGCAAGGTCAACGACCGCATCCATATTCTCGAAGGGCGGATGATCGTCTTCCTGAATATCGATGAAGTCATTCGCATCATCCGGGAATCGGAGGAGCCGAAGCAGGCGCTTATCGCGCGCTTCAATCTCTCGGACCGCCAGGCCGAAGACATCCTCGAAATTCGTCTGCGTCAGTTGGCGCGGCTGGAAGCGATCAAGATCGAACAGGAGCTGTCCGACTTGCGCGACGAAAAGACCAAGCTCGAAGAGCTGCTCAACAGCGATGCCGCGATGAAGCGCGTGCTCATCAAGGAAATCGAAGCCGACGCGAAGCAATTCGGCGACGATCGCCGCACGCTCATCCAGCAGGAAAAGCGTGCGACGTTCGAGGCGCGCGTCGTCGACGAGCCGGTGACGGTCGTCGTCTCGCAGAAGGGCTGGGTGCGCGCGCTGAAGGGCCACGGACTCGATCCGGCGGGCTTCACGTTCAAGCAGGGCGACGGACTCTATGCGGCATTCCAGGCGCGCACGCCGGATTCGCTGGTCGCGTGGGGCAGCAAGGGGCGCGTGTATTCGGTGCCGGTCTCGGCGTTGCCGGGCGGGCGCGGTGACGGCGTGCCCGTGACGTCGCTGATCGAGCTCGAGTCGGGCACGCATCTGCTGCACTATTTCGCGGCGAATGCGGAGCAGCAGTTGTTGCTGGCGTCGAGCAATGGCTTTGGCTTCGTTGCAAAGCTCGGCGACATGGTGAGCCGTCAGAAAGCTGGCAAGGCGTTCATGACGATCGACGACGGTGCGGCCCCGCTCGCGCCGATGCCTGTCATCCCCGGGGCGACGCTTGTCGGGTGTCTGTCGAGTGCGGGCAAGCTGCTCGTCTTCGGCATGGACGAGATGAAGACGCTGTCGGGCGGCGGTCGCGGCGTCATCCTGATGGGCCTCGACGCGAAGGAAACGCTGCGCCAGGCGCTCGCGTTCGATGCGCGCGGCGTGATGATGATCGGCACCGGGCGCGGCGGCAAGCCGAAGGACGAGAAGCTCAGCGGGTCGCAATTGCAACTGCATCTCGGCAAGCGCGCGAGGAAGGGGCGCGCGCCGGATTCGTCGTTGAAGGTGACGGAGTTGAGGCCGGTGTTCGAGGGATAAAAGTCCCGGTCGGGCGTCCCTCCAGTTTGTTTGCTGCGTACCTTGAAAGCCCGCTTCGTGCGGGCTTTCTCGCATCCGCCGATCGGTCCGCCGCGGCGCTCGACGAACGCGGGACGAGTGGAGGTTGTTTTCGCCGCATGACCATCTTTGATTTCGCGAATTCAGGTTTGCAACGTTCCGATGACGGGAGCGAGCATCATCGGAATGATCGCGCGTCGCATCATTAATATCCGAACGCGGGAACTCGCTGCGCGGCTCGCATTCTTAGTGTTCTGGGTTTGACCGGCCAGTCTCGCCATGTAGCAGCAATATTCAATCTTCAGCGAGAGTCGGCTGGTGTGCGCCTCGGCTTTTACACCGCAACCCGTCCATCACGTTTTGAACTGCATCCGGAATCCCCAATGAACAAAGCCATCGAAGCGGCGCTCTTTCTGCATTTACTCGGCGTAGCCGTTTGGATAGGCGGCATGGTCTTCGCCCACTTCTGCCTGCGCCCCGCGCTCGGTGATCTCACGCCGCAAATGCGTCTGCCGCTTTGGGAGTCGGTCTTCGCACGTTTTTTCAACTGGGTCGGCGCCTCGGTGCTCGTGATCCTGCTCACCGGCGGCTTCCTGCTCATGGAATTCGGCGGCGGTCACGCGCTGTGGCCATTGCATGCGATGGCCGGCCTCGGCATCGTGATGATGCTGATCTTCGGTCATATCCGCTTCGGGGTGTTCCCGCGCATCCGGCGGGCGGTGCAGGCGCAGAACTGGCCCGATGGCGCCCGCGCCGTCGCCACGGTGCGGCGGCTCGTCGTGATCAATCTGGTGCTGGGTGTGGTGACGATTGGAACGGCGGTTCTCTCGCGCGGGTTCTGAGTCAGCCGCCGCGCGCATCCGTCAGCGCGGTGCTCGACTCCTGGCCCGCATCCATGCGCGAGCGCGGCGACTGTCCACGCGGCCATCCGCACACGCCGAAGCGATCGAGCAGCGCCTGCACGCCATCCGCCGGCACCGGGCGTGAGAACAGGAAGCCTTGCGCTTCCACCGGCCCGAGCGCCGCAAGCCACGTGATCTGCTCTTCCCGTTCGGTTCCTTCGACGACCACCGTGAGCCCCAGCGAGCGCGCCAGGTTGATGATCGCCGACACCATGACGCACACGCTGCGGTCTTCGGGAATCGCCTGGACGAATGACCGATCCACCTTGAGCGTATCGACCGAAAAGCGATTCAGATACGACAACGACGAATAGCCGGTGCCGAAGTCATCGAGCGCGATGCGCACGCCCAGCCGCTTCAACGCGACAATCTTCTCCTGCACGAGCTCCGGGTACTCGACCATCACCGTTTCGGTGATTTCGAGTTCGAGCTTGTCGGGCGGAATACCGCTCGACTCGATCGCGCGCGCGACCGTCTCCAGCAAGTCGCCGCGCCAGAACTGCACGGCCGAGATGTTCACGGCGAGCGACAGTCCGTTATAACCATCGCGCTGCCACTGCGCGAGCTGCATGCACGCGGTGTAGATCACGAAATCGCCGACTGCGACGATCAGCCCGGTCGATTCAGCCACCGGAATGAACTCGTTCGCAGGAATGAGTCCGTGCTGCGGATGATTCCAGCGCACGAGCGCCTCGAAGCCGGTAATGCACCGGCGCGTGAGATCGATCTTCGGCTGATAGACGAGGAAGAGTTGCTGCTCGGTCAGGGCGACGCGCAGTTGCTGCTCCCACTTCATCAGATGATCCGCGCGATGCGACAGTTGCGGCGAATAGAATTGATAGCAGTTCCGGCCCGCGTCCTTCGCGCTGTACATCGCGAGATCCGCCTTCTTCAGCAGATCGATCTCGCTTTCGTTCGGCACCGAAAAGAGCGCAATGCCGATGCTCGCATGCAGCACGAACGCGCTGCCGCGCACGTCGAACGGCGTGGCGAACATCGTCGAGATATCGTTCGCGAGCGTGACGGCGCGCTGTTCGACGTCATCGCCCTTCACGACGACCACGAACTCGTCGCCGCCGATGCGCGAGAGCGCGCCGCTTTGGCCGACCGTCTCCGCAAGCCGCGACGCGGTCATCTGCAGAACGATATCGCCTGCATTGTGGCCGAGCGTGTCGTTGACAGTCTTGAAGTTGTCGAGGTCGATGAAGAGCAGCGCGAGCCGGCCGATGTTCTCCGGTTGCGCCACTTCCCGCCTGAGCGCGCGCAGCGTCGAGTAGCGGTTGCGCAGGCCCGTCAGCAGATCGAATTCGACGAGATGCGTCATCTCGCGCTCGCGTCCGAGCAGCTTGCCGATGAGGCCCGTCGCCACCGCGAAGAAGCCGAGCATCGCGAGCGAAATGAAGCTCGCCATCAGCAGATAGACATTGCGCGTGTGGTTGTAGTCGATCATCTCCTCGCGCTCGGAGAGACCGACGAGCACGCCGAGCGGATAGCCGTCGATATGCCGGTACGACACGATGCGCTTCACCTGATCGATCGGATCGACGTAGATGCCGGATGCGTGGTCCGTCGTCGGATAGACGCCGCTCGCGCTGAAGGCGGCGTGCGTGCGGTCGGCCGGGCCGTTGTGCGCGTTGCTTTTCGTGGCGGAGCTGGCCGCCGCGCTCTCGGCGAGACTGCCGCCCGTGCTGCGCGCGAGCACCGAGCCGTTATCCGATACGACGGCGATCACGCCTTCGCGACCGATCGACGCGACATTGTAGAAATCGCTCGTGAAATAGGCCGGATCCTCAGATACGACCACGACGCCCGCGAAAGAGCCGTCCGGATGATTGAGCCGCCGCGTGATCTGCAACGTCCACAGGCCCGACACGCGGCCGCGCACTGGGCGGCTGATGTACAGCAGGTCGTCGTTCGAATGGGCGTGGACCTTGTAGTGCTCGCGATCGGACAGGTCGATCGGCTTCGGATGAGGATCGGACGTATTGGCGATGAGCGTGCCGTATTCGTCGATCAGCGAGACCTGCACGAGCGTGTCGCTCTGCACGACGCCTTTCTCGACCGTGGCGATCAGATCGAAGTTGTCGGGCGACTTCTCGTACTCGTATTTGACGAAGCGGGTGATCTGGTCGACCTGATGGATCGCCTTGATGGTGTGCTGCTCGAGCGCCGACGAGAGGATGGCGGCGGAGGCCATCGATTCGTGTGTCGTCGCTTCGCGCTCGACGGAGAGCCGGGCGAATATCACCGCCCACAGCAGCACCAGCACGAAGGTGCCGAGCACGGGAATCGCGAGGAGCGCGCGCCGACGCCGCGCCGATGGCGCGCCGAAGAGGGTGTCGGAAAAAGCGTGAGAGCGCGTGCGCTTCATGGGGCGTCCGTCGGCGCTTTATTTCGTAGCGCGTGGCGTGCTGCGAACTGCGCGAGATGGATGAAGCGATGCATGTTTTGAGGCGTTCGGCCGAAACGAGTGACTATACCGTGCGCGGCGCGCGGCGGATGATCGGCGGCTTGTTTCTCCGAGACCCGATCCACGTCCGTATTCACGCAAGGAGGTAGCGCAACGGCCGTTCGGCGAGCGGTTCTTCGCAGCGGCGCCCGAAGCCCGACATGAGCGAGACGGCGAGCCTTCGGTGTCGTCAAGAGCATACGTTTGCGCTGCGGCGCAAGCGGTTCACACTCGCGACGCCCGTCTTTCGCCGATGTGGAAACCGCGATTGCGTTCTGATCCCCGATTGTTCAGATATTAGCGAAGCCTCGAAGATTAAGAAAGGGGCGCCGCTTGGGGGTATACGCGCGCCTCCCGGCAGCGCGTAGGTCATTGTTTCAGATGCAGAATGTGCCGTCGATCACAGTTACCGAGCAGCCGCCGATCCAGATCGGCGCGCCGTCCTCCTGGTCGCTGTATGCGATGCTCACGCGGCCATCCCGCCCGAGCGCGGTGCCCTGTCGCACGGTGTATGACACGCCGGGCCGCTTTCCTTGTTGGGTCAGAAGCGTCGCGAGCGCCGCGTTCGCGCTGCCCGTCACCGGATCTTCGATGTTTTCCGCGCCCAGCAGAATCACGCGCAGTTCGAAGGTCGCGGGTCCATCGGCGTCGTGCGGCCCGTACACGGCGATGCCGTGCGTGCCCACTTCCGCGACGAGCGGCTGCAACGATTCACGCGCGCGGCCGTCCAGCGACAGCGCGAGACATTGCGCCGCGTCCTTCACGCGCACGACGAGCCACGGCGCGCCGTTGTCGACCGCGGCGGGTGGCGCGCTGAAATCGATTACCGCGGGCGAGAGCGCATCGGCGAGGCGCTCGTTCTGAGCGGCGCTGAGCGGCGCGATGGTCGCGGGGGGTGCAGCGAACGCCCACTCGCCGTTGTCGCGCTCGGCGAGCATGACGAGCCCGACGCCGCATTCCTGCACGAGCCTGCCGGGCGTCTTCGGCGTGTAGCCGCTGTCGATGAGCGCGTGCGCGCTGCCGAGCGTCGGATGCCCGGCGAAGGGCAGTTCGACCGCCGTCGTGAAAATGCGCACGCGATAGTCGGCGCGCGGATCGGTCGGCGGCATCAAAAACGCCGTCTCGGACAGATTGGTCCAGCGCGCGATTTCCTGCATGCGTTGCGCAGAAAGGCCTTCGGCGTCGAAGATCACGGCGAGCGGATTGCCCTTGAAGGGAACCGGCGAGAAGACGTCGACCTGCTTGAACTGGACGGTGCGTGAGGACATGAATGTTGTCGGTTCGGTCGGTTCATAAAAAAACCCGACGGCCTGAGCGCGTCGGGTTTCGCTAACGGGCGACGGGAGACGCCTTTATGCGACTTCCGCGATCAACTCGATCTCGACGCACGCGCCGAGCGGAATCTGCGCCACGCCGAACGCCGAGCGCGCATGCTTGCCCGCATCGCCGAAGACTTCTGCAATAAGCTCGGACGCGCCGTTCGTGACGATGTGCTGCTCGGTGAAGTCGAACGTCGAATTCACGAGGCTCATCACCTTGACGATGCGCTTCACCTTGTTCAGATCGCCGACGTGCGCGTGCAGGGTCGCGATCAGGTCGATGGCGACGCTGCGCGCCGCGGCCTTGCCTTCTTCTGTCGTGATGTTGTCGCCGAGCTTGCCGACATGCACCTTGCCGTCCTTCTTCGCGATGTGCCCGGAGAGATACACGGTGTTGCCGCTCTGCGCGCTCATCACATAGGCGGCGGCGGGTGCGCCCGCCGCGGGCAGTTCGATGCCGAGTTCCTTCAGCTTGTCGTACACGTTGGATGCCATCGGTTGCTCCTTGTAACTGGAAACTGGATGAAAAGGGCGCGGTCGCGCCCGGAGAGTCAGACGCTCGCGCGAATCAGCGCGCCGAGCCTTGCCACGCCTTCGTCGATCGTCGCGGGGGGAACCGTCACGAACGAGAGACGCAGCGTATTGTGCTGGGCCTCGTTCGCGAAGAACGGGCCGCCCGGCACGAAGGCCACATTCTGCGCGATCGCCTGCTCGAGCAGCTTCATCGAGTCGATATGCTGCGGCAGCTTCACCCACACGAACATGCCGCCTTCCGGCCGGTTCCATTCGACGCCGGCGGGCATGTGGCGTTCCAGCGCGCGGAGCATCGCCTCGCACTGGTCGCGATAGAGCGCGCGGATGGTCGGCACGTGCTGATCGAGGAAGCCGTCCTTGACCACTTCGTAGACGATGCGCTGCGTGAGGCTCGGCGTGTGCAGATCGGTCGCCTGCTTCGCCTGCACCAGTTTGAAGTGCAATTCCTCGGGCGCGATGATGTAGCCCACGCGCAGGCCCGGCGCCAGCACTTTCGAGAACGAGCCGAGATGCACGACATGCTCGGGCGCCATCGAGAGGAGCGTCGGCAGCGGGGCGCCGGCGTAGTCGAGCGCGCCGTAGGGATCATCCTCGATCACCGGGAACGACGCACGCTGCGCGAACGCGGCGAGCGCGCGGCGGCGCTCGAGCGGCAGGCGGCGGCCCGTCGGGTTCTGGAAGTTCGGCTGCGCGTAGAGCAGGCGCGCGTTGGCGGTGAGCGCGGCGTCGAGCGCTTCGGGGATCAGGCCGGATTCGTCAGTCGGCACCTGCACGTAATGCGGCTCGAAGAGCGAAAACGACTGCAGCGCGCCGAGATACGTCGGCGTTTCGACGAGCACGCGGCTGCCCGGATCGACGAGCGTCTTGCCGAGCAGATCGAGCGCTTGCTGCGAGCCGGTCGTGATGAGCACCTGCGTCGGGCGGACATGCGCGCCGTTCACCGAATAGCGCGTCGCGACCCATTCGCGCAACGGCATGTAGCCTTCGGTCGCGCTGTACTGGAGCGCGGCGGCGGGCTGATCGCGCAGGATGCGTTCCGAGGCGTGGCGCATTTCCTCGACGGGAAACGTCGCGGGCGAGGGCAGGCCGCCCGCGAATGAAATGACTTCCGGCCGCTCCGTGACCTTCAGGATTTCGCGAATCGCCGAACTGGTGAGCTTGCGTGCGCGTTCGGAGAGTTGCCACGGCGTGGCGCGGAGATCGGCTTGGTTCATGAAGGGCCTCGACTGTCTCGGGAATAATGTCTCTCGCGGCGTGGGCCGCGAATCGTTGAATCTGGGCTTAAGAACGGCAATCCGCAATTATCGCGCGAGTGCGTCATCTTGCGTGCGTCGTGCCCGCCGCGACGACCGCCGCTTGCGGCGCGGGACGCACGGCTGTCCTGCGGCCGAGCACGACGGTCACGATGACGGCGGCCGCATACAGCCAGGTCGACGTGCTCACGTGCTCGCCGAAGAAGAGCGCGGAAAACGCCATCGTGAAGAAGATCTGCAGCAGTTGCACCTGCCCGACGCGCGCGATGCCGCCCATCGCGAGTCCTGCGTACCACGCGAAGAAGCCGATGAATTGCGAGAACAGCGTGACATAGCCGAACGCGAGCCACGTCTTGAGCGCGAGCGGTTCGGGATGCGCCGCATGGCTTCCGAACAACTGCGCCCACGCGAGCCAGCCGACCGGCAGCAACAGGAACGGTGCGCAGAGCACGAGCGCCCAGCAGATCACCTGCCAGCCGCCCATCTGACGCGCGAGCCGCGCGCCTTCCGCGTAACCGAGCGCGCCGATGCCGACCGCGACGAGCATCAGCAGATCGCCGACCTGCAGGCCGCCCCCGCCCGCCTGCAACGCGAACGCGACGACGATCGCGCTGCCCGCCACCGCGCTCACCCAGAACGCCTTCGACGGCCGCTCGTGCGAGAGCCACGCGGCATAGATGGCGACGCACAGCGGTTGCAGGCCGTTCACGACCGCGCCGTGCGAGGCGGGCACGGTCTTCATGGCCCATGCCGAAAAAACCGGAAACGCGATGATCACGCCGAGCGCGACCACGGCGAGGCTCTTGACCTGCGGCCAGGACGGCAGCTTTTCCCGCCGCCACACGAGCAGCGCGGCGGCCGGAATCGCCGCGACGAGCGCGCGCCCAAGCCCGTTCAGCAGCGGATGCACCTCCGCGACGACGATGCGTGTCATCGGCAGCGTCAGGCTGAAAATGACGACGCCGATCAGGCCGAGCAGCATGCCTTCGGTTTCGCGGGTTTTCATCGTGCGGTGTCTCCTCGTTTGTCCGATGCGCGTTCAGTCGAGTTGCGGTGGTGCTTCCGGTTCGTCCGGTGTATCTGTCTTCCTTGCGCGCCGGCGCTTCGACGCCTGCCGCGCGGCTTCCTCGCGCGCCTGCGCCTGTTCCGCCGATTCACCCAGCGTGAGCGTCGATCCGTCCGGCAGATCGAACTGCGCAACGAGCGCCGGCGCGCCCGTCGTCGGCTCGACGTGCATCAAATGCGCCGCGCCGAGCCACGCGAGCTGCTCCGACACCGCTTGCGCCTGTGGATGGAAGCCCGTCAGCGTTCGCAGCGCGATGCCCGTTTCAGCAAGTGCGTCGCTCGGATGGCGCGGCGTGTCCCACTGGATCAGCGACGGCAGCACGCCGTCCCCCGCGCCGTGCCACGCCGGAAACGCGCCGTCGTCGGGCACCGTCAGGCCCCACGTATTGCCGGCGCGCGACATGGCCGCGACGGGCGGGATGCGCCCGGGATACTGCTCACGCCAGCGCACCAGCGACTTCGGACGATCGACGCGCGCGACCCAGTGCACGAGTTGCGGGCCGTGGTCCGCGAGACGACGCTGCATCGCGGGGTCGTCAAGCGCGAAAAGGCGTGGCCTTGGCGATTCGACGCTCGCCGCCGCCGATGGATCGATCGCGATCACTTCCAGATACGCGCCGCCCCACAGATTCAGCAGCCGGTTGTGCGTGCGCATCAGCGGGTGCGCGCCGCCGGCCGCCGTCTCGACGCCGAATGTGGCGGTGACGAACTGCGCGCCTTCTTCCAGCGTGCGTGCGGCGATCACCAGGTGATCGAGTTTGAGTCGATGATCGGTCATGACGGGCAGTGCGATGAACAGGGGCCGACAGCATAACGCTTTACTTCTCGCGCGCCGGACCGCCGAAAGCAAAATGTAGCCGCTATCACCGTAACAGTAACGGTACAATCGGCCCAAGACTATTCGGTACAGTTCTTTCCCGGCTCACAGCCGCGCTTGCCGTTCAACGGAGGCTCGCATGTCCGTACCGCTCGACCAGATTCCCGCCCCGCACGACGCCGCGCAACTCACGCTCGTCGACCAGCTGGTGCAATGGGGCCGCCGCCGCATCGACGAGCGCGTGTTCCGGCCCGGCATGCGCATGCCGTCGATCCGCAAGCTCGCGCTCGACAAGGGCGTGTCGCGTTTCACGGTCGTCGAGGCCTACGAGCGGCTCGTCGCCCACGGCTATCTCGACTCGCGGCGGGGGTCGGGCTTCTACGTGCGAGAGCGCGTCGCGCCCACGCTCGTCGCGAAAGGCGAGGCGCCGGCCGCCGCGGCGGAGCGCGAGCCGGTGCAAAACACCATCGACGTGGTCTGGCTGCTGCGCAACATGCTGCACACGTCGAGCCCGGAGAAAGGGCCGGGCCTCGGCTATTTGCCGGGACGCTGGCTCGATGGCGAACTGATCACCAACGCGCTTCGCTCGCTCTCGCGCCAGAGCGGCGCGCAGATGCTCGGCTTCGGCACGCCGCAAGGTTTTCTGCCGCTGCGCCAGCAGTTGCAGACGCGGCTCGAAGAGCTGGAGATCGGCGCATCGGCGGCGCGGCAGATCGTGCTCGTGTCGGGGATCACGCAGGCGATCGACCTCATCTCGCGTCTGTATGTGAAGCCCGGCGATGCGGTGATCGTCGGCGATCCGGCGTGGTTCCAGATGTTCGGGCGCTTCGCGTCGCAGGGCGCGCGGCTCGTCGGCATGCCGTACACGCCCGAGGGCCCCGATCTCGACGCGCTGGAAACGCTCGTCGCGACCTGGCGGCCGAAGATGCTGATCATCAATTCCGTTTTGCAGAATCCGACCGGCACGTCGCTCACGGCGGCGCAGGCGTTCCGGATTCTTCAGCTCGCGCAGGAATACGATTTCATCGTCGTCGAGGACGATGTATACGGCGATCTGTGCCCGGCGGGCTTTCCCGCGACGCGCCTCGCATCCCTCGATCAGCTGAAACGCGTGATCTTCCTCGGCAGTTTCTCGAAGACGCTCGCGGCCAATCTGCGCGTCGGCTATATCGCGGCGGCGCCCGAGGTGGCGAAGGCGCTCGCCGATCAGAAGATGCTCGTCGGCATGACGAGCCCGGAAATCAACGAACGCGTGGTCTACAAGGTGCTGACCGAAGGGCACTACCGGCGCCACGTCGAACGGCTGCGCGCGCGGCTCGACGGCGTGCGCGACAAGACCGCGCGCATGCTGGAAAAGACCGGTTTGAAGCTCTTTGCGACGCCCGCGGCGGGCATGTTCCTGTGGGCGGACGCGGGTGTCGATTCCGATGGCCTGGCGGCGGCGGGTCACGAAGCGGGCTTTCTGCTGACGCCCGGCAGCCTGTTCTCGCCCCACCAGTCGCCGACGACGTGGATGCGCTTCAACATCGCCAATTGCGGCGACCCGGCGCTGCCCGGTCTCTTGTCGAGCTGTCTGGAGAAGGCCGCGCGACGCAGCGCCTAGCGGCCGCGTCCGGGCAGATTGCGGCGCTCTGCGGGCGCGCGGATGAAGTCCGCGAGCACGGTTTCATAGAGCGCGAGCGCGCCGGGTATATGCCGGTAGCGATGCTCGTATAACCGGTTTTGCCCGTCGCAGAACTTCAGCGCGAAATAATCCGCGAGCAGGTTGCCTTGCGCTTCCATGTTGTAATCGCAGAGTCGCTTGCCGTCGGCGAGCGTGTACGCATACGTCAAGCCGATGCGGATCGCGCCGCGCAGCCGCACCGGATAACCGAGCTGAAACTGCCAGACGTGCGTCATCTCGTGAATGAACCACATGCGATCCGAGAGGTCGCAGGCGGAGAAGTCGTCCTGAAAACAGCCGCGCGGGAAATAGAGGTTGCCGTTGGGCGCCATCGCCGTGCGGTGCGGTTGCAGGCCGAACGGAAGATAGCCGCATGCGTAGACCTTGACCGTCGCGTAGTCGATCGCATTGCCGAACACCACCCGCGCCATCTGCGCCTCGTGGCGTGAAAGAGGCCGGGCGTGGCGGTCGTGACGGCGCAGGAAGGGCATCGCGGTGACGGAGTGATCGGTCGTTCGGGAAACGCATCTTATCCGGACTCGCCGCTCTTGAAAAATGCCGGGCCGCCCTTATATCCGGCGAATTGACCGCGCGGCGAGTGCGCGCGGCCGACTTTATCGCACTAACGAAATCAACACAGAGGACCCGACCATGGCGCAAGAAACCATGAGCTTTCAGGCAGAAGTAAAGCAGCTTCTGCACCTGATGATCCATTCGCTCTACAGCAACAAGGAAATTTTCCTGCGCGAGCTGATTTCCAACGCATCCGATGCTGCCGACAAGCTGCGCTTCGAAGCCATCGAGAACAGCGCGCTCTACGAAAACGATCCGGACCTGCGCATCCGCGTGTCGTTCGACAAGGCCGCGCGCACCATCACCATCGATGACAACGGCATCGGCATGAGCCGCGAGGAAGCGATTTCCCATCTCGGCACGATCGCGCGCTCGGGCACCAAGGAGTTCTTTTCGAAGCTCTCCGGCGACCAGCAGAAGGACGCGGCGCTCATCGGCCAGTTCGGCGTCGGCTTCTATTCGGGCTTCATCGTCGCGGACAATATCACCGTCGAGACGCGCCGCGCCGGCTTGCCGGCGAACGAGGGCGTGCGCTGGACGAGCGCGGGCGAAGGCGATTTCGAAGTCGAGGACATCGAGCGCGCGCAACGCGGCACGACCATCACGCTGCATCTGCGCGCCGACGAGGACGAGTTGCTGTCGTCGCACCGGCTCAAGTCGATCATCCAGAAGTACTCGGATCACGTCGCGCTGCCCATTCTGATGAAGAAGGAAGAGTGGGATGCCGAGAAAGGCGAGATGGTCACGAAGGACGAGGACGAGACGGTCAACCAGGCGAGCGCGCTCTGGACGCGTCCGAAGAACGACATCAGCGACGATCAGTACAAGCAGTTCTATCAGCACATCTCGCACGATCACGACGATCCGCTCGCGTGGACGCACAACCGCGTCGAAGGCCGCAGCGAGTACACGCAACTGCTTTACGTGCCCAAGCACGCGCCGTTCGATCTGTGGAACCGCGAGCATCGCGGCGGGCTGAAGCTCTACGTGAAGCGCGTGTTCATCATGGACGATGCCCAGCAACTGCTGCCCGCGTATCTGCGCTTTGTGAAGGGTGTGGTCGATTCGGCCGATCTGCCGCTCAACGTGTCGCGCGAAATCCTGCAGGAAAGCCGGGACGTGAAGGCGATTCGCGAAGGCGTGACCAAGCGCGTGCTGTCGATGCTCGAGGAGATCGCATCGTCCTCCGCCGAAGCGACCGAAGAAGCGGACAAGCAGAAGTACGCGACCTTCTGGAACGAGTTCGGGCAGGTGCTGAAGGAAGGCATCGGCGAGGATTTCAGCAATCGCGAGCGCATCGCGAAGCTGGTGCGATTCGCATCGACGCATAACGATAGCGACGCGCAGAACGTGTCGCTCGCCGATTACGTCGCGCGCATGAAGCCCGAGCAGACGAAGATCTACTACGTCACCGCCGATAGCTGGCAAGCCGCGAAGAACAGCCCGCATCTCGAAGTGTTCCGCAAGAAGGGCGTCGAGGTCCTGCTGCTGACGGATCGCGTCGACGAGTGGATGCTGTCGTTCCTCAATGAGTTCGATGGCAAGCCGCTCGCGAGCGTGGCGCGCGGCGACCTCGATCTCGGCGCGCTCGACGACGAGGAAAAGCAGCAGCAGGAGAAGGTCGGCGAGGAAATGAAGCCGCTCGTCGAGAAGATGAAGGAAGCGCTCGAAGGCAAGGCGAAGGACGTGCGTCTCACGTTCCGCCTCACCGATTCGCCGAGTTGTCTCGTCGCCGATGAAGGCGACATGAGCGGCTATCTGCAGCGCATGCTCAAGGCAGCGGGGCAGAAAGCGCCGCAAGCGGAGCCCATTCTCGAAGTGAATCCCGAGCATCCGCTGGTGAAGGCGTTGAATGCGGACAGCGCCAATTTCGTCGACTGGTGCCATCTGCTCTTCGATCAGGCGTTGCTTGCAGAAGGCGGCGCGCTCGAGGATCCGGCGAGCTTCGTCAAGCGCACGAATGCGCTGCTGCTCGCGCGATAAGTTTGCTCGAACGCTGTCGATGACCGCGCCGCCGGGAAACCGGCGGCGCGTTTCTTATTTGGGCTTGCGTTCCTTGCTGGATTGCGCAAGAACTGAGGCAGCCAGCGCCTTGGTTTCTGCCGAGTACTTGTTGCTGTGAAGCACTTCGCTCGCCTTGTGTTCCATCGCGGCGCCCGTTTGCCTTTTGGTGTGTGACTGCGACAAGGCTGACGCGGCGAGGCTTTTCTTGATGGTCGATGCCTTCGGGTTATGCAGCGTCTCCGCCGCGAGGTGCGCAACTTTCTTCGATGTCTGTTTCTTGTTTTCCGACATTCGCTGTCCTCTCAATGATTTGTCAATGTTCGCTCGGGGCGCGCGGCCGGCCGTCACGCGCGC
>Ga0105251_10000592_pt1 | contig 33228 bp, 31 predicted proteins | sample KBSS64metaG_FD_80424 | JGI IMG/M metagenome (GOLD analysis project Ga0105251, IMG submission 80424) | Switchgrass rhizosphere microbial communities from Kellogg Biological Station, Michigan, USA - KBS S6-4 metaG | ecosystem: Host-associated > Plants > Roots > Rhizosphere > Soil | place...
ATCTCAGGATCTGCTGCGCGAACAGCCCGTCCAGGTGGAGTCTCGCGGTGACTTGCGCACCAAACTGGCCAACCGGCCCAGTGGCGGCATTGTCTTCGCCACCATCCAGAAGTTCATGCCGGGGGTGGATGAAGACACCTTTCCGGTGCTGTCCGACCGCTCGAACATCGTGGTCATCGCCGACGAAGCCCACCGCACCCAATATGGCTTTGGCGCCGAGCTGAAAGCCACGGAGGGGCTGCTGGCCGCCGAGAGTCAGACCCGTTACCAGGTGGGTTATGCCCAGCACCTGCGCGACGCACTGCCGAACGCCACCTTCGTGGCCTTTACCGGCACCCCGGTGTCCAGCGAAGACCGCGACACCCGTTCAGTGTTCGGTGAATACATTCACGTCTACGACATGCAGCAGGCCACCGAAGACGGTGCGACCGTCGCCATTTATTACGAATCGCGGCTGGCCAAGCTGTCCTTGAAAGACAGCGAGCTCCCCGCGATCGACGATCAGGTCGATGAGTTGGCCGAAGATGAAGAGGACGACCAGCAGTCACGACTGAAAAGCCGTTGGGCCGCCCTGGAAAAGGTGGTCGGGGCCGAGCCGCGGATTCACAGCGTGGCGGCCGATTTGGTCACACACTTTGAGGAGCGTAATCAGGGTCTGGTGAGCATGGGGCAGATGCCCGGCAAAGCCATGGTGGTCGCCATGAGCCGCGAGATTTGTGTGCACCTGTACAACGAGATCGTCACTTTGCGTCCGGAGTGGCACGACGAAGATCCGGAGAAAGGCGCGATCAAAGTCATCATGACCGGCAGCGCGTCGGACAAGGCCTTGTTGCGACCTCACATCTATTCCGGCCAGCTCAAAAAACGCTTGGAAAAACGCTTCAAGGATCCACTCGATCCGCTCAAGCTGGTGATCGTCCGTGACATGTGGCTCACCGGTTTCGATGCGCCGTGCGTGCACACGCTGTACGTGGACAAGCCCATGAAGGGCCATAACCTGATGCAGGCCATTGCCCGGGTTAACCGCGTGTTCAAGGACAAGCAGGGCGGCCTGGTGGTCGACTACATCGGTATCGCCAATGAGCTGAAAGCCGCGCTTAAGGAGTACACCGGTAGCAAGGGCAAAGGCCGACCGACCGTGGATGCCCATGAAGCCTATGCGGTGCTGGAGGAGAAGCTCGACGTTTTGCGCAGCCTGCTGCATGGCTTCGACTGCAGCGATTTCCTCACCGGCGGACACAAGCTGCTCGCCGGGGCTGCCAACCATGTATTGGGCCTGGAAGACGGCAAGAAGCGCTTTGCGGACACTGCACTGGCCATGAGCAAGGCCTTCACCCTGTGCTGCACCTTGGATGAAGCCAAAGCCGTGCGCGAGGAAGTGGCGTTCTTCCAGGCAATCAAGGTGATCTTGATCAAACGTGAAGTCAGTCAGCAGAAAAAGACTGACGAAGAGCGCGAATTGGCCATTCGCCAGATCATCGGCAATGCCGTGGTCTCCGGCGAGGTAGTGGATATTTTCCAGGCGGTGGGCCTGGACAAGCCCAATATCGGCCTGCTCGACGACGCATTTCTCGCTGAGGTGCGCAACCTTCCCGAGAAGAACCTGGCGGTGGAGCTGTTGGAGCGCTTGCTCGAAGGCGAGATCAAGAGCCGTTACAGCACCAACCTGACCCAGGAGAAGAAATTCTCCGAACTGCTAGCCAATGTGATCCAACGCTACCAAAACCGCTCGATTGAAACCGCCCAGGTCATCGAAGAGCTGATCGAGATGGCCAAGAAGTTCGCCGCTGCCAGTCAGCGCGGCGATGCACTGGGGCTCAACGATGACGAATTGGCGTTTTACGATGCCTTGGCCAATAACGAGGCCTCGGTACGCGAACTGGGTGACGAGATCCTGGCCAAAATTGCCCATGAACTGACCGCCAGCCTGCGGGCCAACATCAGTGTCGATTGGAGCAGCCGAGAAAGTGTGCGGGCCAAACTGCGTATCCTGGTGCGGCGCATCCTGCGCAAGTACAAGTATCCACCGGATCAGCAGGAGGAAGCAGCACAGTTGGTACTCAACCAAGCGGAAATGCTCTGTGAGGCCTGGTTATAGGCCATCGTCCGCTTTTTTAGCTCCGGCCAGAAACTCATCCGCTATGGGGAAACCTAGCCTTTCACGACCGGCCGGAGCTGCCTCAGCAGACATCTGAAATCGCCTACGGAAACAGATCTATTCAGTAAGTGGCCGGGGCGAAGTCACCTAGCTGAACAGCACGTCAAAAGCTCGCGATGAGACACGGCATCAACTCCACTGTCGTACGTAAATGGCTGACAGGATTGAAGGTCGTCAGTAGTAGTGATAGACAATAGGGACAAGCCATCCATTTTGGAGTGTCCCTATGAAAAACAGACTAGTGGCTGAACTGCTCACGGCGGCCAAGGAAGCTCCGCGCCTTTATTTTGCTCCGTTAATGGGGGCGATTAAGGCGACTCGTGCAGAGTTTCAAAGGGTGTCAAAACCGAGTCTCGAAAAGAAATAGCCAAAGCTTTGGGTCGGACAGATTGCAGGGTGCAAGGGAGCGATTCCTGATTGAGGGATGGATACCCTTGCATCAGGCTCTTGGATTTACTGCTGGCCAGCGCGCGGCATTAGACGTTCTTGAGCCATACGGCTGCTGACATCGCGAATTGTGCCATTGTTAGTGGGTGCTACTTTCAGGCGCTGAAACGCTTGATATGCTTGAGTTTCAATGGCGTGAATTGTGCCATCGTTCATATGAGGTGGTTCAAAAGGGGAAATAGCTCAAGGCCGGACTGATGCGCGTCCAAACTGCCGTGCCTTCGGATACGTGACCTATCAGCAACCTTTCCTAGAATACTCCCCCAATCAATCGGCCTCTTTTTCAACGCCGAGAGGTTGTCGTTCCGACTGTTCACTGTGAAAACGTGTCGTAGGCTCGTGGTGTGTAGCCATGGGGCAATCGACAGGCTCTCGGTAACCCTACGTTCACAGTGAAAAAGGTGTTGGAGCGCGCAGGCAGTACAGCTTGAATGCTCAGCCGACGATTTTGAGTCTGGCGCGCCGCCGGCAAACAGTGGCGCGCCGTGTTGGGCCTGTGGCGCGCCGACGACGACTGAGACCTGCATCCAGGTCCTCTAACGCCGGGTGTGACATACGGTTTCCACTGAAAATATCGAAAAACTCGTGATAACTGGAAGTATTCACGAATTTACGTTGTGGCTTCTCTAGCTCTCGACACGTTCCTTGTACTCAAATGTTTGTATTGGTACACATGGAAACTTTATATCTAGTATGGCCTTTATCCATGGTAATCGCCGTGTAAACCTATTTTTTGACTTGTTAACCATCGTGGTTAACAAGTCAAAAAATAGGTTTACACGGCGGGCTTAAAAGCGTCGCCCTAGCAGCTGAAAAAGCCCGCCCGTGGTTTGCATCTGTCGTAATCAAGGTGGTTGAACACGACCGTTACCAAACGACCGACTTACTCATTTCAAGCAATAGGTATCACGACCTACGCCAAGATGGTGCAGCTACAACTCGGGCAGGTTGAACCGGCGCCGCATTCCGCACCTGCAGATGAAAGGAAAGGGCGGCAAGCCCCGCTATTTTGCCGCTGCTCCCCGTGGCGGCCGAGCGATCTATGACCGCCCGTGCATAAGCGCGCCGCGTGTTCGGGGTACGGATATTAGCCGTGCAAAACTCCAGAAAACGCAGTTGCGCCCGCTCGCCGGTGACAAGTGCCGGCAGGCTCATGACTGACAAGGATGAACCTGCGCCTGGCTCACGCGCGCATGACCTTGTTCCAGTCAATCTCATGGCCGCTTCCAGTTCACGACCCAACGCCTGCTTCCACCCATTGCCCCATTGCCATCCATGGAGCCCCAAACACAACGGCGAAATCACTGGGATTTCCATGGTGCCGCGCTTCAGCGCGCAGACTTTGTCACTTCCCTGGCGGCTCAGGAAAAGGGCAGATCATGGTTTTGCGCTGATCTAGATGAGCTGATGCTTGTCAGTTGTCTCTGTCCGGAGCTGGTCTGATCGGCATCCTCGCCGCGGCCTGTGACCGTTGCGAGCGAGGGGACGGTGCTGCGGCTGTACTGAATGCCGGTACCAATGCGGCTAAATCCATTTCGCACTGAATTGGTTTGTTGCCAAGCTCACAGTGATGGCAAAATGATACTTTCTGGCAGATTAATTTTGGCTAGTACTCCCATCTGCCCACTCACAGGACGCTAGGAAACAGGCGTCATCGATAGAAGAAAAGGATGTTATGCGCACTTTTTTTAAGGTAATGGCAGTTGGAGTTGCCGGTGCATTTCTTGCTGCCTGTGGTGGCGAAGACTTCACAGGAGCTTACCGGTTTAAAGACTCAAATATGAATGCGGCAATGGTTCTCAATGTTCATGGTGATGATGCAGAACTCTTTGTGGACTTCGGGAATAGAATTAAGCCTTACGGGAAACTGAAGGTTTCGGTAAACGATGGGAAACTTCTTCTTGATGAGGTGAACGGCACTACACGCCTGGCCATGAGGCGTAACGTCGATGAGCGGAACCTTGACTGCCTTAATTGCAAGGTGCTCGGCATGAAGAAGGACGAGTATGTTTGGACATATGACCCTAAAGGGCCGTACGACGTAGCGCAGATGCTTAAGGAGCAAGACCGCAAGAACGAGGAGGCAATGAATGCCGAGCTGGAAAAAATACAGCAGAAAGCCCTGGAGAAAGGTCGACGTGATGCACAAGCCCCGAAACTGACGCCTTATGAAGGTGACTGGGTCTATCAACGCACCACAAAAACAGATCCTCTGACCATCATGTCCATTTGGCGCAAAACCCAGATCAAAAATTGGTCGTTCAAGTTTGAGAACCTTGATTATCGACTGGGACAGGAGATCCCCAGCTTCGAGGTCACGGACGCTGGCTTGAAGATAGGCGATGGTCCCAAAGCCCATCTGTACACCCTCAGCGCCGACAGAACGATACTGACCTGCATGGACTGTTCGAACTTGGAGCGTTGGGCAAAGGCTGATCCTAAGAAGGATCTCAGTGACCGTCATTACGCCCGTCAGATGGCCGGTAATCCGTGAGACCCGAGTAGAAACAATCTGCCGTGCGATCGGGAGAATGCCCAAGGCCACTCGCCGGTCGTCGTCAGATCAATCCAAATATGAGGCAAATTGGGAAGCTTCAGCAGCGCTGCCCTGCGTCCTCCAGCTTCCATTCACAACCAAATTCGCTCCACCTCATCCAGGCTGATCTCGTCACGGCGCCGGTCATACAGTTGCGTCGTACGGGTCGACGCTGATTGGCCATCGCCGCCGCGTTCTAGCGCGTGGATTTTTTCGCCTTTCGCACATCCGCAGCATAGTGAACGACCTCTGTGTTCTTGCGGACACGTTCCAGGACTTGCTGTCGCGCTGATAAATCCTCAAGGAACAGCTCATCCGGGACTTCGGTCGCAGGGCTTGCCGCGCGAATTGACTCGTATTGAGCCGGGGTTAGCGGGCCGTCGTCCTGTTCGTATTTCGAGTTCGCTGCGTCCTTTGACAAATATACCACTAAGTGGTACTTTTTTAGAAAAGGAAGTGCTTATACCAATGCGGGTTTTCAAGACTAAAGGCTTTTCTGCAGCAGCCGCGAAAGCGGCAATAACTGATGCTGAGCTCTGTGAAGCGATGCGGCAAGTGGTGAAAGGCCAAGCCGACAACCTGGGCGGTGGCGTGTGGAAAAAACGCCTGAATGAAAACCGTCACCGATCAATCATTCTAGCTAAAGGCGGCGACTACTGGGTGTATCAGTTTTTGTTTGCCAAGAAGGACCAGGACAACATCACTAATAAGGAGCTGTTAGGGTTCAAGAAAATTGCTAAAGCCTACGAGGGGCTAAGCAAAGAGCAAATCAAGGACCTGCTCAAACTGCAAGAATTTGAGGAGATATGTAATGTCTAAACAATTCAAAAGTGAGGCTTTCGAGTCGATTCATAGCTCAGCCGCTGCATTGCTGGCAATCGGCGCTATCGACAAGGCCACAATGCGGGAGTTTGACGAAGACTGCATTGCTGAGGTGCCTGCTGAAATCAAGCCGGCTCAGATCAAGAAGCTACGTCTGCGCTGCCATGTGAGCCAGCCGGTTTTTGCTCGGTACCTAAACACCAGCGCATCGACCGTCAAGCAATGGGAAGCCGGCGACAAGCGCCCAGGTGGGATGGCTCTTAAACTGCTCGCCATCGTGCAAAAGCACGGCCTTGAAATACTGGCTTAGGTTATGTTGCCTGTGAAACCGTAGCGGGTGATAACCAACACTTCGCCCCGGCTTGATCATCACTACCCTCGGCGATGAAGACGCGCCCGCTGCACGCTTCAAAGCGCTCCTGACGTCAAGCAGGTTACAGGTGAACCCGTTCCACTTCGTCCAAGCTGATCGCGTCCCGGCGCTGGTCATACAGCTGGGTCGTACGCGTCGACGCATGATTGGCCATGGCCGCCGCATTCTCTAAGGTGCCGCCATTTTTCAGGTAAGCCGTGATCCCCGTTGCTCGGAAGGTGTGATTGCCAATCAACGTCTTTAGGCCAGCGGCCAAGGCGCGCCGGCGTACCATCGCATGCGCATTGGCTTGCGGTAGGGCGGTGATGCTTAACTGCCCAGTACCGCGCTGAATCGTCCTAAACAGCGGCCCCTTCAGATCATCCTTGATCCCCGTCCCTTCCAGGTACGCGTGCAGGTATTCCTCCAACAGGTGATGGCAGGGCATCGCATGCTGTTTGCCGCCCTTCTCGCACAGACGCAGCCACAGCCGCCGATGCTGCGTATAGACATCCTCGACCTTCATGCTCAAGGCGGCGCCGATGCGGGCAAAGGAAAACACCATCAGCCCAATCAAAGCTCGGTCGCGTAAACCCGCCGGGGTACTGACATCGATACTGTCCAGCAGCTGACGCGCTTCTGCGGGATCGAGCACCGGGGTTTTGCCGGTACGCGCCGTATGACTAGGCCCGCGCACTGACGATGCCGGGTTGTAGGGAATAATCTGACCAACCACCAACCAGTCGAATAGATGCTTGAGCGCGGCCAGTTGCTGTTTCACTGTTGACGCGGCCAGCGTTTGCGTCTGCAGCTCGATCCAAGTGGCCACATGCAGTGGGGCCACGGTAAGCAGATCGGGAACGCCCACGCTACTGCACCAGCTTAGGAATTCATTGACCGCCCGCGCATAGGCCCGCCGCGTATTGGGGTTACGGACGTTGGCCGTGAAAAACTCAACAAACCGGGTTTCTGCCGACTGACTTGCTCTCGCAATCAAAGCCGGTAAAACGAGTCCTGGAACAGCAACGACCGTGTTCACTGCCAAAACCTGTTGGCATCAAAGTCCAGTTTTGCCGCTTTGAGCTCACCCACCAGTTTGGCTTTCCATCCATCCGCAGGATCCATGTCGGTATAGATGACGCCGTACAGGTCTGAAGGGATTTCCACATGACCTTTGCGCAACAGGCACACACGGCCTCGACCGAGCTTTGCAGCAAAGTAACCCAGCTCAAAAATCACGTTCTGCCGCGCTCGAGCGTCCGAGGTCTCAGTCTTCACCGAAGCACCTAGATCGTCAGGCGTTAACAACACCACCGCAAAACCAATATCGTCAGCGGTTTCCTCAAATTTCTCGATAATGGTGCGGCCCTGATCAGGCTGCTCCTTGAGAATAATCGCTTCCAACCCTAGCTTTTCGAGGAACCGCGCAAGGCCCTGGAGTGCAGCCTCATCATGCCCATGCACGACAAAAACCCGATTAGATGGCACTACCGCCGCTTTCTCGGCTGACGAGCCGATTTCAATTGAATGCTCATGGTCGGCCAGATCCTCCCTTAAAGTACGCTGTGCTTGTTTTAGGAGCGCGATGGCATTGGCGATGTTTCTCCTTGTAGGCGTCGAGTAATCCACATCCCCGTACAACGACATGCTGAAGTACTGCAGATCGGCTGCCGATTGGAAGCGATTGAAGACCGATGTGTGTTCACCAAAACAACGTCCTAGCGTGTCTTTGATGGATATCTCTAATGAGGTGATCTCGGGAGAGCGCCCCTCCACGAGCGTGCGGACATCAAACCCTTCAAGCTCCTCAATACGTTCCTGCAATCGTTTAATGCTCCGCTCTATGCCCTGAGGTGTCTGTTGCAGCTTGGGAGCGACGGTAGTGGTTTGAGGTTTAGTGCGAGCCATCGGTTGAATCCTTTCTATATGTGATAAAAGCCATTATCACATATAGATACCCTCAAAAGGCGTTGCGTCAGGCCGGCGTAGCGGTTCTCAGGTCGTCAAATCATTAATCATATTATGAATCATAAAATAATCATTGACGGTATCATATTTGCTCGATAATCTGTGCCCATACCGACTGACCGAGAGCAGACACGATGAGCACCTACTGGCGTGAAAAGTTCGAACACAATTTCATCCCCAGCGAAACCAAGCTCGGTCTGGATGAGATCCTGGAGGAAGCGCAGGACGCCTATTGGGGCTGGCTAGGGGCTTCGCTGATGGCATTTCATGACGAAATTGAGCCGGCCAAGCTGGAGAGTCTGGATCAGCACTACAACGGCGAAATCCCGATGCGGATGGCGGCCAGTGATTGCTACGACTACGCGATCAATGGCCGACTCAGGCTGGCCAAGGATGGGGCCGAGCAAACCCAGATGAATGACAACTGGGGTCGTCTGGCCACGGTGGTGCTCTCCGCCAGACCGGCTATTGAGGTGTTTTCGCCACGCGTCAGAGGCCGCGAAATGATGTTGCCGAAAGGACTCGAACACATCCTGTTCCATGCGCTGGTCAGAGCCCGCCTCGATCTGGATACCCATCCGAAATTTGCGAATGAAGAAGCGCTGCCCATGTTCTTGTCCGGAGAGGACAACACTGGCTACCTGACACTGAAAGAGATCGCGGTGTTGGGGCAAATGTCGGAGCGAGCCGTGCGCAATGCCGCCCAACCTGCGGCGGCGGATCGGTTGAACACCCGGAAGGAAAAGAACCAGACGGTGGTCGATGCCGACGAGGCGTTGCGCTGGTTGAAAGGTCGCCGGGGATTCGTCGTCACCCGCGCGGATTAACGCTCACCCACCCAACTCTCAATCGCCCATCGCCAACGGACATCACCATGAGCCTCGAACAGTTTAGCCACTTGCTTTCCGCCTCCACGCACAATTTTGCCACGCTGCCGGCTGAGCTCTTGCTCGCCTCAGAAGGCAACCTGCAGACCTTTTATGCACCGTTCGATCACGTCAATACCGGAGCCCGCGTCGTGCTGTGCGGCATCACCCCGGGCCTGCAGCAGGCCAGCCGTGCCTTGGACGAAGCGCGTAAACAGCTGCGCCAAGGCGCCTCCATCGAGCACGCCAAACAAGCCGCCAAGGAAACGGCCAGTTTTGCCGGGGCCATGCGCAACAACCTGACCAGTCTGCTGGATCACATCGGGCTGCAGACGCTGCTGGGCATCGAGAGCTGTGCACGACTATTCGATACCCACCGTCACCTGGTGCATTACACCTCGGCCCTGCGCTACCCGGTCTTTATCGACGGCCAGAATTACAGTGGTAGTCCGGCCATGCTCAGTCGTGCCAGCCTGCGACACCAGGTGGAAACACACCTGGCGGAAGAAGTCCGGACACTGGACCCGCAGTGCCTGTATGTCCCGCTCGGGCCCAAGGTCACGGAGGTGTTCCAGCACCTGCAAAGCAAAGGCCTATTGAAAGCCGAGCAACTCCTGGATGGCCTGCCGCATCCCTCGGGTGCCAACGCGGAGCGGATCAGCTATTTCCTGGGCGGAAAGCCTCGGGAAAAACTGTCGAGCAAAACCAATGCGGCGGTACTGGACGCCGCCAAAGCCCGGCTCCTGGCTAAATTGGCCACGCTGCGCAGCGAAAGTCATCTGGGATAAAGATCACCAGGAGAACGCCTGCCGCTTCAGCGCCGTGAGTCTGTCTGGTTAAACGTTTTGTTGTAGTCACCGCCTGGGGTGGGGCGGAAATCCCCCCTCTCTCGTGCTGGGTTCGCCCCAGCTTACTGCTCAGCAGTCCAAGCGGTCACTGGTATTCAGTGACCGCTTTTTTTAGTTTCTGGGGCTGAGGCACAGGGACACGGAACAGGTCATCAGTCATAACACTTGCTCCATTCCCGGCCCTTTTAATAGGCCGGTTATACAACAACAAAACCGCTTCGTGCGCGTCCATCACTGCCTCGAACTTGCGCTGCTGCTCGGTCTCTCGGCCTTTTTTCCAAAAATCGAACATGTTCAGTACCTCTTAAAAAGTGAGCGGCCAGATTAAGGCCTGAATCAGCGGCGTTTTGGGGTGGGTTTGCATGCTTTTCACCGCCGTCATGGCCCAAGAAAGGATGCTCCGGAGAACCCTTAGCCTGGGCTGAGAGGCCAGGCCAGCATAGGGCTTGCGCCATGGACCTTTTTCCGGGGGGGGGGGCTGAAGATGGCCGAAAAGCGAGATAACAGTTAATGCGAAAAAATCTCATTTGTTGCTTTGCCCGTGAATAACGAGCGTTTACGTCAAATCGAGCTCACAAAAAAGCCCGCCGATTAGCGGGCTTTTTGCATTAATATTAATGAATTAATTTAGCTATTTTTTCCATTCAAATGACGATTAACTGTAGGCTGACTTTTGCCTGTGATTTTTTCCAGTCGAGCTGGCTTGACCCCACTGGACTCAAGCGTTTGGCAAAAAGTATCGCGTTGCTCCATGGAGAGAGCAGCGAAAAAAGCTCTGTTTATCTTTGATTGCTCGGTCTCGAGGACTGCGAAACCTTTATCGATGAAGGAAGCCATTTCTTGCTTGATCTCGTCAAAGAGACCTGGGGTTGTTGGTTCTATTGGAGTGGCCATCTCTGTCTCCTTGATGAATAGAAAGCATGATTTATCCTATTCATAGATTTTTACAGAGTCAATGGTGTTGATGAAAATCCTGGCATCTCGAATCCCTTGGTGCTGGGGTGACCCACTCTACAAAAGGCCAACTTTGGTTAATGCCGATCAGTTTAGCCCTCACGCTTGACCTTTGACCCATTAGGCCTAGCTATAGGCTTTGCCCTGCTTGTTGCAGCCCTCTGTATTTACAAAGCCTGGAATCAAAAAGGGTGAAGAGCGGCATTCATGAGGATGCGTGGCGCGTGATGCTTGAGGGCGGCGCGGCGCGTGAGGTATCTACCCAACTTTGCCCGGGTTGTCGCCTTGTCAGCGGTGCCGTTCCACGAGAAAGGTGTACATAAGCCGGCCAGGCCGGTGAGCCTGACCGATGAGCTGAAGGCGGTGGTCGCTAGCTTTGAACGTGGGAGGTGCGATGACCCGACGTGAACCAAGTCAGGCTACTGGTGAACTGTTTTTTGCGCCTGGCATTTAACAACAAGGCCGTTACTCGTAAGCGTCGGGTCGCGTTCACGGCGCGGGGGCAGTTTGCCCCAACACATAACAGGTGCAGGTGATGTCCAGCTTGTTTGGATTGCTCACCGCCACCACCGCAATCAACGTCCACCCCTTCTTTAGCAACTGGTTCGCCTCTTGCGGGCTATACACCTCTGTCACCTGCTGCGCTTCGTGCATCTGCATGGTCGTGCCCTCCTGGGGATCGAGTCATTCAGCGTGGCAGCGCGGTCGGGGTTCCGGCCGGTCACGCTGGATGAATTACGCGCGCTTTGGCGGCAGCAGCCGGACCCGGCCGTCCAGCGTCTGGCGCTGGAGGTGGTGCGGTGCCGCGAAGTCATCGCGCAAATCGACCAGCTCTACCAGATCACCCATCAAGCTTGGCGCGACACCCCAAGGCGGAAATCTGGTGGCCTTGCACCTACTGCAGCAAATCTTCGACCGCGAACGCGAGCGCCTTGCCTGAGCCTTGGTGGGGAAACGTTTTCCGATTAATCCCAAAAGCCCATGAACTTAAGGCTCGTGAGTGAGGGACTACAGCTGTAGTAGGTACGCGACAGCAACTCTCAGCAATACTGTCCCTAAGACCGACAGGGGTGGAGAACGGAAATGCGTATTTTACTGATTGATGACCATGGCATTTTGAGAGCGGGTGTGCGCAGTCTCATTCAGGGGGTGCATCCAGGTGCCGCCGTGTTTGAAGCCTCTTGCAAGGAGGAAGCACTTGATCATGTTCGGGCAAAAATCTTCGACGTGATCTTTCTGGACCTGTGCATACCTACCTCCAGCTATAGCAATGACGTGAGTGCTGAGCATGGATTGAGCTTGCTTTCCTTGTTCAAAGGCAGCCGAGAGGAACCGCTGGATGACGATCTGGCCAAAAGGGTTACCGCCCCAGTGATCGTGATGTCTGGGGAGTCTGAACGACGCTTTGTCGATGATGTGATGAGACGCGGGGCCTCCTCCTTTGTCCCCAAAAGTGCCTCGCACGAGGTCATGCTTGAAGCAATCCAGCGGGCCCTTCACGGTGGGGTCTACCTACCCAGCGCCGCGATCGGCAAGGGGGGGATTGGTCCTGAACCTGTCATAGACCTACGCCCTGCGGAAGTTGCCGCGATTAGTCATAAAGATCTGGGCATTACGCCGAGAGAATTCGATGTTCTGCGCTTGGCCCTACAAGGCAATGCACCGTGGAAAATTGCCGCGATTTTAGAAATTAATCCGGTCAACGTAAGGCAGTATTTGAGCAAGCTATATGGAAAATTTGGGGTCATCGACCTCTATGGCCTGCAAGGACTATTTGCTAAAACCGGTCAAGTATTTGGTGTACTATCATCCTCCAAGAGAGAGGCGTTAGCGGAGCGACCAATCAATATAAACTCATGAATAGCGCGAATTAGAATGGAGGCATCGTCACCTTTTCTGACGAAAGCCAACATGTCTGTATTCCCCTGCAAATTTGCAGATAATTCTGCGGAAAATACGATCGCCGGAACCTTTGCCCAAAAAAAGAACTTCCGTACTAGATCTATCACGGCCAACCCAGTGACGCCATTTGCAAGCTTGTAATCAGTAATTAAAATATCCGGTTGACGATCAGGCGCACTTGCCAACAAGTTTTGCACCGACGATAAGTCATGCGCAACAACCACTATAATGCCCAGTATGCTCAGCGCCTTGCTAAGACTGTTAAGAATACGAACATCGTCGTCTACGACGATAATATAGGCCCCCGCGACGTCGACATCATGAACGCCAAAGTTAATAGTCAATGGATTGTTAGAGTCGAAAGAAATTTCCGAAACGGGACAGTCAATAGAAAAGCGTGAGCCTTTCCCTTCTTTGGTTGAGAAACTAATGCGATGCCCCGGCAGTCGCTCGATAAAATTTTTGACAATCGACAATCCAAGTCCCAAGCCCATTTTACTATCATGTCCTGGATTGTTTATTTGAAAAAACTCGTCAAAGATTTTATTTTTATATTTTTTCGAAATTCCAACTCCTGTATCAACGACATCAATTCGTACAGTGGTTTTGCCCGCTACACTTCCAATGAGTACCCCACCGGAATTTGTATATTTAATAGCATTTGATACTAAGTTATTTATTATGCGCTTCAGAACAACTCTGTCCGACAGCACATGTAAATCTCTTTGTCTTTTAATGATTTTAAATGTGATGTTTTTTTCTTCAGCTAAAGCCCGATGAACTTGCTCAAGCTCTTCAAAAACGCTATTTAGGGAAATTGGCTCAATGAATGGAGAGGCTTCTCCGATCATAAATACATCACGTAAGCCTTTGAATAATAGATTAATTTCCTTACTTGAACTGGTGATATCTTGAAAAACTTCTGTCAGTTTGAGAACGGAGCCTTCCTTGACTGCACGCTCACCGGCCAAGGCGAGCGTGGTGATGGATGCCAGTGGTTGCATGGTGTCATGGTATGCTGCTCGGACAAAACGGCTCGTGGCTTCTGACTTTTCGTTAAGCTCGCGTGCTTTTTGCAATTCTTTATTGAACAACTCTTGCAAGGCTGCATCGACCTTTCTTTTTTCACGCCAAACACTAGCATTGGCCTCGACCAACTTAATGTTTTTATTGCGTAAATCATCGGTCTGCGAATAGCTTTCCCTGGCCGCACGCTCGAATCGAATACTGATGGCCCAGCCAATCGAAGAAAACGCTATCAAATAAAACATGGAAGGAAAAAAATAAATTCCCAGCGGGGCATGTATGACGTTTTGAATGACAAGGAATATTACAGTCAATATAGTGATTACCAATGAGTACCTGGACAGCAGTGCCATGGTGCCATGTTGAAAAAACAAAACCAGCACTATCCCGACAAAATAATATTGATAATTGAATGGCTCAGGCATAACCCCAATCATAATTACTAAACACAGTATTGCCAGCGTCACTACGGTGGCTATCAAGGTAGCAGCATACCGTTCATTTTTAAACCGCTCACTAAAAGATACCCAACTAACGTACATGACAAAAATGGCGCCAAACGCCCTAAGGCCAAACACTTTTGATAGCACATCAATCGTAAATATTGTTGGATGGTGAAGCCGATGGTGATAGTCCCAATAGGAAAAAGACACCCATATAATTACACCTATTATAAGAAACAGCTTTCTCTGTATTAAGTTTCTAGCGGCATAATTGTTTAAAAATAAGGCTTCTTCGTTTGGTGGGAATTTTTTTGGCGGGACGAAAAGCTCCGACATCCCACTGATCAGTTCTTTTAGAGAAGTCTCCATCGTGCACCTCCTCTGTCTACTACAGCTGTAGCACTACAACCGTTGTATTTTTAAATGGGTTGGTTAGTGAGAACCTAGCCCTGTCGAAACAAATTAACCATGACAGCTAGGAGATACAAAATGAACACCAACATTCAAATTAAAGCACTGCTGGGCGCCGTTGTCGTCATGAGTACTCTGAGCATCGGCACTAACGCATATGCAGGCGGTGATCTTGGCAATCTTATTAAGTCCATCGTCCCTGGTTCTGAAGTCATTGTTGATCCGCTTGATCAAATCAATGCACAAACCAAAATTGCAGAGCAGCTTGCAGCTCAAGCGATGAACAGCTACATCCCCGGTTCGGGCACTGCATACATGGCGACCGTAATTCCACAAGGCGGTGGTGTTATCCCCGCGCCGCAACGTGGTGGTGGCTTCGCCGCCCCAAATGGCGGTGGCTTCTACCCAGTACAACAACAGCTGGGGGCTCGTTGCGCGACGCCACAAGGTGTTTTTGGTCCTGGTCCAGTCCAGCCGGTCGGTGCCTTTTGCCAAGCGATGACGCAATGGGGGCCCATGAACGGCCAAATTGTTCAATGATCGTCGCTGATCCCCCGATACAACAAAGCCCGCACAAGCGGGCTTTGTTATGGGGGGATTGGGAACGCCTTTGAAATTTGACTTGGGTAACCGGCATAGACCTCACGACCTGAACGCAGACACGCGAGGACCATTACGATGTTCTTTTGCAGTACTTGCTTCACTTCCAACCAGGTTGGGCTCTCAGACTCTGGCGTCCCAACCGGTATAAAAGCCCGCTGACTAGCGGGCCTTGGTGTTCATCAGGATGCGACGACCCCACGGACAGGGGGCTTCAACCCGACAGCCATCGTAAATTTTTTGTACACCGCGTGTCGTGAAGTAGTGGTCCGCACGTAGCTAAGTCCAAAGGACTCCGGCGCAGATTTGACCTTCTTGCCGAATTTGATAACGCTCGAGCGATCCAGGGTGCTCCAGATCGCTGGCCCCAGGATCTGTGGAACTTCGAACTCCATGTCCTCTGGCAGCATTGCGGCTTTTTCGCGCAGTGCAGCTTCAGCTTTCACGGTCGGCGTACTGTGTGCGGCGACATGAGTCTGTAACACCTCGATGATCGCTGCGGCGACATCACCTTGTTGTTCTGCCCAAGCGCTCACATCACCGGGCAACGTCACTGAAATATTCATGCGGTATTTCTCCTTTCATGCATATCACGCCGCGTGACATGTTGAGCCAATAGTATTTGTGTTTACAAACACATGCAAGACACCAGATACAAATATGTTGGATATGACATGCTTTTCTATAATTAGTGATAAAATACGTTATCACCAATTAAGGACGCCCCCTCATGCACTTAGGAATCAGCACTGGATTTGATCAACGCTACGACTGCCGGACCTGTGAAGTGGAGGACATGGATCGAGAAAATCTGGATTGCCGTACTTGGCGCTGCAAAACCTGCAGAGAACCCGTTTGGGTTCACCTGGCGAATGAGGCCGGTGATTCACAACTGGTGGAGCGCCACCCGGCCTGCGAGCTCGATACCCGCGACTACATTGTCCTGGAGCATGACATTTCACTGGGGTTGTTTGAGGTGAAGGACTCGAAACCGGCAATGGGCAAGGGCAACAAATGGTATTTGGTCATTGAAAAGAACGGCTACGACATCGTTGAGCGTGACAAGTACTACAACTGCATGCCTAGGGGATAGCTTGCGCTTGCTGGGGATCATGTCGTGACAGCACCGTGTGGGGATCAACCCATACGGAGTTTCTTATGTACGCCCCCAATATTTGCCTGGACTGCGGCCTGCCCTTCGAGCCTGTGGAATGGAGCGAGGATCTCTCCGGTATCGGCGATGACTGCACCCACTGGGTGACCTTTGTAGACGATGAGGTGTGCCAGTGCGCCGCCGAGGATGACGATGACTGACCTAATGAATAAGCCTAGCGGCGACCTGCAGGTCGCCGGCGAACGGCGCCTCACCGCTGCCCAGTTTCAGATCCTGGCTGAGGTACCGGCAGCGGTCGAGTGGTTCGCCAACATCGACAACCCGCGCACCCGACGCGCGTACCAGGGCGACCTCGAGGACTTCTGCAGCTTTGTGGGACTCACCGCGGCCGAGGAGTTTCGGGTGGTGACTCGATCGCACGTATTGGCCTGGCGCGCCCAGCTCGAAAGCCGGGGACTGGCCGGGGCCACCATCCGGCGCAAACTGGCGGCGCTGGCCAGCCTCTTCGATCATCTGCTGGAGAACAACGCGGTGGCTGGCGGCAACCCGGTGCACGGGATAAAACGGCCGAAGATTGACAGCAATGAAGGCAAAACACCGGCACTGGGTGACCATCAGGCCAAGGCGCTGTTGGACGCACCGGATCCTGGCACCCTGAAAGGCCAGCGCGATCGGGCGATTCTCGCGGTGCTGCTGTACCACGGTCTGCGCCGCGAGGAAGCGGCCCAACTCCTGGTGAGCGATATTCAGGAACGACGCGGCATTAAACACCTGCAGATCCATGGCAAGGGCGGCAAGCTGCGTTATGTGCCACTGCACCCGATCGCGGCTGAGCGGATCTTTACCTATCTCGAGCACTCAGGGCATCAGCTGGACAATCCGAAAGCGCCACTGTTTAGGCCTTTGCGCGGGCGGCAGACCGGTGCCGGCATCAGCGCCAATGGCCTGTATGCGTTGGTAGGGGAATACGCCAAGGCCGCCGGCATCGACGTAGCCGGGCTGGGCGTCCACGGTTTACGCGCGACGGCGGCGACCAATGCCCTGGAACACGAAGCCGATATTGCCAAGGTTCAGGCCTGGCTCGGGCACGCCAATATCAGCACGACCAAGCTCTACGACCGACGTCACTCCCGGCCCGAGGATTCGCCAACCTTCAAGGTCCGTTACTGACCCTGCATCGAGGCGCAACAATTGGGTCATTGCCATGGACGAACCGTGGAAACCACAGACGGCAGAACGCCAAGAGGATGAGTAATGACAAAAGGAACAAAGGCTGGGCAGTTTTCGCCGGTATCACTGGAGGCTTTGGAGCTGATCGCTAGAGCTAAAAAAAAACCGCGCTTGCTGCTGGCATACCTTGGACTGGCCAGGCATACGACCATGAGGGATTTAGATGGCCGTGGCCCCAACATGCTAACTGGCGCCGGAGCTGAGAAGGTGAGAGTGCTAACGGGTTGTGGGACGCCAATGGCTACAGGCATGGTCAACGCTCTGGCTGGTATGGGGCTGATCAGGAAAGCAGCGGCAGGATTGCCACCCGCCCAGGCGCGGTGGGCAATGCAACACCGAGGGGAAGTAAACATCCCTCATGCATTGATCGATGGAGGCATAGGAGATGCGGACGGCATCGGTCGCCTATTGAAAGAGGGGGCGACTGATGAAGTGCTTGTCTGCGCCATCATGCTGTTGATCAACTGCTACGCAGAGCACGACCTAGAGAAATTCGGCGGAATCAATCACCAGCAGATGTGGCGACGTTGGGAACACTTGACCAGCACAGAGGGTGAAGGGTTTCGGGTGACCGCAGAGCCGAAGGCCGAAACGGCCAGCTGGGACTATGTAAACAAGATAACCGGCGGCATGGGCGGCAAGGTAAACGATGAAAGCAGCAGCAAGGTTTTCTGGGAAGCCTTTAAGCTGCTGAAAAGTACAGGCCTGTTTTATGAGGTTGTGACAGCCATCAACATCGAGGGTAAGCGGCTGCCCATCCGAATTAATGACTTTCACGCCGTTGGGTCTGACCCATCGTTACTAAATGACGCGGCTGGCGTCGGAGTTGGATATTACGAACACAAGGATAATGATCGATCGGAGCCTGAGAGCTGCTGGTTCTATCTGCCCTCAAAGCCAGAGAAAGTGGTCGGTATTTGGCGGCTCAGATTCAGGTGTGCGACACCTGAAACGGCCAAAGGGATAAACCTCGACGGAGCGATCGTCGATAGAGCTATCACCGACCTGGGCGTAAAAGGCGTCCTCTATCTTGAATGAGTGACATATAAGTAGAATGAATATACAGGTAGGAAGACAGATATAAGTCAGGAAGACATAAGTAATGCGCACAGCCTCAAAATCAAATGCGAGTAATCAGTACGGTGGGTAGGCATACCTTGCATGCAATCAGGAAGACTGAAAATGGTCTCAGATTGGCCATCAGAGAAGAGTGCTGACTGGCGCGGCTTAACGGCATGATCCGTATGCTTCTCACCAATTTTCTACGGAGCAGGACCCAGTGGAAGAGTTCGAGCCGATTCGCGATTTTTTCCAGCGGCGCCAGGCCAAACATCTGAATGAGCGTGCATCAACGGTTCATCTTGTAACGGAGCACGCTGCCGCCTACCGTGGCCATTTCGTTTTTCCAGGCATCGACACCGTTGCCGGCATCGAGGTCGATGGCCTGCACGTAGGTTATGTCGACTACGGCATCAACCCGCTAGGCGACCGGGTCTACATCAATAGAATCGATATCGAGGACCAGCATCAACGTAGGGGCGTGGGTCTATCCGTGATGTGGTTGCTCTGGGGCATGCATCAGGTGCCCTTGGTGCCTATTCATGAGGTCTGGCGCTCAAAGGGATTTTGGTTCAAAGCCCGACAGCGGTTGGCAGCAGCCGGCGCAGTGATTGAGCCTGAACTTCATACGGGTGATCTGGAGCAAGCCCAACAGCGCTGGCAGCACCTCGTGCCCGAGCTGGCACACGAACGGCAGATTCGCGAGATGATGGCCTCGCCGGAGTGGCCGGAGATCGAGGCGGGATTCAACGCGAGGCAGGCGTTATGAGCCTGCTCGTCACCCCGGCGAGCGTTGGCTGAGTTTCAGCCCCCCCGTGGTACCAGCGACGGTGGAATGATTCGCTAATGTCGACAAACCGCCCCCCGTCGCGCCTAACTGCCTAACCCGTCGGGCACCTCCCCCCGCTAATCACGACAGCCATCCGTTGAAAATCATCCGAAACAGCTCGCGGAAAAACGCCCGCACAGCCTGCTCGGCAAGCCATTGCCCTGCCGTTTTCCAGTGTCCTTTATTACCCATGCGTCACCTCATCATTGAACTGCGAAGTCTCAATCGTCACGTCACGACAAGCGTGCCAGAAGCCAATACGCACAATTTTTGCGACTTTCCGAAAGCACAATGATGAAGCTGAAAAAACCGATTTTTGGGCCCGGTTTGCACCCTTTTCGGGGTCAGACTCATAAGGATGGTAGGCCAGCTTCAGGGGCTAAATTGATGCGGAATAGGCTATGACGGATCGCTCGGCAGTCGTCTCGTGAGGAATAATGGGTGAATACCTTCCTTTAATGACTGCTTATTGGAATCACGCTGGAGCAGGTATGAGATTCCTTTCCGTTCGTCATTCAAAGTGCTCGTCGTCGGGCGCAGCTTCGCAGCCGCAAGAATTTTAGCGGCTAAAATTCTTGCGATGGCGATTTGGAGGGGAGGCATAGCGACACGGGATACTTTAGGACACGTCCACCGATTCAGTAGCGTCTGACGATATATGTTCTTTCTGCGCTTTTCCTGCCAGAAACGAAAACCCCGGCTCTAGGCCGGGGCAGGTGTTTCAAGGTCTTTGCAAAGAGTCGTAAGCTGTTACTCATTGGAGCTCTTTGCCAACCTAGGCATCTATCTACCGATAGTTAAAGTGCGTGTCAATCCGTGTTACCCATTCATAAGCTGGTGATAGTTGGATTTTCTTCTACAGAAGTACGGTGAGCTCGCGGCTGGGATATGGCACTACCAGGGGGCGGTCTCTGCAGCTGAGTTATGGACGAAGGTGCCGGCCACAAAGATGGCAGCGCACCGGGGCGTCGTAAAGGACTCTACATTTAGCCGTCCAGCCAATACACCTTCCTAGCTCGATCATTAAGTGTGCTGGTGCCCGCGGGACACACATAAATTATGCAACTTGCCGAAGTTATGCCACTTACATAAGTTACATAAGTTATTTCTGCTGCACGTCTTTCAAGAGCTTGGACACCTCCTCATCGCCCTGCGCAGCGAGGAATGCGACAGCCGCTCGAATAACGTCAGACTTAGTAGCACGAAAGCCACGCGGAATCAGGCTTAGCCGGTCGATCTCTCTGTCAAGCTCGTCAGTCAGGGAAAATGTCACTCGTTTATACACTTTTGACAATGCTGGCTTAGCAGCCACTATCCCGTTTTTGCCATCGATCTTGGCGGCGTTGATGAACTCGTCTGCTGCCGGCGATGTTGCTGCTGGGTTCGCTGTACCTTTACGCAGATTACCGACCCCCATCACTTATCCCCCCAGAGCTCTTTTGCAATCATTTCGATCTCCTCAACAGCTCGGGAGTCGGTACCAACCTCAAGTACAGACGAACCATTTTCGTCTGCATCGTCATAGACATTCCGTGCTGTTGTGAATACCTGGAGCGGTTCAAGACCATAGCTTGAACAAGCTTCTTTTGAATCCAGGATCCGCTGAATCTGGCTCGGAAGAGCCGGGGCCTGGGTTACGATCGCACGGGCCACCAGGTTAGGATTCACGCTTTTGGCCAGCGTAATCAATTCCTCCACGTGTGCGAGGGTCTTCAGATCGCGGCGCTTAGGCCGAAATGGAAGAAGTGCATGAGTGGCAACAGTAAGTGCGGAACGCAAGGCTACTGAGTCAGCACCGCCAGCGTCTACGACGATTGCCTCATACCGCTTAGCTCGATCGAGAAGAGTCTTCCGGATATCGCCATGGGCCGACTCAACCTGTAAATCCTGTAGGTTCGGGTTTTGTTCGCGTTCACGAGCCCAATCAACCGAAGTTCCTTGGGGGTCGGCATCCAGCAACAACACGTCATTTCCTTTCCGCTGTAACCACACGGCTAGGTTCTGTGCGATGCAGCTTTTCCCACTGCCTCCTTTCTCGCCGCCAAGCACCAGGATCATTTGTGCAACCCTCATCAGTTATTGAAGTTACTTCACTTACGTAATCTATATAAATAATTTATGCAATGCGAGTAACTTATGTAAGTTACATAATTTATGCAAGTGATTGAGCGTTATACCTACGGATTGAAAAGGGGAGCGTTCGACGTTATGGCGTTGGATGGTTTGAAGACAGAGCGGCGACTTCTTGCGAGTGAGTGGTTTTTTGCTTTCAGCGTAGAGCTGTCAAGCTGCCGCGCCCCCGGCTCGTCGGGACAGTTTTATCGTCCCGTCGAACGGAGGCACGGGCGAAGCGTACGGCTTGATAGATCGTAGCGACCCAAGTCTAAGCGAGAGGAGGTTGGGACAGTCCTTTCGTCCCGGCCTCCCGAGCACTCGGCGACCCGAGGCTCCCCTCGCAGGCGAGGGGCGGGGGGGAGTTGCTTTTGAAATACGGGTGCAGGGGCGGTTCGCCCTTGCCGGGGTGCGGGCGAGCAGCCCGCGTAATCGCGCCGTGGCGTAGCCGCGAAGTGCGCGAGGCGATGATGTTTCGATATTGCGTTAGAAAATTGATGTTTCGGGTTGCACGGTCCGGGGGGCCGCCGGGTCGGGCGAAGCCCGGGCGGGCTTGAGCCGGCGGGGGGCAGAGCCCCCTAGGAGGCGGCGGCGCATTGCGCGAAACGCGCTGAGCCGGTTTAGATACTGGTTTAAGAACAGTTTAAGCCGCTTTGAAACGTCTGGAAGCCTTAATCCGCGTGGGCTCCAGAAATTTAGATTCTCAGCAGTGCCAAACATTTTCTCAGCAGTGCCAAACATTTTCTCAGCAGTGCCAATTGCTCAACGGTAAAACTCTCAGCAATGCCAACGCCTGTGAATAACCTAGCTCGTGACTGCTACAGGCCGCCACCACCGTGCATGAATGACCGATTTCCCTTCTTCCGTTCGCTCGGTATAGATCTCTGGTTTTTCGATGATGTGCCCCTTCTCCAGTTCAGTAAGGGCCTTTCTGAGACCTTTCCCGGTCGCTAGGAACGATTTAAGCGTTCGGTACTTACTCGGTCCGCGTAGCGTCTCTACATCAACGTGGTGCCACCCTGGTGGCTGTTCTAAAGCGTACGCCTGTAACCACCTACCAAAGTCGCTTGGCCTCCACCAACGCACCATCTTTTCGTTGCGTCCTGCCGCTGTCCTCGAAACGTAAAACTCGTACTCTTCAATGATGCCGGCGGACTCCATCTCATCAAGCGCTTTTGGTAATCCGCGACCTTTAGACATGAAGTTACGCATCTCACCGCCGCCGCTCCATAAGCGTAAGTTTTCGATAGTGACGTGGTGCCAGTCGCCAATGCGATGGCCGCTAGCATAGTTTTGCAACCATTTCGCCAAGGGGGCTTTGAGCTCAAGTCGGGCCTGGAAATCGATGTGAGCCAGCTCGTGCTTACCAAAGAACTGGACGATCTCAGGATCCAGGGCAAGCCAGAACTCTTCATTTTTCCGTTTCCAGCTCAACTCAGAGATCAACCTGAACATTTTACCGTCGCCATCCGAGTTCTCAATAAAGAGGCTGGCCGAGGCGATACGTTGCAGACTGTCTTTCAACCACTTGTAGCTCGTTGTACCAGGAGATCTGCCAATCGCCTGGAGAAACTGACTGCGCACAAAATGAATCGGCTCCCCAGCTTTCCGGCCCTGAGCGAGGCGGAGTGCATGTAGGAAAACATCATTGTCAGCCATGTCCAGTTGTTCGCCCGTATAAAGCAGCACTAGGTCATCACGACTGGCTAGACGGGTTTTTACGTACTTTGCACGTTTTCCAGCAGCAATCGACATGAACAGGCTGGATCGGGTCCACTTATGTGGCATAGCCGACTTTTCGCCTGGGAAAAGCGGGAGTTGCAGGGCAATCTGAGGGGGAGTGGAGTCGAGCGCCTGCTCGGCTTGGAGCGCCAGAGCAAGACTCTGTTGTTGGGCTTTATCGGTTGTCTTTTTACTGGAGTTCTTTTTAGCGATCGCGGCGGCGCGTGCTGCCGCGCCGCCTCTTTTCGCTACAATATCGTCGCTCATCTGTGAACCTCAGTTTCACTCATGCGCTGGGCCTGCTGAGCCGCAATCTCAGCAGGCCTGCTTAGCCTTCTTTGGCTTCAACGTCCACGCCGCCCGACTCTAGCAAGCGCAATCCGGCAACAATGAACGCAGCTTCTATTGCGTCGAGCGTTACGCGACGAGGTGAGCTTTTCCCAGCCTCAAAATCACTAATTGCCCGTTTCGATGCACCAGACGCTTCGGCCAAGTCGGTCTGAGTCCAGTCCAGCAACATTCGAGCTGCTGCACATTGACGTGCGGTAATAGGGGATGGCTCAGCCATTGTTAGCCTCAAGTGTGTATTTAATAGCGCTTCTGCACTTTAAAACACGCTTATCCTCTCAGCTATGCCAATGGACGTCAATTGACTCCTGTCACAACCAAAAGTGAGTATTAAAGTGCGTAAGCGCGCAAAAAGTGCGTAATTTTGGGCTGGAGTAGGAGGGAATACTCTCAGCTATGCCAATGCAATTGCAAAAGTACACTCACGACTAGGCTACATGGTTCTCAGCAACACCAACTCTGAATCGCCTCGCCAACGCAGCAGCGCATGCACATTGGCCTGCGCAAGCGGCATTTAACTCAATTGCCCGGTATCGATCTGAAAGCAGCGAGCCTTTCGCTCCCCATCTCGACCAGGAATGCCCACAAACGCTCAGGTAGACGTTACGCAATTAGGATTTTCACGGTGAAAACGCACCCCTTTTCACTGTGAAAAAAACGCTCGTGGCACGCCATTTTGGATCAGGTCATGACCCTTAGCGGAAACGAACCATATGCCTAGTGCAATTAAAATAACAAAAAATACAAAAAGGTATTAATTACCTTTTGACAGAAATTAAAAACCGAGCGAGTATTCCTCCCATAAGACCTGCTTGGAGGATGGAGACATGAACGCAACAGAGCACATGAAGCAGCGGATGGCTCAGCGCGGCATAAATCGTGAAATGGTTGACCTGGTTCTGGATTTCGGAACCCCCAAGCAGGACAAATTCATCCTGAGTCGCGACGAGGCACAGGAACAGCTTCGCGAGCTTCAGCAAGCGATGCGCGTCCTGAAGAAGATTTTGGATAAAGGTGGTGTAACGGTCGTAACCGAAGGCGATGCACTGATCACAACCTACAACTGCAATTCGCGTCGGCACTAACAATGGAAGCGACTATGCAAGAGAAAATCATTACCCAACTGCAGGAAAGCCTCGAAGCGATTCAGCTCAGTTCGGCTAAATCGTTCGAACTGGCCCTACAAATTTTAGCTGGGGTAAAACTCTCCAACACAGGTGAGCTTTTTGACGACCTAAGTCTCAGCACCACATTGCTGGACGAACCAAGCAAGCTGCTCCAAGTGCTGACACGGTTGGCTCACAAGGATGGCCTGATAGGTCAGGCATTCGCGAATGGTATAGATTTTGGACGCCTTGACCCCCGGCTACTGCAGCCAGCGCTTACCCTAGCACTGCGTCTGGATGAGGCTGGAATGCTGAAAAGCTTTGATCCTGTTAGAGCAATCAGCTCGTTACCGCCAAAATTTAGCCAGGAGCATGATCTTCCGCTGGAAGTGACCGCCCTGCTGACTGGCCTGGCTGGAATACTCCCACGGGAGAGCGTCTATGTGCCTTGGGATTCCAGAGGGACTTTAGCTGCCTCAGTAACCCGTGCCGATACTGATGTTTACCTGGAAAGCCCGATGGTCTCGGCCGTTCCAGCGTTGATCAGTCTGCTAAGCGATCATCGATTCCAAGTTCATTATGCAGATCCGATCCGCAACCCTTCAGCCGTTGAGCATGGTCAGCTACGGCGGTTCGCTGTCGCAGTAGCATTCCCACCTATGGGAATTCGCTACTCCGCAGATGTCACAAATAACGATTGGTTTGGCCGATTCCCAGAAAAAACAACCTCGGGCGCCGTCCTCGCTATTCGCCATTTGCTCCGCCAAGCACAGCGCCGTGTGGTCATCGCGGTATCGAACAGCCTTTTATTCAGTGCGGGCGCTGAGCGCTCGTTGCGTGAGGATCTCGTTCGGCAGGGCAAAGTTGAAAAAGTCATTTCCATGCCTGCAGGTCTACTGGCAAACACCAACATTGCCTTTTCCATTCTAGTGCTTAACCCCATCGGAGGACTCGACAAGATCCAGTTCATCAACGCTGACACCACTCACTTCCGAGAGTCGGTATCCAAGGCTAAATGCCAAATGATCAACGTCGATAAGCTTGTGACACAGATCGAATCCAATGCCGATACAGACAACCAAGTACACACTTCTACAGACGATGTGCTCAAAAACGACGCCCAGCTGCAGGTCAGCCGTTACGTATTGCCCGATACAACGAAACAACTGCAAGCCATGCTGAGTCAGTCCAGGACCGCCGTACTCCAGTCGCTAGTCAGCACTGTTCGTCCCATGCCAGTGACTTCCCAAGAGGACGACAGTATTGAGGTATGGGAGATCGGGGCCGCTGATTTGCCCCCTTACGGTTACATCAGTGCCCCTGGACGAGCACTAAAGGTTGAGCCATTCGCGCTCATCAAGCATGCGAAGCAATTCCTCCGCCCGCTCGATATTGTACTCATCGTAAAGGGCAGTGTCGGCAAGGTAGGTATTGTTCCGCATAACGTGCCACCCCCTGGCCCTGATGGCTGGGTGGCAGGTCAGTCTGCAATCGTACTGCGTGCAACCACTTCAGACCTGATTGATCCTCGCGCCCTGTTCCTTCAGCTGCGCTCAGAACTTGGCCGGGAACTGCTTAATGGCATTGTCTCGGGCGCCACCATTCAGCTGATCCAGCTACGCGAACTGGAGCGCTTAGAAATATTGTTGCCCGATGTTGTGATCTGTCAGCAGGCAATCGAAACCCTCGAAAAAGAAGCTCGACTGCAGAAAGAAATTGATCATCTCCGGCAAGAGCAATCATTGCTTGCCTCGGAGCTTTGGTCTCTGACCTGAACAAAAATTTCCCTGCGACCCCCTTCTTCGCAGGGAAGTGTTAAAGACTTCCTTTTTACATCGGCAGGACGCCTCCAATGTTCTGCTGCTTGGAGCAGTACATGACAGATCAAACAATACTCCGCGATGCCATTTTGACTAGCGTGCCCAGCGATGGCAGTACTATCGGCAACCAATCGCTACTCGAACAATTACGCAGCCAGTTCCCACGCCTGGCCGAAGATATTTTCTGGGCCGTGCGCGATGCTCTGATCGATGAAGGCCTGCTAACCAAGGGGCGGGGTCGTGGCGGTGCGGTGCGTCGTACCGATAGCGCAGAACAAGCGCCATCCAGCCTAGCAGAACATGCATTGAGTAAGGCTCGCGCGCGCCTTGCTCCAGAACAGGAAGTCGACGATATGGATGATGCCGAGGATCAGCCTGAACTGCCGACGAAGAAGAAATCCAGCCGCAAGACCGCCGAATCCGGCCAGACCAGCAGCACCCTGCAAGACTTGCAAAAAACGCTGTGGGCCACCGCTGACAAGATGCGCGCCAACATGGACGCGGCCGAGTACAAACACATCGTCCTCGGACTGATCTTCCTCAAGTACATCTCCGATAGCTTCGCCGGCCGGCGCGCCGAACTGGAGCGTCGTTTTGCCGATGCCAGCGATGACTACTACCTGGGCGGTGACGACCCGACGTATTTGGCGGGAGAACTCGAAGAGCGAGACTACTACAAAGAAGTGAATGTGTTCTGGGTACCGGAAGTGTCTCGCTGGGAGTCGCTGCGCGCCGCAGCCAAACAGGCGGACATAGGCAAACGCATCGACGAGGCCCTGGCTGCGATCGAGGCGGAAAACCCACCCCTGAAAAACATCCTCGACAAGCGCTATGCCCGCGCTCAGCTACCCGACGGCAAACTCGGCGAGCTGGTTGACCTGATCTCAACCATCGGCTTCGGTGGCGATGCCAACCAGGCCCGAGATTTGCTCGGCCAGGTCTACGAATACTTCCTCGGCCAATTCGCCAGCGCCGAAGGCAAAAAGGGCGGGCAGTTCTACACCCCGGCCAGCATCGTCAAAACCCTGGTCGCGGTGCTCAACCCACACCACGGCAAGGTCTACGACCCTTGCTGCGGCTCCGGCGGAATGTTTGTGCAGTCGGAAAAATTCATCGAAGCCCACGGCGGTAAACTCGGTGACGTCTCGATCTACGGCCAAGAGTCCAACCCCACCACCTGGCGTCTGGCGGCGATGAACCTGGCCATTCGCGGCATCGACTTCAACCTGGGCCGTGAACCCGCTGACACCTTCATCCGCAACCAGCACAGCGATCTGCGCGCCGACTTTGTCCTGGCCAACCCGCCGTTCAATATCAGCGATTGGTGGCACGGCAGCCTCGAAGGCGATCCGCGCTGGGTCTATGGCACACCGCCGCAAGGCAATGCCAACTATGCCTGGCTGCAACACATGCTATTTCACCTCAAGTCCAGCGGCCGTGCCGGCATCGTCCTGGCCAACGGCTCGATGAGCTCCAGCCAGAACACTGAAGGCGATATTCGCCGCGCCATGGTCGAAGCGGATGTGGTCGAAGTGATGGTCGCGTTGCCCGGCCAACTGTTCTTCAACACCCAGATCCCCGCCTGCCTGTGGTTCCTCACGAAGCAGAAAGTCGCCCGTCCCGGCGAAGTGCTATTTATCGACGCCCGTAAGCTCGGTACTAACGTCAGCCGGGTACAGATCGAGCTGCTCGACAGCGACATCGAACGTATCGCTCAGACCGTGGCCAATTGGCGCGGCGAACCGTTGGACGTCGGTGGCGATATCGCGGATTACGCCGATATTCCTGGCTTCTGCCGCAGCGTGCCCCTGGCTGAAATCGCCGAGCACGACCATATACTGACCCCAGGCCGCTATGTCGGGGCCGAGGCGGTGGAAGACGACGATGAAGCCTTTGCCGACAAGATGCAGAATCTCACTGCCCTGCTGGGCGAGCAATTGGCCAAGGGCGCAGAACTCAACCAGTTGATCCGGCAGAAGCTGGGGGGACTGGGCTATGAGTTCTGAATGGCAGCTTTATCAATTGGATGAACTGTGCGAGTTCATCAATGGTTTTGCATTTAAAAGTACCGATTATGTTGACTCTTCTGCTGAAACAGTTGAAGTCCTTCGGATGGGTTACATAAGCCGTGGCGGTGGATTTAAAGAGGACAGCACTCCGGTTTTTATTCCAAGAAAATACGGACGTAATCTTGATAAATACTTTTTGAACCCGAGTGACGTCGTGATTGCTATGACGGACATGAAGGATAAGGTTGCCATCCTTGGTAATACTGCTTGGATCTCTCACGCGGACAGATTTGTACTGAATCAGCGAGTAGGTTGCATTAGGGTGAAGCGCCCGGATCTATTGAATCCAAGATTTTTTTACTTTTATTCGAACTCGCGCCCGCACATCACATACCTTCGTACACGAGCAAATAGTGGTGTCCAAGTCAATCTGTCGACTTCGGCTATAAAAGAATCAATGATTCAGATCCCACCATTACCAGATCAAATTTTTATAGCCGATCTGCTTGGCGCTCTCGACGACCGCATCACCTTGCTGCGCGAAACCAACGCCACGCTGGAAGCCATCGCTCAAGCGCTGTTCAAATCCTGGTTCGTCGATTTCGACCCTGTGCACACCAAGACCAAAGGGTTTGAGCCGGAAGGCATGGATGCCGCCACCGCGGCGCTGTTTCCCGACAGTTTCGAAGAGTCAGAGCTAGGGTTGGTACCTAGTGGGTGGCGAATGGCTACGTTGGCTGAGTGTTGCGAACGAGTTGAAAGCGGCGGAACCCCCAAACGGACAGTACCAGAGTACTGGGGAGGAAATGTTCCGTGGCTTACGTCCGGTGAAGTCCGAAATCCAATCGTATTTGATACCAAAGAAAAGATCAGCGACCTAGGGGTGAGAAACAGCTCAGCCAAGCTCTGGCCCAAAGGAACAACTGTGGTAGCTATGTATGGAGCAACAGCAGGTGAGGTTTGTCTTTTGGCAGAATCTTCAACTGCCAACCAAGCCTGTTGTGCGCTGATTCCAAAGAGCTACTCCAGAGCATTCATTTTTATGTGTGTCAGGAGAGAGCGTGAAGCCCTTGCATCGAAATCTTCGGGATCTGCACAACAGAACCTCAATAAGGGGCTGGTCTCGAACCATCCAGTGTTACTGGCCCATACTGGAGTTTTGAATGCTTATGAGGACTTAGTCGGATCAATGCTGGATGGCTGGATCGAAAACGAACGTCAATCTCAAACCCTCACTCAACTCCGCGACACCCTACTGCCTCGCCTGATTTCTGGCCAGTTACGCCTAGCAGAGGCGGAAGCTAACGTTGAAAACGCCCTATCGGAGGCTATCTGATATGGCTCTGAATTTGCGTCAACGTGTCATCGATCGCCTGCAAAACCAGCCGGATACCCAGCAGACCGCCCGCGAACTGGCGCAATGGATATTCGAGCAGTTTCCTGCAGAATGTGCGGTCAAGAAAGCGGGCAGTGCCAGCTACATTCAGACTGACAATGATCTGGTACAGCAACTGGTGGCGGAGATCTCTGGCTCACGCCCGCGCTGGCAGCAGATGCACCCTCAACTGAAAACGACCGAAGGACGGCCACGTCACTATTACTGGTCGGACATGGATGCCAACGCTGAGGTGGCTGCGGCGGAAGGGATCACACTCGTACCGTCAGGCCTGCCTGAGCCATCGCCGTTGCGGGAGCAGGTGCTCTATCCGTTTCTGGCGGAATACCTGCTGACGGACGAGCAGCGCGTATACGCAATGCGGATCAACGAAAAGCGTTCGTCCAACCGTGCCGGCAGTGGTGGCAACGAATGGTTGCATCCGGATCTGGTAGGCCTAGAAGACCTGACTGCCGACTGGACGCTAGATCTACGTGACTGCGTCCGCGTGTTGGGCGAACGTCGTGCTCGACTGTGGTCGTTCGAGGTCAAGCTGCTGCTCAATCGTTCCAATGCTCGTAAGAGTTTCTTCCAGGCCGTGTCCAACTCCTCTTGGGCGCATTTCGGCTACCTAGTGGCAGCCACGGTGGAGGGCGACGGCACGCTCAAAGAGTTACGCATGCTCGCTGCCGCTCATGGCATTGGGGTGATTCAGCTCGACGTACAGAGTCCCGCGGAAAGCCAGATTCTGATCCCTGCTCGCGAACGCAGCGAAATCGACTGGGATATGTGTAACCGTCTGACTGAAGAGAATGGCGACTTCGCCGAGTTCATTGGCCGCATACGTCGCTTCCACCAAACCGGCGAACTGTCGGCCAGGGAGTGGGAGGCCAGCGAGTGATGACACTAGCGTTAGTGTACGACGGATTGGCAGAGGGCCCTGAGCCCGAGTCCTTGGCTAAAGAGGCTTGCGTATGAGCAAGGGAACGATTCCCGCACTGCCTGAGGGCTACGCCGATTGGCTGACTCAGCTTAAAGGCGACATCACTCAGGCCCGGCAGCGGGCGGCGCTGGCCGTCAATGCCGAGTTGGTGCAGCTTTATCACCGCCTCGGCGGCGAGATTCAACAGCGCCAGGAGGCCCATGGCTGGGGTGCCAAGGTCATCGAGCGCCTGGCCCGTGACCTCAAGGATGCTTTTCCGGATATGAAGGGCTGGTCAGCCAGCAACCTCAAGTACATGCGCTTCTTTGCTCAGCATTGCCCGGATCGCCAATTTGGTCAGCAGCCTGCTGACCAATTGCCCTGGTTCCATGTGGTGACCCTGCTGACCAAGCTGGGCAGTCCTGCCGAGCGCGAGTGGTATGCGCAGCAAACCGTTCTACAGGGCTGGTCACGCAGCACCTTGGAGCTGAATATCAAGAGCCGCCTGCAGCAACGTCAAGGCTCGGCCGTCACCAATTTTGTCAGCCGCCTGCCCGCCGCTGATTCGGTCTTGGCCCAGGAAACCCTAAAAGATCCGTACCTGTTCGATTTTCTGGGCTTGGGCCATGACGCCCAGGAGCGCGAAATCGAAGAAGGGTTAATCCGCCATATCACCCGTTTTTTGCTGGAATTGGGGGCCGGTTTTGCCTTCGTCGGCCGACAGTTTCGCCTTGAGGTCGGTGGTGATGAATTCTTCATCGACCTGCTGTTCTATCACACCCGGCTCAAGTGCTACGTAGTCGTGGAGCTCAAGGCGACAGCCTTCAAACCCGAACACGCCGGCCAGTTGAATTTCTACCTGGCGGCGGTGGATGCACAGATCAAGGCCGAGGACGATAAACCCACCATCGGTTTGCTGCTGTGCAAACAGCAAAACCGTCTAGTGGCTGAGTACGCGTTGTCGGGTATCGACAAACCCATCGGCGTCGCCGAATACCAATTACTGCGTGATTTGCCCGACACCTTGGGCCGAAATTTGCCCAGCATTGCCGAGATCGAGGCGGAGCTGGCCGGTGAACTGAACACAGGAAGTGAAGTGGAATGACCGAAGACCAATTGGAACAGGAAACCCTCGGCTGGCTGAACGAGCTGGGTTACACCCATGTGTATGGTCCAACTATCGCCTATGACGGCGAGCGCCCCGAGCGTGACAACTACCGTCAGGTGGTCTTGGTCGAGCGCCTGCGCAGCGCCATGGCCAAGCTCAATCCCAAGGTGCCACTGGCCGCGCGCGAAGATGCCCTCAAGCAGGTGCTCGAGCTGGGCCTGCCCGTACAACTGTCGGCCAACCGCTTGTTCCATCGCCTACTGGTCAGCGGCGTACCGGTGCAGTACCAAAAAGACGGAGAAACCCGCGGCGACTTCGTGCGCCTGATCGACTGGGTTGAGGTGAAAGCCAACGACTGGCTGGCCATCAATCAGTTCAGCATCCAAGGACCGAAACACACCCGGCGTCCGGACATCATCCTATTTATCAACGGCCTGCCGTTGGTGTTGCTGGAGCTGAAGAACCCGGCCGATGTGAAGGCCGACCTGGGCAAAGCCTTCGACCAGATCCAGACCTACAAGGAACAGATCCCAGATCTGTTCCAGTACAACGAAATCCTGGTAATCGCCGACGGCAGTGAGGCGCGCATGGGCTCCTTGTCGGCCGATGCCGAACGCTTCATGAACTGGCGTACCATCGACGGCCAGGATCTTGACCCGCTGGGTCAATTCAACGAACTGGAGACCCTGGTGCGCGGCGCCCTGGCGCCGAAGATGCTGCTCGATTACCTGCGCTACTTCGTGTTGTTCGAGGATGACGGCCGCCTGGTCAAGAAGATTGCCGGCTATCACCAATTCCACGCCGTGCGCGCCGCCATTCAGCAGGTGGTCAGCGCCTCGCGTCCCGGTGGCACCCATAAGGGCGGGGTGGTCTGGCACACTCAGGGCTCGGGCAAGAGCATCACCATGACCTGTTTCGCCGCCCGAGTGATGCAGGAAGCGGCGATGGAGAACCCAACCATCGTGGTGATCACCGATCGCAACGACCTGGATGGCCAGTTGTTCGGAGTGTTCTCTCTATCTCAGGATCTGCTGCGCGAACAGCCCGTCCAGGTGGAGTCTCGCGGTGACTTGCGCACCAAACTGGCCAACCGGCCCAGTGGCGGCATTGTCTTCGCCACCATCCAGAAGTTCATGCCGGG
>Ga0105251_10000597_pt1 | contig 33077 bp, 31 predicted proteins | sample KBSS64metaG_FD_80424 | JGI IMG/M metagenome (GOLD analysis project Ga0105251, IMG submission 80424) | Switchgrass rhizosphere microbial communities from Kellogg Biological Station, Michigan, USA - KBS S6-4 metaG | ecosystem: Host-associated > Plants > Roots > Rhizosphere > Soil | place...
GCAGGTGGTGCAGGACGACGCGCTGCGCTGGCTGGACGCGGCGGGCGCCGCCGCCCCGGCCGACATCGCCTTCGTCGACCCGCCCTTCGCCGCCGGGCTGTGGGACGCGGTGCTGCAGCGGCTGCCGGCGCGGCTCTCCGCCGGCGCCTGGCTGTACCTGGAATCCCCGGCCGGGCACGTGCCGGCGCTGCCGCCGGAGTGGGCGCTGTACCGCGAGGGCGGCAGCCGCGAGGTCCGTGCTGCCCTGTACCGGCGCGCCGCTGCTACACTTCCCGGCGACCTTCACGCGGTATCCAATGCATGACCGTGGCCCATAGCCGCATCGCCGTCTACCCCGGGACCTTCGATCCGATCACCAACGGCCATATCGACCTGGTCAATCGCGCCGCGCCGCTGTTCGAGCAGGTGGTGGTGGGCGTGGCGCAGAGTCCGTCCAAGGGCCCGACGCTGCCGCTGGAGCTGCGCGTGGACCTGGCCCGCGAGGCGCTGGCCGGGCACCGCAATGTGGAGGTGATCGGCTTCGACACGCTGCTGGCGCATTTCGTGCGCTCGGTCGGTGGCGGGGTGCTGCTGCGCGGCCTGCGGGCGGTGTCCGATTTCGAATACGAGTTCCAGATGGCGAGCATGAACCGGCATCTGATCCCGGAGGTGGAGACGCTGTTCCTCACCCCGGCCGAGCAACACAGTTTCATTTCGTCCTCGCTGGTGCGCGAGATCGCGCGGCTGGGCGGGGACGTGTCCGGCTTCGTGCCGCCGTCGGTGGTGCAGGCGCTGGTCCAGGCCCGCCAGGCCGCGGCGCAGCGCTGAGCCCGTCCGCCATTCACAGACAACAAGGGAGCCATCCATGAAGAACACCGTACGCGCGTTGCTGATCGCCTCGCTGGCCCTGGGCTTCACCGCCTGCAAGAAGGAAGAGGCCGCACCGGTCGCCGATGCGAAGCCGGCGCTGACCGTGCCCTCCAAGGACGACGACGCCGGCTGGAAGAAGTACCTGCAGGAAGTGGCGCTGCAGAACATGGGCAACATCAGCAACAGCCCGTTCCTGTACTACCTGCCGCCGGAATCGGACCCGGAGTTCCAGGCCAAGTACGACCGCCAGGTCGAAAGCGCCACCACCGCCATCGGCCGCGGCATCCAGCCGGGCAACATGCTGGCGTTCGGTTCCTCGGCCTCGGCCAAGATGGCCGACCTGATCACCACCGCCTTCGCCAAGGTGGAGCCGAACACGATGAAGGGCGTGCGCGTGGTCTACATCGGCGCCGCCGCCGACAACGCCCGCGTGCAGACCGTGGTGCAGCCGACCGGCGCCGAGTACATCTTCGTCGAAGCGAAGTAAGCCCAGGCGAGTGCCGGCGCGCCGATGCGCGCCGGCAGCGCGATCCCCGCGCCGCCCGCAACGGGCGGTCGCCTAAGCGGCCGCCCCAGGCGCGGCCGTTGCGCATGCTGGCCTGGTGGGGCCGCGACGACCACCGCGAGGGCGCGGTCTGTCGCCGGCCAAGCGCGCCCGTTCCTGCCAAGACCCTGTCGATCCCCAAGACCGCGCGCGGTGACCACCGCCGCTGGGCCAGGCGTGGCCGACCGCGGGGCGGCTTGCCGCGGGCCGTCCGCCCCTCCGCTCCGACGCGGCGGCGATACAGCGTTCCGCGCCACGGCGTGGCCTTCGCGGGGCGGTCCCGCCCCGATCCGGTAAACTGCACCGGTCAGTGCCGAATTGCGCCACATGTCCCTCAAGATCAACGAGCTCTGCGTCAACTGCGACGTCTGCGAGCCGGCCTGCCCGAATCAGGCCATCGCGATGGGCGAGACGATCTATGTGATCGACCCGACCCGTTGCACCGAATGCGTCGGCCACTTCGACGAGCCGCAATGCGTGGTGGTGTGCCCGGTCGAATGCATCGACCCGGATCCGGCGATCCCGGAAAGCCACGACCAGTTGCTGGCCAAGTTGCTGCGATTGCAGCGCGACCATCCCGAGTTCTACTCACAGGAGTCCCCCGCCGCATGAGCGTCCTCATCCGCCGCGTGCTGCTGCTCGCCCTGGTCCTGGCGCCGCCCGCATGGGCCGAGGCGCCGCCTGCCGCCGCGCCCGTCGCCGCGCATCCGCCCGGCGCCGCCGTCGCCAGCGGCCACCGCCTGGCCACCGAGGCCGGCCTGCAGATCCTGCGCGAGGGCGGCAATGCGTTCGACGCCGCGGTGGCGGTGTCCTCGACGCTGTCGGTGGTGGAACCGATCAGTTCCGGCCTGGGCGGCGGCGGCTTCTTCCTGCTGCACGATGCCAGCACCGGCAAGGACGTGATGCTGGATGCGCGCGAGGTGGCGCCGGAATCGGCCACGGCGGACAAGTACCTGGACGCCAAGGGCGCGCTGGACCGCGACCGTTCGGTCAACGGCCCCTGGTCGGCCGGCATTCCCGGCCTGCCGGCCGCGCTGGTGGAACTGGCGACCAAGCACGGCCGGCTGCCGCTGCGACAGTCCTTGGCGCCGGCGATCCGCATCGCCCGCGAGGGTTTCCCGGTCTACCGGCGCATGGCCGAGGGGTATCAGTCGCGACGCAAGGTGATGGAGCGCTATCCCGGCACCCGCGAGGTGTATCTGCGCAACGGCAAGCCGATCACCGAAGGCGACCTGTTCAAGCAGCCGGAGCTGGCGAACACGCTGCAACTGCTGGCCGACAAGGGCTTCGACGGCTTCTACCGTGGCGCCACCGCCAAGAAACTGCTGGCGGGCGTGAAGCAGGCCGGCGGGCACTGGACCGCCGAGGAATTGGCCAGCTACACGGTCAAGCAGCGCACCCCGATCCGGTTCGACTACAAGGGCTGGACCCTCACCACCGCGCCGCCGCCGTCCTCCGGCGGCATCGCCCTGGCCAGCATGCTGCAGATCCTGGAAGGCTACGATCTGAAGGCGATGGACCCGGTGCACCGCACCCACCTGGTGGTGGAGGCGATGCGCCGCGCCTACCGCGACCGCACCTTCTTCCTCGGCGATCCGGATTTCACCCACGTACCGCAGCGGATCCTGCTGAGCAAGGACTACGCGGTGGGCCTGCGCTCGACCATCAATCCGGAGAAGGCCACGCCCAGCGACCTGCTGTCGGGCCAGCCGACCCCGCTGGAAGACGACGAAACCACCCACTTCTCGATCATCGACGGCGAGGGCAACCGCGTCGGCGCCACGCAGACGGTGAACCTGCTGTTCGGCTCCGGGCTGATCCCCAAGGGCACCGGGGTGCTGCTCAACGACGAGATGGACGACTTCGCGCTCAAGCCCGGCACGCCCAACGCGTTCGGGGTGATGGGCTACGCAGCCAACGCGCCCAAGCCGGGCAAGCGCCCGCTCAGCTCGATGACGCCGACCTTCATGGAGAACGCCGACAAGACCATCGTGCTCGGCACGCCGGGCGGCAGCCGCATCATCACCATGGTGTTGCTGGGCATCCTCGGCTACGACGACGGTCTGGGCGCGCAGCAGGTCGCCGCGCTGCCGCGTTACCACCACCAGTGGCTGCCGGACGTGATCGAGGCCGAGACCGGCGCCTTCGACGCGGCCACCGCCAAGGGCCTGCAGGCGATGGGGCATACGCTCGAGCTGCCGGGCGACAGCGCCGAGGGCGGGCGCGGTTCCAGCCACGTGTGGGGCAACCTGCAGACGGTGGAATGGGACAAGCGCCGCAACGTGCTCAGCGGCGGCAGCGATCCGCGCAACGAGGTCGGCAGCGCCGAGGTGCTGCTGACCGCGCCGGCGCCGTGATCCGCTTTTCCGAATCCCCAATCCCCAATCCCCGCCATGAAACTCTGGTCCATCCAAGGCAACTCGCAGAAGCTCGACGGCGGCGCGATGTTCGGCAACGCGCCCAAGGCGCTGTGGCAGCAGTGGGCCGCGCCGGACGACGGCAACCGCATCGCGCTGGCCTGTCGCGCGCTGCTGGCGCGCCCGTTGGCCGGCAAGACGGTGCTGTTCGAGACCGGCATCGGCGCGTTCTTCCCGCCGGCGCTGCGCGAGCGCTATGGCGTGCAGGAGGAACGCCACGTGCTGCTGGATTCGCTGGCCGAAGCCGGCGTGGCGCACACCGACATCGACGTGGTGGTGCTGAGCCATCTGCACTTCGACCACGCCGGCGGCCTGCTGGCGCCGTGGCGCGATGGCGCGGCGCCGGCGTTGCTGTTCCCGAACGCGCGCTTCCTGGTCGGCGCGGCGCACTGGCAGCGCGCGCGGCAGCCGCATCCGCGCGACCGCGCCAGCTTCATCCCCGAGTTGCCGGGCCTGCTCGAGGCCAGCGGGCGCCTGGAGCTGGTCGATGGCGCGTATTCGCGGACGCTGGGCGAGGCGGTGCGCTTCCATTTCAGCGACGGCCATACGCCGGGGCTGATGCTCGCCGAGATCGTCGGCGCGCGGCAGGCCGATGGCCAGCCGCACGGCGGCGTCGCGTTCTGCGCCGACCTCATCCCCGGGCGGCCCTGGGTGCACGTGCCGATCACCATGGGCTACGACCGCAACGCCGAGTTGCTGATCGACGAGAAGCGCGCGTTCCTGGAGGACGCGTTGGCCCGTAACGTCCATCTGTTCTTCACCCACGACCCCGACTGCGCCCTGGCGCAGCTGACGCGCGATGCCAAGGGCCGGTTCGTCACCACCCACGCGCTGCCGGTGCTGCAGGCCAGGTCGCTGGCGGAGCAGGGCGCGCCAGCGCTCCCCGGTTAGGTCGCGTCGGCCGTCCAGGGGCGGCGGCTGCGAGGCGCCGCGTCCGCCGGCTTTGGGCCCAGCCGCGCGGCCCGGATCGATGAAGTGTCGACTCCAGGCCGAGCGCGTGCGAACACCTTCGATCACGGTCGTCCGCGTCCTTGCGCATCCGACCAGAGCAGCGCGCGCCATGGGCGTCGCCGACGCGCGCCGCATTCCGGCTGGCGGCTGAAAGCGCGCCGGCCGGCGCTTGCAGCGGTCATCATGGCCGGCCAGTATCGGCGGATGAACTCGATGACCTCCGCCCTGCGTTGCCTGCTCCTGGCCTGTCTCGTCGTCGGCGGCTGCGCCTCGCGCTCGGAGGATGAGGCCGCCATGCCGCCGATCCGGCTCAACCAGGTCGGCTACCTGCCGGCCGCCAGCAAGCTCGCGGTGGTGCCCGACGGCCATGGCGAGGCGTTCGCGGTCGAACGCGAGGACTCGGGCGAGGTGGTGTTGCGCGGCACGCTGGGCGCCGCGGCCATCTGGGCGCCGGCGCTGCAGACGGTACGCATCGCCGATTTCTCCGCCTTGCGCACGCCGGGCCGCTATCGCCTGCGCGTGGAAGGCCTGCCGCCATCGGACGGCTTCGCCATCGGCGACGACGCCTATGTGGCGGTGACGCGCGCGGCGCTGAAGGCCTACTACTTCAACCGCGCCAGCACCGCGCTGCCCGGCGAGTACGCCGGCCGCCACGCGCGCGCGGAGGGGCACCCGGACACGCAGGTGTTGATCCATGCCTCGGCGGCCTCGCCCGGGCGTCCCGCCGGCAGCGTGATCTCCGCGCCGAAGGGCTGGTACGACGCCGGCGACTACAACAAGTACGTGGTCAATTCCGGCATCACCGTGTACACGTTGCTGGCCGCCTACGAGCAGTTTCCGGCCTATTTCGCCGCGCACAAGGAAGGCATTCCCGACAGCGGCGACGGCGTGCCGGACATTCTGCGCGAGGTCGACTGGAACCTGCAGTGGATGCTGGCGATGCAGGATCCGGGCGATGGCGGCGTCTACCACAAGCTGACCAACCTGGAGTTCGACGGCATGCAGATGCCGGACCAGGCGCGCAAGCCGCGCTATGTGGTCCAGAAGAGCACCGCGGCCACGCTCGACTTCGCCGCGGTGATGGCCCAGGCCAGCCGCATCTACGCGCCGTTCGACGCACACTTCGGCGGCGGCCTGTCCGCGCGCATGCTGCAGGCGTCGCGCCGCGCGTGGGCCTGGGCGCAGGCGCATCCGGACGCGATCTACCGGCAGCCGGCGGACGTGCATACCGGCGGCTACGACGACGCCAAGCTCGACGACGAATTCGCCTGGGCGGCGACCGAGCTGTACCTGGCGACCGGCGAGGATGCGTTCTACGACGCGGCGATGGCGCGCAACGTGCCGGCCAGCGTGCCGAGTTGGGGATCGGTCGGCGGACTGGCGTGGATGTCGCTGGCGCAGCACCGCGCGCGGCTCACGGCGCATGCGGACCAGGCGCGCATCGCGCGCGAGATCGACACGGTGGCCACGCATCTGCTGCAGGTCTGGCAGGGGTCGGCGTGGAAGGTGGCGATGGCGCCGTCCGACTTCCACTGGGGCAGCAACAGCACCGCGCTGAACCAGGCGATGCTGCTGGTGCAGGCGTACCAGCTGCAGCGCAAGCCCGAGTACCTGCAGGCCGCGCAATCGCAACTGGACTACGTGCTGGGGCGCAATCCGCTGGGCCTGTCCTTCGTCACCGGCATTGGCGCGCGTTCGCCGCAGCACATCCACCATCGCATCTCCATCGCCGATGGCGTGGCCACGCCGGTGCCGGGCCTGCTGGTCGGCGGCCCGCAGCCTGGCCAGCAGGACGCCAAGGAGTGCAAGCACGCCTACGCCTCGTCGCTGCCGGCGCTGTCCTACCTGGATGCCGAATGCAGCTACGCCACCAACGAAGTGGCGATCAACTGGAACGCGCCGCTGGTGTACGTGAGCGCGGCGCTGCAGGTCTTGCAGCGTTAATCCTGGGGGCGCCAGCGGCCCCCATAATCCCCCTGTAGGAGCGGCTTCAGCCGCGACAGACACCCACCGCAAGCCGATCCGCCCAACACCCGAACTACTCAGCGAAGACCGCTCGCCCCACCTGGGCGGGCACGCGAACCTCAGCCCATCCGGGTGCCGAAGATGCGATCGCCGGCGTCGCCGAGGCCAGGCAGGATGTAGCCCTTGTCGTTGAGATGATCGTCGATCGCGGCGGTGTACACCTCCACGTCCGGATGCGCCGCCTCCAGCGCCTTGAGTCCCTCCGGCGCGGCGACCAGGAAGATACCCTTGATCCGCCGCGCGCCGGCGCGCTTGAGCATGTCCACGGTGGCGATCAGGGTGCCGCCGGTGGCCAGCATCGGGTCCAGGATCAGCGCGTCGCGCTCTTCCAGGCGCCCGGTGAGGCGCTCGAAGTAGGGCACCGGCTGCAAGGTTTCCTCGTCGCGCTGCAGGCCGACCACGCTGACCCGCGCCGCGGGAATCAGTGCCAGCACGCCCGGCAGCATGCCCAGCCCGGCGCGCAGGATCGGCACCAGGGTGATCTTGGCGCCGGCGATGCGCTGCACCTGGGTCGGGCCGGCCCAGCCCTGCATGGTGTGGGTCTCGGTCTCCAGATCGGCGGTGGCCTCGTAGCCGAGCAGCGTGCCCAGCTCGGTGACCAGTTCGCGGAAGCCCTTGGTGCTCAGCGCGGCATCGCGCAACAGGCCGATCTTGTGCTGCACCAGCGGATGGCGGACTTCGACGATCTTCATGGGTGCACTCGCAACGGGGGATGCGCACAGTGTGCCGCAGCCGGCGCGCGCGTCGCCAGTTGCCCGGTGTCGTCTCTATCCAGATGTGCAGATCATGGAACCACGGCGAAATCCGGCCGCGACGCGGACTCATCGCCCCAGGCGATAGACCAGGAACGCGGCCAGCGCCAGCAGCGCCCAACACGCCAGGCCGATCAGCATCACCGCCTCGTCGCTGGCGACCAGGCGGCCGCTGGCATTGCGATAGAACAGCGGTTGGCCGTGACGGCGCTTGCCGGGGCGCCGCGGTGGCTGGTCGCGCCGGGCCTCGGCGCGGATCCAGCCCAACGTCAGCACCGGCAGCGCCAGGCGGCCGCTTCAGTAGCCGAACAGCTGCAGCGCGAGTTCGAACAGCGGCCGGGCGATCGCCTCGGCCACGTCCTGCAGCACGGCCGCGGCGCCTTACGCGGCCGCGGCCTGGGCCAGCCGCGGACCTTCGCGCAGGGCGCGCCCGATCAAGCCGACCAGCAGGTCCAGTTCCTCGCCGTCCATGCCGAAATGCGGAGTGAAGCGCAGCGAGTTCTCGCCGCCGTGGATCACGTTGACCCCGTGCTGGCGCAGCCATTCCTCGGTGGAGCCGGCGCCATAGCACTTGAACTGCGGCGCCAGCGCGCAGGAGAACAGCAGCCCGGTGCCCTGTACCTGGGTGATCAGGCCGCCGAGTTCGGCCTTGAGCTTCTCCAGCTTCCGCACCGCCTCGGCGCCGCGCTCGCGGATGTTGGCGCGCACCTGCGGGGTCAGCTGCGCCAGGGTGGCGGTGGCCACGTCCAGCGCGCGCGGGTTGCTGGTCATGGTGTTGCCGTAGGTGCCCTTGCGGTACAGCTGCGCCGCATGCTCGGTCACCGCCAGCACCGACAACGGGTACTGCGCGGCGTTGAGCGCCTTCGAATAGGTCTCCATGTCCGGCGCCTCGAGCTGCTCGAAGCCGGGATAGTCCACCACCGACAGCACGCCGTGCGCGCGCAGGCCGGCCTGGATCGAGTCGACCAGCAGCACGCTGCCGTGGGCGCGGGTGAGCTCGCGCGCGGCGGCATAGAACGCCGGCGGCAGGGCGCGGCCGGGATCGCCTTCGCCCATCACCGGTTCCAGGAACACCGCTTCGATGAACCAGCCGTTGTGCTCGGCCTCGGCGAACGCGCGGCGCAGCGCGTCCACGTCGTACGGGGCGATCGCGATCAGCGAGTCCTCGCCGCGGTAGCTGGCCAGGTGCTGCAGATAGGCCTTGCGGCTGGAATCGGAATACAGGCCGGGACGGTCGGTGCGGCCGTGGAAGCTGCCCTTGACCACCAGGCGCTTGATCTTCGCGCCGGCATGGCGCGCGCCCGGGTCGGTCTGCAGCTTGGCGTTGATATCGGCGATGCGCGCGGCCAGGCCGGCCGCCTCCGAGCCGGAATTGAGGCACATGAACTTCGCGTACGGACAGCCGCCGCGGCGGTGCCCGATCTCCGCGCGCAGCGCGCGCTCGAAGCGCAGCTGCGACACGCTCGGGGTCATCACGTTGGCCATCACCTGCGGGCGCGCCATCGCCTCCAGCACCGCGTCCGGGGTGTGGCCGAAGCCGAGCATGCCGTAGCCGCCGGCGTCGTACAGCACCGCGCCCTTCAGGGTGACCACCCACGGTCCGCGCGCGGCCAGCGCCACGTACGGGGTCACCGCGTCGTCGGCGTAGAAATTGACGAACCCGGCCTGCAGCGTGCGGATCTGCTCGCGCTCGTCCAGGTCGAGCAGGTCGGCGAACTCCTGCCGCAGGCGCGCATGCTCGGCCGCGGCGGCCTCGATCGCCGCGCCCAGTTGCGGGTGCGAGGCGGCCAGGCGCGCGATGCTGGCGTCGTCCAGGCCGGTGGTCAGGCGTTCGCCGGCATGGGCGCGCAGCGGGGCGAGGGGGCCGAGTACGGTCATGCGGGATCTCCTGGTGGCGGGGCGTTTTTCGATAGGCCTTCTATTATCGGGACCGGATCGTCGATTGGCAGAGTTGATTTGTGCAGGAAATCGGATAATTTCGTCGATTCGACGAAATCCGCCGCGCATATGAAGATCACCGCTTCCGACCAACGCCTGCTCTCGCTGCTGCGCGAGGACGCCCGCGCCTCCACCGCGCAGATCGCCCGCCGGCTGGGCCTGTCGCGCACCACCGTGCAGAGCCGGATCGAGCGGCTGGAGCGCGAGGGCGTGATCTGCGGCTACACCGTGCGCACCCGCGACGACTTCGAGCAGGGCCACATCCGCGCGCACATCCTGATCACCGTGCTGCCGAAGAAGATGACCTCGGTGGTCAAGGCGCTGCGCGAGATCGACGAGGTGCGCGTGCTGCATTCGGTCAGCGGCTCCTACGACCTGATCGCGCTGGGCGTGGTCCCGGGCGTCAACGACATGGACGTGCTGACCGACCGCATCGGCGCCGTGGACGGGGTGGAGCGCACCACGTCGTCGATCATCCTGTCCACCAAGTTCGAGCGGTGAAGGGCGGGGAATCGAGATTCGGGATTTGGGATTCGGTAGAGCGCGGGCGGGCGTTGCGCTTTGCGAATCCCAAATCCCAAATCCCCAATCCCGGCCCTCCAGCTACAATGCCCGCCCACCGTTCAACGACCCGCCGGCCTTGAAGAAGTCCGATTTCCGCTACGACCTGCCCGAAGAATTGATCGCGCAGGCGCCGCTGGCCGAACGCTCGGCCAGCCGCCTGTTGCTGGTGCCGCCGGCGCCGGCGCCGTTCGCCGACCGCCAGATCCGCGACCTGCCGCAGTTGCTGCAGCCCGGCGACCTGCTGGTGTTCAACGACACCCGGGTGATTCCGGCGCGCCTGTTCGGACAGAAAAGCAGCGGCGGCCGTGTGGAGATCCTGATCGAGCGCCTGCTCGGCGGCCAGCGCGCCCGCGCGCAACTGGGGGTGAGCAAGTCGCCCAAGGCCGGCGCGCGCATCGCCCTCGACGCCGGCGGCGAGGCCGAGGTGCTGGAGCGCGACGGTGCGTTCTACGTGCTGCAGTTCCACGTGTCCGACACGCTGGAGGCGTGGCTGCAACACGCCGGGCGGCTGCCGCTGCCGCCGTACATCCGCCGCGAGCCGGGGCTGGACGACCGCGAACGCTACCAGACCGTCTTCGCGCGCGAGGCGGGCGCGGTCGCCGCGCCGACCGCCGGCCTGCACTTCGATGCGCCGTTGCTGGAGGCCCTGCGGGCGCGCGGCGTCGGCTTCGGCCACGTCACCCTGCACGTGGGCGCCGGCACCTTCCAGCCGGTGCGGGTGGAGGCGCTGGACCAGCACGTGATGCACCGCGAATGGCTCAACGTCGGCGCCAGCCTGGTCGAGCAGGTGCGGCGCACGCGCGCGGCCGGCGGCCGCGTGATCGCGGTCGGCACCACGGTCGTGCGCGCGCTGGAAAGCGCGTCCAAGGACGGCGAACTGCATCCCTTCGCCGGCGAGACGCAGATCTTCATCCTGCCCGGCTACCGCATCCGCAGCGTCGATGCGATGGTCACCAACTTCCATCTGCCGGAAAGCACCCTGCTGATGATGGTCTCGGCCTTCGCCGGGCGCGAGCGCATCTTCGATGCGTACCGGCATGCGATCGCGCAGCGCTACCGCTTCTTCAGCTACGGCGATGCGATGTTGCTGTGGGGCGGGGATTCGGGATTGGGGATTGGGGATTCGTAGCAATTCTCTCCGTCACCGCCAGCGCGCTTTGCCAATCCCGAATCCCCAATCCCCATTCCCGGCCCTTCAATGTCCCGATTGCAGTTCCAGCTCCACACCACCGACGGCGCCGCGCGCCGCGGCCGCCTGACCTTTCCGCGCGGCACGGTCGAGACTCCCGCGTTCATGCCGGTCGGCACCTACGGTTCGGTCAAGGGCGTGCTGCCCGAGCAGATCAAGGCGCTGGGGGCGCAGATCATCCTCGGCAACACCTTCCACCTGTACCTGCGCCCGGGCCTGGACGTGATCGGCGACCACGGCGGCCTGCACGGCTTCGCCCGCTGGGACGGGCCGATCCTCACCGATTCCGGCGGCTTCCAGGTGTTCTCGCTGGCGCATCGGCGCAAGATCAGCGAGCAGGGCGTCACCTTCGCCTCGCCGACCGACGGCGCCAAGGTGTTCCTGGGCCCGGAGGAGAGCATGAAGATCCAGCGCGTGCTCGATTCGGACGTGGTGATGATCTTCGACGAATGCACCCCGTACCCGGCCACCGAGGATGTGGCACGGCGCTCGATGGAGCTGAGCCTGCGCTGGGCGCGACGCTCGCGCGACGCGCACGACGCACTGGGCAACGATGCGGCGCTGTTCGGCATCGTCCAGGGCGGCGTGCACGCGGACCTGCGCAGCCGCTCGATCGACGGCCTGCAGGCGATCGGCTTCGACGGCTATGCGATCGGCGGGCTGGCGGTGGGCGAGCCGGAGCACGAGCGCAACGCCATGCTCGAGCACCTGCATCCGCGCCTGCCGGCCGCGCGCCCGCGCTACCTGATGGGGGTGGGGCGGCCGGAGGACCTGGTCGAGGGCGTGGCCCGCGGCGTGGACATGTTCGACTGCGTGATGCCGACCCGCAACGCGCGCAATGGCCACTATTTCACCTCGTTCGGCACGGTACGCATCCGCAACGCCAGATACGAACGCGACCTGGACCCGATCGAGCCAGGCTGCGGCTGCCACGCCTGCAGCGGCGGCTACACCCGCGCCTACCTTCGCCACCTGGACCGCTGCAACGAGATGCTGGCGCCGATGCTGGGCACCCTGCACAACCTCTGGTACTACCAGACGCTGATGGCCGACATGCGCGCGGCGATCGCGGCGGGAACCTTTGCCCAGTTCCGGCGGTCCTTCTATGCGGCGCGCGGGGTGGAAGCGACCCCGCTGCCCTCGGAGCGGTGAAAAAGCCCCTCTCCCACCGGGAGAGGGGTTGGGGTGAGGGTACGGGCGCAGCCTCGTGCAGTCCGAATGACACGAGGCTGCGCCCGTCCCCTCATCCGCCCCTTCGGGGCACCTTCCCCCGAGAAGGGGGCCATGGTCCCGCGGGGAGAAGGGAAGGGCGCCGCGGCCGTTCCGGGGGGGGTGAGAGGAGATCGTGGCATAATCGGCGGCTGCTTGCCGTCTCCAGACGACATACCAGCGGTCCGTGCCGACGGCGACGGGCTGCCCAACCATAGGACATACCGATGAACCCGTTCGACCTCCTGATTCCCGTGGCCCAGGCGCAGACCGCCGGCGCCGCTCCCGCCGCCGGTGGCGGCATGCAGATGTTCCTGCTGCCGGTCATCCTGATCGCGGTGATGTATTTCGTGATGATCCGCCCGCAGATGAAGCGGCAGAAGGAACACAAGTCCATGCTGGACAAGCTCGGCCGCGGCGACGAGGTCATCACCTCCGGCGGCGTGGCCGGCGTGGTCACCGACATCGGCGACCACTTCATCACCGTGGAAGTCGCCGACAACGTACGCATCCGCGTGCAGAAGGGCGCCATCGGCAACGTGCTGCCCAAGGGCACGCTGAAGTCCGCCTGATCCATTTCTCCTACTGCTAGGCGCGGCGCCGGCGTGGCGTCGCGCGGGGTCCCGCAATGCTCGAGTTTCCGCGCTGGAAGTATTTCCTCATCCTGATCGTGCTGGCGTTCAGTGCGTTGTACGCGCTGCCCAACGTCTACCAGAAGGACCCGTCGGTTCAGATCACCGCCAGCCGCGGCGCCCAACTCGACGCGGCCCTGCGCGAGCGGGTCGAGGCCGACCTCAAGACGGCGGGGATCACCCCCAAGTCAGTGGCCATCGAGGGCGACAGCCTGATGGTGCGCTTGCCGAGCCTGGAGGCGCAGACCCGCGCCAACGACATCCTGCGCCAGCAGGTGGGCGAGAACTACACGGTGGCGCTGAACCTGGCCTCGACCGTGCCGGAGTGGCTGTCCAAGATCGGCGGCCGGCCGATGGTGCTGGGCCTGGACCTGGTCGGCGGCGTGCACTTCGCCTTGCAGGTGGACCAGAAGGCCGCGCTGGAGAAGCGCCTGGACGCCTTCGCCGAGGACATCCGCACCACGCTGCGCGACAACCGCATCGCCTACCGCTCGGTCGAGCGCCGTCCCGACAACAGCATCCAGGTCGGCCTGGGCGAGAGCGCCGATGCCGGCGCCGCGCGCGCCACGCTGGCCAAGGCGCAGCCGCTGCTGAGCTACAGCGTGTCCGGGCAGGCCATCACGGTCAAGGTGCCCGAGGCCGAACTCAAGCAGATCGCCAGCGGCGCGATCGAGCAGAACCTGACCACACTGCGCAATCGCGTCAACCAGCTCGGCGTGTCCGAGCCGACCATCCAGCGCCAGGGCGAGGACCGCATCGTGGTCGAACTGCCGGGCGTGCAGGACACCGCCGAAGCCAAGCGCATGATCGGCGCCACCGCCTCGCTGGAGTTCCGCGCGGTGGTCGACGGCAACGCGGAAGACGCGGTGCGCTCCGGCAACATCCCGCCGGAAGCCAAGGTCTACCGCCTGCGCGACAGCGGCGGGCCGGTGCTGCTCAACAAGCGCGCCCTGGTCACCGGCGACCAGATGGTGTCCGCCAGCGTGAGCACCGACCAGAACGGCATGCCGGCGGTGGCGGTGACGCTCAACAGCGTCGGCGGCCAGCGCATGTTCGACTACACCAGCGCCAACGTCGGCAAGCTGATGTCGGTGGTCTACATCGAGCGCATCCCCACCGTGACCATGGTCGACGGCAAGGAAGTGCGCAGCGTGCGGGTCAAGGAAGAGGCGCTGGCGCCGACCCGCATCGCCGGCGTGTTCGGCAAGAACTTCCAGACCACCGGCCTGGAGAAGACCGAAGCGGAGAACCTGGCCAAGCTGCTGAAGTCCGGTTCGCTGGCGGCGCCGATGGATTTCGTCGAGGAATACGTGATCGGCCCGAGCCTGGGCGCGGAGAACGTCGAGCGCGGCGTTACCGCGGTGGTCTATGCGTTCCTGTTCACCCTGCTGTTCTTCGGCGTGTACTACCGCATGTTCGGCGTGATCACCTCGGTGGCGCTGCTGATGAACCTGCTGATCGTGGTCTCGGTGATGTCGCTGTTCGGCGCCACCATGACCTTGCCGGGCTTCGCCGGCCTGGCCTTGTCCGTGGGCCTGTCGGTGGACGCCAACGTGCTGATCAACGAGCGTATCCGCGAGGAGTTGCGGCTGGGCGTGCCGCCGAAATCGGCGATCGCCGCCGGCTACGAGAAGGCGGGCGGCACCATCCTGGACGCCAACCTCACCGGGCTGATCGTCGCCGTCGCGCTGTATGCGTTCGGCACCGGTCCGCTGCGCGGTTTCGCGCTGACCATGATGATCGGTATCTTCGCCTCGATGTTCACCGCCATCACCGTGTCGCGCGCGCTGGCCACGCTGATCTACAGCCGCCGCAAGAAGCTCAAGTCCGTCGCGGTTTGACGCGCGCGCCCCTCCCGCGCCTCGCCGGCGCGGGAGCCAAATCATGAAGAGCCGCATTCCATGAAAATTTTTCCGCTTCACCTGATTCCGAACGACACCAACATCGACTTCATGCGCTGGCGGCGTCCGACCCTGGTGCTGATGCTGGTGCTGGCGGTGGCCTCGTTCGGGGTGATCTTCGCCAAGGGCTTCAACTACGCGCTGGAATTCACCGGCGGCGCGCTGGTGCAGACCAGCTTCCAGAAGCCTGTGGACATCGACCACGTGCGCGAGCAGCTGGGCAAGGCCGGCTTCGAGAACGCGCAGGTGCAGAACGTCGGCAGCGGCAACGAGGTGGTGATTCGCCTGCAGCCGCAGGGCGAGCACAACAACGAGGACGTGACCAAGAACCTGGCCGAGCAGGTGCGCAAGGCGGTGACCACCGCCGAGAACCCGGCCACTGTGAAGCCGGGCGAGTTCGTCGGCCCGCAGGTCGGCAAGGACCTGGCGCTGAACGGCGTCTATGCGACGGTGTTCATGCTGGTCGGCTTCCTGATCTACATCGCCTTCCGCTTCGAGTGGAAGTTCGCGGTGGTGGCCAGCCTGACCGCGTTGTTCGATCTGCTGGTGACGGTGGCCTACGTCTCGGTCACCGGCCGCGAATTCGACCTGACCGTGCTGGCCGGCCTGCTGTCGGTGATGGGTTTTGCGATCAACGACATCATCGTGGTGTTCGACCGCGTGCGCGAGAACTTCCGCAGCCTGCGCGTGGAGCCGATCGAGGTGCTGAACCGTTCGATCAACCAGACCCTGTCGCGCACCGTCATCACCGCGGTGATGTTCTTCCTGTCGGCGCTGGCGCTGTACCTGTACGGCGGCACCTCGATGGAAGGCCTGGCCCTGACCCACATGATCGGCGCGATCATCGTGGTGATCTCCTCGGTGATCGTGGCGGTGCCGCTGCTGTCGATCGGCCCGTTCCAGGTCACCAAGCAGGACCTGCTGCCGAAGGCCAAGGATGTGGAGGCGTTGGCGCGCAGGCCCTGATGGGGCTGGGAGTGGGGAGTCGGGATTGGGGATTCGCAAGAGCAATCTCCGTCGCTGATCTGCTCTCCATCCGCCGTTCCAAACAAGAAAGCCGCGCAGATGCGCGGCTTTCTTGTTTGGAGCCGGGAACCCGCTCTTGCGAATCCCCAATCCCGACTCCCCACTCCCAGCCCCATCAAAACTTCGCGTCGAACTCCCCCGCATACCCGGTATTGACGATCAGCTTCTGCAGCGCGTCGCTGACCTTCAGGTTGCCCGCGACCACCTGGAACTGCGGTGCGCCGCGGTCGTCGATGCGGCCGAGGGTGCCGCCCTTGAGGTCGGTGACGCGGCCGCCGGCCTCGCGCACCAGCAGCACGCCGGCGGCGATGTCCCAGGCCTTCACGCCCGCCTCGAAGTAGGCGTCGGCGCGGCCGCAGGCCACGTAGGCCAGGTCCAGCGCGGCCGAGCCGGTGCGGCGGATGTCCTCGGCCTGGACCAGCAGCGCGTCCACGCACTTGAGCTGGGGGCTGGCGCGCTTGCGCTCGCGCGGGGCGAAGCCGGTATGGACCATGGCGCCGTTGAGTTCCTTGCGCTCGCTGACGCGGATGCGGCGGTCGTTGAGCACCGCGCCGTTGCCGCGGCTGGCGGTGAACAGTTCATTGCGCAGCGGGTCGAAGATCACCGCGTCGATCGGCTCGCCGTTCTCGACCAGGGCGATGGACACGCAGTAGTGCGGGAAGCCGCGCAGGTAGTTGCTGGTGCCGTCGAGCGGGTCGATCACCCACATGTAGCGGCCGCCGCCCTGCACGCCGCTTTCCTCGCCCATCACGCCGTAGTCGGGGTAGGCGCGGCGCAGTTCCTTGACGATCACCTTCTCCGCGTCGGCATCGACTTCGCTGGCGTAGTCCATGCGGTCCTTCTGCACCACGTTCAGCGCTTCCAGCCGGTTGATGTGGCGCAACAGCACGTTGCCGGCGAGGCGGGCGGCCTTGACCATGACGGTGACGGCGGGTTTTTGCATGGCAACGGCTCCCGAAAAGGCGGAGAAGGATCTGGCGGAGGAAAAGAGCGGTCCGGCGCGAAGGCCGGCCGCGCAGTTTACCATCTACGCCCCCGTTCGCTCCGCATCCGCCATCGCCATGACCGATTCCGCCCGCATCCGCTTCGTCCTGGTCGGTACCCAGCATCCCGGCAACATCGGCGCCGCGGCGCGGGCGATGAAGACCATGGGCCAGACGCGGCTGGTGCTGGTGGCGCCGGAGCGGGCGCTCGACGAGGACGCCTACCGGCGCTCGGCCGGCGCCGAGGACGTGCTGCAGCAGGCGCCGGTGCTGGCCACCCTGGCCGAGGCGGTCGCCGATTGCAGGCTGGTGTTCGGCTGCACCGCGCGCAGCCGGCGCGTGTCGCTGGAGGAACTGCTGCCGGCCGACGGCGCGCAGCGGCTGGTCGCGGCGGCGGCCGCGCAGGCCGAAGTCGCACTGGTGTTCGGGCGCGAGCGCACCGGCCTGACCAACGAGGAACTGCAGCTGTGCCATGCGGCGGTGCACATTCCCTCCGATCCGGCGTTCAGCTCGCTCAACCTGGCCGCGGCGGTGCAGGTGCTGGCCTACGAACTGCGCCTGGCGCAGCTGCGCGGGGCCGCGCCTGCACCGGCCGCGGAACCGGGTTTCCGCGAAGCGCCGGCCAGCCACGCGCAGGTGGAGGGGATGTTCGGGCAACTGGCCGAGACCCTGGACGAGATCGACTTCCACAAGGGCCGCGCGCCGGATTCGGCGATGCGCAAGCTGCGCCGGCTGTTCCTGCGCACCGAGCTGACCGAGCAGGAGGTGCGCCTGCTGCGCGGGATCCTGTCCGATGCGCAGCGCATGGCGCGGCTGGCCGGGCAGGCACGCTAGGGCTGAGCGCGGAGCAGGAAACCCGCGCGGCCTTGGCGGATCACGGCAAGGAACGTCCGTTGCGCCGCGCCAGGCGATGCCTCGCCGCTCCCGCGCATTTGGACGTTGCCGGCCCGCCTGCCCGGAGTTCCGGCTGCCGTCTGCTGTCGTCCGCTGACGCTTTCGGCTAGGCTTATGCCTCAACCTGGGGAATGTGGTTTGCAAAGTTCGCGTTGGCGTGTCGTCGTGGTGTGGCTGGCGCTGGCGATGTGCTGGCCGGCGGCCGTGCACGCGCGCCCGTCGGTGCTGGTGCTGGGGCGCATCAGCGACAATCCCAAGGCCCATTACGAGCAATTGAAGCCGTTGCTGGACTACGTGGTGCCGCGCATGCGCAGCGTCGGCATCACCTCCGGGCAGATCCTGATGGCCCGCGACAGCCAGCAGATGAGCAGCTACCTGCGCCGTGGCCGCGTCGATTGGGTCACCGAGACCGCCTCCACCGCGATGGCGCTGCAGCAGCGCGGCGGCGTGCAGCCGTTGCTGCTGACCGAGCGCGGCGGCGTGCGCGAGTACCACACCGTGTTCTTCGTGCGCCGCGACGGGCCGGTGCACAGCCTCGGCGACCTGCAGGGGCGCACCCTGGCGTTGCAGAGCACGCTGTCCACCAGCGCCTACCTGGTGCCGATGATGACCCTGCTCGAGCACCACCTGCATCCCGAGATCCTGCTGTCGCCGAAGGACCAGGCCTCGCTCAACACGGTCGGCTACGTGTTCGCGCGTTCGGAACTCAACATCGCCTCCTATGTGCACAAGCACCTGGTGGACGCGGGCGCGCTGAGCAACCTGGATTGGGACGACGACCGCCGCGTGCCGCCGGCGTTCCGCCGCGACTTCCGGGTGATCTACCGCACCGAGCCGTACCCGCGCGCGGTGGAAATGGTGCGCAGCGACCTGCCCGCGCCGGTGGCCGCGCGCCTGCGCGAGGTCCTGCTGGAGGCGGCCGACGACCCGCGCGGCAGTGCGGCGCTGCGCGAGTTCTTCGGTACCTCCGGCTTTTATCCGGTGGACCAGGCCGCGCAGAAGCGGCTCGACCAGCTGCGCGCCGGGGTGGCGCGGGTCAAGCTGGAAGTCGAATGAAAAAGCTGCATTTCGGGTTGCAGGCCAGGTTCCTGCTGGCGATGGGCGTGGCCGCGGTGCTGATCCTGGCGATCCTGGCGCTGATGCTGGAGCGCCAGGCGGCGATGCAGAACGAGGTCCGCACGCTCAGCGGCAACGTGATCCACGGCCTGTTCGACAGCAGCATGCGCAGCCGTGGCGAGACGCTGGCCAAGCAACTGTCCGAGTCGCTGGCCAACCCGGTGTACTACTCGGACCTGGACGCGATCGGGACCCAGGTGCGCTCGGCGCTGGGCTACGTGGCGGTGGCCTACGTGCTGGTCTACGACGCCGAGGGGCGCCTGATCCACGACGGCAGCGATACCTTGCCCGGCTACGGCCAGCGCATGCGCGGGCCGGTGGCCGAGGCGGCGATCAAGGCCAATGGCCTGCTGGCGCAGGAATCCAACGAGATCCTGGACGTGTCGATGCCGATCATGATCGGCGACCAGCGCGTGGGCGGGGTGCGCGTGGGCATGTCCTGGGCGCGCGCGCTGGTCTACGAGCGCAAGGCCGGGCAGAACCTGGACCAACGCCTGGATGCGCTGGGCAAGCGCCATCTGGGCTGGCTGCTGTTGCTGCTCGCCGCGCTCGGGCTGACCGCGGTGCTGGTGGCGGTCTATGTGCAGCGCACGCTGGTGGCGCCGATCCGCTGGCTGGCCGCGACCGCGCGCCAGATCGAGGCCGGCGACTACGCGGTGGAGCGCCGCGACAGCGGCCGCCACGACGAGGTCAGCGAATTGCTGCGCGCGTGCGGGCGGATGAGCGAGGCGATCGCGCGCCACGACCGCGACGTGCGCCACATGGCCTACACCGACGCGCTCACCGGGCTGACCAACCGGCTCGCGTTCCGCGAGGCGCTGGACCATCGCATGCTGTCGGCGCGCGCCTCGCAGCGGCGGCTGGCGCTGCTGTTCGCCGACATCGACGATTTCAAGCGGATCAACGACACCCTCGGCCACGAGGCCGGCGACGAGGCGCTGCTGCAGTTCGCGCGGCGCATCCAGCTGGCGGTGGACCAGCTCGGCGGGCACGATGCGCTGCTGGCGCGGTTCGGCGGCGACGAGTTCGTGATCCTGGTCGAGGACACGCCCGAGCGCGTGGTGCAGGTCGCCACCGGCCTGGCCGAGCGCCTGGTGCAGGAACTGCGCGAGCCGTTGCGGATCCAGGAACGCGAGGTGTTCATGGGCACCTCGATCGGCATCACGGTCTATCCCGGCGACGCCGAGCATGCCTCCGCGCTGCTGAAGAACGGCGACATCGCGATGTACCAGGCCAAGCTGGCCGGCAAGAACTGCCATCGCTTCTACAGCCGCGCGATGGACTATGCGGTGGAGCGGCGCGTGCACATGGAGCACGAGCTGCGCGGCGCCTGGGACCGCGACGAACTCAAGCTGGCGTACCAGCCCATCTTCCGCACCAGCGACCGCCGCATGGTCGGCGTGGAAGTGCTGCTGCGCTGGCAGCACCCGGCGTTGGGCACGATCTCGCCGACGGTGTTCATCGACGTCGCCGAACAGAGCGGGTTGATCGAAAGCATCGGTCCCAAGGTGCTGCGCGCGGCCTGCCACGAAGCCACGCTATGGCAGCGCTTCGACGGCAGCCGCGACCTGTTCGTGTCGGTCAACGTGTCGCCGCGGCAGTTGCGCAGCGGCGACCTGCCGGAGATCGTCGCCGACTGCCTGCGCGAATCCGGCCTGCCGGCGGCGCAACTGCACCTGGAACTGACCGAGACCGCGGTGATCGGCGACGAACTGCAGGCGGCGAGCATGCTGGCGCGGCTGCACCGCACCGGGGTCAAGGTGTGGCTGGACGATTTCGGCACCGGCTTCTCCGGGCTGAGCCACCTGCGCCAGGTGCCGGTGGACGGGGTCAAGATCGACAAGAGCTTCGTCGCCGACCTGCAACGCGACCCCGACGACCTGGCGTTGACCACCGCGATCATCGCGATGGCGCATTCGCTGGGCATCACCGTGGTCGCCGAGGGCATCGAGCAGGAGGTGCAGTTCGAACTGCTGCGCGAACGCGGTTGCGAACTGGGGCAGGGCTTCTGGCTCAGCCATCCGCTCAGCGCCGCCGAGTTCCGGCAGCTGCTGGCCAACGAGGGCATGGCGCGCGGCTAGGCGCGGTGCCGATCCGGGACGACGCGCTTGTGTTGTTGTAGGCGCGGCTTCAGCCGCGACAGATCCTGTCGCGGCTGAAGCCGCTCCTACAGAACGGCGATGCCTGGGCTTCAGTGGGATGCATCGGGAATCGACACCCCGGCCTCGCTCTGCCGCACCGGTTGCATGGTGCCGTCCGGGTTGTAATGCAGGTACTCCACCGTCACCGCGCGCCGGCCGATGGCGCCGTTCAAGTCGCCGATCGCCAGCGCCGCGTTGTGCAGGAACAGGTACCAGTGGCCCTTGAACTGCGCGATGCCCGGATGAATGGTGAAGCTGTACTTGCCCGAGCCGGTCAGTTCGCCGCGATAGGTCCACGGTCCGGTGATGGCCGGCGCGGTGGCGTAGGACACGTGCTCGTCGCGCTGGGTGGCGCGGTCCAGCGAGGCGTAGGTGAGGTAGTACAGATCGCCGCGCTTGTGCAGCCACGGGCCCTCCTCGAAGTGCGGCGGGGTGATCTCGCGGATCGGTCCGTCCAGTTCGATCATGTTGGGCTTGAGCTTGGCCAGGTAGCACTGGCGGTTGCCCCAGGCGATCCAGGTGCTGCCGTCGTCGTCGGTGAGCACGGTGGGGTCGATGTCCTCCCAACTGTGCGTGCCCTTGGGCGTCATCGCGTTGGTGATCAGCGCCGAACCGCGCGCATCCACGAACGGGCCGGTCGGCGTGTCCGCGACCGCGACCGCGATCGCCTTGCCCGGTTGGCTGGCGTCGTGTTCCACCGCCGCGTAGAAATAGAACTTGCCGTTCTTTTCGATCGCCTGGGACGCCCAGGCATCCTGCTTGGCCCACTTGAAATCCTTGACGTTCATGATCGGCGGATGCGCGGTCCAGGTCTTCATGTCCTGGGTCGAGTACACCAGCCACTCGCGCATGGTGAACATCTCGTCGCGTTGCGCCTCGTCGTGGCCGACGTACAGGTAGAGCGTGTCGCCGACCACCAGCGGCGCGGGATCGGCGGTGAACCTGTCGCGGACGATCGGGTTGGCGCCGGGGGCCGGAGCGCGCTCCGCGGCCAGCGCATCGGTGGCCAGCGCCGCGAGCAGCGCGGCGAGGCCGACGGACCAGGATCGTTGCCGCCACGTCATCCTCGAAGTGTCCATCGACGTCTCCCTTGTTAGCGCTAGCATCGCCCTCGGGAGCCTACCTCATGCTGGGCGCCATCGCAGGCGTGTCGCCTCGCGAAAAGATCTTCCGTGACGCACCGTTCTTCGAAGCGCCGCATGCGCGTCGTGTCGAGCGCTCCGGCAATGGGATACCGATCCCATGTTCCTGAGGCGCCCGCGATCGGTGCCGGCAGGCGTCTTCAGCGCGAGTGCCGGCGCCGCTTCGGCGGCACTCGCGCCGCGCACGCACCGCTGCGAGGCCGCCCCTACAGCGGGCGCTTGCCGGTGTCGCCGGGGAGTTCGCGCACCAGCTTGGGCACCAGATACCCGGACAGTCGCGCGGCCAGCGCCTGGCGCAGCGCGCGCGCGGTGGTGTCGTCCACCTCGAAGTGGGCCACGCCCTCGACCCGGTCCAACTGGTGCAGGTAGTACGGCAAGGCGCCGGCGGCGAAGCTGCGCTCGCTCAACGCGGCCAGCGCCTCCACGCTGTCGTTGACCCCGCGCAGCAGCACCGCCTGGTTCAGCAGTTGCGCGCCGGCCGCGCGCAACTGCGCCAGCGCGGCATCGACATCGGCGTCGAATTCGTTGGCATGGTTGGCATGGATCACGAACGCCAGCGGCCAGGGCAGGGCGCGCAACCAGGTCAGCAGCGGCGCATCCACGCGTTCGGGCAGGACCACCGGCAGGCGGCTGTGGATGCGCAGGCGCTTGAGCTGCGGCAGCGCGGCCAGCGCGTCGGTGAGTTCGGCCAGCTTGGGCGTGGCCAGCGAGAGCGGGTCGCCGCCGGACAGGATCACCTCGTCGATGCCGGGGTCCGCGGCGATCGCCGCCAGCGCCGTGCGCCAGCCATCGCGCGCGGCGGTTTCCTCGGCATACGGGAAATGGCGGCGGAAGCAGTAGCGGCAGTGCACCGCGCAACTGCCGGTGGCGACCAGCAGCGCGCGGCCGCGGTACTTCTGGATCACCCCGTCGGCCTTCTTGGCCGCCGCGTCGCCGACCGCGTCCAGTGCGAAGCCCGGCACCCGGCGCAGTTCGGCGTCCAGCGGCAGCACCTGGCGCAGCAGCGGATCGTGCGGGTCGCCATGGCGCATGCGCGCGACGAAGCCGCGCGGCACGCGCAGCGCGAATTGTGTCGCAGCCTGTTCGGAGACGCCGAGCGCCTGCGGATCCAGACCCAGTGCCGCCAGCAGCTCGCGCGGGTCGCGCAGCGCGTCGCGCCACAGCTGCTGCCAGCGTGGCGGGGCCAGGATGGCGGGGGACGGGGACGGCTGCATCGGGCGGGGGGCTGCGGTTATCATAGGCGGTCATAAAACGAGGTCCCGCCGGGTGCGGCGGGGCTTTCCATTCTATCCGGCCGGCCGCCGAACGCGGCGGGTTTGCCTTACCCGAGGAGTTTCAGATGGCCAGCTACGGCATGAACGACGTCAAGACCGGGATGAAGATCCTGGTCAACAGCGAACCCGCGATCATCACCGAGACCGAATACGTCAAGCCCGGCAAGGGCCAGGCCTTCACCCGCATCAAGTACCGCTTCATCAAGTCCGGGCGCGTGGTCGAAATGACCATGAAGGCGACCGACAGCGTGGAAGCGGCCGACGTGGTCGATACCAACATGCAGTTCCTGTACTCCGACGGCGAGTACTGGCACTTCATGCAGCAGGAGACCTTCGAGCAGGTGCAGGCCGACAAGGCCGGCGTCGGCGATGCCGCCAAGTGGATCAAGGGCGAGGAGGATTGCGTGGTGACGCTGTGGAACGGCACCCCGATCCAGGTCACCCCGCCGAACTTCGTCGAACTGAAGATCGTCGAGACCGACCCGGGCGTGCGCGGCGATACCTCCGGCGGCGGCGGCAAGCCGGCCACGCTGGAAACCGGCGCGGTGGTGCGCGTGCCGCTGTTCGTCGGCCAGGACGAAGTGATCAAGGTCGATACCCGTTCGGGCGAGTACTTCTCGCGCGTCAAGTAAGTCCACGGCGGCGCGGCGCGGCGTTGGGACGCCGCCCGCCTGCCGGCGCGGGCCGGCGTCGCGCGCCCGCCATGCATGTGCAACGCCACGTCGCCGCATGGCGATGCCGCTCGATCCGCTTCCAGGAGCCCCCCGCGACGATGAGCCACGCCGACAGCGCCGACGCCAGATACCCGCACGACCGGGTCGTGTTCTTCAGCGATGCGGTGTTCGCCATCGCCATCACCCTGCTGGCGGTGGAGATCAAGGTCCCGGACCATGCCCAGATCGAGGCGGCCGGCAGCGTTCTGGCCGCGCTGCACCGCATGCTGCCGTTGTTCATCGGCTTCGCGGTCAGCTTCCTGGTCACCGCGCTGTTCTGGAAATCGCACCTGCAGTTGTGCCGGCACATCCGCCAGTTCGACGACCGCCTGATCTGGCTCAACGTGCTGCAACTGATGCTGATCGGGTTGCTGCCGTTCTCCACCGCGCTGTATTCGGAGTACTTCGGCAGCCACCAGGCGTTCTCGGTGTATTGCGCGCACCTGGCCGCGATCGGCCTGGCCGCGTATTGGCTGCATGCCTACGCGGTGCGCAAGGAAGGCCTGGCGCAACGGCTGGGCCCGCTGCAGGCGCAGGCGATGAAGATGCGCGTGGCGGTCTCGCCGCTGGTGTTCGCGCTGTGCATTCCCGTGGGCATGGTGGCGCCCTGGCTGGGCCGCTTCGGTTTCCTGGCGGTGTTCCTGCTGCAGTGGGTGGTGATGCGCGTGTACCAGCGGCGCATCCGCCTGGCGCAGGCGGCACCGTGATCCTTCCCTTTCCCGAGCATCTGCGATGACCTCCCTCCCCGAATCCTGCGACCTGCTGATCGAAGCCGGCTACGTGGTCCCGATCGAGCCGCATGCGGTGGTGCTGGAAGACCACGCGGTGGCGGTGCGCGGCAGCGAGATCGTCGCGGTGCTGCCGACGGCCGAGGCGCGCACGCGCTTCGCCGCCGCGCGCACCGTCTCGCGTCCGGACGCCGCGCTGCTGCCCGGCCTGGTCAACGCGCATACCCACAACCCGATGACCCTGCTGCGCGGCATCGCCGACGACCTGCCGCTGATGGTGTGGCTGCAGCAGCACATCTGGCCGGTGGAGACCGCGGTGATCGGCCCGGAGTTCGTCGCCGACGGCACCGCGCTGGCGATCGCCGAGATGCTGCGCGGCGGCACCACCTGCGCCAACGAGAACTACTTCTTCGCCGACGTGCAGGCCGCGGTGTACAAGCAGCACGGTTTCCGCGCGCGGGTCGGCACGGTGATCATCGATTTCCCGACCGCCTGGGCCAAGACCGCCGACGAGTACTTCGAACGCGCCTGCGAGGTGCACGACCAGTGGCGCGACGATCCGCTGATCGGCATCGCCTTCGCCCCGCACGCGCCGTACACGGTCAACGACGCCAACTTCGAGCGCGTGCGGATGCTGTCCGACCAGCTCGACGTGCCGGTGCACCTGCACACCCACGAGACCGCGCAGGAGATCGCCGACTCGCTCAAGCAGTACGGCCAGCGCCCGCTGGCGCGGCTGGACCGGCTCGGCCTGGTCAACGACCGCCTGATCGCGGTGCACATGACCCAGCTCACCGACGCGGAGATCCACCTGTGCGCCGAGCGCGGGGTCAGCGTGGTGCATTGCCCCGAATCCAACCTCAAGCTCGCCTCCGGCTTCTGCCCGGCCTGCGCGCTGCAGCGCGCGGGCGTGAACCTGGCGATCGGCACCGACGGCTGCGCCAGCAACAACGATCTGGACATGTTCAGCGAGAACCGCACCGCGGCGATCCTGGCCAAGGCGGTGGCCAACGACGCCACCGCGCTGGACGCGGCCAGCACGCTGCGCGCGGCCACCCTCGGCGGTGCGCGTGCGCTCGGCTTCGGCGAGAAGATCGGCTCGATCGAGCCGGGCAAGCAGGCCGACCTGATCTGCGTGGACCTGTCGGCGCTGGAGACCCAGCCGCTGCACAACGTGCTCTCGCAACTGGTGTACGCCGCCGGCCGGCAGCAGGTCAGCGACGTGTGGATCGCCGGCCAGCGCAAGCTCGAGCAGCGCGTGCTGGTGGACATGGACACCGAGGCGCTGGTCGCCAACGCGCGCGAATGGCGCGAGCGCATCCGCAGCGTGCACGCCTGATCCGTTCCACTGCCGCGCCGCGTACCGCGCGCGGCCCAACCGAGATGCCGCCATGACCGCTTCCGCTTCCACTCCCTCCGCCAACTTCGATCAGGCCGAACTGGACAAGTTCGGCGCCCTGGCCACCCGCTGGTGGGATGCCGACGGCCCGCAGAAGCCGTTGCACGCGCTGAATCCGGTGCGCCTGCGCTACGTCGCCGAGCGCGTGCCGCTGCGCGGCGCCAGCGTGCTCGACGTGGGCTGCGGTGGCGGCCTGCTCAGCGAGGCGCTGGCCAAGGAGGGCGCGCAGGTCACCGCGATCGACCTGGCTCCGGAACTGGTCAAGGTGGCGCGGCTGCACCAGCTCGAATCGGGCGTGCAGGTCGATTACCGCGTGCAGTCGGTGGAGGACCTGGCGGCCGCAGCGCCCGGCAGTTTCGACGCGATCACCTGCATGGAGATGCTCGAGCACGTGCCCGATCCGGCGGCGATCATTCGCGCCTGCGCGACCTTGCTCAAGCCCGGCGGCCAGCTGTTCCTGTCCACGCTCAACCGCACCCCGGCCGCGTTCGCGCTGGCCATCGTCGGCGCCGAGTACGTGGCGCGGCTGCTGCCCACCGGCACCCACCGCTACCAGGACTTCATCAAGCCGGCCGAACTGGCGGCTTGGCTGCGCCAGGCCGAACTGCAACTGCACGACGTCAGCGGCATGCTGTACGAGCCGTGGCGCAATCGCGCGCGGCTGAGCACGCGCACCGAGGTCAACTATCTGGCGTGTGCGGTGAAGCCGTGATTCGGGAGTCGGGATTCGGGATTGGCAACAGCAGGTGCGTGCGCGCGTGACGCCTTCCGATTCCCGGAGCCAGGATCGCGATGCCCAGCCGCCGCAGGCCGGGGTATCGCGGAATTTTCCGCGCGCGGTGCTGTTCGACCTGGATGGCACGCTGCTGGACAGCGCGCCGGACCTGCTGGCCGCGGCCAATGCGCTGCTGGCCGAACGCGGGCGTGATGCGCTGACCTTGCAACAGCTGCGCCCTGTGGTGTCCAAGGGATCGCGGGCGATGCTGGCCGTTGGGTTTCCCGAGCTGTCTGCGGTCGCGCGCGATGCGCTGATCCCCGCGTTCCTGCGCCACTACGCGGTCCTGATCGGCCGCCATTCGCAGCCGTTCGACGGGGTCGCGGCCTTGCTGCAGCGCCTGGACGATGCCGGCTGCGTGTGGGGCATCGTCACCAACAAGCCCGAGTATCTGGCGCAGGCGATCCTGCCGCAGCTGGGCTGGGAGCGGCGCTGCGCGGTGCTGATCGGCGGCGATACGCTGCCTGAGCGCAAGCCGCACCCCATGCCGCTGCAGGTCGCCGCGCAGCGCATCGGCGTGCCGCCGGCGCAGATCGCCTACGTCGGCGACGACGAACGCGACATCCTCGCCGCGCGCGCCGCCGGCATGGCCTCGGTGGCGGCGCTGTGGGGCTATCGCCTGGACGGCGACGACCCGCTGGCCTGGCGCGCCGATGCGATGGTCGCCGCGCCGGCCGACCTGCTCGACGCCGGCGCCTGGCCCGTCGCGCCGCCGCACCCATGAACGTCCGGAATCGCACGATCGCATGAGCAGTCCGTCCGCCCTGGATGCCTTCCTCGACAAATGGCGCAGCCGCTGGCCGGAATGGACGGTGGCCGAACCCTTCGTGCCGGCGGCGCAGCGATCGCGCGCCGTGGCCTGGTTCGCGTTGCTGCAGGAGTTCGACGACATCCTCAACATCGCCGGCGATCCGCTGCCGGCCGACGCCAAGCTGGCGTGGTGGGGCGAGGAATTGCGCAGTTGGGCCGGACAGCGTTCGCGGCATCCGTTGGGACGGGTGCTGGAACCGGTGGCCGCGCCCTGGGCGCAGCTCGCCGACGCCTTGCCGGGGCTGCTCGCCTCGCGTGCGGCCGCGGCCGATCCCGCGCATGCCTACGAGCGCCTGGAGGCGTTCGCGCTGGCCGCCGCGCAGGTCGAGTGCGCGGTGTTCGAGGGCGAGCGCGATGCGGCGATGGCGCTGGCCACGCAGGTGCTGGCGCAGCGGCTGGCCGATGCCGGCATCGCCGCGGTGCCGCTGTCGTTGCGCGGCGGCGACCAGGCGCAGGCCACGCAACGCTGGGCGCAGGCCTTGTTGCAGCGCTGGCCGCGGCGCGTGGCTGGGCCACGGCCGCGGCGTATCCTGTCGGCCTTGGCGCGCGCGCGCATCGCGCAACAGGCGCGCGCGGTGCGCGCGCCGCCGAATGCGATGGCGACGCTGTGGCGCGCCTGGTGGGCCGGCGTGGGCTGAGCGCCGGGCACGGCCGATCCCGGCGCGCGGCTCAGTCGGCGCTGCCGGCGCCGCTGTTGGCGTACTCGTAGAAGCGATTGGCCGATTGCGTGCAGCCGCTGCTGCAGTACGGGCGGCCGATCGTGGACGCGTTCCATGGCGCGCTCTTGCGGAGGTGCGCCCCCAGGATGGACTCGCGGATCACCACCTTGCCGTTGGGCGAGCTGCCGTTGACGTAGTTGGACAGGCTGCCGACGCTCTCGTCCCAGGCGCGGCCCAGGAACACCGTATTCGCCGACGGGCCGCCGACCGCGTCGAAGGTGCTGGCGACGGCCAGGAAGCCGTAGCCGCTGCCGGGCCGGGTGCTGGGCGCGAAGACCACCCCGCCGTTGCCGGCGCCGCGGCGCGCGGCGGTGTAGCGGATGGTGCTGCCGGAGAACACCGCCACGCCCGAGCCGAAGATGAAGTCGGTGTCGCCCTCGATGCTGCCGCCCTTGAAGAACGCGCGGATCACCGTGTTGGCGCTGCCGGCGCTGACCAGCAAGGTGTCCTGGTTGCCGGTGAGCGCCACGTTCTCCAGCACCGCCTTGTCGCCGCGCAGCGCCAGCGCCACCGCCGACTGGTTGCTGCCGGCGTAGGTGTCCTCGACGTAGCTGTTGACGATCGCCAGGTTGCGCGCCTGGAACTGCGCCGCGCGCACGGTGACGGTGCCGCTGTCGGAGGTGCCGACGGTGGTGCTGGACGCGTTGCTGGCGCAGGGATGGGTGGCGCTGCCGCTGGGTTTCGGCGTCGGGTTGGCGTTGTCGAAGCTGATGGTGGTGGCGGCCGGCGCGCTGCCCAGGCCGAACAGGGTGATCGGCGGCGCCGCCGCGGGCACGCAGACCAGTTCCTTGTAGGTGCCGGGCTTGACGCTGATGTAGCGCCGCATCGTGCCGCCGGCCGCGACTGCGGCATCGACCGCGGCCTGCACAGTGCGGTAGCGGGTGGAGCCGTCGGCGGCGACCGCGTAGTCGGCAGTGAGCAGGGCCACGCCGGCGCTGGGGTTCCAGTTGTCGGTGGTCAGCGCGCCGATGGTGCCGGCCTGGGCCAGGTGCCTGGCGACGGTCTGGTTGGCCGCTTCCGCACTGGTCAATTGCGGCCTGGAGGCGGTGCCGGTCAGCGCCCAGGCGGTGGCGATGGCGCCGCCGGCCAGGGCGAGGGTGGCGGGGATCTGGAACCAGCGCGATACGGTCATGGCGGGGTGCTCTCGGTTGGGATGGGACCTGCTGCGTCTCGGCTGCGACGTCGTTGATACCGGTGTCATTCGGCCGCCTATGGGGGGCGATCTGCGGCCATGGCGTGGCCGGCGCGAATGCTAGGCGCGCGGCGGCCCGCTTCCGTTCGACGCCGAAGCCAAATGCCGGTTGTGGCGGAGCGATCACGGTTTGGCGCGCGGTGTGGATCCAGCCGCTGTCGTTGTCTGCGCAGCTTGTGTGATTGGTTGCGGCACTCGGTCGGAAGCGGATCCCAGATCGATCGGCGGCATCGCGCGCGCGCCGCGCAGGCTGCTGCGTTGCGCCACGACGCTGCGCGACGTGTGACGTGGGATGCGCGCGTTGCGGCCGATAGCCGCGCCGCCGCCAGCGCCGGTGAGTGCGCGTTATCGAAGCGGCGCCGCGTGCCGTGCCGACGCTGGCCCGGGCCGCCGGTGGCGAGCACCGATGTGCTGGAGCTGCCCCTCGCGCAGCCGGGCAGGGCACGTTCGCTCCCGAACGCCGCTCACTCCGGGATCAGGAAATTGCCCAGCGGCTTGCGCGGCGGCGCGTCGTCGGCCGACAGCGCCGGCGTGTCGGCCTGGTCCTTCAACTGCACGCCCGAGAGCTGCCGCCGGCACGCCTCGCGCATCAGCCAGGCCAGTTTGTGCGCGGCCTGCGCATAGCTCAGGCCGGCCTCGCGCACATTGGAGATGCAGTTGCGGCAGGCGTCGTTGAGGCCCACGCGCGGGGCGTAGGTGAAGTACAGGCCGAGGCTGTCCGGCGAACTGAGGCCGGGGCGCTCGCCGATCAGCACCACGCTCATGCGCGCGTCCAGCAGTTCGCCGATCTCGTCGCCGATCGCCACGCGCCCCTGTTCGACCAGCGCCACCGGCGCCAGGGTCCAGCCTTCGGCCGCGGCCAGCGCGTCGATGCGTTCCAGCATCGGCGTGGCGTGGCGATGCACCGCCAGCGCCGACAGGCCGTCGGCCACCACCACGGCCAGGTCGTAGCTGCGGCGTTGCACGGCAACGAGGCCGCGCAGTTCGCCGGCCGCGTCCTCGCTCAGCCGGCGGCCCAGGTCGGGCCGCTGCAGGTAGACATGGCGGTCGGCCGCGGCGCTGCGCAGCGCGAGGTGATCGCGGCCGCGCGCGTCCAGCGCGGCGGCCAGCGGCGCCGGATCGAAGCGCAGGTGCACCGCGTCGCGCGCCTGCGCATGCGCGAACTGGAAGTCCAGTTGCGCCGCGGTCGGCAGGCTGGTGCCGGTGCGGCCCAGGGCGATGCGCGCCGGTGTCAGCCGGCGCAGCGTGGCCCAGGGATCGGCGCGGGAGGGGCGTTCGCTGTCGTCGTGCATGCGCGGGCCGCTCAGCTCAGTTGCGCCAGCGCACGCCGGAACGCCGCCGGCGGCTCGTGGCCGAGGCGGAAGCGGCCGTCGTCCAGGCGCAGGATGTCCAGCCGCTCCAGCCACGCCTCGAACTCCGGCGCCGGACGCAGGCCCAGCGCCTGGCGCGCGTACAGCGCATCGTGGAACGAGGTGGTCTGGTAGTTGAGCATCACGTCGTCGGAGCCGGGGATGCCCATGATGAAGTTGATCCCGGCGGTGCCGAGCAGGGTCAGCAGCACGTCCATGTCGTCCTGGTCGGCCTCGGCATGGTTGGTGTAGCAGATGTCGCAGCCCATCGGCACGCCGAGCAGCTTGCCGCAGAAATGGTCTTCCAGCCCGGCGCGGATGATCTGCTTGCCGTCGTACAGGTATTCGGGGCCGATGAAGCCGACCACGGTGTTGACCAGCAGCGGCTTGAAGCGCCGCGCCACCGCGTAGGCGCGCACCTCGCAGGTCTGCTGGTCCACGCCGTGGTGCGCGTCGGCCGACAGCGCGCTGCCCTGGCCGGTCTCGAAATACATCACGTTGTCGCCGACGCTGCCGCGCTTCAGGCTCAGCCCGGCCTCGTAGCCTTCCTGCAGCAGCGCCAGGTCGATGCCGAAGCTGGCGTTGGCCTGCTGCGTGCCGGCGATGGACTGGAACACCAGGTCCAGCGGCACGCCGCGTTCGATCGCCTCGATCGAGGTGGTGACGTGGGTCAGCACGCAGGCCTGGGTCGGGATCTGGTAGCCGGCGATCACCGCGTCGAGCATCTTCAGCAGTTCGCAGATGGTCTGGGTGTTGTCGCTGGCCGGGTTGATCCCGATCACCGCATCGCCGTTGGCGTACAGCAGCCCGTCGAGCACGCTGGCGGCGATGCCGGCCAGGTCGTCGGTGGGGTGATTGGGTTGCAGCCGGGTGGACAGCCGCCCGCGCAGCCCCAGCGTGTTGCGGAACGCGGTGACCACGCGGATCTTCTGCGCCACCAGCACCAGGTCCTGGATGCGCATCAGCTTGGACACCGCCGCGGCCATCTCCGGGGTCAGGCCCGGCGCCAGCGCGGCCAGCGTGGTTTCGTCGGCGGCTTCGCTCAGCAGCCAGTCGCGGAAGCCGCCGACGGTGAGATGCGCCACCGGCGCGAACGCGGCCGCGTCGTGGCTGTCGACGATCAGCCGGGTCACCTCGTCGTCCTCGTAGGGAATCACCGCCTCATCGAGGAAGTGCCGCAGCGGCAGGTCGGCCAACGCCATCTGCGCCGCCACCCGCTGCGGTTCGCTGGCGGCGGCCAGCCCGGCCAGGCGGTCGCCCGAACGCGCCGGGGTGGCCTTGGCCAGCAGGTCCTTGAGGTCGTCGAAGCGCCAGGTCTGGCCGCCGACGCTGTGTGCGAAACCGCTCATGCCGGAGTCTCCTGCGGGCGCCCGCGCACGGCGGGCGCCGTGTCGTCGATCATGTCTCGCCGCTGGCCGCGGCGGCGACCGCGCCGCCGTTGCCGCGCAGGCTCAGCGCGCAGCAACCCGCGCCGAGCAGCATCAGGCCCAGGAACAGCAGCGCCAGCAGCGCGTTGAACCACACCATCGCCGCCAGGCACACCAGCGCCAGCAGCAGCGCCAGCGCCGGCACCAGCGGATAGCCCGGCGCGCGGTAGCTGCGCGCCAGCTGCGGCTCGGCGCGGCGCAGCTTGAACAGGCTGAGCATGCTCATGATGTACATGACGATCGCGCCGAACACCGACATGGTGATCATCGCCGCGGTCAGCGACATGCCCTGTACCTGCACCAGGCCGTCGCTGTAGATCGCCGCCACGCCGACCACGCCGCCGGCCAGGATCGCCCGGTGCGGGGTCTGGAAGCGCGAGAGTTTGGCCAGGCCTTTCGGCAGATAACCGGCCCGGGC